>ERZ808028.101-NODE-101-length-92275-cov-10.205547_pt1 | contig 92275 bp, 78 predicted proteins | sample MGYA00380184_ERZ808028 | MGnify/ENA primary metagenome ERZ808028 (study PRJEB31490, sample SAMN06133397) | mouse gut metagenome | isolation source: J8_1 | host: mice | place: China: Chengdu | collected 2015-05 ... | reverse complement strand
CAGTTTGTTACTTAAAATTTAATTTTCTACTTCAAGTAGGCTCTTTTTGTACTGTCTGCACAACTTGGGGCAGTTCAAGACCTCAAAATCTTTCGGTGGTTTTTTGTTTGTATCGGTTTACAGCTGTACCGCCTGCGGCATGCCACCCATTTCGCGGGATTTGTCGGCAAGATACACGCACAGATGCCCCGCAACAGAATCAAAAATTGAGGTGCAGGCAAGGCTCGGCGTTTCCCCTCGCAGGAATTTTACAAAATCCTCGGCAAGCTTTTCATCGCCGCCGCCGTGTCCGCCATACGCGCCGACCATGTCGCCTGTTACGCGTAAATCGACTTCTTCCACAATTTTTTCATCGGTTTTTGTGGGGTGAATTTTGGAAACCACAAATTTTGACTCCTCAAAATCGCCGTAAATTTCGCCTTTTGTGCCGATAATGTGGATATGCCGCATCGAGCGGGAAGAACCGCCGACCATATTGTGCGTGCCCGTAGCGCCGTTTGCAAAATTGATTAATACCGATTGGTGATCAACTACATTGTTGTTGCATTTGTAAATACATTTGCCGTAGTTGCTGTCACCCTTTAACAGGTTGATTCTGTCCGCGTCAGTCGGATTTTCAATGCCCTCTAACTTATCCCAAATATAGAATGCCCAGCGTTCGGGTTGGTCAAGATACAACCGTTTTGCGGAATAACGGCAGGAATCCACAAGCGGACAGTCCGCAAGACAGCGTGTACCTGCCTCTTTCGGCGCGTTTTCAGGCTTGAACTGAAATTTATTGCCGAAGCTTGCAACAGAAACGGGCTTTGTTTCTGCCATCATCCACATCATCATATCTATATCGTGACAGCATTTTGCCAACAGCATTGAGGTGTGGCATTCATCGGAGTTCGCCCATTTCCCGCGCACATAAGAAGTCGAAAGATGGTGATAGCTGACATGCTCATTGGTTTGGATGTTGATAATATCGCCGATTTCCCCGTGCGCCACTCGCTCTTTGATGGAAAGATAGAATGGCGTATAGCGAAGCACGTGGCAAATCATAACCTTATTGCCGTTTTCACGCACGCAGTCCACAAGTGTGCGCATTTCCTGTTCGTTTGTTGCGAACGGTTTTTCCAAAAGCATATCATAGCCCATTTTCAAAAGGGGAAGTGAGGTTTCCAAATGCTGTTGATCCATTGTGCCATTGATAACCGCATCTGCAAGTTTCGGAACTTTGGCGAGCGCCTCGGCGCTTTCAAAGCAGTTCTCGGCAGGGAAGCCGAACCGTTCCATTGTGCTTTTGCGGCGGATGGGGTCGGGGTCTGCTACACCGACAATCTGCAAAAGCTCCGGGTTTGTCAGTGCCAGTTTGGCGTAAATCTGAGCGCGGTGTCCTGCGCCGACTATGACGGCGGTTACAGGTCGATTTTTCATGGTGTATCCTTCTTTGGTGATTGTTTTTTGGCATTATATACCCTGCATGTTCAAAAGGCAAGGGATAAAAGTAAAAAAATCAAAAGATGCAAATTTTTTTGAAAAAATGAAAATTTGGTGTTGATTTTTCAAAAGGAATCCGCTATAATATACAAGCATTAAAAATCCACTTGCCGGTGTGATGGAATTGGCAGACGTGCTGGACTCAAAATCCAGTGGTAGCGATACCGTGCCGGTTCGACCCCGGCCACCGGCACCAAAAAAGAAAAAACCGTCTTAGACGGTTTTTTCTTTTTTGGTTTAATGTAAGGGTTTAACGTTCTAATTTTTTAGCACACACGCCAATCTTGACCCCATACGGCATAGCAGTTCGTTTGTTATACTGTCTGCGCGTGCCGCAGTTTCGGGGGCAGAGGGTGTGTTTTCTGTATCTGCGCCGATTAACGTTGCGGTATCTCCGACAGCAATGTCTTTTGTGTCCGTAATATCCACCGTAAGCTGGTCCATACAAATTCTCCCGACAATCGGCACACGGTAACCGTGAATTTCGACACAGCCTTTTCCGTTTGAGAGAGTGCGCGGCAATCCGTCTCCGTACCCAATCGGCAAAACGGCAAGTCGGCTTTCGCGTGCGGCATAAAATGCTCTGCCGTAGCCGACAAACGTGTTCGCGGGAACGGTGCGAATCAGTGCCACGCGGCTTTTTAAAGAGAGCACGGGCTGTAAATTCAATTGCAGTCTTGTTTTATCGTTCGGACTGCTTAAAACGCCGTACAGCGCAATGCCCGCCCGTACATAATCACATTGCAGATGCGGATAGTTTAACAGTCCGTAGCTGCTTTGTATGTGCAGTTTCGGAATCGGGATTCCCTCTGCTTTTAACGCTGAAACCGATTGATAAAACCGTTCAATTTGTGCTTTGGTGAATGCGGTATCGTCGGATGCAAGACTGTCCGCACAGCATAAATGTGTATACATCCCGTAAACCTGTAAATTCGGCATAGAAAATATTGCTTTTACAGCTTCCATAGCGTCAAACGGAATACCCAATCGGTGCATACCTGTATCCAGCTTGATATGCACGTTTAAAGAAACGCCTGTTTTTTGCAGAGCCTCGGCGTATGAAAAATCAATTACCGTCTGCATTAAATTGTATTTTTGCAGTTCCTCAGCGCGGTGCACGGCGGTATAACCCAACACAAGAATTTCGCCGCGAATGCCGTGTCGGCGTAAATCTATTCCCTCGTCCGCTGTGGCAACCGCGAAACTTTGTACGCCGATATTTTGAAGTTCCTTTGCTATCAAAATACTGCCGTGTCCGTAAGCGTTGCATTTAACGACTGCCATCAGCCGACAGTTTTGCGGCATAGCGTTTTGCAGAATTTCCGCATTGTGCAGCAAGGCTTTTAAATCAACCTCTACAAAGGCGCGGTCTGTATGAAAATCCGTATCATTCATTTTTATCACACTCTGAAATTTGTATCGGCTGTGCCGTTACGGTGCAATCATCGGGTACGCTTACGCGGACGACAGCGCCCGCGCCGATTTTAACCCGATTTCCGATTTGAATATTCCCAATCAGCACTGCACCTGCACCGATGAGTACATCATCTCCGATGACGGGCGCCTTTTTATGTACTTCGCCGATAGTCACATTTTGATAAATACGGCAGTTTGCCCCGATTTTCGCATATCGGGAAATAAAGACGCCGTGCAGTCCGTGGGGCAGGGAAGGGCGGCTTTTAATAACGGCGTCCGCGCCGATATATCCGCCGTGGCGATGCGCACAGCGAAAGCAGAGAAACAGAAGAAGCTTGCGAATAAATTTATTGTGCGCGTTTTGCTGTAAACGGAACAGCCGCCAAAAAAGATGCAGACTGTCGCCTTTTGCATAAGCGGTCAGTGTGTCTCTAAAATGCATTGCATTCACCTCACATATGTTTCCATACGGTAATAATAAAGCCGTCGGCGTTATTGCCCGAAATTTGGTAAATGTCCGCATCAGGGACGGAAACGGTTGTGGTATCGCCGCTTGCAGGCGCATAATAGATTTCTGCGGTAATCGAGTCGGTGCGGTTGAAAATTAATCTGCGGTCTGCCTGATACGGTTTGATAAATTCGATGTATTCTTCTAAAGTCAGTCCGTTTTCTTCCATAATTTTTGCGTGCGGATGCCCGACATACCGAAAGTGCCACGGTTCATACGCAATGCCTGTGACCGTTTCTTTTGTCTTTGGATAGCGCAGAATAAAACCGAAATCGGCGGCGTTTTTACGGAATGCACGGCAGATACCGCTGTTTGGGAAAGCGGGGCGGATAAAATCGATTTTTTCCTGCTTTAACCCCACGTCAATCGCCAGCCCCGTTTGGTGTTCGCTGTGATTCGGCAGAGCCACATATTTTCCTGTAAAGGTTTTGCCGTTTTCACGGCAGGAATCGCGGTATATTGCCGTTTGTTCTTCCGTTGAGCGATACCCGCTGACGGGTACGACGGAATCGCCCGCGCCGATTTTTTGAAGCAGCATCTGCAATGCATTTGCGGCGTCCCGATGCATATAGACGGTTGGGGATTGCAGAGATACAGGAATCAACACCCTTGTGTCTGTGTCCCGCAGGGGATACCGTGCGTTCACCAAAAGCAAATTGCCGCGAAAGATGTTTTCTTTCCTGAGTGTAATCGTCTGTGTCATACGGTATACAATCCAATCAGCTTATCCAGCATTTGCGGGAAGTCTAAGCCGATGCCTTTCATCATATTCGGAAAGCGGCTGTGCGCGGTGAAGCCGGGAATGGTGTTTACTTCGTTAAATACAATTTCTCCCGACGGTGTGCAGAACATATCCACCCGCGCAAAGCCCGAACAGCCGAGCGCTCGGTAGATAGTGACAGCGGTCTCCTGAATCCGCTTCTCCGTTTCGGCACTGATGCGTGCAGGCATATGGATTTCCGACGAACGCAGGGTGTATTTCTCAGTGTAGTCGAAGAAGCCGTCAGACAGCGCAATTTCATCTACGCGCCCGATTGTCAGTCTTTCATTGCCGAGAATGGCACAGCCGACCTCAAAGCCGTCTATCGATTCCTCTACGGTAACTTCTGTATCATAGCAGAACGCAAGTTCAATTGCGCTGTCCAGTGTGGTTGTATCGGTGATTTTGGAAATACCAAAGGAAGAACCTGCACGCACGGGCTTTACAAAAAGCGGATATGAGAGACGTTTTTGAATTTCTTCTATGGCGGTGCTTTGCGTACTGCGGCGGAACGTGACGGCTTTCGGCACAGCGATGCCCGCAAGACTTGCGAGCTTATGCGCACGGTCTTTATCCATACACAATGCCGAAGAAAGTGTGTCACAGCCAACAACGGGGATGCCGCAAAGCGCAAAGAGTCCCTGTACCGTACCGTCTTCGCCGTTTTTGCCGTGCAGAACGGGAAAAGCCAAATCAATGGGTACAGTTACACAGCCGTTTTCGGTAAACTCCAGAAATCCTTTTTGGGAACGGTTTTGCGAAACGGCAACGGTGTGCAAATGTGTTTCGTCCTGCGCCCAAGTGCCGTCGGCAATGCTTTCTGTGCGCCCCGCATAGTGAAACCAGTCTCCGTATTTCGTAATGCCGACAGGGTAGACTTCGTATTTTTCAGCCGATAGATTTTCAAGTACTGCCGACGCCGACTGTAAAGATACGTCATATTCTGCAGAATGCCCGCCGAATAAAACCGCAATTTTCAATTTCATTTTTTTCATTCCTTTCAAATCAAATGCCGTAAAAGAACACGCTTGCTCTTGACACAGATATTGTATCAAGAACAAGCGTGTTGTTTTTGCGTATATTCCAAAGGGTTTTTCCGTTTTTTCTGCGGATTTTATTAAGATTTTATTAAGGCGATGCTATGCCATCGGCAGTGTTACCGTAAACTCTACCGTTTCGTTTTCACTGCTTGCCGAAATTGTACCGCCGTGCAGTTCCGTAATTTCCTTTGCAATGGCAAGCCCTAAGCCTGCACCGCCGCTTTTGGAGCTTCGGGCGGTGTCCAAACGGTAAAACTGCTCAAATATGCGCATAAGCTTTTCGGGCGGAATGGTATTTCCGCAGTTCCGAAAGCGAATCAGCAGAAATCCGTTTGCAATCGGTCTTGCCGTAACCGAAATACTTGTGTTTTCAAAGCTGTAATTGACCGCGTTGCGCAGAAGATTATCAAAGACCCGCTGAATTTTGTCCGCGTCACAGCGAAGCATCACATTCGGCGCAATATCCGTTTTGCAGGTTAGATTTTTCTCCGACAGCATCGGCTGAAATTCAAAGACAAGCTGTTCCAACAAGCGGCTCAGATTGATGCGGCTGTACTCCAACGTGATGTGCGACAGATTAAAGCGCGTAATCTCAAAAAATTCGTTAATCAGGTCTTCCAAGCGTTCCGCCTTTTCCAAAGAAATGGACAAATACTTTTCGCGGAGTGCATCCGAAATCTGCGACTCGTCCCGCAATAGATTCAAATAGCCGATAACCGAGGTGAGCGGCGTTTTTAAATCGTGCGCCAAATAGACAATCAGGTCGTTTTTGCGCTGCTCCGCCTCTTTAGCAAGCTGTGCGTTGCGAAGCGCTGTTTCCCGCGCGAGATTCAACTCGTCCTGTGCTTCTTTCATAGCGGCGGACAGCAGAATCGGGTCTTGCGTCGGCGCACTTAACTGCTTGGCGGCGGCAATCACTTCATCCAAATAGCGAAGCGGTCTGCCGATGAAACGGTAGGTGATAAATGCCCATCCCGCAATCAGCGGTGGGGGGATAAATACCAACAAATACTCTTTGACAAAATGTAAAATTCGGTATAACGGATCGGTTTCATACCATGTAACAAGTTGAGTGGCGGAATATCCCAAGAATAAAATAAGAAAATATCCGCCGACAAAGGCAATCAGAGTGAAAATATATTGCAGCAGTATTTTTCGTGTAATACGGCTTTCATAGCTTGGTTTTCGTTTTCTGTTCTCAAACAACGGTGTAGCCGACCCCCCAAACGGTTTTAATAAACTTCGGATTTCGTGCAGGTTCATGCAGTTTTTCCCGCAGTCTGCCGATGTGTGCCATCACGGTATTGTTATTGTCGAGAAATTTTTCGCCCCAAATCTTTTCAAACAGTTCTTCGGATGAAATCACCTTTCCGCAGTGTGCGCACAAGTACCAAAGAATGGAAAATTCAATCGGTGTTAACGGAATCTCCTTGCCGTACAGTGTACAGATGTGCGTATCTTTGTTGATGACCAAGCCGTGAATATCGTATTCCGACGGGATTTGCGCTTCCGAATTGGATGTCGCATTATACCGTACATAGCGCCGAAGCTGTGTTTTTACACGTGCCGTGACCTCCAACGGATTAAACGGCTTTGTAATATAATCGTCCGCGCCGATGGTCAGCCCCATAATTTTGTCGCCGTCTTCCACTTTTGCCGTCAGCATAATGACAGGGAAATAGAACTGCTCCCGAATTTTTCGGCAAATGCGGAAGCCGTCTATATCGGGCAGCATCACGTCTAAAATCGCCAAATCCAAATCGGTTTCGTTTATGCATTGCAATGCGTCTAAACCGTTATAGAATTTATGCACCGTGTAGCCGTCATTCTTTAAATAGACTTCTAAGAGGTCGGCGATTTCTTTTTCATCGTCTACCACTAAAATGTGTTCGTGCATATCTCCCGACTTCCTTTCGGCAGTATTATACTGTTTTTATACCGCACTTTCAATTCCGCGGACGGTTTCTTAAGATTTTCTTAGAATTTAGCCTATTGACAAAGCACGGCGGAAAGTATATTATAAAACCAGAAGTTATACAAATCATACTTTTCATACTTATTTTGAGAAAAGGAGTGCGAAAAATGGCAAAGAAAATTCCGAAAGGCAAAGGCGCTTGGAGTGTAACCGTCGGCGAAAAGGGGCAAATCGTGATTCCGAAAGCGGCACGGGACATGTTTCACATTCAGCCGGGCGATACACTGCTGTTGCTCGGCGACTGTAAACGGGGGCTTGCCATTCCGCCGCAGGAGATGTTCTCCGCGCTTGCATCCCGTATTTTTGACGGCGAACTACCCGAAGCAGACGAGGAGATGTGAAACAGATGTCTGTTCTGGAAATCGAGAAGCTTTGTAAGCGTTATGAAAAATTTGTTCTGCAAGATGTATCTTTCAAAGTGAACGAGGGGCGAATTGTCGGCTTTATGGGCAGAAACGGTGCCGGAAAAACCACAGTGCTCAAAAGTCTTCTGCATTTTGTTACGCCCGACAGCGGCGATGTCCGCTTTTTGGGGCAGGATTTTTCGGCGCACGAGCAGGAGATTAAGCAGAAAATCGGCTTTGTGTCGGGCGGCGTGCGGTTTTACCCGAAAAAGAAACTGCGCGTTTTGGCGGATGTGACGCGCCGATTTTATCCGAATTGGGACGATGCGGCATTCCGAACCTATTTACAGCGCTTTTCTTTAGACCCTGAAAAAACACCCGATATGCTTTCCGAGGGGATGAAAGTGAAATTTTCACTGGCACTTGCATTATCGCACCGTGCCGAGCTGTTGATTTTAGATGAGCCGACCAGCGGACTTGACCCTGTTTCCCGCGCAGAGCTGTTGGAGGAGTTTCTGAAACTGCAAAAAGAGGGCGTCAGCATTCTGTTTTCCACGCATATTATCTCGGATTTGGAGAAATGTGCGGACGATATTGTCTATATCAGCAACGGCCGTATTTTAGCCGAAGCGCCGACGCAGACCTTTTTGGAAAGCTACCGTGCGGTATCTTTTGCATCTGCCGCGGAAGCGAGGGCTTATAAAGACCGCCTAATCGGTTTGACCGAGGAAAAACGCGGCTGTTCTGCGCTTCTGACTGCTACGGATGCAAAGCGCTTGGGAATTCCCACCGCGCCCGCGGATTTGGAACAGATTATGGTGCATTTAGAAAGGCAGGCGAGCGTATGAAAGCCTTGTTATATAAAGAATTTCGATTGGTGACGCACCCGACAACGGTTCTGTTTTTGCTGTTATCCGCGATGCTGTTGATTCCGAATTATCCGCTGTATGTTACATTTTTTTACTGTACGCTCGGCATATTTTTCGCGTGCCTCGGCGGGCGGGAAAACGGCGATGTTTTTTATACCGTATTACAGCCTGTGCAAAAACGCGATGCGGTGCGCGCAAGAATCCTGTTTGCCGCTGTCTTTGAAGCGACACAGCTGTTTTTGGCGGCGGGGTGTACTGTTTTGCGTGTACGGCTTATCGGTGCGCAAAATGCCGCGGGAATGGATGCCAACCTCGCACTGTTCGGCTTTTCTCTTCTGTTGCTCGGCGTGTTCAACATGACCTTTTTCCCGTTATATTATAAAAATCCCGCGAAAGTCGGAAAATCGTTTGCAGTATCGGCGGTGGTTTTGTTTCTCTGCATTTCGGTGCTGGAAAGCATGTGCTTCATTTTACCGCTTTTTAAAGAAAAGCTGGACACACCCGACCCGCAGTTTCTTGCAGAAAAATCTGCAGTGCTGTTCTTCGGCGTGCTTGCCTACGTAGTTCTAACCCTCACCGCCGACAAAATCGCCGAACGGCGGTTTGAAAAACTGGATGTGTAAGCTTTGCGGTTACTGTAAACCCCAAAAATTGTGAATAAATAAAAATGCGACAGAAGCAAAATAGAAAGCTTCTGTCACATTTTTTGTGGGGGTTACCTATTGTGGCTTAACGGTTGGCGAATTGGTAGACACGCTTTTCGCTCCCTCTTAGAGGGAGCTGTCAGCGAAACTGACTGAGGGAGCAAAACAAAGGAGTTTGACGCGTAAACTCCCTTAAGGAGAGAGGGGCGTTGTTTTAAATTCACTACGCCAACCGCACATTATTTTTATCATAGCCATTCAAATTATTCCGCTGACGGTTCGTTCGTCGGCGTGTCGGGTGTCTCCGGAGCTGTCGGGGGTGGGGACGGCTCGTTTTCATCCGATGTTTCGGGTGGGTTCGGATTCTCTGTATCGGGATTTTCCGTATTCTGCGGTGGGTTTTGCACGTCTTCGCCGTTCGGCTGATTTTCACCGCTGTCTGTATCGCCGGTTTCGGGTGTATCCGTATTTTGTCCGCCGCCTTGACTGTTTGAAGGCCGTCGCGTCCCGGACGGCGTTCTGCGTGCAGGCGCAGTAGATTCCGTTGTCTGTTCCGCTGTTTCTGTTTCGGGTTCCGTCGTAACGGGCAGGGTAGCGACAGCATCGGTTATGAGTTCTGTGCTGTCTGTTGTTTCATCTATTTTTTCAAAGGTGCGCCGCTGACCGCAGGCAGAAAGGCAAAAAAGCAGTGAAAATATGCACATCAACAATATATATTTTTGAAATTTTGTACGCATAAAAGCATCTCCTCTAAACGTAAATCTATTCTAAAGCAGTCGGAAAATTTTGTCAACTGTATAAAGCATTGGTAAATTTTGGGGATTCTATACATATGTATTCTTTTCATGGGTTTAAATCTCCCGTTTGTCGGCAATACTATTGCCGATATTTACTGTTAGGGGGATTTTTCATGAAAGCCGTTATTTTGGCAGGCGGCTTCGGCACGCGTTTGCGCCCGCTGACCTGCACTTTGCCTAAGCCGATGGCAAAACTTTTGGGGAAACCTGTGCTCTCGTACATTTTAGACCTTTTAAAAGCGCACGGCGCGTCAGACGTTACCTTGACCACTGCCTATATGCCGGAAGCGATTGACGCATACATTCGGGAATATCCCGCGCAGAATATGCAGCTTCGCTGTGTGGCGGAAACACAGCCGCTCGGTACGGCGGGCAGTGTAAAAGCCGCTCTGGGGGACGGGAAAGAACCGATTTTAGTTGTCAGCGGCGACGGGCTTTGCGATTTTGATTTGACAGAGATTCTTGCGTTTCACCGCGAAAAAGGCGCGGCGGTTACCATTGTGACAACCAAAGTACAAGACCCGCGCGAATACGGACTTGTGCACACGGACGCAGACGGCGCGGTGACGGGATTTTGCGAAAAGCCTGACTGGAACGGGATTTCTACGAGCTGTGCCAATACAGGTATTTATGTCATAGAACCCGAAATTCTCACATATATACCCGAAAATCAAAGCTTTGATTTTTCAAAAGATTTATTTCCGTTGCTTTTACAGAAGAAATTACCCGTTTACGGCTTTTGCGCCGCAGGGTATTGGTGCGACATCGGCGATTTGACTGCCTACCGAACCTGTCAGGCAGATATGCTTGCGGGCAAGGTGCGGCTGTCTTTGCCTGCGGTTGCAAGCGGAGTGTATGCCGACGGGGAATTGCCTGAAGGACAGTATCAAATCGTGCCGCCTGTTTGCATCGGCAAAGATGTTGTCATCGGTGCAGGCGCGGTAATCGGTCCGAATACGGTAGTCGGCGACGGCAGTTATATCGGAAAACGTGCCAAAATATCCGAGAGTATACTGCTGCAAAATACCGCTGTTTATGACTGTGCGGTTGTAAATCAGGCGGTCATTTGCGAAAATGCAGTATTGAAATACGGTGCGCAGGTGTTTGAAGAAAGCGCCGTCGGCGCGGAGTGCGTGGTCGGCAGTCGTGCCTGCATCGGTCCGCAGGTCTCGGTTTGGCCGAAAAAATATATTGATAACGGCGCACGTGTTTCGGGCAATCTGAAATACGGTGTTCCCAAATTTGAACTGTTTGCGGACAACGGCATTTTCGGGCTTTCGGGGGTGGAACTTGACCCCGTTCGGTTATCCTTGTTAGGACGCAGTATCGCTTCGAGTGCGTTTGGAAAAAAGGTCGGAATCGCCGCCGACAACACACGCACGGCGCGCGCGGCTTATCATATTTTATCAGGCGCTATGGCGGTGCAGGGCAGCAGTGTTTGGAATTTCGGCGAATGCCTTTTGCCGCAGCTGTATTTTTACACGGCTTTTTGCTCCTTGCAAAGCGGGATTTATATTTCCGAACACGGCGGAAAACTGCGTTTACAGTTGTTTTGTGCGGGCGGACTGCCGTTGCCGCGCAGTATACAGCGTGAAATCGAAGCCCGTTTTCGGGGCGGGGATTTTCACCGTATTGCGCCTGACGGGGCGAAAGAAATTTCCGATATGGAAAGCTTGGAATCCATGTACCTGCGTGAATTGGCGCGGGAAGCGGACGTCTCCTTAAAAGGACAGTCCGTAAGCGTGCGGTGTCCGAACGAAAAAATCAATATGCTGTTAGAGGACTGTCTCTACCGTCTGGAAGCAAAAAGCGGTGATGAGATTACGCTGAAAATCAACTATAACGGTACGCAGGTTTCTGCATTTCATCGGGACTGCGGTTGGATTCCGCACGATAAACTGTTGGCGATTTGCTGTCAGGCAGAGTTCGCGGACGGTCGGGATGTGGCTGTAGCCTTTGATGCACCGTATGTACTCAGCAATATGGCGGCGGCGCACGGACGGCGTGCCATCCGCTATTTGCGCACGCCTGCGGACGACAGTGACCGCGATGCCCGCACACTGGCGCTCGAACAGTTGTATGTGCGTGACGCACTGTTTTTGAGCATCCGCCTTTTGGGACTGTTACAGCGAAGCGGAAAAACCTTGTCTGCACTTTTGGGAGGCGTACCGCAGTTTTTTGTGCGGCGGCGTACCGTTCCGATAAAATTTTCACCGACGGAATTGCTGTCTGTATTGCATTCGCCGAACGCTGTGCCGCAAAAAGAAGGTGTCTTAGTGGAAACCGAAAACGGACGCGTTTTGCTGATACCGCAGAAATCGGGCAGAAAATTGCAGATTTTTGCGGAATCGGCCAGCTATGAAACGGCATGTGAGCTTTGCGGAGATATAGAAGAAAAACTGCGGAGGCATTGACACAAACCTATTTTAATAGTATTATATTAAAATCTATATGTATGTCTTTCGATATTCAACCTGTCTTTTGTGCTTTGAGGGCAGGTTCTACATAATAAAATTTAATTTAAGGAGAACTTGAATGGCAAATCAAAATAAAGAAATGCCGCGCAAGTCTGCACCCAAGAACGGCGCTAAAACGCGCACTTCGGGCGGGGCGGGCAGTGGTAAGTCTGTGTCTAAAACCAATACACAGCCAAAAAAGCAAAGCGGCAAAAAAGCGCTTATGCAGGGGCTAAGCAATTCCCCCGAGGGGATGCAGCAGAAAAAGTATTACAATGCGCTGAAAAATACACAGAAAACGGCAAACAAACGGCAGCCTATGCAAAAGGGCAAACGCAAAAAGCCCGCTGTACCGCTGAAAATCGCTTTCTTGGGCGGTCTTAACGAAGTCGGCAAAAATATGACCCTGTACGAATGCAACGGGGATATGCTGCTTGTCGACTGCGGTCTTGCTTTTCCTGACCCCGAGATGCTCGGCGTTGACCTCGTAATCCCCGATTTTTCTTATGTCCTTGAAAATGCGGACAAAATCAAAGGGATTTTAATCACCCACGGGCATGAGGACCATATCGGCGGTTTGGCATTTTTGCTGAAATCGTTAAATATTCCCGTTTATTCGACGCGGCTTACCATCGGTTTGATTGAAGGTAAACTGCGCGAGCATAAAATCTTGGATAAATGCAAACTGAATGTGATAAAGCCCGGCGACAAGGTCAAGCTCGGCTGTTTTGAAACCGAATTTATCCACGTCAATCACTCCATTCCCGATGCAGTCGCACTGGCAATCAATACCCCTGCGGGCGTGGTTATACAGACGGGCGACTTTAAAATCGACACAACGCCCATAGACGGCGGTGTGATTGATTTAGCACGGCTTGCCGCACTCGGCGAGCAGGGCGTTTTGTGCCTTTTGTCCGATTCGACCAATGCGGTAAAGCCCGGTTTTACCGAGAGTGAGCGCAAAGTCGGTGCCACCTTTGACTTGCAGTTCCGCAAGGCGGGCAACCGCCGTCTGATTGTGGCAACGTTTGCGTCTAACATTCACCGTGTACAGCAGATTATTGATGTGGCAGAGTCGCTCGGACGCAAAGTGGCGCTTTCGGGCAGAAGCCTCGAAAATGTCGTCTCCATTGCGGCGGAGCTTGGCTATATCCGTGTGCCCGAAGGCATATTGGTCGGGATTGACAGCATTAACCGCTATCCTCCCGAAAAGCTGGTGGTGATTACCACAGGCAGCCAGGGCGAGCCGATGTCGGCACTGTACCGTATGGCGTTTTCAGAGCACCGCCGTGTGGAAATCGGACCGAACGACTATGTCATTATTTCCGCAACCCCCATTCCCGGCAACGAAAAAATGGTCGGCAAGGTGGTTGACGAGCTGTTAAAGCAGGGCGCAGAGGTTGTGCACGAAAAGATGTACGATGTGCACGTTTCGGGGCACGCCTGTCAGGAAGAATTAAAAATTATGATGAGCCTTGTAAAGCCGAAGTATTTCCTGCCCGTACACGGCGAGCAAAAGCATCTGCAAAAGCATGCGGCATTGGCACGCACCATGGGCATTCCCGAGGGGAATATCCTGCTTGCCGACAACGGCAAAGAGGTGGAAATTACCAACGACCGTATCCGTATTTCGGGCGAAGTGCCCGCAGGTATGGTTTTTGTAGACGGCAGCGGTGTCGGCGACGTCGGTTCTGTTGTTCTGCGGGACAGAAAACGCCTTGCGGAGGACGGCATCATCATTATCGGCGTGACGATAGAAAAAGAAACAGGCACGGTTGTTGCAGGTCCTGATGTGGTAACGCGCGGATTTGTGTATGTGCGTGAGTCCGAACAGCTGATGGAGGAGTCCCGACGGCTTTGTGAAAGCGTGCTGTCGGACTGCATGTATGAGCATGTGCGCGATTTCGGCACGATACGCAACCGACTGCGTGATGAAATATCGCATTTAACCTATAACAGAACAAAACGCAATCCAATGGTGTTACCGATTATTATGGAGGTGTAATCCTTGAGTTTGAAACTGTTGATTCGCACATATCCGCTGTCGTTTCTGACATTTCTGTTTGCGGGCGTGTTCTGCGCCGTAACCGCAGTGTGGAATTCTTATGCGGCACTTGCGGAACTGTGCGTTTGGCTGCTCTTGGCGGCGGCAGCGGTTTTGACGGCAAGACATGACTTCAAGGTGATTCGCAATACGGTTCGCGCATTAAGTCAGGGGCTTACGGCGGAAGAGAATTCCTCTCTGAACAATTTTCCGCTGTCTGTCGTTGTGTTTGACAGTGCAGACCGTATTGTGTGGTACAATCAGAAATTCCAAAACGAACTGCTTTCTTTGCTGTCTCTGCAAAACGGCAGTATCTGCCAGTTTACGGGCGGTAAGGGTCTGCGCGAGATTCGGGAACAGACTGTTTTTTCCACCGCGGTCGGCGATAAGGAGTTTACCGTGTATTTCAGTCACATTGACTGTTCAGGAAAACAATCCTACGTGCTGATTTTTGCAGAGGATACCGCGCTCAAAAAGACGGCGAAGGCGTATGCACAGTCGAAGCCTGTGGTTGCGATTGTGGCAACCGACAGCGCCGACGAAATCTACCGTTCCTATAAAGAAAGCGAATATGCCGAGATTATCAGCGACATCGGGCGGATTACCGAAAACTGGTTCTCGGAATACAACTGCGTGTTCCGCACGCTTTCCAGCGGCAGAGCGATTGCCGTAATGCGCGAAGCGGAACTGCAAAAAATGATTGCCAAAAAATTTAATGTGATGGAGCAGGTGCGTTCGTATACATATCACGGCGCGCCCGTCGGCATCACGCTGTCCGTCGGTATCGGACGCGGCGAAACTCTGGGCGACGCGGAAAGCGAGGCGCGGCAGGCGTTGGATATGGCGCTCGGGCGCGGCGGCGACCAGACCGCGATGAAAAATACAGACGACACCTACCGCTTTTTCGGCGGTGTTTCCAAAGGCGTTGAAAAGCGGACGAAGGTCCGTACACGTGTAGTGGCTTCCGCGATAGCAGAGCTTATCCGCGGGTGTGACAATGTGCTTGTGATGGGGCACAAGTTCTCGGATCTCGACTGTATCGGCGCGGCAGTCGGCGTTTGTGCGGCGGCAAGTGCGTTCGGCAAGTCGGCAAAAATCGTAACTTATGAAAAAGCAAGTCTTGCCACACCGCTGATTGCGTATATAAAAGCGCAGTCTGATTCGGATTTGTTTGTGCACCCGGATATTGCACGCCATACCGTAACCGAGAAAACACTTTTGTTTGTGGTCGATACCCATAAAGCGAGTTTTACGGAAGAACCCGAAATTTATGAAAAAGCACCGTCTGTGGTCGTTATAGACCACCACAGAAAAACGGCGGATTATATTCAGAATGCCGTTATCTTTTACCATGAGCCGCATGCATCCTCTGCCTGCGAAATGGTAACAGAACTGTTGCAGTATATGCAAAGAAAGCCGATTCTCGGCGCGGTGCAGGCAAACGCACTGTTGGCAGGCATTATGCTGGACACGAAGGAATTCGCCTTGCGCACGGGCGTGCGCACCTTTGAGGCGGCGGCTTACCTGCGCGCACGCGGGGCGGATACCGTAACGGTTAAAGGCTTTTTCAACAGCAGTATGGAAAATAAAAAACTGCGCGGGCAGGTAGTTCTGAATGCGCAGAGCTACCGCAACTGTGCAGTGTCTGTGGCAGATGTCAAGGCAAAGGATATTCGCATCATCTCTGCACAGGCGGCAGACGAGCTTTTGACGGTCAGCGATGTGGCGGCGTCCTTTGTGTTGTTTGAGACAGGCGGTACCGCCAACATTTCCGCGCGTTCCATGGGTAAGGTGAATGTACAGCTGATTATGGAAACGCTTGGCGGCGGCGGACATCAAACCATGGCGGCGGTGCAGTTACCCGATACAGACCTGCATACGGCGGAGCAGATGCTCAAAGATGCGATTGACAGTTATTATGAAAATCAATAAACCGACTTTTAAAACGGAGGTTATAGTATGGAAGTTATTTTGAAAAAAGACGTAAAAGGACTCGGCAAGGCGGGCGACAAGGTGAAAGCATCCGATGGCTACGCACGCAATTTCCTGTTTCCGAAAGGACTTGCGGTGGAGGCGAATGCGCAGACCCTGACCGAGTACAAAAACAGCGAAGCGTCCAAACAGCATAAAATTGACGTGGATATTGCCAATGCGAAGGATGCGCAAAGCAAATTAAACGGCAAAACTGTCCGTCTGACCGCAAAGGCGGGGCAGAACGGCAGACTGTTCGGCTCCGTGACGGCAAAGGATGTTGCGGAAGCCATTACCAAACAGTTGGGCGTAGCGGTAGATAAACGTAAGCTGTCTGTTGCGGACATTAAAAATTTCGGCACATATTCTGCGGAAATCAAGCTGTACACAGGTATTTCCGCAACACTTACCGTTGAGGTCAGTGAATAATTATTACGGGCAAAAGTTAGGAGAGTCTGTATGGACAGCCTTTTGTTTGATAAAATTCAAGAACCGTACAGTATGGATGCGGAACAGGCGGTACTCGGGTCAATTTTGATTGACTCCGCATGCTTCGACCGCGTTTCGGGCATTATTCGCTCGTCTGACAGCTTCTACATACCGCAGCACAAAGCGATTTATTCGATTATTGCGAATTTAAAGCTGTTGAATCAAAAGGTAGACGCGCTGATTGTTGCGGAGGAACTGCGTAAAAGCGGCGAATACGACGAGGCGAGCGGCAGAAACTATCTTGCACAGCTGGCACAGTCCGTGCCGAGCGTGGCGAATGTCGAATCCTACGCGAAGATTATTAAAGAGAAATATTATCTGCGCACACTCATGGACGCGGCAACGGAGATGCTCAAAAATGCATCCGATGAGGAACTGTCCGCTGACACCATTATGGATGCGGCGGAGCAGAAGATTTATAATATCCGTCAGGGCACAAAAGAAAATGAGCCGACCAGACTTTCCGAGATTATCACCAACGAGGTTTACGAAAATCTCCAAAAGCTGTCCGACCCCGCGCTTGCAGCGGAATACAAGGGCATTCCGACAGGGTTTTCTCTGCTCGACAAATACATGACGGGCTTGAATAAGTCCGATTTGATTTTAATCGGCGCGCGTCCCGCCATGGGTAAGACAAGCTTTGCTTTAAATATTGCGCGCAATGTCGCGGTGCAGGCGAAGAAAAAGGTGGTCTTTTTCTCGCTTGAGATGGGCAAGGAGCAGTTGGCACAGCGTATTCTTTCCACAGAAGCGCGTGTCGAAAGCCAAAAGATGCGTACGGGCGAACTGACGGATGACGATTGGTCGCGCATTGCGCAGGCAACGGTCTCTTTAAGCACTGCAGAGCTGTATTTTGACGATACCGCGAATATCACCGTGCCCGAAATGAAAGCGCGTGTACGCAAAATGCGCGATGTAGATTGTGTAATCATCGACTATTTGCAGTTGATGCAGGGGACGAAACGTACAGACAGCCGCGTGCAGGAGGTTTCCGAAATTACCCGAAGCTTAAAGCTGATGGCAAAGGACTTGAAAATCCCTGTCATTACCTGTTCACAGCTTTCGCGTTCCACCGAAGGGCGCGGCAAATCGCATAAGCCGCAGCTTTCCGATTTGCGTGAATCGGGTTCTATCGAGCAGGATGCGGATATTGTTCTGATGCTGTACCGTGAATCCTATTATGACGAAGAAAAGAATGAAACCGTGGTAACAGATGAAAATAAAGCGCAGGTGATTGTTGCCAAAAACCGTCACGGCGGTACGGGCGACATTGATTTGCATTGGAACGGCAGTTATACCATGTTCTCCACACCGGAGCTGTATCATGATGCGTAATGCGGTTTCAGAGACATTGCGGGCATACAGTATGCTCCAAAAAGGCGACTGTGTGACCGTCGGGCTTTCGGGCGGGGCGGACTCGGTCTGCCTTTTGCATGTACTTTGCACTTTACAAACGGAACTGTCCGTGACTTTGCAGGCGGTGCATGTGCATCACGGCATTCGCAGTGCGGCGGCAGACAGAGACGAGCAGTTTTGCCGTGCGTATTGCGAACGCCTGCAAATTCCGATTACAGTGGTGCATGCAGATGTGCCGAACATCTGCCGCCAAACGCATGAAAGCACGGAAGAATGCGGGCGCAGACTGCGTTATGAAGCCTTCGGGCGTACAGCGGGGGAATGCGGCAAAATTGCCACGGCGCACACCGCCGATGATAATGCTGAAACGGTGTTGCTCAATTTGACCCGCGGTACGGGGCTTCGGGGACTTTGCGGTATCCCGCCTGTGCGCGGAAATATTATACGTCCGCTGATTTCTGTTACCCGTGCGCAGGTCGAACAGTACTGCACCGAAAACAATTTAGATTATGTGACCGATGAAACCAATTTCTCTGCGGATTACAGCCGAAACCGTATTCGGTTAGAGGTTATGCCTGTTTTAAAAGCACTCAATCCGTCTGTTACAGAAGGTATTTGGGGTATGACTGCGCGTCTGCGGGCAGAAAATGAAGTCATAGAACAGCAGGCAGACACCCTTGCAACCCGTTTAAAAAAAAGTGAAACAATTTCAACTGTGTCTTTAAAAAACGCGCCGAAAGCGATTGCCTGCCGTGCTTTGCAGGCAATATTGGAAGATAAAATCGGCGCAATGCCGACTGCGGCGCATATTACCGCTGTTTACAGCCTGCTTTTTAAAAACGGCAGTATCTCTTTGCCGTCCGGTGTTACCGTGCGCGTACGAAACGGATGCTTGGAATTCCCGAAGCGGAAAGATATTTCCGAATGGGTATATGCCTTGCACCCTGACTGTTTCCCAACAGAAGCAGTCACGCCCGCAGGTGTTGTGAAAATTCAAAAATACACGCGAAAAGATTTACAAAATCTTCATAAAGACCTATTGGCGAATGCAGTCGATTGTGCTAAAATAATAGGCACGCTCACGCTTCGGAGCCGCCGTGCAGGTGACCGATTTACGTTTCCGAAGCGCGCAGTCAGCAAATCTTTAAAAAAGTGGATGAATGAAGAAAGAATTCCGCCTGAATCCCGAAACAAAGTACCGCTGCTTGCAGGCGAAAACGGCGAGATTTTATGGATTGGCGGCGTTGGCGCATCGGCAAATGCTTCGCCGAATCCCGAAACAGATACATTTTTTGTGCTAACTTTATCTTGTGGGGGCAATACTAATGTGTAAGACCGATTCCATGTCCGCCGATATCGAGCGGGTTTTGTTCAGCGAAACGGATTTGCAGAAAATCGTCGCACGTATCGGCAGGGAGATTTGCGCCGATTACCGCGACAGCAAAAATCCGCTGATTTTGGTAAGCGTACTAAAAGGTTCGGTTGTTTTTATGGGCGACTTAATGCGTGCCATTGATATTCCGTGCTATATTGATTTTATGTCTGTGTCCAGCTACGGCGCAGGTACGACTTCCTCAGGTGTTGTAAAAATTATTAAGGATTTGGATACCAATGTCATTGAGGGCGCTGACCTTTTAATCGTTGAGGATATTTTGGACAGCGGCAAGACCTTAAGCTATTTAAAAGAATTGCTTTCGGCGCGCAAGCCCGCAAGTGTGCGTATCTGTACGCTTTTAGATAAGCCTGACCGCCGCACTGCCGATATAAAAGCAGACTATGTCGGTGCAACTATTCCCGATGCGTTTGTGGTCGGGTACGGACTTGATTACGCTGAAAAATACAGAAATTTGCCATATGTCGGTATTTTGAAGCCGTCTGTATACAGTGAAGACGGAGAATAAATTTGATTTACTGCAAAGCAACATAAGGAGTGAAGCCTTTGAAAAAAATAGATTGGAGAGCCGTTGTGCCCTATGTGGTCATTCCGCTTGCATTTGTACTGTGCATTGTGGTTTATATGACGGCAGGGCAGGCGACCAAAACCAAAACAGACTATTACCAAATGGTGCAGAAATTTGAAAACCATGAGGTTACGGAGTATTTGCTCAACCTGACCAGCGGCGTGTTGGAATACAAGGTCGCGGGGGACGATACCAAATACGAATATACCGTGCCGAATGTCAATCTGTTTGTAGAGGATGTACACGACAAAGTTATGGAATACAACCGTGAACATCCTGACGCGCAGATTCAGGCAGATTATAAATCCGGTTCACCGAATTCATGGTGGGTAAGTCTTTTGCCGTCTGTGGGTTTAATGGTTCTGCTCGGAATTATCATGTTCATTATGTTCCGTAAAATGAACCAGTCCATGCAGAATGAAAACAACCGCGCCCTTTCCTTCGGCAAGGCGCGCATCAAAAAAGGCGGGGACGAGAACCGCAAAACCACCTTTAAAGATGTTGCAGGCGCAGACGAGGAAAAAGAGGAACTGGAAGAAATTGTCGAGTTCTTAAAAGACCCGCAAGCGTTCAGCGCCTTGGGTGCAAGAATTCCGAAGGGCGTATTGCTTGTCGGCCCGCCCGGTACAGGTAAAACCCTACTGGCGCGTGCAGTTGCAGGCGAAGCCGATGTGCCGTTTTTCTCCATTTCCGGTTCGGATTTTGTGGAAATGTACGTCGGTGTCGGTGCATCGCGTGTCCGCGATTTGTTTGACCAAGCGAAAAAGAATTCTCCGTCTATTATTTTCATTGATGAAATTGATGCAGTCGGCCGTCACAGAGGTGCAGGCATGGGCGGCGGTCATGACGAGCGCGAGCAGACGCTGAACCAGTTGCTTGTGGAAATGGACGGTTTCGGTGCAAATGAAGGCGTTATTGTCATTGCCGCAACCAACCGACCCGATATTTTGGATCCCGCGCTTTTGCGTCCGGGGCGTTTTGACCGTCAGGTTACCGTGAATTACCCCGATATTCGAGGCCGTGAAGATATTTTAAAGGTGCATGCCAAAGGCAAGCCCTTAGGTCCCGATGTAGACCTTTCCTATATTGCGGGTGCGACAGTTGGTTTTACGGGTGCAGACCTTGAAAATCTTTTGAATGAGGCGGCACTTCTTGCCGCTCGGCGGAAGAAAAAAGCTATTACCATGCCCGAAATCGAAGAAGCGACCATGAAAGTGCTTGTCGGTACAGAGAAAAAATCGCACCGTATCACCGAACGTGACAAAAAAATTACCGCTTATCATGAAGCCGGTCATGCAGTTTCTTCGTATTATTTGGAGCATAAAGACCCCGTTACGCACATTTCTATTGTGCCGCGCGGCATGGCGGGCGGATTTACGATGTATCAGCCTGAAAAAGATGAAATGCATATGATGCGTTCCCGCATGTTGGACGACATTGTCGGACTGTTGGGCGGCAGAGTTGCGGAAAAAATTATTTTTGACGATATTTCTACCGGCGCATCTAACGATATTGAACGTGCATCCGAAATCGCACGTAAAATGGTTACAAAATACGGCATGAGTGAAAAACTCGGACCGATTGCTTTTGGTAAGGACAATGATGAGGTCTTTATCGGTAAGGATTATAACCATGTGCGTAACTATTCTGAGTCCGTTGCATCTACGATTGATGCGGAAGTGGAAGCCATTGTTCTCGCGGCGTACAAACGTACAGAGGAGATTTTACGTGCACATCTCGACAAACTGCATGCGGTTGCCGCCGCACTTGTCGAGCGTGAGAAGATTGACGCGCAGGAGTTTAATCTGTTGATGGACGGCAAAGAACTGCCGCCTGTAAAACGTCCCGAACCGCCGAAATCAGAGGTGTCTTCCGAATCGGTGGACGGCGAACGCGTAGAAGAAAATTCCGACGAAGCCTCGAATGCGGAATCCGCAGAGGCATCGGAATCCCCCGATACGGCATCTTCGGATGTTCCGCCCGAAGAAACGGCGGAAAGCGATTCTGCTTCACAGAACCCGTAACAAAATACAAGAAACCACGTTCTCCGCTGAATGTGGTTTCTTTTGCTTTGAATTGTATCATTCGTAAGGGCGGATGAAATTCCCCTATCAGGGGAAATGTCGCGAAGCGACAAAAGGGTAATGGCGAAGCCGTAACCTCATCCGCCCGAGCAGGGTAGAATTTTGCGTAAAACTAATGGTGATACACAAATTCCGTAGGGGCGATTCACGAATCGCCCGTCGAAGTCTGATGAAACTTCGCGGGTCGCTGAGGTCAGCGACCCCTACAATTTGCGAATCAAATTCACTTTGTGCAAATTTCGCGGACGGACGAGGACGTCCGTCCCTACGCGAAAATCAAATTCACCCTGTGCCGTGTGAGATTCTTCGGCTTCGCCTCAGAATGACAAATTTACGAAATCACGGAAATGCTGTTGTAAACCCTGCTTTCTTGTGCTAAAATATCCATTATATTCAGACTTAGGGAGTATATAATGATTGCAATAATTGATTACGGTGCAGGCAATCTGCAAAGCGTGCACAAAGCGTTGGATTATATCGGCGCAGAAAATTTTATCACGGCTTCCAAAACGGAAATCGAGGCGGCGGATGCCGTGATTTTACCCGGCGTCGGTTCGTTTGGTGACGCTATGCACTGTCTGGCAAACTCGGGGCTTCTTGATACCGTAAAGGCTGCAGCACTGTCTGTTACGCCGTTTCTCGGGATTTGTTTAGGGCTGCAAATGCTGTTCGAGAAAAGCGAAGAAAGCGAGGATGTCGCAGGGCTTTCCGTGTTGGAGGGCGAGGTGCGCCGTTTCCCGAAAGAAATCGGTTTAAAAATTCCGCAAATCGGCTGGAATTCTTTGGATATTACGCCCGACTGCCCGCTGTACCGCGGCGTGCCGAACGGTGCATATGTGTATTTTGTCCATTCCTACTATTTGGCGGCAAAGCACCGCGGGGATGTGGCGGCAACTGCTGAATACGGCATAACCTTTGACGCCTCGGCGGCGGATATGTCCAAAAATCTGTACGCCACGCAGTTTCATCCCGAAAAAAGCGGTGCAGTCGGCTTGCAGATTTTAAAGAACTTCGCCGAAATGCAGAAAGGGGTGCGCTGATGTACGCAAAACGGATTATTCCTTGCTTAGATGTCAAAAACGGACGTGTCGTAAAAGGCGTAAGCTTTGTCAATCTGCGCGATGCGGGCGACCCTGTGGAATGTGCGGTTGCCTACGATAAAAAAGGCGCGGACGAGCTGGTGCTGTTGGACATCACCGCCACGCACGAGGGCAGGGGAACAATGCTCGATATTGTTTCGCGTGTGGCGGATTCCATTTTTATTCCTTTTACCGTCGGCGGCGGGATTCGTACCACCGACGATTTTAAGGAACTTCTGCGTGCGGGGGCGGATAAAATATCCGTCAATTCCGCGGCGGTGCGCAATCCCGACTTAATCAACGACGCCGCCTATAAATTTGGCAGTCAGTGCGTGGTGTGCGCTATTGACGCAAAGCGTACCGCGCAGGGCGGCTGGGAAGTCTATTTAAACGGCGGCAGACTGCCTACGGGCATTGACGCACTCGCGTGGGCGGAGGAAGCGGTTCGCCGCGGCGCGGGCGAAATTCTGTTGACGAGTATGGACTGCGACGGGCAAAAGCAGGGGTACGATTTGGCGCTTACAAAAGCCGTTTCCGAACGGGTGGACGTGCCCGTGATTGCTTCGGGCGGTGCGGGTGCGCTGAACCATTTTTACGATGCGTTTACCGTGGGGCAGGCAGACGCCGTGCTTGCCGCATCTCTGTTTCATTTCAATGAAATTCCGATTGCGGATTTAAAAGCCTATCTTTCCGAAAAAGGGATTCCAGTGCGCCCTGTAACCGCGTAGGCAAGTGTTCGTATACTGAAATAGGGTGATACGTATGGAGATTTTTATAACCGTATTGGTTTGCTTTTTAGCGGGATGCGGTGCAGGTTTAGGTACGGGATTCGCGGGACTTTCCGCCGCGGCGGTCATCAGTCCTCTTTTAATTACCTGCCTGAAAATGGAGCCGTATTCGGCAGTCGGTATCGCCTTGGCGAGCGATGTGCTGGCGAGCGCGGTGTCTGCGTATACTTACAGGAAAAATAAAAATCTGGACGTCAAAAACGGCTTGATTATGATGCTCACAGTGCTTGTGTTTACCGTGGTCGGCAGTTATGCGGCAAAGCTCATACCGAGCAATACAATGGGCGGCTTTTCCAATTTTATGACACTGTTTTTGGGATTGAAATTTTTAATTAAGCCCGTTATGACAACCAAAGAAAAAATGCAGGCGGTGTCGGCGAAAAAGCGTGCGGTGCAGTCGGTGCTGTGCGGTGTTTTGATTGGCTTCATCTGCGGATTTGTCGGCGCGGGCGGCGGTATGATGATGCTTCTGATTTTAACAAGCGTACTCGGCTATGAACTGAAAACCGCCGTCGGCACAAGTGTGTTTATTATGGCGTTTACAGCGCTGACAGGCTCTGTTTCCCACTTTATGATTGGCGGCGCACCGAACGTATTGGTGTTGATACTGTGCGTGGTATTCACATTCCTTTGGGCGCAGATTGCCGCAAAATTTGCCAACAAAGCTTCTGCGAAAACGCTCAACCGCATTACGGGTGCCGTGCTTACCGTCTTGGGTGTAATCATTATCGGCGTCAACTATTTGGTATGACTTTTTTCGCTTTTTTTCACAAAACCGAATCGCACAAAAACCTCTGTTTGTGTAAAACAGAGGTTTCTTTTTTATCGTTTGCAAATGCGCTTTTCGGCGTGTATAATGTGGCAGGAAAATGAAAAAGGGAAGCGAATAAACCTATGCAGCCATATGCAATTTTTAAAAGCCTGTGTATCATTATTGTCGCCGCGAAGCTGTTCGGCATTGCCGCGCGCAAGCTGAAAGCGCCGCAGGTGGTCGGCGAGATTATCGCGGGGTTGATTATCGGACCGAGTGTATTGGGACTTGTAGACCAAAGCGATTTTTTGGCGCAGATGGCGGAAATCGGCGTGGTACTTTTAATGTTTTCGGCAGGCTTGCAGACAAATTTGCAGGATCTTCTGAAAACAGGCTTAAAAGCATTTGCCATTGCGTGCGCGGGCGTATTCGTGCCGCTTGTCGGCGGTACGCTTTTGTATATGTGCATTTACGGCTTTTCGCCGCTCGGTTCGCCCGAGTTTTACCGCGCCGTATTCATCGGCGTCATTATGACTGCCACCTCGGTCAGCATCACGGTGCAAACCTTAAAGGAACTCGGCAAGCTTTCGTCGGAATTGGGCACAACGATTTTAAGCGCGGCAATTATTGACGATGTCATCGGCATTATCGTTTTAACCTTTGTCGTCGGCTTGAACGGCGGCGATGTTAAGCCGTCTTCCGTACTGCTTAAAACGCTGTTATTCTTTGTGGTTTCCTTTGTGTTTGGATTTATTTGCTATAAGGTGTTCCGTTGGTGCGACAAGCGCTGGCCGCATACGCGCCGTATTCCGATTGCGGGTTTGGCGCTGTGCTTCGGTATGGCGTTCGTGGCGGAGCGTCTGTTCGGCATTGCCGATATTACAGGCGCGTATGTTGCAGGCATTATTCTTTGCAGTATTCGCGATTCCGAATATATCGCCGAAAAAATGGATATCAGTTCTTATATGCTGTTCGGACCCGTATTTTTCGCAAGTATCGGGTTGAAAACCTCACTCGATGCCATTTCGGGCGATTTGGTGCTGTTCGCCGTCGGTTTTGTGCTGGTTGCGTTGCTGTGTAAAATCATCGGCTGTTCTTTAATGGCGCGCGTGTGCCGATTCAAATGGCTCGATTCCCTGAAAGTCGGCGTCGGTATGATGACGCGTGGCGAGGTCGCGCTGATTGTGGCGCAGAAAGGATTGTCCTGCGGGATTATCAGTTCGGCGTATTTCACCCCTGTCATTCTGCTGATTCTGATTTCGTCCATTGTCACGCCGATTGCCCTGAAACTCCTCTTCGCGCGGGATGAAAAACATATACAGCCGCCCGCCGAAGCGATACAACGCAAATAAAATGCAAACAGCAGGGAAACGTGAATTTCCCTGCTGTTTTTTTACGATTTATTTCGATTTTTCATAATTTATAAAACCATTGAAATCCCCTCTGAATTTTTATAATACAAGTATAACTGAATACTTAACAACTGTCTATATATAAAATAGCCAAATATTTTCCATGAAATATGGGCGAGTGAAAAAATGACATTGATAAAAATAGGATAGATAATAAAAATTCATTTCTTGTGATTTTTCACAGTTTATTCTCGGATAATTTTAACGGATAGCCCATTGAAAAACCGCTGTAAAAGTGCTATAAATATATAAAGTTTAATATGGGTGTTTTTTGAGCTGGCATCCGTATTCAGGAAAGGCGTGTAGCTTTTAAATGGCATTGGTTGCAATGAAAGATTTGCTCGAACGGGCAGCAGAACAGAAAATTGCCGTCGGCGCATTTTCCGTCGGCAATATGGAAATGATTTTGGGCGCCGTAAAGGCGGCAGAAGAGGCGGATACCCCGATTATTCTGCAGATTGCCGAGGTGCGTTTGCCGTATGCCCCCTTAGAAATCATCGGTCCGATGATGATTGCGGCGGCGGAGAATGCATCGGTGGATATTGCGGTGCACCTTGACCACGGGCTGCGCACCGAAACCGTCGCCAAGGCATTGGATATCGGATTTACTTCTGTAATGTTTGACGGCTCGCAAATGCCGCTTTCGGAAAACATTGCCACCGTGAAAAATGTCGTAAATCTCGCAAGCGATTATGACGCGACTGTGGAAGCTGAGCTCGGCGTGGTCGGCGGCAATGAGGGCGAGGGGAAAGCGCACGAAATTCTGTGCACCAACCCTGCGGACGCAATTCACTTCTGCGACGAAACGGGTGTGGATGCGTTGGCGGTTGCCATCGGCAATGCGCACGGCAATTATCCGAAACTGCCCGAACTGCGCTTCGATGTGTTAGAGGAAATCCACAACGCCGTCAAAACACCGTTGGTGCTCCACGGCGGCACAGGCATTACGCCCGAAATGTTCCGCCGCTGTATCACGTTAGGTGTGCGGAAAATCAATATTGCCACGGCGTCCTTTGACGCACTTGCTTCCTACGCCAAAGCCTATTGCGACAACAAAGAGGGGAAACCGAATTACTTCGAGCTTTCTTCCTGCGAGGTTGAGGGCGTCTATCAAAATGTGAAAAAGCATATTGAAATTTTTAATATGCAGTAAAGATTTTCAACTTTTTCCGCTCCCTCTTAGAGGGAGCTGTCGAGCGCAGCGAGACTGAGGGAGAGTGCCTACGTAAAAACCGTAGGAAACGACCGATAATACATCTTCCTGTAGGGGCGGGTTTCTATGCCCGCCCGCGGGCGAACACAGTTCGCCCCTACTCGATACCCCGCCGAAATCAGAACAACCTGATGGATGAAGAACCGCGCGCAGAAGCAAAGGTTTCTGTTTATCGCTGTTTGCAAAAATAAATTATTATTAAAGGAGCACCCTGATGCAATACATTCAATTTGACCAAACCAAACCTTACGACTTAATCCTTTTGGGCAGAGTTGCTGTAGACTTCAATCCGGTCGATTACTATTGTCCCTTAAACGAAAGCACGACTTTTAAGCGTTATCTCGGTGGTTCGCCTGCCAATATCGCGGTGGGTCTTGCACGTTTAGGTAAAAAGGTTGGTTTTTTTGCGCGTGTTTCCGACGATCAGCTCGGCACATTCGTGACCGATTTCTTTGAGAACGAGGGAATCGATACCTCGCACATCACGCGTTGTCAGAACGGAGAGAAAATCGGCTTGACCTTTACCGAGATTAAATCCGAAACCGAAAGCTCCATTTTAATGTACCGCAACGACGCGGCGGATTTAAAGCTGGATGTCTCTGATATTGACGAGGACTACATAAAACAGACCAAGGCGCTTTTGATTTCGGGTACGGCGCTTGCCGAAAGTCCCTCCCGCGAAGCGGCGCTGAAAGCGGTTGCACTGGCAAAGCGCAACAACGTACCGATTATTTTCGACATTGATTACCGCGCCTACAACTGGAAAAATACCGATGAAATTGCGATTTATTATTCCGCGGTTGCCAAAGAAGCCGATGTCATTCTCGGTTCACGCGAGGAATACGATTTGACCGAAAGTTTAATCAAAAGCGACATGACGGACGCAGAAACCGCCGCACTGTGGCACAGCTATAATGCAAAAATCGTGATTATCAAACACGGCAAAGAAGGCTCGACCGCCTATACCAACGACGGCGAAAGTTATTCCATTAAGCCTTTCCCCGTAAAACTTTTAAAATCCTTCGGCGGCGGCGACGGCTACGCTTCCGCATTCCTTTACGGACTGTTTGAGGGCTATGAGATGATGGACGCTTTGGAATTCGGTTCGGCATCTGCCGCGATGCTTGTCGCTTCGCACGCCTGTTCGCAGGATATGCCCACTGTCGAAGCCGTGAAAGAATTTATCCGCAAAGAAAAGGAAGAATACGGCGAAATGGTCGCCCGCGCATAATTTCTGCATAGCACGCACCCCGTGCATTTTTCTCTGCCGCTCGCGTATTCCCGATACGCGTCGGGCGTCGAAAAACACATGGTGCACGCACTCTGAAAAAATTCTGCAAGCAAAATGGAGGGCAGATTTTCCGCAGAGCTGCGTTGTGTCCGCCTCGGAATATCTACATATGCCGTCGGCAGCCACGTCTTGTTCTGCAAAAAAATCCGCACAAAATTACATACACACCCCACGCAAACCGTAGGGGCGAACTGTGTTCGCCCGCAAAATCAGAACAATCAAACAGCGATGCGCAAACCGCGTAGGGGCGGGTTTCCACGCCCGCCCGAGCACGGTCGGATTTCTCACAAACCAAATGGCGAATCGCAATCCGTAGGGGCGAACTGCGTTCGCCCGCAAAATCAGAACAATCAAACGGTGATACACAACCCCCATAGGGGCGATTGCACGTAGCCCGAGTGAATTAAAAAATCTGCATATGCGGATATATGTAAAGGGGATTTATATGAAAAAACTGTCCCAAAAGCAAAAAACGATTATAGCTGTAGCCGCCGCCTGCTTGATTCTCCTCGTTTCTGTTGTGATTACAGTGGTAACGGTGCGTCATCGTGCACAGAAGCAAGAATATGAGCGCCTATCCATGGAAGAGTCTATACTCGCACTTTCTTCGTTATCTGAAAGTTCTACGGAAGAAGTGACGGAAAGCACATCCACACCGACAACAGAGGAGCCAACTACGCAAAAAACACCCGTTACAACGGAAAAAAAGAAAGATAAACCAAAGGCGGAAACAACCAAGAACGAAGGAAACGGCAATAAAGGCAATAAAGTACCGCACGCTTTGTATGCCATTCGACCGCCTATTGAAAATTGGGCCTTTTCAGCGAATGGAGGTTCTTTTCGTTATGTCAAAGGCGAAGTGAAAAATGTTCGAGAGGTTGACGGGGGCTATGATATTGATGTCTATGTAACGGTTACGCGAGATGAGCGTGGCATGCTTCCAGATTATATTGAGCCGCAGGAGGGACACATTAAGTTTTACATCGAGGATATGAGCGGTGAGTATGTCGGAAATTATACTATAGTGACCAAAGTGCTTAATCAAGGTGAAACCGATACTGCTTTTGTAACCGTCCATTTGCCAAGCAATCAAAAATCTTATTTTATAAGCTTTTCTTATCCTTCGTAACCTAATTTTATGAAAGGTGATACCATGTACGAAACCCCTGTTTTCAACGAAAACAACGAAAAAATCCTCTGCGAAATGGGCGGGAAAAATGCCGATATGCTGATGACCATTAAGGTCAAAAAGCTCGCGGCAGGCGAATCCGTCACCGTTTGCAGTGCGAAAAACGAAACCGCAATTCTGTTGCTGCAAGGCGAGGTCGAATACCTGTTTTCGGGCAGAACCGAAACCGCCGCACGGCGCAGTCCGTTCCTTGACAAGCCCTACTGTGTGCATTTTCCGCACAAAAAAGCAGTCACGGTAGCGGCGAAAACGGATGCGCGTATTTTAATTCAGCAGACCGACAACGCGAACGATTTCGATATTGTTTGGTATACGCCCGAAACCTGCACCTTGCAGGAATTCGGCAAAGCGCAGTGGAACGGCACGGCGCACAGACAGGTTTTGACGGTGTTTGACTATGAAAACGCGCCGTATTCCAATATGGTTTTGGGCGAGGTGTTCCATAAACCGGGGTGCTGGTCGAGCTATCCGCCGCATTACCATCCCCAGCCCGAGCTGTATTACTATGAATTCGACAAGCCGCAGGGCTTCGGTGTGGGCTTTAACGGCGAGGATTGCTACAAAATCGCCAACGGCGGTGCGCTGTCTATCACGCCGATGAAAACGCACCAGCAGGTTGCCGCGCCCGGGTATTCGATGTATTACGTTTGGATGATTCGCCATTTAGACGGCGACCCGTGGCGCAAAACGCGGATTGATGACCCCGACCACGCGTGGCTGTTAGACGAGAAATAAGGAGGCATATCTATGGCATATATGACTACGGCACAGGCACTTGTCCAGTTTTTAGACAATCAGTATGTGTCGTTCGACGGCAAAGAAACCAAATTTGTAGACGGTATTTTTACCATTTTCGGGCACGGCATTGTCTGCGGACTCGGTGAGGCGCTCGACTCTGACCGTGGCGGACTCACCGTGTATCAGGGGAAAAACGAGCAGGGTATGGCGCATGCGGCAACGGCGTTCGCAAAACAGAACAACCGCCGCAAAATCATTGCCTGCTCTTCGTCCATAGGACCGGGCGCGGCGAATATGGTGACGGCGGCGGCAACAGCAACCGTCAATCACGTACCGCTGTTGCTGTTCCCTGCAGACGCGTTTTCGACCCGTCAGCCCGACCCTGTTTTACAGCAATTCGAGCAGGTGCAGTCGCTCTCTATCACTACGAACGACGCGTACAAGGCGGTCTGCCGTTATTGGGACAGAATTTCCCGTCCCGAACAGCTGATGAGCGCCATGATAAACGCGATGCGTGTACTGACCGATACCGCCGAAACAGGTGCGGTCTGTATTTCCGTGCCGCAGGATGTCGAGGGCGAAAGCTACGATTTCCCCGAAGAATTTCTGCAAAAGCGCGTGCACAGAATTACCCGCCTTGCACCCGCGCCCGAAGAGGTCGCGGATATTGCCGAAATCCTTTTGCAGGCGAAAAAACCGCTTGTCATTTGCGGCGGCGGCGTGCGCTATTCCGAGGCAGGCGAAACACTTGAACAGTTCTGCCGTGACTTCAATATTCCCTTTGCCGAAACCCAAAGCGGCAAAACCGCCTGTCTGTCGAGCAATGCATACAATCTCGGCGGGGTAGGTGTGACAGGGAACTCCTCGGGGAACGTAATTGCCAAAGAGGCGGATGTGATTCTCGGTGTGGGTACGCGTTTTTCGGATTTTACCACAGGTTCAAAATCCCTGTTTCGCGCGGACGCGAAGGTGTTGACTATTAACACTTCCCGCTTTGACGCTTACAAGCTCGGCGCGGTCAAGCTGGTTGCCGATGCAAAATTGGGCTTAGAAGCACTTTCCGCCGTTATGAAAGAAAACAACTACCGTTCTGCTTATACCAATGAAATTGAAGCCGCGCGCGACGGTTGGGCAAAGGAAATGCAGTTCCTTGCCGATTACAAATATGACGAAAACTTTAAGCCCTTAATTGCGGCAGGCGACAAACGCACAATTCCCGAATTTGTAGAGAAAATCGGCGGCAGACTGACGCAGACCGCGGCAGTCGCAAAGGTGCGCGAGCTGATTCCCGCTGATGCGGTTTGCGTCGGTGCAGCGGGCTCGCTCCCGGGCGATTTACAGCGTATGTGGACTTCGGACAGCCGTTATTCTTACAATATGGAATACGGTTATTCCTGTATGGGCTATGAAATCGCGGGTGCGTTCGGCTCCAAGCTTGCCGACCCCGAAAAAGAAGTCTACGCCATGTGCGGCGACGGCAGTTACTTAATGCTCCATTCCGAGCTTGTGACAAGTGTGCAGGAACACAAAAAAATCAATGTTCTGCTGTTTGACAACAGCGGATTCGGCTGTATCAACAATTTGGAAATGTCCAACGGTATCGGCAATCTTGCCACGGAATTCCGTTTCCGCGACGAAAACGGCGACCTTTTGGGCGATTTGGTGCCGATTGATTTTGCCAAAGCGGCAAGCGGTTACGGCGTAAAGACCTATACCGCCAAAACAATGGAAGAATTGGAGTTTGCACTGCTCGACAGCCAAAAGCAAACCGTTTCCACGCTGATTGACATCAAGGTTTTGCCGAAGTCAATGACCGACGGTTACGGCGCATGGTGGCACGTCGGCGTGGCAAGTACATCGCAAAATGAAGCCGTTCAGACGGCTTACGAAAATAAAAAAGCGAACTTAGAGAAAGCGAGGAAATACTGATGTTAGACAAAAGCAAAGTAAAACTCGGTATTGCGCCGATTGCCTGGACAAATGACGATATGCCCGACCTCGGTGCGGAAAATACATTCGAGCAGTGCGTTTCGGAAATGGCGCTTGCGGGCTTTACAGGCTGTGAGGTCGGCAACAAATATCCGAAGGATGCGGTGGTGCTGAAAAAGGCGCTGGAGCTTCGCGGAATGCAGATTTGCAATGCGTGGTTCTCCACCTTTTTAACCACAAAGCCGTATGAAGAAACCGAACGCGACTTTATCCGTCACATCACCTTTTTAAAAGAAATGGGCGCAAAAGTGGTCGGCGTGTCCGAGCAGGGGCACTCTATTCAGGGAACGGATAAATCTATTTTCCGTGACAAATACGTGATGAACGACGGCGAATGGGATTTGCTTTGCACGGGACTGAATAAGCTCGGCAAGGTCGCAAAGGATATGGGCATTCAGCTTTGCTTCCATCATCATATGGGTACGGTTGTGCAGACGGCGGCAGAAATTGACCGTATGATGGAAAATACTGACCCGGAATTATTCGGATTGCTGTTTGACTCGGGTCACCTTGCTTATTGCGGCGAGGACTACATGGCGGTACTCAAAAAATATGCAGACCGCGTGCGTCACGTACACTTAAAGGACATCCGTCCCGAGGTCATCGAAAAGGTCAAAGCAGAAAATCTGAGCTTCTTAGACGGCGTTCGTATGGGTACATTTACCGTCCCCGGAGACGGTGCACTCGATTTTAAACCGATTTTCGATGTGCTGGAAGAAGTCGGCTATGAAGGCTATGTGCTTGTAGAAGCAGAGCAAGACCCCGCGAAAGCAAATCCGCTGGAATATGCAATCAAAGCGCGCAAGTATATTAACGAGGTTTCGGGGCTTTAATCTACAAGCCGAATAGGACAGTGTAGGGCGGGGGCTTGCTCCCGCCGCTTAAAAACACAAAGGAGCAAATAAAATGGCAGTTGAAAAATTACAGTATTTTGTAAACGGTCAGTTCAAGGATTCGAAAACGGATACTTGGTATGACCTGCACAATCCGAGCACAGGTGAAGTCACAGGGCAGGCACCTTGCTGTACAGAGGAGGAAGTCCTCGAAGCAATCGCGGCGGCAAAGGCGGCTTATCCCGGCTGGCGCGCTGTGCCCGCAATTAAGCGTGCGCAGATTATGTATAGAATCCGTGAACTGATTATGGAAAATATGGAAGAGCTCACCATGTCTGTTGCCTGTGAAAACGGTAAGGTGTGGGGCGAAGCGGAAGGCGATGTCCTCAAGGCAAAAGAGGGGACAGAGCTTGCAACACAGGTGCCGTCTTTAATGATGGGCGAAAGCCTGATGGATGCGTCCAAAGGCTACGACACGGTGAAATACCGTGAACCGCTCGGCGTATTTGCGGGCATTGTTCCCGTCAACTTCCCTGCGATGATTCCGTTCGGCTGGATGGCGCCGACCTGTATTGCGTGCGGCAATACCATGGTTCTGAAAGCGGCATCTCTTACACCGAAAACGGCAATGCTGTTCGCAAAGATTTATAAAGAAGCGGGCGTACCCGACGGTGTTATCAATGTGGTGACCTGCTCCAGAAATGAAATTAACACGATTCTCGACCATCCCGATGTCAAAGGTATCACCTTTGTCGGTTCAACACCGGTCGGCTTAAAGATTTATGAACGCGCGGCGGCGGCAGGCAAACGCTGTCAGGCGCTTTGCCAGGCGAAAAATCATGCCTTGGTTATGGCGGATGCGGCGCTTGAAAGAACCGTTGCAGGCGTTATCAACTCCGCATACGGTTGCGCAGGTCAGCGTTGTATGGCGCTTTCCTGCTGTGTGGTTGAAGAGGCGATTGCCGATAAATTCGTTGCAGAGCTCAAAAAACAGGCACAGCAGATTAAGGTCGGTCCGTCTTGGGATAAATCCTCGAAACTCGGTCCGATTACCTATGAGAAACATTATAAAGAAGTGCTTGCCGACATTGACAAAGGTGTCGCAGAGGGTGCAGAATTGGTGCTCGACGGCAGAAACTGCGTGGTTGAAGGCTATGAAAACGGCTATTTCGTCGGTCCGACCATTTTTGACCATGTTACTGACGATATGACCATCGGCAGAGACGAAGTGTTCGGTCCCGTGCTTTGCATCAAGCGCTGCAAGGACTTCAACGAAGGACTTCGTATGATGAACGAAAATCCGTATGCAAACGGCTCGGTTATTTATACACAGAGCGGCTATTTTGCGCGTGAATTCGCACGCCATACCGACGGCGGGCAGGTCGGCATCAATGTCGGTATTCCCGTACCGGTCGGCTTCTTCCCGTTTTCGGGCCATAAGCAGTCCTTCTTCGGCGATTTGCACTGTCTCGGCAAGGATGCATACCGCTTCTATACAGAGAGCAAAGCCGTAACAACCCACTGGTTTGACGAAGAAGAAAAAACCACAACCAATGTCTCCACTTGGGACGGTACAATCTAATACCTGTTTTTAACCTTTCAATATGGCTGCAACCGTGTAGGGCGGGGGCTTGCTCCCGCCGCACAGATCGCCCCTGAGAGAAAGGTTTATCTTTCGCAATGCGGCTTAATTGCAAGGCAAGAATTGCTTGCATTGGAGAGCAGATATGCTTTTGTTAGAATTGACAAATTTGTAATTATGCCGAATCATATTCACGCGATAATTGTTTTAGACGGAGAAACGGCGGGAGCAAGCCCCCGCCCTACGCTTTCAGATATTGTTTGCACCTTTAAATCACTTACAACTCGTGCGTGTAATGCACTTAGTGAGCAACAAGGTTCAAGTGTTTTTCAAACTTCGTTTTATGATAAAATCATCAGAAACGAAGAAGGCTATTTAAGCGCTTGGCAGTATATTGACGAGAATCCAAGAAAATGGCAAAATGATGAATATTATAAATAACGGAGGAAGACTATGTTAAACATCGGTATCATCGGTGCGGGACGCATCGGTAAGGTGCATTTGGAATCTATTTCCTATCATGTGAAAAATGCGGCTGTCAAAGCAATGGCTGACCCGTTTATGAATGACGAGACCAAAGCTTTCATTGAAAGCTTCGGCGTCGAAAAAATTTATACGGATTATAAAGAAATCCTTGCAGACCCCGAAATCGACGCGGTTTTGGTATGCTCCTCGACCGACACGCACGCGGCAATTTCGATTGAAGCGATTGAAGCGGGCAAGCATGTGTTCTGTGAAAAGCCTGTTGACCATTCCGTAGCGAAGATTCAGGCAGTTGCAGATGCACTCACAAAGCATCCCGAAGTGAAATTCCAGGTTGGCTTTAACCGCCGCTTTGACCACAACTTTGCCGCTGTACGCAAAGCGTATGACGCAGGCAAAATCGGCGAGGCACACATTCTCAAAATCACTTCCCGCGACCCCGAACCGCCCAATCCCGCATACATCAAAGTATCAGGCGGCATTTTCCTTGATATGACGATTCATGATTTTGATATGGCTTGCTTCCTTACGAACAGCGATGTTGAGGAGCTGTATGTCAACTCTGCGGTGTTGGTTGATCCCGCCATCGGTGAGCAGGGCGATGTGGATACCGCGATTATCACCATGAAAATGGCGAACGGCGCGCTTGCCGTTATCGATAACTCCCGCCGTGCGGCATACGGCTACGACCAGCGCGCAGAGCTGTTCGGCTCTAAGGGTATGGTTGCCACGGCAAACGATACGCTTTCAAGCGCTGTGATTGCTGACGAAAACGGTGTGACCGGCGAAAAACCGCTGTTCTTCTTCTTAGAGCGCTACATGGGCTCTTTCTCCGAAGAAATGCGGCAGTTTGTAAACGCTTGTGAAAACAATACTGATGTACCTGTCGGTATTCACGCAGGTATGCAGTCTGTGAAAATCGGTCTTGCGGCGAAAAAGAGCGTTGAGGAGCACCGTCCCGTTAAGCTTTCTGAGATTCAGTAATCAGGGAGAACCTTAAAGGGAGAGAAAGTTACAAATTCTTATTGAGAATTGTCCGCAAAACCATAAATGTCCTGCAGTGCGTATTTTTCCTATGAGCGCGCTGACGCAGACTGATTTTTCTGCGCCAAAAATTGATTATGAAAAATGCGTTGCTTGTGGAAAGTGTTCTGATTTTTGTCCGAAAAAGGCATTGGTTTTAGAACAGTAAATGCGAAAAACAGCGAGTATTGATTTTAGAAATACCCGCTGTTTTTTGTTTGTATTTTGTAAGATTGGGGAACAGTCATATGGTATCTAATGCAGAATTTGTTGAGCAAATCGTTCCGTAAATCGTTCCGATATTCAGTAAACCACTTCAGCCGTTAGATAATACCCTGTAGTATACACTGCGGAGTGTTTGTTATATATTACTAACGCTATTTGAAGAATTTCGTAACAATAGATAATAGATTTTATATGTTGGTGGTGTTATAATTTATAACAAGGGAGGTGGTTGTGATGGTTTAATTAAGGACACAATTTATCGAGAATGCTTGGAAAATTTTTCAGGAGGGTTGAAAATGAAAAAAACAGTATCGTTTATAATTTCTACTATTATTTTTATGACATCATTGATATTCCCGTCTTTTGCGCAGGCAGATATTTCGCCGCAGGATTCTATGCATCAGCTTGCAGAACAAACGATTTCAGTTGTTCACGATGCGGTAGATGACTCTGCGCAAACAACATATAAAAACATTGATGTATTTATAGACAAGGCGCATTATTTATATCCCGACATCTCAGATTTGGAAATAGCTGAATTTGTTATGCAGTATACGGGTCAGAGCACAGAGAACTTGCCTGATGAAATTGTGTTAAGAGCTTTAGAGTCAAAGGAAGTTACCATCAGAACGGACTATATTGAGGTCGATTCATCAGGAAAACAAACGTTACTATCACAACAAGAACTGCAACTGGCATTGGTGGAAGATATATGCCAAGAAACTGTTTCACCCCAAGACATTTGGATATCTTCAAATGGATATATGAAAATTGAAACAATTTGTACATTTAAGAGTCGACAGGGAATTCACAGATATTATACTGTATCAGCAAAAGCAGATTGGTTGAAAATGCCTGTGTGTTTTTTTGAAGATGTACTGGCAATCGCACATACGGGGTATTTTGATGCGGATGTCCAAGAATTTGGATATAAATATCAGACTAATACATGTTGTGGAACCTCATATAAACACAATCTTTCTACAAATTTTCCAACAAAGGATATCTCTTTTGACTATCCATCAACAACAGGAACAGCACTTCGTTTTAAATTGCAAATACCACAAACTTGTACTGTGAAAACGATTGCACATGTTAACAGGGCACAATCGATTTCGGCATATTTGACATATGGAATCATTGTGGATGAAGCAGGAACTTTAAATGTAAAAAGTGCCTATTGTCATAAGGAAGTTGCACTTGGAAGTATTAGCATAAGTTGCATATCTGGTAGCATAAGTTTTTCTTTAGCGGGTTTTAAACATGACTATAATGCAAGAATTGTGAAGACTGATGTTTTTTGAGGAGGGAATATTTGATGAACCGAAAACATATACACGGTATGAAGTGGTTACTGATGGGGTTAGCCTTAATTGTATTTCCGTTACCCTTTTCTTCTGTAAATATCATTTCTCCCGGATTTGATTTTAGCACTATTTTAATGGGTTTTTGTCTGTTCAGTCCATTTATCGGTTTAGCAATGTGTGTTTACGGATTTTTTAAAAAGGATTAAGGAGAGAAAAACGCAAAATGGCTTCCAATCTTGAATTTGTTGAATACGTCTGCGAGCAGATAGCCCTGTGCGGCGGTGTGCGCTACCGAAAGATGTTTGGGGAATATATGGTCTATGTCAATGATAAACCCTTGCTTCTGCTTTGTGATAACACTGTATACGCAAAACAGTTGGCGGTATTAGCCGATTTGCTTTCGGAAAACGAGGTTGGCGTACCGTATGACGGTGCAAAACCGCATTTTATTTTAGATGCAGACAATGCCGCACAACTGCAGTCAGTTGTGAATATTTTGGAACCTCTAACCGCGCTCCCGAAAAGCCGCAGAAAAACGAAAAATTAAACAGACAAAACACCCGCAATCATAGATGTGATTGCGGGTGTACTATTTGGTTCTGACAATTTGCAGGAACTACCGACTCGGATTTGCTTTATTTAGTTTGTAGCATTTTCCGCAGTCCGTTCTGCCGCCGCACGGCGTTCCTGAAGTTCTTTTTCCACCTGTGCACGCTGTGCGGGGGTATAGCGGATAAACAGAAGCGGAATAATGCTCAGCAGGCTCGCAAGCGCGGGAGTGAGCATTACAAGCGGCCAAATCCAGGTTTCAAACGCGGCGGACTGCGTCCCGACAAATACGCCGACGCTGTCGTCAATCGCCTTGTAATCCATCAAATGCAGGGCAAGCGTTGCAAGACCTGCCGTGACCCCGCTGGAAATTTTTGTAAAGAAGGTTTGCATGGAGAAGGTAACACCTTCCATACGCTGACCTGTTTTCCATTCCATATAATCGATACTGTCACAGAAAATCGAGGTTTGTGCAATGGATACCGCGCCGAGCGGAATACAGCCGATGCCGATGAGTCCCAAGCCAATCCACAGCCCGATTCCGTCGTAGCCGATGAGATACGCAATCACGCGCACGACAATGTTACAGCTTTGCATAAAGATAATTGCGTTAACATAGCTTTTAAATATCTTTTTCATTTTATCTGCAAACAGCATACCGAGAAATCCGGGTGCGCCCGTAATTGCCGCATAAATAGTGGTCAGCCCCAATGCACCGATGAAACTGCCTGCACCGAGGAAATCCGCAGGGATTTTATATTTGAAGAAATAGGTTACCAACTGACTGCCGAAGCCGACTGCACCGAGCAGATTCGAAAGTGTTACAAGCATCAGCATTTTATTTTTGAAAAGCAGAGAGAAGCATTCGCGCAGAGAGGTTTGCTGTTTTTGCGTGTTGACGCGAATGCGTTCCTGTACGTAATAGGTGCGGTAGCTGAGCAACGAACCGCCCAAGCCGAAGATGATTGCAAAAACAACCGTCATCAGTGCCATACTGCTGCCTGTAGCCTTGGCAATCATTTCCAAAACCATCGGAATGCCCATACTGAATATGCCGTAGACAACTGAGCCGATGGTGCGCGCCCATTTCACAAAGGAATCGCGTTCCTCACTGTTGGGGGAGACCATCGCGGTGATGCCCCAAATAGAGACGTCTTGCAGTGTGTAGACAATATCCCACGCGATATACATAATCACAAAGTAGGAAACACGGAGCCACAATAAATCCTCTTTGGTGGAGAAAACAATAAAGACCAAAACCGTGGTAATGCCGACGGGCAGGGGGGTATAGCGCAGGAAAGGCCGCAGTTTTTCACCGTTTTTAAAATGATGTCGGTCCACCATTGCGCCGATAATCGGGTCGTTTACGCCGTCCCATACTTTCATGACAATCAGCAGTACAGTCACAACAGCGGCGGGAAACATGGCAATATCGGTCATAAAGTATGTAAAAAACGACGCGCCGATAAAGGAATACACAAGATTTTGCCCGGATAACCCGGCATAAAAAGAGTAACGCTCCTTTTTGCTCATATATTTCATAAAAATTTCCCCCAAAACAAATAATTTTTAATATTATAGCACAAATTCGAAGGCGATTACAATAGATTGCAAAACTTTGTTAAAAAACTTGCGGAGAATTGTGCGGAATCCGTACCCTTTCAAGGGATTTTGCATATAGAATGGATATATAAATGCAAAAAAACAGGTAAAAAGCGGAAAAAATACTTGATTTTAACGCCGAAATGCAATATGATTAAGAGTGTTATTGATTTGCGGCGAGAATTCGCGCAAAAGAGAGATTGGGAGGAAAGTTTATGAAAGCAGAAAACAAAAAGTATGCCGAAGTCGCTTACGATATCGTAAAAGACGCGGCATATAAGATTGGCTCCCGTTTGCCGGGGTCTGAGGGTGAACGCAAGTTTGCAAAGTATATGGGTGACAAGCTTCGCGAATTGGGCATTGAGCCGAAGACTGAGGAGTTTGCGGTTTCGCCGCGCTCGTCCATCGGGGGCATTCCCTATGCGGGTTGGTTCGGTTTGATTATGAGTGGACTTGTCTATATTGCACTTGCCATTCCGACGGTTTGGTACGGTATGGCACTTGCCGGGGTTGCGGTTGTTGCGTGGCTGATTTTAGGTGTATTTCTTTATAAGCCTTGGTTTGATATGTTCTTCCGTCAGAAGATTTCGCAGAATACATACGGCGAATTGATTCCCGAAGACGGCAAATACGATTATACGATTATTCTGTCGGGTCATACGGACACAAGCTGGACTTGGCGGCATTCCGAGCACGCGTATAAATACCGTGATAAGCCGATTCTCGGCATTCTCGCTACCTACGGTAAGGTCGGCTTCGGCGCAATTTGCGTGTTTTTCTTAATCGGTGTTTCGATTGCCATGTCCGTGATTTTCAGCGGTTTGGCAGTGGGAGAACTGTGGGCGGAAAACACTTACTACTCTGAGTCCTGTCAAATCTTCCTGTTTGTGATGCGATTCCTGCCCCTCGTTACCGCCATCGGCAGCTGCTTTGTCATTATGTGGAATGACCCGCATGAAGAAAATGCTTCCCGCGGTGCGATGGATAATGCAACAGGCTGTGCGCTGAGCTACGCCGTCACGAAATATTTCAAAGAGAATCCCGACAAAATGCCGAAGAACTGCCGCATTATCGATTTCAACTGCGGTTCCGAAGAAGCGGGTCTGCGCGGTTCTATGGCGTTTGCCGCAGAGCACAAAAATGACGGTATGCTCGAGAACGCGTGGAATATCAACATTGACTCCGTTGCGGATAAAGAGTATTTCGAGGTTGTTATTCAAGACGACTGGCAGTTTACGCGTTTTGATACCGATATGGAAAAGATGTTTAAGGACACCTTTGACGAATTGGGCATCGAAAGCAAAACCAAGGGCTGTATTCACAACCCCGTCGGCGGTTGCGACAGCACGCCGATGACCAAGGCAGGCGTGAAATCCGTGACCTTTGCGGCGCAGAATCCGGTGCTGACCTATTATTATCACACCTGGCGTGATATGCCTGACCGCTTTGAGCTGGAAACCGTCGGAGACGGCTTTGACGTGCTCCTGAGCGTCATCGACAAGATTGCCGCCTTCCAGGAAGAAAAAGGCTACAACGGCCCGCAGAAGAAATAAAGCATTCAGAACAATTCTAAAAGAAAAGGTTCTCAAAAGTCAGTTGGCTTTTGAGAACCTTTTTTCTTATCATTTTACCTTTGTCATTCTGAGGCGAGGCCGAAGAATCTCACATCGTACTAAGTAAATTTGTTACACCCGCAGGGGCGCTTCATGAAGCGCCCGCAGGCGGACAGCCGCGAGGGCTGTCCCTACGATTTGCAAACAGATTTTATATTGTGCAGAATTCACGGAAGGAATTTCCGTTTGTTTTCTATACAAAAAAACAGCCGAAGCAATGCCGCTTCGGCTGTTCTCTGTACAGCATAATATTCTTGAAAATATTTACATGTTTCCGCGCACGAATGCGTCAATATCCGCTTTCTCACAGCCGCCGACGCGTCGAGCGATTTCCTGACCGCCTTTGATAAGCACAAGCGTCGGGATCGAAAGAATCCCGAACAGCTGTGCCAGCTCCTGCGCGTTATCTACATTGACCTGACACACTTTAATATCGGTTGCTTCTTCCGCGAAAGCTTCAAGCTCCGGATGCAGCATTTTGCACGGACCGCACCAGTCTGCATAAAAATCGAGCAAAACGGGGCTTGCGCTTTGCGAAACCTCTGCCTGATAATTCTGAAAAGTTACTTCTGTAATTGCCATTGTAAAAATCACTCCTGTTTATAAAGATTTCGCAAGCAGATATGCTTGCTGTAAAGCCGCCTGTGGAAGCGGCTCAGTATCTGTATTATCTGCAAGAACCGTTCCGATAACCGTTGTGTTCATCACAGAGAATGCACGTTTGGTTTGCGCTTCAATCATATCTTTTGCCTCTGCGCCGTCAGACCCTGCCGTCAAAAGCAAAACCGATTTTTTCGGCTTCGCAACAGGCTTCAGGATGCCGCGGCGAAACCGTGCGGAATAAAATCGCTGAAAGCGGTCAAACAAGGCTTTTAAGGGCGCGGGGTAGGAAAGCAGATAGACAGGGCTTGCCACAATCACCAAATCCGCCTCAAAAAAACTGCGCATCACCTGCTCCAAATCCTTTTTGGAGCAACCGTCCGAAGCTTTGCAGTACCCGCAGTCGTTGCACGGCGTCGGCATTAACTCAAACAGCCGTACAATTTCCACCTCGTAAGCTTTAGATAACCCCTTGAGGAAAGCAGAGCAAAGCTGTGCGGTATGGCTGTTGCGCTTCGGCGAGCCGTAAAAAATCAGCGCTTTCATTCGTCCGTCAGACTGTCACAGTATTTGCAGACCGTCTTGCCTCCCTTTTGATAGAACAGATGCGGCACATAGCCCTCGGAATTGGTGACACAGCGCGGGTTCGCACAAGTGTGCGCGGTATCGTTTTGTAGGATGAATTGCGGTTTCGGCGCATGTTTCGAGAGCATTTTTATAATCAGCGCCATGCGCGCATACATACCGTATTCTGCCTGCACAAAATATTTGGCGCGCGGGTCGTCATCGACTTCTACTGTGATTTCGTCGACACGCGGCAGGGGATGCAGTACCGCCAAATCCTTTTTGGCAAGCGCCATCTTTTTCGTGTCTAAAACGTAAATGCCCTTTTGTGCTTCGTATTCTTCCGCCGAACGGAAGCGCTCCTGCTGAATACGCGTCATATACAGCACATCTAATTCACCAATGGCTTTTTCCAAACTGTCCGAAAAGCTGTAAGCACAACCGCTCTCTTCTAAAATATCCAGCATATATTGCGGCAGCTGCAATTCGGGCGTGGAAATCATAATGAAACGGTTGCCTTTGTATTTGGAAAGTGTTTTAATCAGGGAATGCACGGTGCGTCCGTTTTTCATATCGCCGCAAAGTCCGATGGTTAACCCCCCTAACGTGCCTTTTTCGTAGGACAGCGTAACAATATCTGTCAGGGTTTGCGTGGGATGCAAATGCCCGCCGTCGCCCGCATTGATAATCGGTATATCGGAATACAGCGAGGCGGCGTATGCCGAGCCTTCTACAGGGTTGCGCATGACAATTACATCGGCGTATCCGCTGACCATGCGAATGGTATCTTTGAGACTTTCGCCTTTGGCAATAGACGCATTCGAGGGATTGTCAAACCCGATAACCTGCCCGCCGAGGCGAAGCATAGCGGTTTGGAACGACATTTTTGTGCGGGTGGACGGCTCATAGAAGAGCGTTGCCATAATTTTGCCGTGGCAGGCGTCCGTGAAAATGGACGGATTTTCTTTAATCATACCTGCCAGTGCAATGATTTCCTGCAAATCCGCCTTAGAAACCGTTTCCAAATCAATCAGATTGTGTGCCTGCATATGTTTAACATCTCCCATAGTATTGTGCCGAAATATGTTGCCCGACAAACGGAATTTTCAATGTATATTCTACCAATTATTGATAGAAAAAGCAATATTTTCAAGCGAATATAAATACAAAAGAGAATGTATTTTTATCGAAAATACATTCCCCGAAAAAGCTATTCAAAACGTTTTGCAATGCGTTGGTCGTTGCCGATAAATTGATAAATATCATATTTCCCCAAAATGCGTGAGGAGATTCTGGCAGTATATTTTTGCTCCAATTCGCTGAGGGAAAGATTCGTGTTAATAATGGTCGGTTTGCCGCTTAACTCACGTGTGTTCAGAATGTTATACACTGCCGCAACCGTAAATCCTGTGGTGAATTCTGTACCGAGGTCGTCTAAAATCAGCAAATCACAGTCTAAAAGCATGCTTTCCGTGTCTGCGTCTTCTATTCTGCCGAACCGCTCTTTTTCCAAGCGTGTCAGTAAATTCTGCGCTGTACCGTATACGACGCCGAATCCCTTTTGAATGACGCGGTCGGCGATTGCCAGCGACAGGTGTGTTTTGCCAAGCCCTGTAGCGCCGAAGAAAAACAGGCTGTTGGAATCTTCGGAAAAGTTTTCGGCATATGCTTTGCAGTTTTCAAAAATTGCGCGCATTTCTTCCCTCGAAACAACGCCGTTCGCATCGGGCGCATTCGAGTAAGCTTCCAGAGAAAACGAATCAAAATCGCAAAGCTGTAAGGGGGTGGATTTTGCAAGCTCCTGATAGGCAAGCGTACGCAAAAGTGCTTGATAGCACGTGCATGGCTCGCCGTCCTTTACGCCCGTATCTTGACAAATCGGGCAGGTATATGCGGGGCGCAGAAAATCTTCCGCAAATCCGTTTTCTTTGAGTAACTCTCTGCGTTTTGCCTGTAATTCCAAATTGTATTTGGCGAGGGAGTGTACAATATCTACTGCGTTTGTACCCGCGCCGACGGCTTTTACCGCTTCCAAGCCTGTTTTTGCCATTTCACGTTCAATATCTAAAACCGCAGGGCATTTTTGTACAAATTCCTGTTTATGCTTTGCGGCAACGGATTCGGCATGCTCCCGCCGTGTTTTCAGTTCGGCGGCAGCTTGTTTGTATATTTGTTTTGTATATCCCATTGCTTACTCCGCCTTTGTCTGTTGTGCTCTTTTTTTTGATGCGTCCAGCGCCTTTTGCAAAGCATCGTCTAAATCAAACGAACGGTTTTGCGCTGCGGTGCTTTTCTTAATTTCCGTATGTATTTTGGTTTTGTCCGCTACTTCGTCCGTTGTTCTTAAGCCCTCGTTGTGCCAATTTTTCAAAATCTTATCCATATAAGCGAAAGAAAGCTTTCCGGTCCGTTCTACGGTTTCTTCATATGCTTTTAAAAGCAGTTCTGTGGACAATCCCATTTGCATCCAAGAAAGCAAATACGCACTTTGTTTGGGCGTCGGTCTCGGATTGGAAATGCCTGTTGCGATGCGGAATTCCGTAAACAGACGGTTGACCGCCGAATCGTTTTGAATATATTCATTTGCGGCGTCCAAATTATTGATTTCGCGTTCCGCCCAGATTTTGCCGATACGCAGAATCGTTGCCGTAGACCCGCGCCCGCTGTCGGCAAGATGCTGAATCAGCGTTAGAATAACCTCTTTTTGCAGACCGTAGGTATCGAATAACATTAAAAGCGTCGTTTGCATATCCAACCCGAAGGTGCGTCCGAGAATGCTTTGTGCTTCCGTCAGCAAACTGCGGACGGTTTCATCTTCCCGAATCCGTGCGGCGATTTGCTCCATCGTCGGTTTCGGCAGGACGATAGGCTCAGCGGCATTCGGCTTTGCAGGGGCGGGGGAAGGCAAAGTTTCCGCATTTTGTTTAGGTGCGGCTTCGTTTCTTGCTTTCGGTACAAATTTGACATTGCCGCCCTCATCCGTAAACAGCAAAATGCCTTTGCCGACCCAATAATCCAGCGCGGAGAGTACTTCGTCTGCCGTGAGCGACAGTGCGTCGGAAATTTCGCTTACAGAAACAACTCCGCTCGGATTCCGAAAAATCTTGAGCAGAGTTTTGATGCTGTTGCCGCTGGCTTCAGCCAAATATGTATCGGTAATGCTTGCGGGAATGGCAAACATCGCGCCGTAGCATTCGGGGTTGAGTTTATACATACATTAAATCTTCTTTTTACAAAATTCATTTAAAACGCAGGCTTCGCAGTTCGCCTTGCGCGCCGTGCATACCGCGCGCCCGTGCAGTACGGTGCGGTGGCAGAAATTGTTGCTCTCCTCAGGCGGCAGGAGTTTCCGAAGTGCCGTTTCCACTTTTACAGGGTCTTTGGTTTCTACCAACCCGATGCGGTTTGCCAAACGGATTAAATGCGTATCCGTCACCACGGCGGGCTTGTTATATACATCGCCCAAAATCAGATTTGCAGTCTTTCTGCCGACACCCTGTAAGGAAGTCAAATCTTCAATCGTATCGGGCACTCTGCCGCCGAAATCGCTTTTGATTTTTTGCGCCATGGCAATAATATCACGCGCTTTGCCGTGATAGAAGCCGCAGGAATGGATAATGTCTTCAATATCCTTGACGTCTGCATTGCAGTAATCCTCTAAGGTGGGGTATTTTGCAAACAAAGCGGGCGTTACCAAATTGACGCGCGCATCGGTGCATTGCGCGGAAAGACGCGTTGCAATCAGCAGTTCCAGCGGATTTTTTGCCGTTAAAGAGCAAAGCGCGTCGGGATATTCTTTTTTTAGGGCCTCTACGGCGAGAAGCGCACGTTCCTTTTTCGTCATATTTACTCCGGATAATCCATATTGCGCGGAAGCCCCAAAAGGTAATCCGCAGATACATTAAAAAAACGGCACAACGCAGTGATGTCCCGAAGCGAGGGTTCAGATGCCTCTGTTTCCAAAAAGGAAATTTTGCGCTGTGTTACGCCGATTGCGTTGGCGAGGTCCGTTTGCGTCAGCGGCGGCAGTTTTGCGCATCTTAAATTTTTCAGATTTTTGCCGAAAGACATCGCAAAAACTTCCCTTCAAACCGAAAAATATCTTCAGCAGAATGCGCTGAAACGATCAATTTTGCATATTTACAAAGTCATTGTATCATATAGGAACGGCAATCTGCAAGTCCAAAAGGTAGGTAAAAAGTAAAATTTTAATTCCGTTTTTTGTGCATTTTGAGATGCCTACTATATTTGGTGCTTTTGAATCGAAATTCGCCGAAAAAGCACTATTATCTATTGTAAATTTTTGCACAATTTGGTATACTAAACACAGCGTTTATTTTTATTCTGCACCAAAAAGGAGAGGTTTTATGAAACTGCATTGCCGTAAAAGCGCAATTTGTATTTTTTTGGCGCTTGTGCTTACTGTGCTTTGCACATCGCCTGCGTTTGCCGCCGAAGACATGCCCGCAGTGTTTTCGGAGCTGAAAGACCCGGCGGGCAATTTGCTGGTTGTTTCCAAATACGGGGATACAGAAAACTGCCCCGAGCAGTCTGCGGAGGGGATTCTTGCCGCGGCTGAAGCAGGTGCAGATATGATATATGTCACCGTGCGTAAAACGTCTGACGGTTATTTTGTTTTAATGGCAGACGAGAGTTTACAGAGAATGTGCGTGGACTCGCTCGGCAATACAGCGGAGAAAAATCTTGCCGACATCGGGTATCATGAGCTTTCGACTTACCATTTGCGCGCGGGCAAAGGCGGTTTGCATGAAAAAATTACGGAAAGCACCGTGCCGACTTTGTCAGATGCGGTGCAGAAACTTTCAGGGAAGGCTTTGCTGTTGATGGACGGCGTGTGGGCTTTCCGCGATGAAATCTATACACAGCTGAGCGATAGCAATCTTTTGGGCAGTGTTGTATTTGTTGCGGACGGCGATAAAAAAGAGGTCAAAAACTGGCTTTCTTCCAAACAGACAATGCCTTTGGTCATTTCGCGGTATGACGGTAATGTTGTTTTCAGTGCAAAATCCGTGGTTTCCAAAACCTTGGAGGGCGGCGCTGTCGGCACATGGCTGTCGTCTGGAAATCCTTACGGTGTGGTATACAGCAAATCCGTCCTGTCCAAATTTGCGGGGGCGGGCAGAGCCGTTATTGATATGACCGATCCTGCGCTTTGCGGTAAGCGGACGGATAATCCCATTGGCTGGAATGATGTTACCGCACGCGGTTACAGCGTTCTGATTACAGATAATATTACGGAACTCTGCGAGTATCGTGACCGTGTGCTTCTGCAAAAGGAGCGTCTCGGTGCGGCGATTGAAAAAGCGCAGAATGTGGATGTAACGCTTTGCAGCACGGATTCCGTGAAAACTCTGAAAAAAGCGATAAACGAAGCCAAAACCGTTCTCAACGCTTCCGTATCGGAAAACAGCTTAATCGAAGCCAACTACGAACTGCGCACGGCGCTTGCGGGTCTTACCCATCAAACCGCAGGGAACCATCCGCAATCGGGTGTTACCGCAGGACGTGTGATTGCTGTAATTGCCGTAGTTGCCGCATTGATTGTGTTGGAAATCGTATTGGAAACCGTGCGGCGTAAGAAATTGCAGAAACGTAAAAAGCAGAGAGAACGCGAGCGCAAACGTGCTGAACGGGAAGGAAATGACAACAGTTTAAAATAAAAAGAATAATAGAATGAAATCTTAAAAATGTTTATTGCAAATTCATAAAATTTCTGTTATGATAATAAGGAAATTTATTCCGATTGTGGAAAAGGGAGAGTGTATTTGCTTTGGAGAAATCTGTACAATCCGCACCAAAGCTGAATTACGGAAAAACTATTCTTACCGGATTTGGCTTTATGGCAACATCTATTGCATGGGCAATTTATGATCCGTACATTACAAAGATTTTGAATCATTTGTTAAATGCTTCAGCTATGGTGACAGGTTGGAGTGCCGCTTTGGTTGAACGTTTCCCGACTCTTGTTCGCTTCGCGGAAGCGCAAGGGGAATCTGTTGCTTTAGAGGGCGGCGGTTTTACATTGGTACCGTTGTTTATCGGTATCATTATGACGTTCGATAATATTTTCGGTGTTATCTTTCAACCGACGTTCGGCAAATTATCTGACAGATGTCACTCAAAACTCGGTAAGCGCCGTCCGTTTATAGTATTCGGAGCACCGATTTCGGCAGTTTTATTTTTCCTGATTCCGTTGGCGGCAACGAAGATTGTTTCTTTGCCGTTGACCATGCTGTTTATTATTCTGTTTGTTTTTGTTATGTCTCTGTGGCGTGCGCCTGTAGTTGCTTTGATGCCGGATTTGACACCGCCCGAACTTCGTTCTGAGGGTAATGCGGTTATCAATTTGATGGGCGGTCTCGGCGGTTTAGTTGGGATGGTTGCAGGTACTATTGTTTCTGTGGTGTACAAAGCAAGAGGTATTGTGATTACCGCCGAAAATGAAGCATTGATTTATCCGTATGTATTCCTTATCGGCTCTGCGGTTATGATTATCGGTATGCTTGTATTGCTGTTCTTTGTAAAGGAAGAAGATACAAGCATAGCCGTGAAGGCGGAGCGCAACCAAGCCGCACAGGAAAAAAGCGATAAGGCAACGCTTAAGGCACAGAAAAAAGCAGAAAAAGCGGCTGCAAAAGCAGCACTTTCTAAAGGTGAGCGTAAAAGCTTGGTGTTTATGCTGATGGGCTTGTTTTTCCTATTCTGCGGAACCAATGCAATTACCACATATTTCTCTCTGTTTGCTGCGGAAGTTCTCGGCAAAACCACTTCGGAAGCAACTATTATGATGGCAATCTTTGCAGTGTGTTCTGCAATTGCGGCTTTGCCGGCAGGCAAAGCCGGCAAAAAGTTCGGCAGAAAGAAAACTATTTTGGCCGGTCTTGTAGTCTTTATGGTGGTATTTGCACTTTATGTGGCAACAAGAAGTTTTGCTTTGATTTGGGTGGCACTGGTGCTTGGCGGTGCGGCAAATATGTTTATTACAGTAAATACTTTACCTTTGGTGCTTGAAATAGGCGGTTTAGATAAGGTGGGTACATTCACAGGCTATTATTATACCGCTACTTTCTCAGCGCAAATCGCATCTCCGATTTTGTATGGCGTAATCCGTATGTTCTCTGGTACTTATATGTCCCTGTTCTGGTATGCACCTGTCGTGTTTGTATTATCTATTCTCTGTATCGCTGTTGTAAAACACGGCGAGGCAATTCCGCAAGATGTCATTGACAAAATTGAAGAGGAAAATGCCGATTAGTGCGGTATGCATTTGAGAAAAAATCTGCCCCCGATGTTTTTTCATCGGGGGCTTTTTGCACGGTATAAACCAATACGGCTTTTCATGCGTACATCGTGCAGGCACTGTACGACCGCTGTTGTGTAGAACCGTGCTTGTTTTTTCTGCACAATACATTGTATGCATATCTTCTGTATCGGTCAAAAAAACGAACCAATCTGCATTGGCAGATTGGTTCGTTTAGGGACAACATTATTTCAATTTACGGGTTGCCACGGCCACAGCTTTACCGATTGCCGAACCGAGCACTGCGCAAACCGCCGCTTCAATCGGTGCGTTCACACCTGCCGCAATACCGATTACCGTTTTTATAACGGTATCCACACCGCCGAGAGACGCGGCTTGTTCGGGTGAAAACTGCACATTCCAAAACAAAAGTGCAAGCAATCCCAAAAAGAAAACCGTGTTTAAGAGCGCGCCGCAAATGCTGGCGGCGATATAGCTCCATCCCTGCTTCTTGTCATGCTTTGCGCAAATACGGAACAAGAGTCCGCACAGGAGACCTGCCAGGATTCTGGACACCACACATACAATAAAGGTTTTCCACACACTGACGGAAACCAAGATTGCACCGAGCGGACTTCCCATGAAACACTGCATAAAGCTGGTTACACCGAATACACCGCCTAAGAAAGCGCCGACCGCAGGTCCGCAGGTAACTGCACCGATGATTACGGGAATCATGATGAGTGTCAGTTCCAACGGTCCGATACGTAGGTAACCGAGCGGGGTGAACGCCATGACAGCGATAATTGCTGTAAGCATAGCGGCTTCGACGAGCAGAACGGTTTTTTGTCTGCGCGTCTTTTGGTTGCTGTTTGACATATATATTCCTCCTTGCTGCTGCTCCTTTTGGGATGTAGCGCAAAATTTGACGAGAAAATTATGTGTTTTTTTCGTAAATAGCTTTTAACCCTTTTAAAATCAAATTGCTGTCATACTGAACCGTGTGACGGCAAACAGGCGCGATAAAAGAGGAGAGCCCGCCAGTTGCCAAAACGGTTTGCGGTGCGCCCAACTCATCGGTAAAGCGGTCCAACAGTCCGTCAATCATAGCGGCTGTGCCGAGAATCACGCCGCTCTGCATACTTTCTACAGAATTCGTACCGCAGGCCTTTTTCGGCGGTTCCAAGCTGATTGTCGGCAACAAAGAGCTTGTATCCGTCAGGGCTTTTAAAGAAATTGCGATTCCGGGGGCAATCATGCATCCGCGGAATCCTCTGCTTGCATCAATTGCATAAATTTTTGTAGCTGTACCCAAATCAATGACGAATGCGGGAAGGGGATAACAAGCAACGGCACCGACGGCACCTGCCGCAAGATCTGCGCCGAGTTGTGCGGGATTGTCAATCAAAATATTAAGACCTGTTTTAATCCCGGGCTGTAAAACAAGCGGCTGTTTATTTGTCAACCGTTGAATCGCATTGGAGACTGAGAGGGTAATTTCGGGAACAACCGAACTTATAATACAACCGCTTATAGCAAGCATGGAAATACTGTGCATAGAAAATAACTGCATAAATTCTGCGGCAAATTGGTCCTCTGTTTTTTGCCGCTCGGTTGCAAGCCGTGCACTCATGGAAAGTGTTTCTGCATCAAACAGACCAAGATTTATATTGGTATTCCCAATATCTATAGTCAGCACCATATCAAGTACCCTCCTGAATCGTGTTACGAGTGGAAAATATTGTAACATGAAACAGAAAAAAAGACAAGCGGTTTCTTTTGAAACCGCTTGTCGAAATCACATAGTTAAAAAGGCTTATTCAGCGTCTTTCTTTTTTTTGGTTAAAACCAAAGCTACGCCTGCAACTGCCGCAACCGCCGCAACGGAAAGAATTGCGGTGTCGCCGGTAGGCTCCTTGCCTTCATAGTTACTGCTGTTGCCGCTGTTCTTGTCATCTCCGCCTGTGGTGTCATCGCCGCTCTTACCGAACAATCCTTTAATTTTATCCACAATACCGCCGATGAAACCGCCGATGCCGCCTTCGCTGTCAGCCGCTGTGGTATTTTCAGATTCATTAATACGTTTGGTGATTTCATCATAAACATTTTGCGGGATAATATCGCGGTCACGAAGCTGATCCACAACGCCCTGCAACTGATCGTTGGTTACACCCATTTTCTTAAGTGCGTCAATAACTTTCTGTGCGGCCTCACCGACCTTTTCATCGGGAACAACAGGGGTTTCTGTAGTAGTCGTTTCGGGCGCTGCATCCAATGCCGATTTCAAAGTATCATAAGATTCCTGTGTAAGCGTGCCGTTCGCAAGCATTTCATCCAGCGTTGTCTGAATCTGTTCTTTGCTTGCACCCGTATTCTGCATAACCGAAATAACAGTAGCAGCCTGTTCAGGAGTCAGATTGGAAAAATCCACATCAGGAATGGATACATCGGGAAGAGAAGGGGTTTCGCCGTTGCCGTTAATAATACTATCAATGAAACCGCCGATATCCGGAAGCGTCATGCTGCCGTTATCACCGTTGGTAAAATCGTCCATTACACTTTTGATTTTCTCAATAATGGCATTTAATCCCGAAGCCGTGCTTTCACCCTCTGCGAAACTCGGTACGCAGAACGCAAAAGCCATAACAAGCGCGAGCATAGCCGCAATAACTTTTTTCATAAGTATTTCCCTCTTTTTTAAAAAATTGAACCGAAGTTCTTTACTCGTTCATAATTCTACTATATATATACTCTAATGTCAAGGAAAAAACAAAAAAACCTTTTCCGGTTGAAGCAAATTCTTTTGAATTATTTACTTGACGGCAAATTTTATTTCCTGTAAAATAATTTGACAGATAACAATGTATAACGAGGTGCCGCATGAAAAAGACGCAACATATAGTGTTTTGGATTTTTTTGATTTTGTTTTGTCTGTTTCTGACGGCAGGCATTTTTGAACTGTTCGGCGTGTCTGTGTGTCTGTTCGGCGTGCCGCTGCACGGCATGCTTGCCGTGCCGATTTGCATTTCATTTTTAGGGCTGTCCTTGTGCGCGGTTCAGGGGTTAAAAAATCGGAGAAAAACCGCGCAAAAACCAATGCTGTACCGTTTGCTGTCTGTTGGGATTGCTGTTCTTTGTGCAGGCCTATTGCTGATTTGTCTGCCGCTGTCTCTGCTGACTTCGACCTCTTACGCGGACAGCCGAATTTCTTCTGACCGCAGTTACAAGATTTTTTTTGAAGAAGATGCAGACTCTGCTGAGCCGATTGTGCATGTGTATAAACGGTATTCGCCGTTTTTGGCTGTCTATCGGAATTCCGCCGTACTGTACGGTTTTTCGGGCGAACTGAGCGAGGTGGAAGTGATTTGGTCAGATTCCGTTTGCACTGTGAATTATCCAGGATACAGTGAAGAAGCGGAATCGGTTGAGGATATGCAAATACTGTCTCGAAAAATTTCGTATGATACTTCCCGTTAATCGGTCAAAATATTTGTAAAACGGCTTTGAATGTTTCGTTCAAAGCCGTTTTTTTGTGCTTAAGTGACCGCAGGCGTTTCAGGTACAATTACTTTAGCAATCATTTTGCACGAAAAATTATAATAAACAGCTGTAAAGTTTATAGACGTTTGTCTATAAATTCTGTTGAATCGGCAATGAAACCGTGATATAATGAACACATGTTAATTTTGAAAGGAGTCTTCGGGGATGGACGAAACAAAATACAATACATCTGCCGATGAAGAGAAGCAGACGCTCTACGCGCAAAAGTATTTACTGCTTCGGGAAAAACTGACGGAAAACTATGTCCGCGGCTGTAAATATTTGCAGACAGCCAAAAGCATTTCCGCTGTACTGTTTCTGCTTTTTACCGCAGTCGGTTTGTATGTCAGCGGCAAAACAGGCGCTTATATGCTTTGGCTGGTGCTGTGGATTGTGCTGATATTTTTGAATGTCGCTGTATTTACGGCGGCGGATTACTGTAAATACCAAATGCAGACGCGCGTTATGCCGTTTTTGGAAAATGACGGATGCACACGGTTTGCCGAAAATGATATTTTGTCGGAAGATACAGAAGAACCCGAATCCGAGGAGTGAGTAGAATATGAAGACGGTATGGAAAATTTTTCGCAGAGATGTAAAAAAGCTGTTTACCAATTCCATGGCGGTTATTTTGGCGGTTGGCGTGGCGGTTTTGCCGTCCTTGTACGCGTGGTTTAACATATACGCCAACTGGGACCCTTACGGCAGTACGGGAAATATGCAGGTGGCGGTGGTTATAAATGACAAGGGCTATACATATAAGGATATATCCGTCAATGTCGGTGAAGAGATTCGAAAAAATCTGATGGCGAACGACTTGATTGACTGGCAGTTTGTCTCAAAAGAAGAAGCCTTAGAGGGGATCAAATCGGGGAAGTATTACGCGGGTATTGAAATTTCCGAAGATTTCAGTGAATCCCTGACCAGTATCGTCACTTCGGAATTTGAACAGCCGCAAATTACATACTATGCCAACGAAAAGAAAAACGCGATTGCGACCAAAATTACCGATAAGGTCGTGCAGACCGTGCAGACCGAGGTCAACGAGTCGTTTGTGACTACGGTGGTCGATTTGCTGAACGGTGTGCTCGGCACAGCGGTGGAAATCGCGGATGCACACGGTGCGGAGCTGTTCGCGGACTTGCAGGAGAAAATCACCGCCGCCAAAGGGAATATCGGGGCTTTGACCGCCGCGCTGGAGAGCTTTGAAAAGGTGATGCAGGTCGCACAAACGCTGAACGGCTCTTTGGATACCGACAATCTGACCGCGCTGCTGCAAAATACAGATACCTTGGTGCAGAATACCGAAAACACCGTAAAGCTGGCGCAGGCGTCCGTGGATTCCGTTACATCGTCGGTGGATACGGTGCTGTTGGACGCGGCGGACGCATTATCCGATGCCGCCGCAGCCTTGGAGAGTGTGCAGGATGCGGTCGGCAATAAAAATACCGCCGTGCTGGAAAAAGCACTGTCTGTGTGCACAGGCGCGCAGGCGAATCTGCAAATTGTGATAGACGCCCTTACAAACGTCAATGACCATCTGCCGAAGCCGTTGCCTGCGGTGACGGACATTTTGGCAAGGCTGAATACCGTGAATACCCGCCTGCAATCGGCGATTCGGGAACTTGACAATTTGCTGAAAAACGGGAAGAATCCCGCCGCGGAATCCGCAAAAGAACTGCGCGCGATTTCCGCCGCAGTCAAGGGCGTTTCCGACGCTTACAAATCGGAGGTAAAGCCCGTAATAAGCCATGAGGTCGGCAGTCTTTTGGCGGTGATGTCCAATCTGTCCGTGCTGTTGCAGGACGTAAACGGCGATATGCCCAATGTGCAGAATTTGGTCGCCGCCTTGGAGGATGCCGTCGGGGCGGGGAGCAGTATGCTCGGCGCACTGCATACGCTGTTGGATAATTGCTGTGCGCAGTTAGACAGACTGTCCGAAACACTGCGTTCGCTTTCCGACAGCGAAATGGTCAATGCTGTGCTGAATTTCACGGGCAGTAATTCCGACGAGCTCGGCGAATTTATCGCGTGCCCCGTGGCGGTGCATACCGAAAAGATTTACGCGATTGACAACTACGGTTCTGCTATGGCGCCGTTTTATACCACGCTTGCCATTTGGGTCGGCGCGATTGTGTTGGTGGCAATTTTCAAAACTGAGGTCAAAAACAAGAAAGAGCTCGGCGGCGTCAAGCCGTATCAGGAATATTTCGGGCGTTTGCCGATTTTCCTGCTGTTCTCCTTGGTGCAAAGTCTGATTATCTGTCTCGGCGATTTGTATTTTCTGAAAATTCAGTGCTACCATCCCGCAAAATTCATTTTTGCAGGCTGTGCGGCAGGTTTGATTTTCACCTTCTTTATCTATTCGCTCGTCGCGGCATTCGGCGACATCGGCAAAGCCGTCGCGGTTATATTGCTGGTTGTACAGCTCGGCGGCTCGGGCGGTACGTTCCCCATCGATGTCACACCGCACTTTTTCCAAGCGATTCATCCGTATCTGCCGTTTACCTTTGTCATAGATGCGATGCGTGAGTGCGTCTGCGGCGTGTACGGCAACTATTATTGGATGTATCTTTTGATGCTTTGCGCCTACCTTGCCATCGGCTTAGTGCTCGGCACAGGCGTGCGCGCACTGGTACGCAAGCCGATGCGCTTCTTCTCCAAACGGATTGAAGATACAGGATTGCTGTAAGCAGACGGTATATTCAAAAAAACGGTACAGTCCTTTAGAGGATTGTGCCGTTTTTGTCATTCTGAGGCGTAGCCGAAGAATCTCACACCGCACAGCGTGAATTATACAATCGGTAGGGCGGGGGCTTGCCCCCGCCGCAGAGTTTCACACAGCACGATGTGAATTTGGTGCGCGCGTAGTGGCGGACTTCCACGTCCGCCGTTGGGGTTACGCGAAAATCCGACTGTGTTCGGGCGATTCGTGAATCGCCCCTACGAATCAGTGCGCCATTTTACATATCGTAGGGACAGCCCTCGTGGCTGTCCGTTTTTCAGGTTTGCACAAATTTGTCATTCTGAGCGAAGCGAAAAATCTCCCACAGTACAAAGCGAATTCGATATATGCGTAGGGAACAACCTCTGTGTTGTTCCGAGAAGTTTCAGCAATGATTGCCCCGTTCGCCATCGCAAAACTCCCGATTGCAAACGCAAATTGAATATGCTATGATACGAATAGAATATTTGTGAAAGGAACGCACAATGAACACTTTTTCAGTCGCTTTGTTACAACTCCTGCCGACCGATACGGCAGTCGGCAACCTGCAAAAGGGGATAGATGCCTGTAAACGGGCAAAGGCCATGGGCGCAGATCTCGCGCTCTTTCCCGAGGTGTGGAGCAACGGTTACAATTTGCCTGATTCTGCGGACGAAATGCGAAAAGCCGCAATTCCGCGCGACGGTGTATTTTTAAACACTTACAAAACTTTAGCAAAAGAATTGGATATGGCGATTGCCGTAACCTATTTGGAACAGTTTTCTCCGTTGCCGCGCAACACCGTGACCGTTTTTGATCGCTTCGGACAAGAAGTTTTAACCTACAGTAAGGTGCATACCTGTGACTTTTGGGTAGAGAAAAACTTAACGCCGGGGGATGACTTTTATACAGCCACGCTAAACACGGCGTCGGGAGACATACAGATTGGCGCGATGATTTGCTATGACCGCGAATTTCCCGAAAGCGCACGGATTTTGATGCTCAAAGGCGCGGAAATCCTTTTGATTCCGAACGCCTGTCCGTTGGAGCAGAACCGACTCATGCAGCTGCGCACCCGTGCGTTCGAAAATATGGTCGGTGTGGCAGTGGCAAATTACCCGTACGGGAAGCCCGACTGCAACGGACATTCCGCCGCCTATGACGGGATGGCGTATGGCGAAATCCGACCCGATACGGTGGAATCCAGAGATACACTGATTGTCGAGGCGGGGGAGCAGGAGGGAATTTATATGGCGGTGTTTCCCATAGACAAACTGCGGGACTACCGTAACCGCGAAGCTTGGGGCAACGCCTACCGGCATCCGCAAAAATACAAACTGCTGACGGAAGAACGCACGGAGCCGCCGTTTGTAAGAGAAGATTGCAGAAAATAGAGGAGTATATCATATGGCACAGCGCACAACGCTTACAGGAAACTGGGAATTTACGCTCGGCGCGCAAAGCTTGACAGAGGCTTTGGCACGCACCGACTGGCAGACAGTCACCGTACCGCATACGTGGAATAACTTGGACGGGCAGGACGGCGGTAATGACTATTACCGAGGCGCAGGCTGGTACCGCCGTACCCTTACCTTAGAAAAGGCGGACGACAAAGTCTATTACTTGGAATTCTTAGGCGTGAATTCGGTTGCCGATGTATACGTCAACGGCACGCACTTGGGTCAGCACCGCGGCGGCTATACGCTGTTCCGCTTTGACGCGACCGAGGCGTTCAGAAACGGCGAAAATGAGATTCTTGTCAAAGCGGATAATTCGCCGTTTCCCGATGTCATTCCGCTTGAAGCAGATTTCACCTTTTTCGGCGGAATATACCGTGAGGTGAATTTGTGCATCGCTGAAAAAACGCATTTTTCGCTGTCCGATTTCGGCTCGGACGGCGTGCAAATTACCTATCAAAATAACAGCGAGGTGCGCGAGTTTGCGGCGCTTTGTGTCTGCGTCAAAATCGATGCGCCGACGGAAAATTGCCATCTGCATGTGCGCGCACAGATTCCGAATCACTTCGAGCCGTGCGCCGGTATTGTACATACGGATTTTAATACAGCGGATATGATTTCAGAAGAGAATACGGTTGTTGCAGAAGTCACCGAAGCGGTCGCGCAGGCGGATATGTGCGTGACGCTTGAAATCCCGAATCCGCATTTGTGGAACGGCAGAGCCGACCCGTTCCGTTATCAGGTGATTTGTACGCTTTGGGACGGCGAACAGATACTCGATACTGTCGAAAAATATATCGGTATCCGCTATTTCGAGATTGACCCGAAAAAAGGATTTTTCCTGAATGCAAAACCGTACCCTCTGCGCGGCGTCAACCGCCATCAGGATAGGGAAAATATGGGCAATGCCATTACGTTACAGGAACATGAAGAGGATTTCTCCATTCTCTATGAAATCGGCGCGAATGCCGTGCGCTTGGCGCACTATCCGCACCATCCGCATTTTTATGAGCTGTGCGACCGCTACGGTTTGCTCGTTTGGGCGGAAATTCCGTTTGTAGACCATATCGGCGGTGAGAAAAAGTCTCCCTTGCCGACCGACACGGACATTGACCCCAACGTGACTGCGCGTCAGCTCGAAAATGCCAAATTGCAAATGACGGAGCTGATTCGTCAGCAAAGCCACCGTCCGTCTGTATTCTGCTGGAGTATGTCGAATGAGGTGATGCGCGAATACGGAGATACCGCCGCGCATATGATGGCGGAATTGGATGCTTTGATTCACAGCTTGGATTCGAAACGGTACTCCGCCATGGCGCTGAATCATACCTACGGCTACCGTTGGCAGTCCGATGTCAAGGGGTGTAACATTTATCCCGGCTGGTATGTCGGTAAGGCGTCGCATTTTCGCTATCAGTCCAATTACCATATGCGCGGGAACAGCCGAAACGGTGTGGCGGTTTCCGAATACGGCGCAGGCTCGAACATCCTGCACCATACCGAGCATCCGAAACAGCCGAAGGACACCACCTGCGCGTTTCATCCGGAAGAATGGGCATCCATTGTCCACGAGCACGCGCTTCGCTATTTTATGTCCCCGCGCCGCAATAAAATTTGGGGCACCTTTGTATGGAATTTGTTTGATTTTGCCGTGGATATCCGCAACGAGGGAGAAATGCCCGGCAGAAACAACAAAGGTCTTGTCACCTATGACCGCAAAACCAAAAAGGATGCGTTTTATCTTTACAAAGCCTATTGGAGTCGCGAGCCTGTCACCTATATCACCTCGCGCCGTTTTTTGAAGCGCGAAAAGCAGAAAATCACGGTAAAAGTATATTCCAATGCAGATGCCGTAACGCTTTCCGTCAACGGCAAGAACTTTAAAACCAAAAAATCGGCATCCAATCGACAAAATCATGTGTTCGTGTTCCGTAACGTACCGTTGAAGCAAGGGAAAAATACGGTTTCCGCAATCGGAAACGGCGTGACGGATACCGTGACTTGGCAGTATTGATGCCTTGACAAAAAGCAAGATTTCGATTACAATAACCGAGATAAAGAAAGAACGGAGATGAAAAGATGCGTATAGCTTCCTGCTGAATTTTCAGCGCCAATCAAAGCTGTCGGCATTTGCCGTCTGTTTTGCCGTGCGCTTCGCAGGAACAAAACCGCGTCTTTTCGTGCCTTTTCGGGATTTCTCCGTAAAAAAGTGCGTTTTCAAGCCGCAGGATTTTTCCTGCGGCTTTTTAATCTGTTTTTAGCGTGCTGTCATTCTGCACGCGGTAGGGCGGGGTGCGGGTCTCCGGTGGAGACCTCTGCATACGGAAGTCTGCAGAAGCGCGACCGAGCCGGTAGGCGAGACCTTGCTCCCGCCGCAGAGTTCCCCATACCACGATGTGAATTTGGTGTGCGCGTAGTGGCGGACTTCCACGTCCGCCATAGGGTCACGCGAAAATCTGACCTTGCTCCCGCCGCAGAATCTAAATCAAACGCACATTTTTACGGAGGATTTATTTTATGTCTATACTCGAAATCAACGATTTATCTTTCTCTTATGACGGCGGTACAGCGCCGATTTTTGAACACGTCAGTTTTCGGCTCGATACAGATTGGCGGCTTGGCTTCACAGGACGCAACGGACGCGGAAAAACCACCTTTTTAAAATTGCTGTTGGGGGAATACGAATACAGCGGTACCATTCGCTGTGCCGTGCCGTTTGTGTATTATCCGTTTCCCGTAGCGGACGAATCCGCTTGGACATGTGATATTGCTTCGAGTTTGCTGGGGGAGGAAAATCTGTGGCGTTTTCGTAAGGAGTTGTCTGCCTTAGGCGTGTCGGAGGAAGCAATATACCGTCCGTACAGCACCCTTTCTGGCGGCGAACAGACCAAGGTGCAAACCGCGATTTTGTTTTCCAGGGAAAACTGCTTTTATCTTTTGGATGAACCGACCAACCACCTTGACCGTGCCGCGCGCGAAACCTTAGGGGAATATTTGGCGCACAAAAAAGGATTTATTTTGGTATCGCATGACCGCGCGCTGTTGGATGCCTGTACCGACCACACGCTTTCCGTCAATAAAACCGATATTGAAATTCAAAAGGGCAGTTTTTCCGCGTGGCAGGAAAATAAAGCACAGCGCGATGCCTTTGAGGCGGCGGAGAACGAAAAGCTCAAAAAAGAAATTAACCGTCTGCAAACCGCGGCGGCACGTACAGCGGGCTGGTCAGCGCAAACGGAAGCCGCCAAAAAGGGTACAAGAAATTCGGGGCTTCGTCCCGACAGAGGGTTTATCGGGCATAAATCCGCCAAAATGATGCAGCGGTCAAAATCAATTGCACAGCGGCGCGAAACGGCAATTGCAGAAAAATCCGCACTGCTGAAAAATATTGAATCTGCGGAGGATTTAAAATTAAACGCCCTGCCTTTTAAATCCCGTACACTCGCAGAGCTTACCGATTTACAGGTGTGCTATGACGGCATGCCGATTTTCTCGCCTGTGACACTAAAAATCTGTCAGGGCGATAAAATCCATTTGCAGGGGCAAAACGGTACGGGCAAAACAAGTATTTTCAAACTGCTTTGCGGCGAAGACATTTCATACATCGGCAATGTATCTATTGCCAAAGGTTTGAAAATTTCCTGTCTGCCGCAGGGGACACAGGGTCTGCACGGTACACTTTCCGCATTCGTAAACGCGCACGCGCTCGATGAAACGCTGTTTTATACCTTGCTTCGTAAGCTCGACTTTTCACGCGAACAGTTTTCGAACCGTTTAGAGGATTGCTCGGCAGGGCAAAAGAAAAAGGTACAGCTTGCACGCTGTCTTTGCACGCCTGCGCACCTCTATATTTTGGATGAGCCCTTAAATTATATTGATATTTGGTCGCGTCTACAAATTGAAAAGCTGTTTCGCGAAACCGAAGCGACCTTGCTTTTTGCCGAGCACGACGCGGCATTTTGCGCACAGACGGCAACCGAAACGGTGTGTTTGCAGAAATGATTTTTCGGAATTCGGGAAAAACGGTTGCGGCAATAACGAAAGTATGTTAAAATGAATTGATTCAAAGCAGTGAAAACGCATATGCGTGTTATTCTTATTTTGGGGAGAAACAGTATGGAATCCGAAAGAATTTTAAGAACCTCCGTGTTCGGCGGCTTTCGCCGTACCGATGTTTTGGAATATGTGGAAGAATTAAAAGGCGAGATTGCCGAGCTTTCCGAAAAAATCAAGGCGCAGACAGAGCAGATTTCGGCGTTGAGCGAAACGGTGGACGAGCTTTCCGACCGCTGTGTGCAGGCGGAGAAAACGGAAGAACAGCTCGAAAAAACGACTGCTGATTTAGAGACAGTCAAATCCGAAAATGCGGCGTTAAAATCCGAAAACGATGCACTGTCCGCGCGCTTTTCCGAAATTGATACGGAAAAATCCGAAATGCACCGCAAAGCGGAAGAAATCCGTGCTTCCGAAGCACAGCTCGGTGCGGCGTTCTTAGACGCCCGCAAATATTCCGACGAAATTGTGACCGCCGCCAACAAAAAGGCGAACGAGACCGCGAAGGATGCATCCGATTCTATTGCACAGCAGGCAACAGAGGTTGCGCGCCTTTCCTCGGATGTCGATGCGCTTGCCGCCACACTTACAAAATCTATTGACGAACTGCACGCCAACATTGCCGCGCTCTCCGTGAAGCTGTCGAAATCGGCGCAGGCACTGTCCAATCGCAAGGATGCCGAGAAATTCGTGCCCGACATCTCTATGAAAATCGAAGAGTTCGGCGAAAAATTTACTGCGCTGCAAGACCCTTCTCTGACCGTTTTGCAAAACGGTCAAGGCGAACCGACAAACACAATTTACCGATTTGACGCAACCAAAGAGGGCTGAGCCGTGCAGACAGTATATTTACATACGGGCGAAATCAAAACAAAAGCACCGTCTCTTTCGGCGGGCGACACCGTGTATTTAAGCGGTACGGTCTATACCTCGCGCGATGCGGCGCATAAACGAATCACAGCGTCTCTTGAGTCGGGCGAAGCCTTGCCGTACCCGATAGACGGCGCAGTGGTCTATTATGCAGGTCCTACGCCCACACCGCCCACACTGCCCGCGCTTGCCATCGGTAGTTGCGGACCGACCACCTCAGGGCGTATGGATGTGTACGCGCCGAAGCTTTTGGATTTGGGGCTTGCCGCAATGGTCGGCAAAGGGCCGCGCACAAAAGAAGTCTGTGACGCGATTGTCCGCAACGGTGCGGTGTATTTCTGCGCCATAGGTGGTGCGGGTGCGCTTGCGAGCAAATGCATCACCGAATGCGAGGTCATTGCTTACGATGACCTCGGCTGTGAATCCGTCAAACGCCTGACGTTTAAGGATTTTCCGCTTACGGTGGCAATCGACTGTCACGGCGGCAATTTATTTCAAAAATAACGGAGCCATATTTCTTATGAATCAAACCGAATTTCTCTCTTTACGCCGACAGATTATTGAAAATGAATTTAAAAGAATGAACGAATGCCAAAAAAAAGCGGTCTTTCAAATCGATGGACCGCTTTTAATTCTGGCAGGCGCGGGCAGCGGCAAGACAACCGTGCTTGTCAACCGTATTGCCAATATGCTGCGCTTTGGTCACGCATACACCTCGGAATTTGCAGACCGCACGCCCGACGAAGAAGATATTCGGCTTATGCAGGCGTACCTTGCAGGCGACAAATCCGTTTACCCCGACATTGCCGACGTGCTTCGTGACCGCGCGCCGAAGCCGTGGCAGATTTTGGCAATCACGTTCACCAATAAAGCGGCAAACGAATTGAAAGAGCGTCTTTGCCTGATGCTCGGCGATGAAGCCAACGACATTTGGGCGAGTACCTTCCATTCGAGTTGTGTCAAAATTTTGCGCCGCAATGCGGACAGGCTGGGCTTTACCAACCGCTTCACGATTTACGATACCGACGACAGCCGCCGTGTGATGAAGGAATGTCAGCGGCTTTTGGGGATTGAAGACCGTTTCCTTTCCCACAAAACCATTTTAGGCGAAATCAGCCGCGCGAAGGATTCCCTTGTCCCGCCCGACGAATTCCTGAAAACGGCGGGGCAGGATACCCGTATGCAGAAAATCGGCGAATGCTACAAGAAATACCAAAGTCTGTTAAAAAATGCCGACGCGATGGATTTTGATGATATTATTTTCAATACCGTCCGTTTATTTGAGGAGAATCCCGATGTACTGGAGCACTATCAGCGGCAGTTCCGCTATGTGATGGTGGACGAGTATCAGGACACCAACCATGCGCAGTATAAGCTGACTTCGCTCCTTGCCGACGGCTACCGCAACATCTGTGTGGTCGGTGATGATGACCAAAGTATTTACCGTTTCCGCGGCGCGACGATTGAGAATATTTTAAGCTTTGAAACGCGCTATTCCGATGCAACCGTGATTCGCTTAGAGCAGAATTACCGTTCCACTCAGTGCATTTTAGACGCGGCAAATGCCGTGATTGAAAACAACAGCCAAAGGAAGGGCAAAAATCTTTGGACGGCAAACGGCGCAGGCGAAAAAATTGAGTTGAAAACCGCAGAGGACGAAACAGGCGAAGCGAATTTTATTGCCGATAAAATCCTTTCTTCCGTTGCGAAAGGTCGGCACTTCGGCGACCACGCCGTGCTGTACCGTATGAATGCGATGTCAGGGCCTATCGAGCGTGCGCTCGTCAAAAATGCGATTCCTTACCGCATCATCGGCGGGCATAAGTTCTATGACCGTATGGAAATCAAGGATGCACTGGCATATTTGTCCGTCGTTAACAATCCTGCCGACAAAATCCGCTTACAGCGCATCATCAATACGCCGAAACGCGGCATCGGCGATACAAGCGTGCAAAAAGCCAATGAAATCGCCGATTTACTGGGTGTTTCCCTGTTCGAGGTCTTTAAAACGGCGGATGAATATGAGGTGCTCAAGCGCGCCGCAGGCAAATTAAAAGCGTTCGCCGCAATGATAGAAAGCATCGCCGCTTTTTCGGAGGATGCACCGCTTGCCGACACCTTAAACCGCATTTTGGAAGAAACCGATTATGTCAATTCCCTGCGCTCGGAACCCGAAAAATTTGAGGACCGTGTGCAAAACTTAAACGAGCTTTCTGCGACCTTAACGCGATTCTCCGAAGAAAATCCCGAAGGCACTTTAAACGACTATTTGGAAGAGGTCGCACTCTTAACCGATATTGACAACTACAATTCCGAAGCGGATACCGTTGTGCTGATGACGCTCCACTCCGCAAAGGGCTTGGAGTTTCCTGTCGTGTTCATCCCCGGAATGGAGGAGGGCGTGTTCCCCGGAATGCAGAGTATGTATGTCGAATCCGAGGTCGAGGAAGAACGCCGACTCGCCTATGTGGGCATTACCCGCGCAAAGCAGAAGCTCTATTTGACGCACGCGAAATCCCGTATGATTTACGGCTCGACCAACTATTACAGACCCTCGCGCTTTGTGGCGGAAATTCCCGAAAAGCTGTTGGAAATTCATCACTCCGTCGGCTTCCGCGAACGCGCGGGGCTCTCGGGCGGCGGGTACGGCAGTCAGCCAAAAGCCAATACGGGTAGCGGTTCATACACAAGTGTCGGCACCTCTGCGGGGCGTGCAGGCGGCAGTACGGTCAATCGCGGCTTTTCAAAAACGGCGGGCGGGACGAAATCTTCTGCCGCACTGCCTGATTTCAAGTCGGGCGATACCGTAGAGCATAAGGCGTTCGGCACAGGCGTGATTTCCACGATTCGCCCCATGGGCAACGATATGCTGTTGGAAGTCGTGTTCCAAAAGGTCGGCACGAAAAAACTGATGGCACGTATGGCGAATCTCAAAAAGGTATAAAAAACACGGTACGGACACAAAAATCCGTACCGTATTTTTTATAAAATTCACAGGAATTGTAGGGGCGGATGATAGCCTCCCTTGTGAAAGGGAGAGGGACCTCGAAGCTGTGGAGGGATTCATCCGCCCGTGCCAGGTTCGGTTTTGCAAATAACCGACAATGATGCACTATTCGTAGAGACGATTCACGAATCGCCCGCAAAAATCCGCACAAAGCCAACGGTGCGCTGAATTTATTTATTCCGATGCAAACACCGCGCCGTTGGGGACGGGGGACTGCGTCTCGTTTGCATCCGCCGCATATTTGTATTGCGGAATCGGCGAGGACTTCGCCGCGTCAAACACAAAGTCACTTCCCTGCGCGTGGAATACATAGACATTTTTGCCGTCGTCCGTCCGAAGTGTAAGCGTACCGTCCGTCAAATCGTAAGTCCCGTGCGGCCAATAACTGCTGAATGCGGAAAGAGTGAATTGAAACTGCTGTGTGTACGGGGAAAGTGTGAAATTCGGTTCCAACAAATCCACCGAATCTTGGAAGGCGTAGGTTTGATATGCATCCGTATTATTCGAGAGGTTTGTGAACGAAAGCCCCTCGTCTGCACTTTCCGTTAATTCAAACAACGCATCCACCGTGTATTCCTGTCTGTAATTGGTTTCGTCATTGGAAATATCGTCCATACAGTCGGTTTTGAACAGATATTTGCCGGGCTGTGTGATGTTCAGTGCCCACAGTGAGTATCTATGTATCCGATTGCTGTTTGCAGGCAACATTATGGCGACTGCGTTAACTCCATAGTTTTCCGGGAATTTTAATTTTTCCCAAAAGCCGTTGACTTCCCGATAGATGGAAAAATCTTCTCCGTACAAGAGATTTTGCTCGGAATTATTTATCCATTCTATTTCTAAATATGGCGCAGTGCCTGAAAATACAGCGGCGGTCACGTGAAGTGACAGCCCCTTTAATTCCATCGGCAGAAAGTCGGATTCCTGATTTGCAAAAAACGCCTGAATCGCCTGCGGGTTTTTCACCCTGTGCGTGAGAGTAGGTTTTATTGTATCGTCTACCCAAAGCTCCGTGCAGTTTTTGTTAAAGTAATAACAGATTTCGCCGCTGTCAAAATGGAAAATTACTGTGTTGGTTCTGTCCCTTTCATCGTCACGCCTATGCGTAATCGGGGTTCGGTCTACATATACGGCGTTAAGGAAAATTCGCATATGTTGTACCGTGCCCAAATCGGTGACTTCATATATTTTTCCGTCCGAAATCACGGTAACGGACGAAGGTTTATCACTGATTTGCTCCAATTCCGTTAACCGAATGCTCTTCGGTACGGTCAAGAAGCATATCGCCACGGCAGCAGAGGCAAGCACAGCGGTGAGAAGCACCCAAAATGCAGGCTTTTTATAGTGCAAAACCGATTGAATTCTGCCTTTTACATCTGTCTCGCCGAACGCCACGGGGCAGGCGGAAATCCGTTTTTGCGGTACACTGCAATGGATGAGCGCATTGGCATACGGCTTTTTGCATTCCGTACCCATCGCTTTGATGACCTTTTCGTCACAGGCAAGCTCAATATCGCGGCAAAGCAAAATATAGGCAACCCAAATGAGGGGATTGAACCAATAGATGCTCAGAAGCACAAATCCAAGCGGCTTCCACAGGTGGTCGCGCCGCTTTAAATGCGCCTGCTCGTGTGCAAGTACATAGGGGATTTCCGCTTCACCTATTGTGGCAGGCAGAAAAATCCGTGGCTTGAAAACGCCGAGAATAAACGGCGCGGGGATGCGGTCACAAAGGTAAATATTTTCTCTGTACGGTACGGCTTCGGCGGTCTGTTTTCGAAGCTTTATAAAACTTACCACCGCATAGATTGCCAAGGCGAAAATACCGATGACCCAAATTGCCGAAATCAGCGTTGCGGCGTGCAGTCCCGTGTTTGTCGGCACGGTCACGCCCTCATAATAACGGGAGGCAAGCTCGGCGTTCACGCGCGTGTCCACACCTTCAAATCCCGTTTGTACGGAAAAAGACGGCTCGCTGAGCACACTGTCCGGTATTGTTTGCGCACTCGGAATCAGGCTCAATGCACTCTCCAACGAAAACGGGCAAATCAGCCGAATACCGACCAAAGCCCACAAAAGACACCGCAGTGCTTTCGGTGCTTTTTTGAGCAGAGCACGAAGCAGAACCACCGCCAATATCATAAAGCTTGCCGCAATACTCATATTGAAGAGCTTCAGAAATACTGCTTCCATTAGGATTCCTCCTCATATTCCGCTACCATTCGGCGCAGTGCCGCGACTTCTTCAGATGATAAATGCTTTCTTGCCGTAAAGGCGGCAAGAAACGCGGGAAGCGAGCCGTCAAAGGTCTCGTTCACAAATTTTTCACTCTGCATTGCGGACAGCTCTGCTTTAGAGATGCACGAGGTCACCGTTCCGTGGTCGTTTTGAAACAGCCCTTTGTCGCAAAGCCGTTTTAGCACCGTGTAAGAGGTGGTCTTTTTCCATCCCAGCTGTCGGGCGGCGTACTGCGCCAATTCCGCCGAAGAAATCGGTTCGTTTTGCCAAATGATGTCTGCAAAGCGCGCTTCCGCGACGCCTAACTGTAAATCGGGCACAAAATCCCTCCTTTTTTTATAATTCTACATCTTGTAGTATAAGTTTATTCTACACAATGTAGAACCGTTTGTCAATACCCAAAATAAAAAACACCGAAAGCAGAAGTTTTCATCTGCTTTCGGTGTTTTTAACTCGGTATTTTGATTAGGTATTTTTCAGCGAATCGTATACGCGCACATTCACGGCTTTTTGCTCGCAGTTGTGGCGATAAATGCTCAGCACAAGCCCGATACCGATATACACACCGAGGTTTGCCGAACCGCCCGCCGAGAAGAAGGGGAGCGTAATCCCGATAACGGGCAAAAGCATTAAACACATGCCGACGTTAATGACAACCTGCCCGATAATCATTGCCGCCATGCCGCTGCAAATCAGGTTTGTGGAATGCTCGCGGGATTTTTTCCCGATCATCAAAATCCGAACCGCAATGAAAAACAGGAGCGCAAGCGCAAGAATACAGCCTATAAATCCGAGTTCTTCCCCAATAACCGAGAAAATCATATCGTTGTGCCGTTCGGGAACCACGCCCGCCTGCGTATATGCACCCTTAAACAGACCCTGTCCCGTTATACCGCCTGCGCCGATAGCGGTAATGCCGTATTTTTGCTGATAAATAATGTCGGGATATAAATCAGGATAAATCAGCGCCAAAAATCGGTTTTTTTGAATGGAGGAAAACACATACGTCCATACAAGTGGTATTGACGCACCGATGAGCGCCGCGCCGCCCAGAAAATACCCCCAATGCACACCGCCCGCGAACAGCATAGCCGCCGCAATGACAAGAAAAACCAACGCCGACCCCATATCGCCCGTTTCCATCACCAAAAAGGTTGGAATCACCGCGTGCACGCCGAGCTGTAAAATGCTTAAGGGCTTGTTGATTTTATCGCGGAGACGGTCAAGATGCACGCCGAACGTGATAATAAATCCGATTTTGACAAATTCCGACGGCTGAATGCTGAATACCTTAAAATCCAACCACGTGCGCACATCGGGACGCGCTTCGGGACCTGAGCCGAACGGGAACAAGAGTAACAGCGCAACCAAGCAGAGCACGCCTATCGGAATCCAAAACCGCGTGAATACCTCATAGTTAAAATACGATATGCAAAGACAAAGCACGAAGCCTAAGCCTACGGCAATGAGCATAATCAAAAAATCGCGCGAGAACAGCTCACCCTCTTTGAGGGTACACCGTGTTGCGCTGTAAACCGTTAAAAGTCCGTACACAGATGTTAATACAGCAGAAAATAACAAAAACTTATCCGTCTCGTGCAGAAACAGACGTACAGTATTTAAAATCTTTTTCATAAGAATGCAAACCTCATCAGTATTACTTTCATTATAGTATGCCTGTCCGCGAAATTCAAGCAAAAAGTATTTACTCCGCCGAGAAAGCGTGCTACAATATAAAAAAACCGTATGCAATGCGGTGCGGTTTGAAACTCGGCTTAGGTGATTCGGTGCAAAAGTTTGTAACAAAAAATTACAGTGAGACCTGCGCGCTCGGCGAGCGTGTCGGCAAGACCCTCTGCGGCGGGCGTGTGCTTGCGTTCTTCGGCGGTATGGGAATGGGCAAGACCGCCTTTGTCACAGGCGTTGCAAAGGGGATGGGACTGTCGGATTTTGTGAGCAGTCCGACCTTCTCTATTGTGAATGTCTACGGCAGGCACGACGAGCTTTGCCATTTTGATATGTACCGCGTCGAATCGTGGGAGGATCTTGATTCGACGGGATTTTTTGACTATATGGAAAACGGCTCCGTGCTTTGCGTCGAGTGGAGCGAAAATATCGAAAATGCGTTGCCCGATGATGCTGTACGTATTACGATGGCACAGGGGGACGAAGCGGATACCCGCATCATTACCATAGACGGATTGGAGACGGTGTTATGAAAATATTTGCATTGGACTGTGCCGCCGTTTCCGCAAGTGCCGCGCTGACGGATGCGGAGGTTTTGCTCGGCGAGAGCTTTACAAACGTGAAATTGACACACAGCCAAACCCTGTTGCCGATGGCGGAAGCGCTTTTGGAAAATTGTCGTACCGCGCTTTCAGAGGTGGATGTGTTTGCCGTAACGGTAGGACCGGGTTCCTTTACGGGCGTGCGCATCGGTGTTGCGGCGCTCAAGGGTATGGCGGACGCCGCAGAAAAGCCGTGCTTCGGCGTGTCCGCGTTAGAAGCGGCGGCATATCCGTTTCGGAATTTTGACGGCATTGTTTGCGCGGTTATGGATGCACGCTGTGAACAGGTGTATACGGCGTCTTTTTCGGGAAGCGAGCGTTTGACCGAAGATTCGGCAATGAAAATTACCGAATTGGCAGACGTGCTTTCCGAATATAACCGCCCCGTATTGCTCACAGGGGACGGCGCGCAAAAGGTGGCAGACACACTCGGTGCGGTATGCAGCTTTCCGATTGCGGCGGCGACTGCACAAATGCGCTATCCGAGAGCGTCAAGCGCGGCATATTTGGCATATGAGAAAATACAAAAGGGAGAGTCTGTTGTTTCTTCCAAGGCATTACAGCCGTTGTATCTGCGTCTGCCGCAGGCACAGCGGGAATTAAACAATAAACAGAAAATAAATAAGATAGGGGAATGACACATGATTTATCTTGGCGCAGACCACGGCGGTTACGAATTGAAAGAGGCGATTAAAGCGCATTTGCAGGAACAGGGTATTGCGTTTACCGACTGCGGCACACATTCCGCAGAGTCGGTAGACTATGCGCCGATTGCAAAGGAGACTTGTGACCGCTTGCTTTCCGACGGTGACAAAGCCTCGCTTGCCGTGCTTTGTTGCGGCACGGGTATCGGTATTTCGATGGCGGCAAATAAGGTGCACGGCATCCGTGCGGCTTGTTGCTCGAATTATTTCGGCGCAAAATATACAAGACTCCACAACGACGCAAATGTGCTGTGTCTCGGCGGGCGCGTCATCGGTGCGGGGCTTGCCTGTGAATTGGTGGATGTGTTCCTGCATACCGATTTCGAGGGCGGACGCCATCAGCGTCGAATTGACCAAATCGCCGAGATTGAAAAAAGCTATAAATAATCGGCAAACGGCAGACAAAAAATCTTGTAATTTTTTGTCTGCTGTTATATAATATTTCAGAAGTAAAAATTGTTTTGGAGGCATACTATGGGTAAGGTTACCATTACCAATCATCCGCTGATTCAGCATAAGCTCACACTCCTGCGGGACAAGAATACAGGTTCTAAAGAGTTCCGCGCGCTAGTGCAGGAAATTGCTATGCTGATGTGCTATGAGGCAACACGCGATTTGCCGCTGATGGAAGTTGAAATTGAAACACCGATTGCTATGGCGAAAACCAAAGTGATTTCAGGTAAAACCCTTGCATTTGTGCCGATTCTGCGTGCAGGCACAGGGATGCTCGGCGGCGTGTTGGAATTGGTGCCGTCGGCAAAGGTGGGGCATATCGGTATGTACCGTGACCCCGAAACCGTAAAACCTGTTCCGTATTACTGCAAAATGCCGTCCGATATTTCTCAGCGCGAAGTGATTGTGCTTGACCCGATGCTGGCAACAGGCGGTTCGGCGATTGATGCGATTTCGCAGATTAAAACATACAATCCGAAATCCATTAAGTTCATGGGCATTATTGCCGCGCCTGAAGGCTTGGAAGCACTTACCGCTGCGCATCCCGATGTGGATATCTACTGCGCCGCGCTTGACGAAAGATTGGACGAGCACAGCTACATCATTCCGGGGCTCGGCGACGCAGGCGACCGTATCTTCGGCACGAAATAAGAAAGTGCAAATAGAGCAACGTAAAATAGATGTATAATTGTAGGGGCGATTCACGAAGTGCCCGCAAAAATCAGAACAATCCAGCGGGGATACACCAACCCCGTAGGGGCGGGTTTCCACGCCCGCCCGAGCAGGGTTGAATTTTGTATAAATCTAATGGTGGTGCACAAACCCCTGTAGGGGCGCTTCACGAAGCGCCCGTGCACGCTTGGATTCTGCGCAAGCCTACGGCGGGAGCAAGTTACGGCTACGCCATGACCCTTTTGATGCTTCGCGACATTTTTCCTATCGGGGAAATCTTTCCCGCCCTACCGGTCGCAACGTAGGGGCGAACTGTGTTCGCCCGCGGGTCGCGAAGTTTGGCGCCCCTACAATACTTTTCTTAAATGTATGACACTCCCTATAAAACGGGGAGTGTTATTTATTACTTAAAAGAGGCTCCTTATGTCAAACCCAAATCGAACCGCCTACACCTTTTTAGAGCATCCTTTTGACCCACTGTACGACGAAAACAGCCGCGTATTGATTTTGGGCAGCTTTCCGTCTGTGAAATCCAGAGAACAGGCGTTTTTCTACGGGCATCCGCAAAATCGCTTTTGGCGGTTGCTTGCCTTGCTTTTCGACGAACCCGTGCCGCAGTCTGTCCCCGAAAAACGCGCGCTTTGTCTCAAGCACCGTGTCGCGCTGTGGGATGTCATCGCGTCCTGCGAAATCGTCGGCTCGTCCGACAGCAGTATCAAAAATGCAACGGCTAACGACATAAGCGCGATTTTGTCTGCCGCACCCATCGAGCAGATTTTTGTTAACGGCAAAACGGCGGCAAAGCTGTATGACCGCTATATCCTGCCGCAAACAAATCGCCCCGCTGTCTGCCTGCCGTCCACAAGTCCCGCAAATGCCGCGTGGAGCTTGGAACGACTGAAAGAAGCGTGGTGTCCTGTTGCAAAGCACTGTAAGTGAACGAAAAAAGCCGCCCAATCCTTTGGGTGGCTTTTTATATGATTTTGTTTCGTTGTTTGCAAAGCGATTCCGTAGGGGCGATTCACGAATCGCCCGCAAAAATTTCCGCAACCCTATGCGGATATCGTATATTTCGTCAATCCAACGCTTCACTTGTCAGCTTTCCCATATCCCGCAGGGTCTTTTCAATTCCCTCTGCAATCGCTTCAGCATACGCCTCCGAATTCGCGTCAAACAGCTCGTTGTCTTTTTCGCTTGTAATAAATCCAATCTCCGCAAGACAACTCGGCATATCAGTGTGGGCATTGACATAATAGTTTCCGTCCGCGTTTTTGGCATAGCCTGTTTTAATGCCCCGCGCCTTGGAAATCCCCGCGTTTGACAGCGCATTCAGCATATTTTCCGCCAACGCCCAATCGGTATCGGTCGGCGTGTTCTGAATCCACATTTCCACGCCGTTCCCGCTTTCGGCACTGTTGCGGTGGATCGCCACAAACAGGGTGCATTTCTTTTTATTCGCCACGCGGCAACGTTCGTCAAGACTTAAAAAGGTGTCGTCCTCACGCGTCATATAGACCTTTATTCCTTTTGCTTCCAGCTTTTCCCGCACCGAAAGCGAAAGGCGCAGGTTGTCGTCTTTTTCCAAACGTTCGCCGTACACCGCACCGCTGTCATGCGCACCGTGCCCTGCGTCAATGCAAACGGAAATTTCGGGCTGTATGCTTTGTATCCAAACGACTGTCACTGTGCCGACAATTAGCACTGCCGCTGTAAAAAGGCATAGAAAAAGGCACAGTATTTTCTTTTTATGTATTCGCATGATAATCACCGAAATCAATGTAGCACATTTTTTCGCTGTCCGTCAACTGAACAGTAAAAATGTAAGAATAATTTAATTTATGAGAAAAATATCATTCGTATGCCGATGCAATTCTGTTGTCAATCCGGCGGCAATATGCTACAATGGAAACAATTATACAGTATAGGTGATTGTATGTCGAAAAAACGTATATTGCCGTCTCCGCCGATGGGCTGGAACAGCTGGGATTGCTACGGTGCGGCGGTGAACGAGGAACAACTGCTCGGCAATGCCGCATATATGGCAAAGCATTTAAAAAAATACGGCTGGGAATACATTGTCTGTGATATTCAGTGGTCTGAGCCGAATGCCAACGGTAACGATTATACGCCCTTTACAGAGCTTTGCATGGACGAATTTTCCCGTCTGATACCCGCCGAAAACCGCTTCCCGTCCTCGTCGGGCGGCAGAGGCTTCCGTCCGATTGCCGATAAAATCCACGCTATGGGTTTAAAATTCGGCATTCACATTATGCGCGGGATTCCGCGTCAGGCGGTGCACCGCAACACAAAGCTGTTGGGTACAGACAAAACCGCCCGCAAAATTGCGCAAAGCTATTCCGTCTGCCCGTGGAATACCGATATGTACGGCGTTGACCCGCAAAAGGACGGCGCACAAGCGTATTACGATTCGCTGTTTTCTTTATACGCCGAATGGGGTGTGGATTTTGTCAAAGTGGATGATATTGCCAACACGGAATTCCTCCCCGATAATCCGTATTCCGCCCGTGCGGAAATTGAAATGATTCGTAAGGCAATGGACAACTGCGGGCGGGATATGGTCTTGAGTCTTTCTCCCGGTCCTGCACCCATAAGTGCGGCACAGCACCTTTCCGAACACGCTGATATGTGGCGGATGACGGGCGATTTTTGGGATCGGTGGGATAAGCTCTATGCGATGTTTGCCCGCTGTGAGGCGTGGTATCCTTACGTCGGCAAGGGCGGTTATCCTGATTGCGATATGCTCCCGCTTGGGCGGCTTTGTAAAAACGCATCATATTGCGGCGACCAAAACCGTTATACCAATTTTACATTAGACGAGCAGAAAACCATGCTGACACTGTGGTCGGTTTTCCGTTCCCCCTTGATGCTCGGCGGGGAGCTTCGTGAGAACGATGCGCAGACAAACGCGCTTTTGCAAAATCCCGAGGTGCTGTTTGTCAATCAGCACGGCAAAGACCCGCACCCCGTCCCGATTGCGGACGCGAATTTCCGTTTGTGGACTTCGCAGGGCGAAAACGGTGAAACTTTTTTCGCTGTGTTCAATATATCTGATGAAACACAAACCGTAACCCTGCAAACCGAAATCGAGGGATTGCGGGAAAGCACCTGTATCCGCGATTTATGGGCGCAGGCGGATATACAGAAAAGCGCAGGTGCATTTGGCTGTACATTGTCTGCGCATGCATCGGGGCTGTATCAGTTAAAATAACGGAAAAGTAAGGAGTAAAAAGCATGCTTCGTTTTATTCTCGGCAGAAACGGGAGCGGAAAAACCGAATATGTTCGGCAAATGCTGTCGGAACGTCTCTGTGCAGGGGAAACGGGGTTGATTTTGGTTGTACCCGAGCAGTTTTCTTTTGAGACGGAACGCGAAATGCTGAAACGCGTCGGCGCAAAAAAAATGCTGCATTTAGAGATTTTAAGCTTTACGCGATTGGCGCACACTGTACTGTCGGCGGCGGGTAAGCTGTCAAAACCGCAAATCACCGACGGCATGCGCGCCGTGCTCATGAGTCTTTCCTTGGAAGCTCTGGAGGACAAACTCGAAATCTATCAAAAATATAAAAACCGTGCCGCACTGCTTGGCAGTTTGGTTACCTTTTCCACGGAACTGAAGCAGTGCGCCGTATTGCCCGAGGCGTTGACGTCGGTGGGGGCGGCACTCCCGAACGGTATTCTCAAAGAAAAACTGACGGAGCTTTCTCTTATCACACAAATGTACAATGCCGCTGTCGCCGTGCGTTTTTCGGACGATACCGACCTTTTAACCTTGCTTGCGGAAGAAATTTTTGCTTCCGATTATTTTGACGGGAAAACCGTAGTATTTGATACCTTTGCGGGCTTCACAAAGCAGGAGCGCAATGTGATTGCCGCACTGTTGCCGCGCTGTAAGGACGTCTATATCACCTTGTGTACCGAAGCCGTGAAAAATGTACAGAATGCCTGTGTGTTTGACAATATAGACGATGAATATACGAAACTCAAGGCAGTTGCGGCAAAAGCGAACGTGCCTGTGGCAAACCCGATTGTTTTGCATGCACCGAAAGGGCAAAAGCCCGAATCTCTCGTGTTTTTAGAAGAAAATTTATACAACTGCCGCAAACCGAAATTTACGGGGACACAAACCGAAATCAGCCTGACAAGTGCTTCTAACCGCACGGAGGAATGCGATTTGACCGCCCGCGTGATTCGCCGGTTATTGCGTACCGAAGGGTACCGTGCCTCTGAAATCGCCGTGCTGCAACGGCGCAAAAACACTTATGACAGTGCGCTTACAGCGGCGTTTCGCAAATATGAAATCCCGTTTTTTGAGGACAAACGCCGTCCCGTAGCCACACAGCCTTTGATGCTGTTTATGTCCTCGCTTTTGGATATTTTAGCCGACGGTATCACAACGGAATCCCTGTTGCGCTGTTTGAAAACAGGGCTGTTCGGTCTTAGTGACGAGGAGACCGCCGAGCTTGAAAATTATGTTACCGTGTGGGGCATTGACCGCGCCGCATGGCGAACGGATTTTACGGAGAATCCGAACGGTCTCGGCACGGCTATGCAAACGCGCGACGAACAAAAGCTCGAAATGCTGAACGGTCTGCGCCGCCGCGCAGTCGAACCGATACTGCACCTGCGGCAAGCCTTCAAAGAGGAAAGCGGCGTCAAAAAATCCGAGCTGTTATATCATTTTTTGCGTCAAAACGGTGTGGATTCTGCATTGCGTACCTTGGCAGAGGATTTGCTGTCCGCCGGGTACACGGAAGCCGCCAAACAGCAGGATACGGTTTGGGCGTCGCTGATGTGCATTTTAGATGACCTCGCGGGTGCAATCGGGGACCGCACGGTTTCCGCCGCGCGGTACCGCGAGCTGTTTTCCGTTTTATTGGAAAATACCGACCTCGGGCAGATTCCAGAAGGCTTAGATACCGTGTGCTTCGGCACGGCGGACCGTGTGCGTATCGCACCGCCGCGCGCGGTGTTCCTGCTCGGCATGAACGACGGCGTGTTTCCCGAAAATCCGCCGACGGACGGCGTGCTGAACGATACCGACAGAAAAGCTCTGCACGCATTGGGGCTGGAGCTTACCGAAACTGCCGAGGTCAAAGCGGTGGACGAACGGTTTTTCGTGTATTATGCCGCGACCCTTGCACGCGAGCGGCTGTTTATTTCCTGGGCAATGTCCGATTATAAAGGCGGTGCGATGGCAGAATCGCCCGTCATTTCGGAAATACGCGCCATGTTTCCCGAAATTGCAGTAGAAGATTCCAACATGCTTTCCGCCGAATCCCGTGTGGAAAGCGCCGACTCCGCATTTGAAGCACTGGCATCGGTTTACGGGGAAAACACCGTGCTTTCCAAGACCTTGAAAGCCTATTTCTCTCGGAAATCGGATTACTGCGCACGGCTTGCCGCCTTAGAACAGGCTGTGCACGGCGGCGAAATTGCTTTTCAAAATCCCGAAACCGCAAAACGCCTGTTCGGCGAAAATATTTTACTGTCCGCCTCAAAAACCGAAGCGTATTACAAGTGTCCGTTTTCCTATTTCTGCAAATTCGGACTGCGCCTGAAGCCCTTAAAAAAAGCGGAATTGGATGTCGCGCAAAGCGGTACGGTAATTCACTACTGTTTGGAAATGCTGCTGTCCGAAAATGACCGCGATACGCTTTCGCAGATGTCCGACAATACCCTGCGGGAAAAAATCGCAGAGGTTACAGCAAGATATATACAGGAAAACATGGGCGGTGCAGAGGGGAAAGACGCGCGTTTTTCCTATCTTTTGGAGCGTTTGCAGGTGTCTGTATTCGATGTGCTCAAACGACTGATTTCGGAGTTTTCCGTCAGCGCGTTTGTACCCGTCGCCTTTGAACTGTCTGTTGCTCCTGACGGCGAGATTGCCCCGTACCGTTTGCCGCTTCCCGACGGCGGCAGTGTGCGCATTATCGGCTCTGTGGACCGTGTGGACACGATGCAGAAGGACGGCAAAACCTATCTGCGTGTCATCGACTATAAATCAGGCGGCAAGGCGTTCAATCTTTCCGAGGTGTTTTCGGGGCTCAACATGCAAATGCTTATCTATTTATATGCCATTTGCGAAAACGGTACGGAGCGGTTCGGTGAAATCGTACCTGCGGGTGTGCTGTATCTGCCCGCAAAATCGATAGAGGATAAACTGCCGCGCAATGCACAGCCGCAGGATATTTCCGAAGCAAAACTTCGCAACAGCCGTATGCACGGCGTTGTGCTTGACAATACAGATGTCATTCTCGGGATGGATTTTACCGTTTCGGGGAACTTCATACCGGTTACGGCAGGCAAAAACGGTGCGTTTGCAGGCAAACTGTTAACCGCGCAGGAGTTTTCCGCACTGAAAGAAAAAGTGGACAGCAATCTGACCGATTTAGGTACGCTTTTGCACGGGGGCGTGATTCCCGTTTTGCCTGCACACAGCGGCAATCAAAACATGGCATGCACATACTGCGATTATGCCGCCGTATGCGGATATGAAAACGGGGATGCGATGCGTCAAATCGTCAACTTGGGGCGGTTCGACGCCGTGAAAAAGCAACTGCAAACAGAGAAAGGGGGGCAGGACGAATGAGCGCACGGACTTGGACCGCCGAACAGAAACAGGCGATTGAAGCGCGCGGCGGGGCAGTATTGGTTTCCGCGGCGGCAGGCTCGGGCAAAACCGCCGTTTTGGTAGAGCGTGTGATTCGCATGGTGTGCGACAAAGAAAATCCTGTTTCCCTGGACCGTTTGCTGGTGGTTACATTCACGAAAGCGGCGGCGGCGGAAATGCGGGAGCGTATCGGCGCGGCTTTGGGAAACCGTTTGGCGGAAGACCCTGAAAACGCCTATCTTTTGCGCCAGCAAATGCTGTTGCCCTCGGCGCAGATTTGCACTATGGACAGCTTTTGCAATACGCTCGTCAAGCAATATTTTCATGAATTGGATATTGCGCCCGATTTCCGACTTGCAGACGACAGCGAACGCCGTGCACTGGAAGAAGCGGTGCTGTCCGCCTGCGTGGAAGACCTTTATACACAGCGCGGAGAAGCTTTTTCCCGTCTTTCCGATTTGTTTGTGCTCGGTTCGTCCGACCGTGCGTTAAAGGATACAATTTTGGAATTGTACGGTTATGCACAGGCATATCCCTTTCCCGAACGCTGGCTTTCGGAAATTGCACCGCTGTATTCCCCAACGGTTTCGGTTTCGGAAACCGTTTTTGGGAAAAAAATATTGGAGACCGCAGAAGCGCGTGTGCAGGACAATCTCCGCGTTTTGCGAAAGGCGTTAAATTTGCTCGGCACAGAAACGCCGCTGCTTGCGGCATACGAACCCGCTATAGCTTCCGACATCGCCTGCAATGAAACGCTTCTTGCCACCGTTCAAGAAAAACGGTGGGATGCATCTATCGCTTGCGCAGAAAGCTATGTGCCCGCACGTCTGAAAGCCGCGCCGCGCGAATACAGCGACAGCGACATAAAAGCCAATGTCACGGCAATGCGCAATAAAGCAAAAAAGACTTTGCAGGAGATTTCCGCATTGTTTCCCGCCACCGAAGCACAGCACCGTGCCGATATGGAATATTTACAGCCTGTGATTGTTTTGCTTTGCAATACCGTTTCAGCATTTTCGGCGCGTTTGTTTGCAGAGAAAAAGGCGCAAAATGTATATGATTTTAATGATATAGCGCATTTGGCACTGCGTCTGCTGGTCACATGCGACGCAAACGGTGCGATGCACCGCACCGCAGTTGCCGAAGAATTGCGCAGCCGTTACAATGAGATTTTGCTGGATGAGTATCAGGATACCAACGAAGCGCAGGATATGCTGTTTTCTGCAATTTCCGACAACGAAACGAATTTGTTTACGGTTGGGGATGTGAAGCAAAGTATTTACGGCTTCCGTATGGCAATGCCTGAAATCTTTTTACGGCGGCGCGCGGCGTATTTTGAGTATGACGGCGTGCATTTTCCTGCGCGTATCACTTTAGACCGCAATTTCCGTTCCCGAAAAAACGTAGCGGACGGTATCAATTATATATTCGGGCAGTTAATGACGCCGCAGTTCGGCGGCGTGGATTACAGCGCGACGGAACGCTTGAATCCCGCCGCGCCCTACAATGCGGCAGAGGATACCGCGGTGGAACTGCATATACTGCCGTCCGACAGTGCAGAGGGAAGCTGTGCGCTTGAGTGCCGTCATATTGCCGAAGTGATTCGGCAGACGGTGGACTCTAAAATGCCGATTACCGCGAAAAATGGCGAAAAACGCCCTGTGCGGTACAGTGATTTTTGTATTTTGATGCGTTCTTCCACAGGTGGTGAGGCATACCGCGCCGCGCTGGAAGCAGTCGGAATCCCTGCTTTTTATCAGAAAAAGGGCGGCTTTTTCGCCATGCGCGAAATTGAAGTAATGACCTCGCTTTTGGAGATTCTCAATAATCCGCTTTTGGATGTGCCGCTGTGTGCCTGTTTGCTTTCTCCGATTTGGGGCTTTACGCCGGATGAACTGGCGGAAATTCAAATGGGTTCTCACGAGGAAACGCTGTTTCGAAAACTGCGCACATACGGTTCCGAAAAATGCCGTGCGTTCTTATCGGATTACAATGAATTACGCCGCCTGAGTACCGTGCAAACGCCTGCGGAGCTTCTCAGAACGGTTTACGAAAAAACAGCTTATCCTGCGATAGCGGGGTCTATGGCGGGCGGTGAAAATCGAAAACTTAACCTTTTGCTTTTGCAGACTTTTGCCGAGGAATATACCGAAAACGGTAAAAACAGCCTTTCGGGATTTTTACGGTATCTTGCCAAACTGCGCGAAAATGCGTCCAATGTGGAAGCGGCGTCCGGGGTTTCGGAATATGCCGATGTGGTGCGAATTATGACGGTGCACAAGAGCAAGGGCTTGGAATTTCCCGTTGTGATTCTTGCAAAATGCGGCACGCCGTTTAACCGCCGCGACCAAATGAAAAAAATGCTCATTCACCCCGATATGAAGCTCGGACTGCGCATTTATGACGGTGAAAATCGCCGTACCTTTGATTCCGTACCGTATGTTGCCGCAAAACTTGCCATCGGCGAAGCGGCACAGGCGGAGGAACTGCGCGTTCTGTATGTTGCACTGACGCGTGCGCGTGAAAAGCTGATTTTGGTCGGCGGCGGGAACGCACAGCGCAAAACGGAATCCATTATACAAACTGCCGCGCAAGCGGTTTTGGGCGAAACAAATGTACCGCCGATGTTCACACAAAAAGCACAAAGCTGTCTCGACTGGCTGCTTGCGGCGTGTATGCATCACCCGCAGGCGGAGTCGCTTCGTGAGTCGGCAGGCATCGGTTTGCGGCAGTCCACAGTCGGCGGATTTTCTTTAAAAACGGTATTCCCCAATACAGAGCCTGCGGCGGTTTCAGAGCCTGCGGCAACTGTGCAGGCTCTGCCGAATGCACAGTTGCTTTCGGAAATCGAATCCCGTGTACAGTACCGCTATGACCGTTTGCCGCTGTCCGCATGTCCGTCAAAAGTATCCGCTTCTGCGCTGAACGGTTCGGACACGGCGTTGGCGTTTTTTGCCTCGGCGCGTCCCGCATTTTTAGGAAAGGGCGGTTTAACACCCGCCATGCGCGGTACACTGACACACCGTTTTGCGGAAATCTGTGATTTTCAGCTTGCCGCAGAGCATTTAGAAGCAGAAATTGAACGTCTTACCGCCGAACATCAATTCACAGCAGAAGAGGCGGAGGCGCTGGACCGCGAAAAGCTGAATGCTTTTTTCCGTTCCCCGCTGTTTTCCCGCATGCGGCATGCCGATGCGGTATACCGTGAGCAGAAATTCACAGTATTTTTTCCTGCAAACACCGTACAGCAGGGGCTGGACGCGCAGTTTGCAGACGAAAAGGTTCTGGTGCAGGGGATTATCGACTGTGCATTTCTTGAAAACGGCAAACTGACCGTTGTGGACTACAAAACGGACCGTGTCCGTACAGAGACAGAGCTTTCCGAACGTTACAAAAATCAGCTTGCGGTATATAAACGTGCCGCTGAAGAAATTTTCGGTATGCCCGTTTCGGAAACACTTTTATACTCGTTTTATTTGCAAAAAGAGATTTCGGTAAATATTTCAGCGTTTTGAAAAAAAGACTTGCTTTTTTGTCGCCGATGTGATAAAATCCGTAGTGCTGTTATATAAGGATTCCGAAAGAGGTGAGTGACAATGAAAGAGGGACTTCATCCCGATTACAAAACCACGACCGTGAAATGCGCTTGCGGCGCTGAATTTGAAACACGTTCCACCAAGGAAAATCTTCGTGTGGATATTTGCTCCAACTGCCATCCGTTCTTTACAGGTAAGCAGAAATTGGTAGATACCGGCGGGCGTGTGGATCGCTTCAACAAGAGATTCAACATGGGCGCAAAATAATTGCAAAGCGAAAAGCGGTGCGTGGCACCGCTTTTTTGTTGAATGGGAGAGACGGCTGTATGTCTGCCGAGCTTGCATATAAAACCGTAAAACAAAGTGCATCCGACGAATTTACCGAAAAGCGTTCCCGCTTTATCGGTTACGTTTGCCCTGTGAAAACGCAGGCGGAAGCAACGGCTTTTATCGCTGAAATTCAAAAAAAGCACTGGGATGCAAAGCACAATGTATATGCCTATATTCTGCGCGAGGGCGGTATCAAGCGCTACAGTGACGACGGCGAGCCGCAAGGCACGGCAGGCGTGCCTGTTTTGGACGTTCTCGAAAAATCAGGCGTTTGCGATGCGGTTGTGGTTGTGACCCGTTACTTCGGCGGAATCCTTTTGGGCGGTGGCGGCTTGGTGCGCGCCTATTCCCATGCCGCGCATTTGGCGCTGGAGGCAGGCAAAATCATCACCATGGGACTTTGCGCGATTCTCAAAATCCGTGCGGATTACGCAGTTCATGCGAAGCTTTTGAATTTTATTGCGGGTACGGATGCAATTATACTGCATACGGAATTTTCCGACTGTGTTACGCTTACACTCAGTGTTGCCGTTGAAAAAGCCGATGCATTTTGCGACGCGGTATTCGATTTTTCGGGCGGGAAAGTAACCCCTCAAAAAATGCATGAAAAATTTGCCGAAAAATAAAGGGATTTTTTAATCTTAAGCGTATATAAAAATAAGGCGGTGAAAAAATGGAGCTTTCGGTTCGGGAGACAACCATGCATATTGAAAATGAAACACTTTCGGAAAACGCCTGCCGTTCTGCGGATTCTCGCGGTCGGGCGCGCGCGGAAGAACCGTGTCCGATTCGCACGCCGTTTCAGCGTGACCGAGACCGCATTTTGCACTGTAATGCGTTTCGCCGTCTGAAGCACAAAACACAGGTGTTTTTGTCGCCCGAGGGCGACCATTACCGTACACGTTTGACCCACACCTTAGAAGTTTCGCAAATCGCGCGGACGATTGCACGCGCCCTACGCCTTAATGAGGATTTGACCGAAGCTATTGCTTTGGGGCATGACCTCGGGCATACACCGTTCGGGCATGCGGGCGAACGGGCTCTTAACGAGGTGTTTGAAGGCGGATTCCGTCATTACGAGCAAAGCCTGCGTGTGGTCGATAAACTCGAAAAAAACGGGCAGGGGCTGAACCTTACATATGAGGTGCGCGACGGTATTCGCTGTCATACCGCGGGGAAGGAAGCCGATACCTTAGAGGGACGCATTGTGAAGCTGGCGGATAAAATCGCCTATCTCAATCACGATATTGACGATGCAATCCGCGCAGGTGTAATGACAGAATCGGATATTCCGCTGGATGTCCGCGAAACCTTGGGGGATTCCAAATCCAAGCGAATCAATACCTTGGTGCTTTCCGCCATTGCGAACAGCGGTACGGATATTGCCCTCGCCTTAGACGTCGGTCAGGCATTTTCGCAGTTGAATCAATTCATGTTTAAGAGCGTGTACACCAACCCCGTTTGCAAAGGGGAGGAAACCAAAGCGGAATCGCTTATCAAAAGCCTGTATTTTTATTATGCTGAGCATCCGAATGAACTGCCGTCCTCTTTTTGGCAGACTTCCATTTCCGAGGGTGCGGCCCGTGCGGCGTGCGATTATGTCGCCAGCATGTCCGACAGCTATGTCTTAAGTGTCTATCATCAGATATTCATTCCGAAAGCATGGCTTGAAAAAGGTCTTTATTAAATATTACATTGAATTTTAAACAGAAAACGGGGTGGCACAGATGGCGGCATTCAATGAAGATTTTCTTTCGGAACTGCGTACCCGTGCAGATATTGAATCCACAGTCTCCGCTTATGTGTCGCTCAAACGCCGCGGGCGGATTTTAACGGGTTTGTGCCCGTTTCACAACGAAAAAACGCCGTCCTTTACGGTTTATCCCGAAACGCAGTCGTATTATTGCTTTGGTTGCGGAAGCGGCGGCGACGCCATTACCTTTATAAAGAATATCGAAAATTTAGATTACACAGAAGCGGTGCGCTATTTGGCGGAGCGCGTCGGCATGTCCATGCCGACGGAACGGTTGAATTCCGACCTGTACGAAAAACGCCGCCGCATGTTTGAGGCAAACCGTTTGGCGGCGCGCTTCTTTCATGCCGCGCTGTATTCTCCCGAAGGGGAAGCGGGCTTGCAGTATCTGTATAACCGCGGGCTTACGGACGTGACTATCCGCAAATTCGGCTTAGGCTATGCGCCCGCCGGATGGGACAAGTTGCGGAATTTCATGCGCGGGCACGGCTTCACTGATTTGGAACTTTACGAGGCAAATCTGCTTCGCATGCGCGATAAAGACGGTAAAAAGTATTATTACGATGCGTTTGTGGACCGCGCCATGTTCCCTGTGCTCGATTTGCGCGGCAATGTGCTTGCGTTCAGCGGCAGAGCGCTTACGAGCGATGCACAGCGAAAATATGTCAATACCAGCGATACGTTGATTTATAAAAAAGGCGAAAATATTTTTGCCCTGAATTTCGCCAAAAAAACCGCGAAGGATTTTTTGATTCTCTGCGAGGGGAATTTGGATGTAATCTCTCTCCATCAGGCAGGCTTTGACAATGCTGTGGCGGGCTTGGGCACCGCGCTTACGGAACGGCAGGTCTCGTTGCTTGCCCGATATACAGGTGCGGTTTATCTTTGCTACGACGCCGATGAAGCAGGGCAGAAAGCGGCGCAGAAGGCTTTGCGTCTTTTTGAAAACACGACGTTGCGGGTCAAGGTGATTCACTTAGAGGGGGGCAAAGACCCCGATGAGATTTTAAAAAAATTCGGCGCGGGGCGGTTTAAATCGCTTTTAGAGGGCGCGGCAAACGATGTGGAATACCGTATTCTGCGTGCGCGCGATGGGATTGATGTTACAACCGACGACGGAAAAACCCGTTTCCTTGCGGCGGCATGTGCCGTGCTTGCGGAGCTTCGCAGTCCTGTGGAATTGGATATTTACGCCGCACGGCTTTCCGAAGAACTCGGTGTTTCAAAGGATGCGATTTTGGCACAGACAAAGAGTATTGCAAAAGCGCGGCACCGACAAACAGAAAAGCATATCCTGCGCGACGTACAGGATTTTGAAAAAAAAGCGGATAAAGTCATCAACACCGTGAATCCCGAACGCGCCAAGCATAGGCGCGCGGCTAAGGCGGAGGAACTGCTTTGTGCATCTTTAATGCATAATCCGGAGTTTTTCAGTCAAATTAAGGAAGAAATCACTGCGCAGGATTTTGTAACTGCCTTTAACGCGCGTGTGTTTGCGGAGCTTGCCGTACAGCTTTCCGATATCGGGCAATTTTCCCTGTCAGCCCTGTCGGGCTTCTCGTCGGAAGAAATCGGCGCTGTCGCACGGATGCAAACTTTAATTCCGCGACTTGCCAATACACTCTCAGAATGCCGCGACTGTATAAAAGTGATTGCGGAAGAAAAAGCAAAAACGGTGAAGGGTGCGCCGTCAGAGCTTTCCGACGAAGAGTTTTTAAAACTGTTTCAAAACTAATCTGTAGTTTAGAATACATATATGTGAAGGAGAAAGTATGGATACTTCAGAGAGAAAAACATCTGTTTCTTCCCTGTTGGAACGGGGCAAGGTAACAGGGAAGCTGACCACGCAGGAAATCGATGCCGTTATCTTGGAAATGGATTTCGACATGGACGAGCTGGACAAGCTGTATGAAACCATCGAGGCGCAGAACATCGAAATCATCGACGACATGAACGATTCCATGCTCGAAGAATTGAATTTCGATTCGGAACTGCCGAAAGGACAGGAGGCTGCCGCCGCAGCGGCGGACAACCGAAATGTGGCTATGGATGACCCTGTCAAGGTTTATCTGAAAGAAATCGGACGCGTGCCGTTGCTTACGCCCGAAGAGGAAATTGAATTGGCAATCCGCATCGGGGACAACGACCAGCAGGCGAAACAGCGTTTGGCGGAAGCCAATCTGCGATTGGTCGTCAGTATCGCAAAACGCTATGTCGGGCGCGGCATGCAGTTTTTGGATTTGATTCAAGAGGGCAATTTGGGTCTGATTAAAGCGGTCGATAAATTCGATTATACTAAGGGCTTTAAATTTTCGACCTATGCAACATGGTGGATTCGTCAGGCAATTACCCGTGCGATAGCCGATCAGGCGCGCACCATCCGCATTCCCGTGCATATGGTGGAAACCATTAACAAAGTCAAAAAGACCAACAGCCAACTGCTTCACAAAAACGGACGCGACCCGACGGCGGAGGAAATTGCCGCGGAACTCGACATGTCCGTGGAAAAGGTTCGGGAAATTCTGCGTGTGTCACAGGAACCCGTATCCTTGGAAACCCCCATCGGTGAGGAGGAGGACAGCCACCTCGGCGATTTCATTCCCGATGACGACGCTTTAGCCCCCGCCGATGCGGCTTCGATGCTGCTTTTAAAAGAACAGCTCAATGAGGTGCTTAAAACCTTAACCATGCGGGAGGCAAAGGTGCTTGCTCTGCGTTTCGGTTTAGAAGACGGTCATCCGCGCACTTTGGAAGAGGTCGGCAGTGAATTCGGCGTCACCCGCGAGCGCATCCGTCAAATTGAGGCGAAAGCGCTCCGTAAACTTCGCCACCCCAGCCGCAGTAAAAAGTTAAAAGACTTTTTAGATTGATTATTGCAAATATATCTTGTATCGGGCAGTCAAAATCGACTGCCCGATTTTTCTGTTTTAAGAAATTCGGCAAACTTCCTAATTTTTAAATTGCTTTTTTGTGCAAATCATATGTTGACAGACGTAAAATGCACAATATATAGGCTGAAAATAAAAAAATATCAAAAAATATTCCATATATTGTATTTTGCCTATTGCAAATCTCCACAAGATGTAGTAGAATAGTCAAGCATTGCAACAAGATATTACATACTATAACGGAGAATCGGCTATGAAAATTATCAAAAGAAACGGCTCGGAGGAAACCTTTGAGCGTGAAAAAATCAAGAACGCGATTGCAAAAGCCAACAACGAAACCGAGGGTGCCAAGGAGCTGACGGACCGTCAGATTGATTATATTTCCTTAGTGATTGAGGATTATATCAACGACATCGGACGTGCCTTAACGGTGGAAGAGGTGCAGGAGCTCGTCGAAACGCACATCATTTTGCAGGGCGCACCCGAAACGGCGAAACGGTACATCCGTTACCGCTTTACCCGTAATTTGGCGCGAGTTGCCAATACAACCGACAACCAAATTCTTTCTTTGATTGAATGCAACAACGAAGAAGTTAAGCAGGAAAACTCCAATAAAAATCCGACTGTAAACTCCGTTCAGCGCGATTATATGGCAGGTGAAGTCTCTAAAGACCTGACGAAACGTATTTTGCTGCCCGAAGATATTGTCAAGGCGCACGAGGAAGGAATTATTCACTTCCATGACGCTGACTATTTCGCACAGCATATGCATAACTGCGATTTGGTGAATTTAGAGGATATGCTCCAAAACGGTACGGTCATTTCCGATACAATGATTGAAAAGCCGCACTCTTTCTCTACCGCATGCAATATTGCGACACAGATTATCGCGCAGGTGGCTTCCAACCAATATGGCGGGCAGTCCATATCGCTTGCGCATTTAGCACCCTTTGTGCAGATTTCCCGTGAGAAAATCCGCCGTCAGCTGTCCGATGAAATGCAGAAGTTCGGTATTGAAGCAACTGCGGAGCAGTTGAATAATCTTGTTGAAAAGCGTGTGCGCGAAGAAATTCAGCGCGGCGTGCAGACCATACAGTATCAGGTTGTGACGCTTCTCACGACCAACGGGCAGGCGCCGTTTGTCACCGTCTTTATGTATCTCAACGAGGCGAAAAACGAGCAGGAAAAGAAAGACCTTGCCATTATCATTGAAGAAGTGCTCAATCAGCGCATCATCGGCACGAAAAACGAGGCGGGCGTGTGGGTAACCCCCGCATTTCCGAAGCTGATTTACGTTTTGGAAGAGGACAACATTCACGAGGATTCCGAGTATTGGTACTTAACCGAGCTTGCGGCGAAGTGTACCGCAAAACGTATGGTGCCTGATTACATTTCCGAAAAAATTATGCTGGAACTGAAAATCGACGACAACGGCGACGGAAACTGCTACACCTGCATGGGTTGCCGCAGCTTCTTAACACCGTGGGTTGATGAAAACGGCAAGGCAAAATACTACGGCCGCTTTAACCAAGGTGTGGTGACCATCAATCTGGTGGATGTTGCGTGTACCGCGTGCCGTGAGAAAAAGGACGAAAGCAAATTCTGGGAAATCCTCGAAGAACGCTTGGAGCTTTGCCACAGAGCGCTCCAGTGCAGACACGAGCGCTTAGAGGGGACGCTTTCCGACGCCGCGCCGATTTTGTGGCAGTACGGTGCTTTGGCAAGACTCAAAAAAGGCGAAACGATTGACAAGCTGTTACACGGCGGCTATTCCACAATTTCCCTCGGCTACGCAGGTCTTTGGGAGTGCGTCTATGAGGTCACGGGCAAGCGTTTGACCGACCCCGAGGGGGAAACTTTCGGTCTGCGCGTGATGCAGGCGCTCAACGATGCGTGCCTGAAATGGCGCAATGCGGAGAATATCCACTATTCTCTGTACGGTACGCCGTTGGAATCCACAACCTATAAATTTGCAAAATGCCTGCAAAAACGTTTCGGCGTTATCCCCGGTGTAACCGACCGCAACTATATCACCAATTCCTATCACATCCATGTGACCGAGGAAATTGACGCGTTTGAAAAATTAGAGCGCGAAGCAAAATTCCAGGCATTGTCTCCCGGCGGTGCGATTTCCTATGTCGAAGTGCCGAATATGCAGCAGAATATTCCCGCTGTTTTAGAGGTCGTGAAATTTATTTACGACAATATTATGTATGCCGAATTGAATACCAAGAGTGACTATTGCCAGGTGTGCGGTTTTGACGGTGAAATTCAAATCGTTGAAGAGGACGGCAAATTGGTTTGGGTTTGCCCGAATTGCGGCAATAAGGACCAAGATAAAATGAACGTCGCAAGACGCACCTGCGGGTATATCGGTTCGCAGTTCTGGAATCAGGGCAGAACGCAGGAAATTAAAGAAAGAGTGTTGCATCTGTAATGCGCTACGGAGCAATTAAAAAACGGGATATCGCCAACGGCATCGGCGTGCGCGTGGTGCTGTTTGTGTCGGGATGTACCCATCATTGCAAAGGTTGCTTTCAGCCCGAAACATGGAGCTTCGACTACGGGCAGGACTATACAAAGGCGACGGAGGATGAAATTATAGAAGCCCTGCGTCCCTCGTTTATTGACGGTTTAACCTTGCTCGGCGGCGAGCCGTTTGAACCGCGGAATCAAGCCGAATTGGTAAAGCTTTTGCGGCGGGTGCGTTCAGAATTGCCCGAAAAAACCGTTTGGGCATTTTCTGGCTATACCTTTGAGGAACTGACAGGAGAGAGCCGTGCGCGGTGCCAAGTAACCGATGAGATGCTCTCTATGGTCGATGTACTTGTAGACGGCGAATTTGTAGAGGAAAAGCGTAATATTTCCTTGCAATTCCGCGGCAGTGAAAATCAGCGATTGATTGATGTGCCGAAAACCCTCGCGGGCGGGCAAATCATTTGGTGGCAGGCACATACATAAAAAGCAGGAGGTCGTTTATGGAAAGACGGGACAAAATCAATTATTATTTGGATTTGGCAGAAATCGTTTCGCAAAGAAGCACCTGCCTGCGGCGGCATTACGGCGCGGTCATCGTGCAGAATGACGAGGTTATTTCCACAGGTTATGTCGGCGCGCCCCGCGGACGGAAAAACTGCACCGATTTGCACTACTGTGTACGTCAAAAACTGGAAGTCCCGCGCGGCGAACGGTATGAGCTTTGCCGCAGTGTGCACGCCGAAGCGAATGCGATTATCAGCTCTTCGCGCAATAAAATGCTCGGCAGTACCCTTTATTTGGTCGGTATCGAATGCGATACAGGCGAATATGTAAAAAATGCCAGCAGTTGCTCGATGTGCAAGCGCCAAATCATCAACGCGGGTATCGAACACGTCATCATCCGTGATACCAAGGACGATTACCGTATCATCCATGTCCAAAAATGGATTGAAGACGACGAATCCTTAGAGGGCGCGAAAGGGTATTAACCAAAATATACACATTCAAAAATAAAGCACCGCAATCTGTTGGAAACATACAGAATGCGGTGCTTTTTTTGCAAACATTGTAGGGGCGAACTGTGTTCGCCCGCCAAAATCTGATGAGATTTCACGGACGGACGGGACGTCCGTCCCTACGCGAAAAAATATAAAATTAGAACAAACGCGCAGGGGCGTGTATCGCGCGCCCGAGCAGGGTTCGATTTTGCACAAAATAAACGGTAACGCCCAAACTGTAGGGGGCGGCGTCCTCGAGACCCGATGTTCCGCGAACGGACAGCCACAAGGGCTGTCCCTACGATGTATAAAACAACCGTCCAACCCGTAGGGGCGCTTCAAGAAGCGCCCGAGCAGAGCGCGATTTCGCACAAAACAAACGGTAACACACAATCCATAGGGGTCAACGTTCTCGTGAAAAGCACAAACCATAGGAGCGTGTATCGCGCACCGGCCAAAATTAGATGTATGGATGTGCATCTTTCAAAAAACAAAAAGAATCGTTTCCCACGCGAAACAGTTCTTTTAATCTGTCCATTGCAGCGCTTAGTATAGCGTAATATTCGTGGAATACAGAAGAAGCAGTTGCTTTCCTTTCTTTGGCTTCTATAGTTTGCGGATTGACGGTTCGGTTGTCTGACAAAACAAATTAGCCCCAAAACGCAATCCGCACGAAAACAATGCCCTGTGAATTGTGTTTTTATGCACCTTGTCAAAAACACCCGGCAACGTTTTAAAAACCCGAAAAAAATTGAAACTTTTTTGAAAATAAGTGTTGACATTTGTCGGCGATTTTGATATTATATCGGAGCGCTAAGGCGAGAGGGCAAAACCAAAACGCCACAGAGTGCAAGTCTCGAACCTTGAAAATTAAACAACGACGAAAAAAGGAACCCGAGATTCGAGTGAGTCCAAGAGGACTTACAAGAGTTTTAAACGTACGGAAAGTACGAACAGTAATTCTAAGCCGAGAAATCGGTAAGGGATACACAAAAGAGTAAAGAGCTAAACAGCACTTTAGAAAATGATTGGTACAGTCCTTCGGGATTGTGTTAATACAATTTTTTAGAGAGTTTGATCCTGGCTCAGGATGAACGCTGGCGGCGTGCCTAACACATGCAAGTCGAACGAAGTTACTTGCTTAGATCTCTTCGGAGTGACGAGCTTTTAACTTAGTGGCGGACGGGTGAGTAACACGTGAGCAACCTGCCTTTCAGAGGGGGATAACGGCTGGAAACGGTCGCTAATACCGCATGAAATATCGAAATGGCATCGTTTTGATATCAAAGGAGCAATCCGCTGAAAGATGGGCTCGCGTCTGATTAGATAGTTGGTGGGGTAACGGCCTACCAAGTCGACGATCAGTAGCCGGACTGAGAGGTTGAACG
>ERZ808028.100-NODE-100-length-92336-cov-10.940548_pt1 | contig 92336 bp, 75 predicted proteins | sample MGYA00380184_ERZ808028 | MGnify/ENA primary metagenome ERZ808028 (study PRJEB31490, sample SAMN06133397) | mouse gut metagenome | isolation source: J8_1 | host: mice | place: China: Chengdu | collected 2015-05 ... | reverse complement strand
CACGCGCATCAAGGTATATGCCACCATAAGGTCCGCAAATAATCAGTTCATTTTCTCCATCATTGTCAAGATCGACTTTTTCACCAATGGAATAGGAATCCCATTCACCAGAATCCATATCCAAATCGGTAATATAGAATGCCGAATCCCCGGAACTGATTGCACTTATTGAACCGTTGATAAACAAGTCTAATAATTCTTCTACACCAATGGTTTTATCTTCTTCCGTTTCCAAATTTGCGCTTTCTTCTGTCTGCATATTGCTTTCCTGCTGATTTACAGAAGATTCATCTGCATTTGCGGTTTCATCTTCTTTTATTTCTAAATCTGTACTTTCAACTGTCTGCACGCTGCTTTCCAGCTGTCTTGCAGGAAATTCATCCGTATAGACAACTTCATCTTCTTTTGCCTGTCCGCAGGCGACAACATTTAATGCTGTCAGAAAGGCACATACCAATATTGCTGTCTTTTTACATCTGTTCATATACATACCCTCCAATAAATCACTGGTAAAATTTTTCGGCAAATCACTTTGTCTGTATTTTTCACGTTTTAGTTATACCACTCTTACCCTCTGTTTTCAACCATAAAATACAGGGCATGGCAACCGCTGCGCCCTGTCTTTCTTGACGAACAGCTGACGTTGGCAGTAGAATAAAAAATAAAATGAAAGGGGAACGGACAGCTATGAGTGAAGTGCCTTTTGCGGCGTTTCGGGCCGGTATGGATGAAAAACAGTGTTCTGTGGATATGACGAAAGTGGTAGGTAACTATGACATTTTGTTTGTCTGTCTGGATACCTTACGGTATGATGCGGCCATTGCGGAGGAGCAGGGCGGCGGCACGCCTGTCTTAAACAGGTATGGCGCATGGGAGAAGCGGCAGGCGCCGGGAAACTTCACCTATCCGTCGCATCATGCTATTTTTGCGGGATTTCTGCCGTCTAAGGATGAGGCGAGAAGCATTGGGGAACAGGAGATGCTCTTCTTTCCAAAAAGTATTGGTATGGGGAAGAAGACTCCAAAAGGCGCTTACGGGTTTGATGCCGCCAATCTGGTGGAGGGGCTTCATGCGGACGGCTATGATACATGGTGTGTCGGCGGGGTGGCTTTTTTTGACAAACGCTCGGCGCTTGGCAGGGTGTTTCCTTCCTTTTTTGAAAAGAGTTACTGGAATCCGTCCTTTTCCTGTCCGGTGAAGGAAAGCGCGGGGAATCAGGTTGATTTCATCCTGAACCGTCTGGAACAGAATGCGGATCCCAGACGGATTTTCCTGTATCTGAATGTGTGTGCGATTCACTATCCCAACTATTTTTATCTGGAACAGGAGAAAAACGACAGTCTGGTGACGCACAGGGCGGCGCTGCGGTATGTGGACAGTCAGTTGGGCCGGTTGTTTGACGGTTGGAAGGAGAAACGGGGCGAGACCTTTGTGGTATGTTTTTCCGACCATGGCACCTGTTACGGGGAGGACGGTTATGTGTTCCACGGCGTGAATCATCCGGTGGTCAGTACCGTGCCCTATAAGCATTTTTTCCTGTAAAAAGGGGTGTTGGCGCTGTGTTTCGGTGTAATTTACTGATCGGGGTATTGTTGATATCATAGGGATATTTTCGGCGAGGTGTGTTCCATGAACAGATATGTGCAGTATATGTACAGTTATCCGCATAAGACGGCGTACAGACCATTACATAACGTAAATTTGAGCGATTATATGGAAAATCTGGCGGGTGAGGGGCACAGTTTGTACCTTCACCTGCCCTTTTGTGAGAGCAGGTGCGGGTACTGCAACCTGTTCTCCGTGGCAGGCTGCGGCGGGGCGCAGAGGGACGCCTATCTGGATGTGCTGCCGCGTCAGATGGAGCAGTACAGGGAGATTCTGCCCTGTGATACCGTGTTTGGAGATTTTACCATTGGCGGCGGTACGCCGCTGCTTCTGGATGTCCGGCAGCTGGAGCGGGTATTTCGGGATGTCAGAGCTTATATGCCTCTGGGGAAAGACTGCCAGATCATCATAGAGACTGCGCCGAAGCAGACCGACAGGGAGAAGGTACGCCTGTTGAAAGAAGCGGGTGTTACCAGGGTCAGTATGGGGATCCAGAGTTTTGACGAGGGTGAGCTTTCCTGGCTGGGCAGATTTCATGACGGCCGGCGGGCACAGGAGGCGGCGGAGATCTTGATGGAAGCGGAATTTGCCTGCGTCAATTTTGACTTTATCTACGGGCTGCCGGGGCAGACGGCGGAAAGCCTGTCGGGCTCTTTGGAGCGGGCAATGGCTTTTTCACCGGATGAGATCTTTCTGTATCCGCTGTATATCAAGCATGGCGTCCGTCTGGAGAAGGACGGGAAGGCAGCGGCGTTGGATTCTGACCATGCGTTCCGGCTTTATCAGCGGGGAGCGGCTTTTTTAAAGGAACACGGATACGCGCAGATTTCCATGAGACGTTTTGTAAAGAGAAGGGGGAGCGAAGGCACTGACGGTTTGCTGACGGAATTTCGGGAATGCGGCTTTACCGGAGCTTTGTCTCTGGGCTGCGGGGGCAGAAGCTATCTGGGTCGGCTTCACGCCTGCACGCCTTACCGGACGACACGGCAGGGGGCGCTTGAAGAGATAGAAGCCTATCTGGGCAGGGAAGATTTCCTGACGGTCACGCATGGAATACTGCTTTCCGATGAGGAGATCAGGCGAAGGTATGTGATCAGGCATCTGCTGATCCGTCCCGGCATTGCAAAGAAGGCATATCGGCAGAGCTTCGGGAACGAGGTGACGGAGGATTTTCCGATCTTAAGAGACTGGATAGAGGCCGGGTGGATGGAAGAGAAGAGATGTCAGAGTAACGGTGAGAGGCCGGGATATCAGGAGGATTCAGCATTCCTCAGCCTGACGGAGGAGGGACTGGGGCTGTCTGATTATATCGGGCCGCAGCTGATCTCGGCGGACATCAGGAGGAAAATGCTGGAGTGGGAGAGGATGAATGGGCAGGAAAACAATCTGTTACAGGGGGAGCCTGAAAAGTTGTAATTACCGCTGTTCCTACTGCCCCTTTTCCAAACACAGGGCGTCGGTTCAGGAACTGGAAAAGGACAGGCAGAATTTCGGGAGATTTTGTGAAAGTATCGCAGACAGGGCGGCGGAATTCGATATCGGCGCGGTCTTTGTGGTGCCTTACGGGGAGGCGTCGATCCACCGGTGGTATTGGGAAGGACTGGGGCGCCTTGCGGGGCTTGACGGTCTGGATCGGGTAGGGCTGCAGACGAATCTGAGCTTTTCGGTGGAGGAATGTCTGGCGGTCTTTGATCTGTACAGTGAAACCGCTGAGAAAACCGTGCGGGGAATTTCCGGCGCAGCCCGGCGAAAGCTCTGCATCTGGGCGACCTTTCATCCGGAGATGACAGATATGGAGACGTTTGTGGAGAAGTGTCACAGGCTGGCCGACAGCGGCGTTAATCTGTGCGTGGGAGCAGTGGGCGCGCCGCAGAATATCCCGCTGCTTGGCAGGTTGCGGGAGCGGCTGTCTCCGGATCTCTACCTGTGGATCAATAAGATGGACGGGCTGGGACGCGCCTATACGGAGGAGGAGAAGCGGGCCTTTCTGGAGCTGGATCCTTTTTTCGGACTGGAATGCGGTAGTCCGGCTGCGGACGTTGCCATGTGCAGCGACAGATGCTTCGTGGAAGCCGACGGCAGGATCCGCGCCTGCAATATCGGCCGGATCAAAGAGGGGAACTGGTATCAGAGTGAACAGGAGGAAATTTTCCGGCCTCTGTGCGGCAAAAAAAGGTGCTCCTGTTATCTGGCCTATGGCGGGAGGGCCGATTTCGAGGGGCGGCAGTTTTTCGGGGCTTATCCGATCTTTCGGGTTCCGAAACCGTATCAGGCGGTTTTTCTGGATCTGGACGGTACGCTGGTGCCGGAGAAACACAGGGGAAGGCTGGCGGACAGCGTGCGCCGTAAGCTGCTTGCCCTGCGGGAAAAGCGCCCTGTTTTTCTGGCTACGTCCATGCCGGCAGAGGAAGTCAGGCGGAGGCTGGGAGAAGATCTGGAGTTGTTTCAGGGGGCTGTCTTTGCGTCCGGGGCTTATGTGTGGATGAGGACGAAGGAGGAAAGCGGGAAGGCGGACGGCAGCGGGGAGAAGCGTAAGGGTGCAGCAGACAGGGAAGTGATACATCCGGTGGATCTTAAGGAATTACCCCTGTTGACTGAACTGGCTGCACAGTGCAGGGCCGGCGTCAGAGTCTACAGGAAAAGGAACCGGGAAGCAGATGCGGAAAGGGACACAGCCTACAAGATCACGCTTGTAAAAAGGCATAACAGTTTCTGGCAGGAGCAGGAGCGCCAAAGGGCGGCGGAGATTCTTCAGACCGGGGCGTATCGGATCTTTGTGGAGAAAAACTGTCTGGAGATCATTGCGGCGCATGTGGACAAAGGGACAGGTGTTCGGGAAATCTGCGGCTGGCTGGGAATCAGGCCGGAGGAGGCCATCGCTGTAGGAAATGACAGGGAAGACCGGGCAATGCGCCCGGTGCTTACCAGGCCGTATCCAGCAATTCCAGCAGCTCCTCCTTCGTAAAGTTGCCGCTTCCCAGTTCTTCCCCGGAAAGCACCTGTTCCGCAAGCGCCTTTTTCCGCTCCTGCAGTTTCATGATATTCTCTTCTATGGTATCCTTCATGATCAGTTTGTAGACATTCACAACATGGGTCTGGCCGATCCGGTGCGCTCTGTCGGTGGCCTGGTTCTGCACGGCCAGATTCCACCAGGGATCAAAGTGGATGACGATATCCGCGGCGGTAAGATTTAAGCCGGTTCCGCCCGCTTTGAGGGAGATGCAGAACACGTTGGTGGCATCCCGGTTAAACTGTTCGACCAGCTGCAGGCGCTGTTCTTTGGGTGTGGAGCCGGTAAGCACATAATAGGAGATCTCCGCTTCTTCCAGCTTCTGCTGCAGATGTTCCAGCATGGAGGTAAACTGCGAGAACAGCAGCACTTTGTGGCCACCCTCCACCGCGTTTCTGATCAGATCCACACAGAGGACAGACTTGGCGGAAGGGGTCTCGTACTGCTCGTAGATCAGGGCCGGGTCACAGCACAGCTGTCTTAATTTGGTAAGCTCGGAGAGAATCTGGATCTTGCCGGTCTTAAATTCCTCTTCCGACTGCTTGTCCAGCATCATGCGGATTCTCTGGACGTGGGCCTGGTAGAGCTTCTGCTGTTCGCCTTCCATGTTGGCGTACATGCATTTCTCCAGCTTATCCGGCAGGTCGGTGAGGACGTCCTTTTTCAGTCTCCGCAGGATAAAAGGGCGGACCATTTTCTGCAGCCTGTTCATGGCATTCTCATCCTGATTCTGAACCGCGGGCAGTTCGATCTCTGTGCGGAAGCGCTGGTAGCCGTACAGGAAGCCGGGCATAAGGTAATCGAAAATACTCCAGAGCTCACTCAGCCGGTTCTCGATGGGCGTACCGGTGAGGGCAAAGCGGCAGCCTGACTCGATGGCTTTCACCGCCTTGGCGGACTGGGTATTGTGGTTTTTGATATACTGCGCTTCGTCTATGATCTGACAGAAAAAAGGAATACCTTCGTAGGCCTCCAGATCCCGCTTCAACAGCTCGTAGGAAGTGATCAGGACGTCCCTGCTCTGTGCACCGCGGATGATCTCCTGACGTTCGGCCGCGGCGCCGGTCACCATTTTGACGGGAATACCGGGTGCAAACAGGGAGAATTCATTTTTCCAGTTAAAGACCAGAGAGGCCGGCGTGACGATGAGCGCGCGCCTGTTGTCGGCGGCTTTCGCCTCCAGATATTCCGACAGCAAAAAGGCGATGGTCTGCAGGGTCTTGCCAAGGCCCATATCATCGGCCAGTATACCGCCGAAGCCGTTGCGGTACAGTGTTTTCAGCCAGAAAAAGCCGGTGAGCTGATAGGGGCGCAGTATGGATTCCAGACTTGCCGGCGCCTCAAAGGCATGTTCTTCCATGGTTCGCATGTTCCGGATCAATTCCTGAAAAGACTGGTTTCTGGCTGTTGTCAGGCTCTGCTTTTCCGTAAGTTCGCTGTCCAGATAGAGGGCTCTGTATTTGGGCAGGGTAAGGGTTTCTTTCCGCAGCTGCGCATCGGTCAGGCTCAGATCTTCTTTGATCTCCAGCAATGCGTTTAGGCCTTCGTCTTCCGTGCGGATAAAGCTGCCGTTTTTCAGGCGGAAATATTTTTTCTTCCTGTCATATCTGGACAGGATCTCGATCAGTTCTTCCCGGGACAGCTGGTCGGCGCCTATGGTCAGCTCCAGCAGGTTTTCCGATAAGGATACGCCCACTTCCACGTTACCGCTGTACACCACGCGGAATTTTTTCAGGGCATCGGAGACGTACACATCTCCCAGTTCCTGAAAGCGCGGAATGCCTGTCGTGAGCAGCTCGTACAGCTTGTCTTCGTCGTCGGCAATGACCATGGTATGCTCATTTTCGTCATAGGCATTGCAGTAGGAGGCGACGATATTGCCGGTCTGTATTTCCCTGACGGCATCCCGGCCGGCCCGTTCAGCGTCTTTCTTATAGACTTCGAATTTTTTGTCACCGTAGACGGCATAAACTTTGCAGGTGATGAAATTTCTCTGCGGCGCATCCAGATAGATCTCAAAGGAGACGGGTTCCACCCCGTAGTCCGCCTCGTTGAATGCTGTCCGTTCGCAGTGGTAATGCTTTTCCAGAAGGGGCAGCAGTTCTCTGCAGAACGTGGGAATGTCGTTCTTCTCAACATAGAAACCGGCGCCCGCAAGCTCCGGCAGACAGGCCAGAAAATCCTGCAGCGGCAGGAGATTTTCCCTGCTCTCCTGATAGATCAGGCCATCCCGAAAGGTGAAGATTGTGTGAGCCGCATAGAATTCCGCCAAAGGCTCGATTTCCACTTCCAGGCCTTCCGGTTTTCCCAGTAGACGCAAGTGCCGGCTCAGAACGGCGTCTGTCTGGCGCCAGATCTTTTCACCGGAACCGTTGAGATCGATCAGCACAGGATTGTCTTTCAGGATCGAAAGAAGCTCCTCGAATTCCGCACCGCCAAGCGGGATCCGGCGCAGCGGCGAGAAAGTCTCCGTGTAGGAATAGTACTGGTATGTAAGGTAATGGCTGCCGTTTTCCTGTACCCAGGAGAGGATGAAGTTGAGCAGCTTTTGAGAAAGCGGGTCAAAGGCCTCCGGCGTATGGAGAAAGTTCAGCTTTTTGCCGTAGGCATGTTCGTCGCCGGACTTTACGTACCGGGCGAACTCGAACACATCCTTGAGCACATATTTGGTATCCATACCGATTTTGAAGCCGACCTCGGCATGGTTTTCGGCGCACAGGAAATGAGGTTCCAGCGCGACTTGTCCATAAGGAACGGTCTGCATCAGGGGAGCGGTAGTCTTTATCCGCTGGCGTCTGAGCAGATCCTTGATGACCGGTGTTGTCTGTCTGGACCGGTTTTTGGGGAGAAAGCGGCCGTTCTCGTAACCGATATAATCGGAGAGCCTGCGCATGTGGCCGGCGGATCCCGGTGTATCTATATAATCAAAGATCGCCTGCTGCATGTCCTGCTGCTCTTCATAGGCAAGGAGCACGGCGGCGCAGTGCTTACAGATGCCGTCATAGCTGTAGAAGGCGGGGCAGTCACAGTAACACTCCGACACGTCATCAAAAAGGGTATTGTAGGAAAGGGTTACTTTATATTTCTTTCTGCCGCTGCCCTGTACGGTGGCTTTGACGGTGATTTCCTCATTCTGGCTGTTGGATTTAAAGGTCAGAACTTTGTTCTGTTTGAATAGTTCGAGGCCTCGGTTGTAAATGGTAGGGCCGGCGATCTCTTTGATGAGCTGCTTAGTGAGCACGATGGATTCCTCTTTCGGGTTTGTATTTGGTTCATCTTATCACGGTCCTGCGGCAATGACAAGATTTTCGGGCAATTTCCATGGTTCGGATGGTTAAAAAGTGTTACAATAGAGTGATCGGAGGATGATTTGTGATGATGAAGAAGAAAAGCAGCACGGCCAGGCTTCTGTCCGCGGCGTTTTTGTTGGGAAGCACAGTTTGTTTAGCGCTCTATGGGTGGAAAGAAGGGACGGTGCATCCGGCTGTGGAAGACAGAGAAGATGTGGACAAGGAAGACGTGGACAGAGAAGACGTGAACAGGGAAGCGAGCGCCGCATTGGCGGCAGGCTATGCCGCAGAGGGGGCGCAGGAAAACCATGAAAATGCAGGAGCAGAGACGGCGGAGCATTTGCCCCTGACAGGCGAGACGGACTGCTTCAGTTACGAAGAACTGCCCGACGGCACGCTGCGGATCACAGGTTACGATGAGGAGAAAAATACACAGGATCCTTATCGGGTGGTGATCCCGTCCATGATTGACGGCAGACGGGTATCGACGCTTGGCAGGGAATGTCTGGGAGCGCCTTATGCCGGTGATCTGCTGGAACTTACGGTCTCAGACGGCATTACTACGATAGAAGAAGGGGCGATTGAAAATGCATCTGACATTTCCCTGATAAGGCTGCCGGACAGCGTGACATTTATTGATGAAAAGGCTTTTTGGAGAAATGAAAGTCCATGGCCGGTCGCCATCGCCTGTGAGGATACCTCCTATGCCTATACCTATGCGGCAGAAAAGGGCTATGCATGTCAGGTCATGGAACCTGTCCTGCCGGAGAATGCGTTTCTTGACGGGTACCGGACAGGAACAACGACGGACATTCCCTATTTTGCCCATGTCAGGACGGAAGGGGAAAAATTTGATTATATCACCATAGAATTTCGGGATAACGAAATCGAAAAAAGACTGGAAGGCGAGATGGTCTATCAGGAGTCAAACGAATTTCTGGTACTGGTTCTGGACAAGGATCGGAAGTCTGTCCTGCAACGCATCGACTCTTCCTGTCTGGATGCGGATACAGTGGCCTTCTGTGGGCTGGCCGGCGTTTCCTGTCAGAATTTCCTGTCTCTGGCGGATTGGAATTTTGACGGGGAGGAAGATCTCTGCTGTTTTCGGGGGAGATTCGGTACGGGAGCGGCATCCTTTTCTTCCCTGTTTGTCTATGAGGCAGACCGCGGAAGCTATACTTATGTACCGGCGTTTTCGGGAATTGATACGCCCTCCCTGCGGGTGGATAAGCAGTGCATCTATGGATTCTCCAGAAACGGCGCTGCCGAACACTATGTAGACCGATATGAATTCATAGGAGGGAAACTGGTTAATGTGGCAAGGCTTGGTCAGAAAGTAACGGGCGGCAATGCGGTTGAGATCACGGATGAACGCCTGCTGGACGGAACATGGCGGCTGTATCACCGGGAGACATTTTATCCGCAGGATCCGTCTGCGGAGGAGGCCTGGATGGATGCTTATGATCAGTCGGAACGGCTGTATGTGGGGGACGGCTATTGGGATTTATGAGGGATGGTAACTGTTACATTACAATTTTGCTGTAGACATATAAAGAGTTAACTGATATCATATCTATAAGTGTGCCTTTATAGAAGAAAAGCGGTAATAGCGTGGTCTGGCCGATGGAGTTACGGGCCGGTCAAATATAATTTATTATGGTGATGCAAAATTATGAGTATCGTATTTTTAGGACTTGGCGTTTTGAGTATCGGCATGATCGGAATTGCATTGTTTCTGCTGTTGAAAGGAGACGGCTCCCGGGAACAGAAACTGATGCAGTATTTTCTGCTCGGCTCTTTGATACAGAACGTCGGATATTTGTTTGAATTGACAGCACCTACGGTAGAAGCCGCCATGGTGGCGGTGAAGATGCAGTATATGGGATCTTTGGCGGTTCCCATCAGCTACTGCTATTTTATGTTCAGCTACTGCTATGAGAAAGCGCCTGTCAAGATTTTAAAAATTCTGAAAATAATCGACATCTTCATTCTGGGGCTTGTTTTTACCTGTGATCAGCATACTTTTTATTACAGCCGGATCGAGTGGCTGCATACGCCGGAAGGGCATGGATATCTGGGCCTGGAGTATGGGCCTGGCTACTGGCTTTTCATGCTGTGCGGAATGATCCTGCCTTATATCCTGTCGATGTATGCGCTGATCAGCGTGTGTATCAAGAAGCCGGACTATGCGGCGGAGAGGCAGTATAAACTGATACTGGGCCTTTCTTTCCTGCCGGTGGTGGTGCTGTACCTGTATGTGGTGAAACTGACTTTTGTGTACGACCCCACGCCGTTTGTGCTGGGATTTGTCCTGGCGAGTGTGGTGATCCTGATCTGGAGCAGGAAGGTCTACGACTTCGGCAGTCTGGCATCGGGCAGCCTGCTGGACAGCATGAGCGACGGCGTCATTGCGATCGACATTCATGAGCGAATCGTCAGCTATAACCCTGCGGCGGCAGGTATTTTTCCGGAGCTGAGCAGCCGTGTCATCGGAAGACATATCGAAGAGGTGAGTGATTTTCCGCGGGAGCTGCTGGAGGAGGACGGGAAGGAAGAGTTCTGCCGCAACAACAGATATTATCACGGACATGCGGAGGAGATCCGGGACAGGTTCGGGGAGAAGAAGGGCTATGTCATCCTGATCCTCGATATGACGGATACGAAGAACTACATAGAAGAGATCACACGGGTACGGGAGCAGGCCGAGCAGGCGAATATAGCCAAGAGTGCGTTTCTGGCCAATATGTCGCATGAGATCCGGACGCCCATGAACGCGATCGTGGGACTGAGCGACATTATCATGGAGGAGAGCAAGGGACGCAAGGTATACGAGTATGTCTGTGACATCAAGGCGTCTGCTCATAACCTGTTGGCGCTGATCAACGATATACTGGATCTGTCCAAGGTAGAAGCGGGCAAAATGGAACTGGTTCCGGCGGAGTACCATGTCAAGTCGCTGGTCAAAGAAGTACTGAATATGATGGATATCGTGGCTTCACAGCATGGACTGATGGTGGAGAGCGAGTACGATATGACGATTCCCTGCTGCTATATGGGGGATGAGAGCAGGATCAAGCAGATTCTGGTGAACCTGCTGAACAATGCGTTGAAATTTACCAAGGAAGGGCAGGTTAAGATTTTTGTTTCGGGCAGGCCGGGAGAAGAGAAGGGGACGGAACGTCTGATCTTCAAAGTGCAGGATACCGGCTGTGGGATCCGCAAAGAAGACCTTGAGAGGATCTTTGAGAATTTCAAGCAGCTCGATTCGAAGCGGAACAGGAGCGCGGAAGGAACGGGGCTTGGCCTTTCCATTACAAGGCGACTGGCCGAACTGATGCAGGGTACGGTCAGCGTAGAGAGCGTGTATGGTAAGGGTTCCACATTTACGGTGGAGATCATACAGAAGATCACGGACGAGAGACCCTTGTCGGAAGTGCCGGAGCGGGAGATCAAGACGGAGGAGCCTTTGGAGCCGTTTACGGCCAAAGATTATAAGGTGCTGGTGGTGGACGACAATCTGATCAACAGAAAAGTCGCAAGATCCTTCCTGCAGACCTACGGGCTGGAGATCACCGAGGCCGAAAGTGGAATGGAAGCGATAGAGCTTGTTCACAGGATACAGTTCGATCTTATTTTCATGGATCATATGATGCCTGTCATGGACGGAATGGAGGCGGTGCAGCGGATCCGCAACGACTGCGGCGAGAACGGCAGCCTGCCGCTTATCATCGCATTGACGGCCAACGCCATGGAAGGCGTCCGGGAGAACTTCCTTGCGAACGGCTTTCAGGATTTTCTGGCAAAACCGCTTGACAGACGGGCCATGCATAAGATGCTCTTAAAATGGATTCCGGAAGACAGAAGGATGGCGGGCGGATCGTGGATCGAAAATCTGCAGTCCAATAACGATATATTCCGGAAGATCACGATTGAGGGAATTGATACGGACGAGGTGGCCGGGCATTATGCCGGCAGTCTGGAAGAATATAATGAGCTGTTAAAGCTGTATTGTCTGGACGGGAAACGCAAGCTGAAAGTCCTGCAGGAGCTTTGGGAAGATCAGGATTATGAGGGCTACGGTATTGAGGTGCACGCCTTAAAGAGCGCTTCCGCGAATATAGGCGCGATGCGGCTTTCCAGCAGAGCCAAGGAACAGGAAAAAGCGGTGAACAGAGGGGATCTGGCCTTCGTGGACAGCCGTGTGACGAAACTTCTGGCAGAGTATGAAGAACAGCTTGCGAATATCGAGGCATATCTGCAGGAGAATCGGAAGCAGGAGAGTGCGGCGGTTGAGAAGCAGGAGATCGGCAGCAAAGAGCTGCGGCAGGAGATCGAGACAGCCCTGAGCAGTCTGGAAGATTTTCAGGCCAAGGAGTGTGCGCATAAGATAGAAGAGATCCTGGCATATCAGCTGGGGGCCGAGACGGAGGAAACGCTCGAGAAAGTCAAAGAGCAGCTCCAGTTATATGAAGATGAGGCGGCGGAACAGATGTTGCGTGAATTATTAGAAAAGATAGGATAGGGGGAAAGAACAGATGACATTTAAGTACAGAATACTGGCAGTGGATGATAACAGTATCAGTCTGGCGACGATCGAACAGGCTTTGAAGGAGAAATATGAGGTGACACCTTTAAATTCGGGGGTGCGTGCCCTGCAGTATTTGAAAAAGAACAAACCGGACCTGATCCTGCTGGATGTACGGATGGCATCGAAAGACGGCGTGGAGACGCTGCGTGAGATCCGTGAAATGGAAGACTGCCAGAATATTCCTGTGATCATGCTCACATCCCAGAATGATAAGCATACGGTTCTGGAGAGCTTTATGCTGGGGGCGGATAATTATATCCTCAAGCCCTTTAACGTAGAAGATCTTCATGAGAGGATCGAGAGCGTGCTGAGAAAAGCAGGCAGTAAGCAAAACACGGCGGGTGGCGCGACGTTGTGAGCTTAAGAGACAGAGACGGAAAGTGTGATGGAGCCGGCATTGAGCCGGCTCCTGTTTTTTTCATTCCAGCTTGATACAGAATGCAAAATAGCCCGTTCCGGTGTTGAACAGCAGACTGTAATCAAAGTACTGTGCATAAAAGATCTGTCGGAACTGTTCCGCCGTCATCAGGTGATTGCTCTCCAATTCGTAGTAAAAAGACAGATGACAGTGTTCGCCGACCTGGTCTGCGATATGCATGGAAAGCTGTCTGACGGTATTTTCAACCATCCGGTCTACCTTTTTTAACGGCATGCCAAGCATGGAACTCACGGCACGCAGCACCAGGCTTTCTTCAAGAACGAGAAAGATCTGGACATGGTTTCCTTCTTTGGTACGGTAAGTCAGCCGGTCGATCATGCAGCTGCCGAAATCTTCTCCGCTGTAATGCTCACTGACGATTTCCGGCTGTAACCGGAAAATCTCCCGTATGGCAAGCGTCAGGGCGTCTTCCAGAGCCGTCATGGCTTCCCCGGTGTTATCCTTCTTCCATCTGTTTGCAATTCTGCCTGTGATGGCGCGATCCTCGATCATGATGTGGGCAGTCAGCCATCCAAGGCAGATGCCGAGAAAATGCTGGATGGATTCCTGCGAATAGTCTGATTCCAACAGATCCTTTTCAAGAGCGGGCAGTGTCTTATACCGCATACCGTCATGCAGGCGCTTGTGTATTTCATATCCTTCATAGTTGATTGACTTCATATAGTTTTCTTCGTCGGTAAAATGCTCTATGGCATAGGTTTTAAAGTATTTGATGCCTTCGGCACATGCCCATTGTCCGTTGTTTTCATCTTTGCTTAAATGGATCAGTCTGCGGACGATCGAAAAAAGTTTCCGGTGTGCATTGTCGATGGAATCAATACCGATGTTGAAATGATTGTTCCATTCTGCTTCTTTCGCCATTTCTGCTCCTTTATCGGTGTGGGAAGGCTAAGATGACAGTGCGTTACAGTTGGAGGCCGGTCAGGCTGTGAACTGTAACGACAGCCCTCCCACGACTGGCCGCCTGCGAAAATTGGATTGGGTCTCGCAGGTGAGTTTACTGATATATTGATATTATATGTCGGGATGTGACGAAAGGTGCCATATTGGGGGAGCAGAAGGACATTGCATTTGCCGAAAAAGGAACCTGTAAATTTGACCGGATCGGAATAGCTTTATGTGTTTCAAGCAGTATTGATATATGCTATACTGTCACTAATGGCTTACACGTATTAATAATTCGATTTTCAAGGAAAAGGGATCTTTCGATTGGCGTTTAGAGCTTCAGGAAAAGTAAGTAAACGGCAGGGCAACCACTGCCGCGGAAAGGAGAAGGGCATATGAGGTACAGAGAACTGGGAAAAACCGGCCTGATGGTCAGCGAGATTGGCCTGGGCGGGGAGTGGCTGGAGCGCCACAACACGGAGGAAGTAAGGGAGGTCATCGAGACCTGTGAAAAGGAAGGGATCAACATTCTGGACTGCTGGATGTCAGAACCCAATGTCCGTTCGAATATCGGACTGGCCATCAAAGGACGGCGGGAGAAATGGATCATCCAGGGTCATATCGGTTCCACCTGGGAGAACGGGCAGTATGTAAGGACGAGGGATCTGACGAAAGTAAAGCCGGCTTTTGAGGATCTGCTGAAAAGGCTGCAGACGGATTACATAGATCTGGGGATGATCCATTTTATTGATACGGCGGAGGAATTCGACAGGGTTATCGGCGGGGAATTCATGGAGTATGTGCGGCAGTTGAAAAGAGACGGCGTGATCCGGCATATCGGTATGAGCACCCACAATCCGGAGACGGCGAAACTGGCGGCCTGCCAGGGCGAGATCGAGATGATCTTATTCAGCGTTAATCCGGCTTTTGATATGCTGCCGCCGATCACGAACATAGACGAGTATTTTGCGGAGAGTTTTGACGAGCATCTGGGCGGTATCGCGCCGGAGCGAGAGGAATTGTATAAGCTGTGTGAACAGAAAGGTGTTGGAATCACCGTGATGAAGGGGTATGCCGGCGGCCGTCTGTTTGATGCGCACAGATCGCCTTTCGGAGTTGCCCTGACGCCGGTGCAGTGCCTGCACTATTCTTTGACAAGGCCGGCGGTTGCGGCGGTAATGGTGGGCTATGATACGCCGCAGCATGTGTATGAGGCGACAGCTTACGAGACGGCATCGGAGGCAGAGAAGGACTACGCCAGCGTTCTGGCATCGGCGCCGCGCCACGCCTTTTCCACGGGACAGTGTACATACTGCGGGCATTGTGCGCCGTGTCCGGCAAAGATCGACATTGCCATGGTCAATAAACTGTATGATCTGGCCGCGATGCAGGAGGAGGTGCCGGGAACGGTCCGGGCACATTATGCGCAGCTTGAGGCGAACGCGTCGGATTGTATCGGCTGTAAGACCTGTGAAGGCAGATGCCCGTTCCATGTGCCGGTCGCGGAGCGGATGCAGAAGGCGCAGTCCAGATTTTTTATGTCATAAAATTATCTTGTAAAAAGACAGGCGGGATAATATAATAAATTGCGTAGATTAAGACGCAACAGAATATACATAACAGTTCAGATGGCAATATCATGACATTGGCGTCTGAACTGTTTCAAGTATACGGGATCTGTACGGGAGACAAATGGAAAATTATATCGACATTCATACGCACATTCTGCCGGGAGTGGATGACGGGGCGGAAAGTCCGGAGATGAGCCTGGAAATGCTGCGTATGGCAGCAGGGGACGGCATTGGCCAGATCATCCTTACACCGCACAGCAAGCCCTGGCACAGACACAGAAGCTGTGCGGAGGTGGCTTCCGGAGTCGCCCGGCTGCGGGAATTACTGCAGGAAGAGCGGCTGGATATTCAATTATATACGGGAAATGAATTGTTTTACCGCAGCGGACTGCTTGAAGAGCTGGAGGCCGGGCAGGCCGCCGCGCTGGCGGATTCCCATTATGTGCTTGTTGAATTTGATCCCGCGGCGGATTATGATTATATCAGGAACGGTGTTTACACATTGCTGACAGGCGGATACTATCCGATCCTGGCCCATGTGGAACGCTACAAAAATGTATGTACGAAGAAAACCGGGGTGGCGGAGCTGATCGAGATGGGGTGTTTTATGCAGGTGAATGCCGGAAGCGTCACCGGCAGATACGGATTGGGTGCGGCGCGGCTGACCAGAAAGCTGCTGGGGCAGGGGCTGGTTCATTTTATCGCGACGGATGCACATGATCTGAGAAGAAGGCGTCCCTGCCTTTCAGCGTGTGCGAAGTATCTGGAAAAGAAATTCGGGGCGGACGACAGCAGACGGCTGCTGTATGATAATCCCGGATGCGTGCTCAGGGATGAATATATCAGATAAATACAAGCGGATGAATAAATAAGGGATCGGAAAGAAGACTGCAATGGAAAATCATAGAGAAAATGATGTGATCGAAGTTGATCTGCTGGAAATCATCAATGCCCTGCTGGGCAGATTCTGGCTTATTTTGGGAGGCGGGCTGCTGGCGGCAGCGGTTGGCTTTGCGGTAAGCAAGTTTGTCCTGACACCCACTTATGAATCTACGACCAAGATTTATATTTTGAACAAATCAGAGAGCACGACGGTGACTTACAGCGACGTGCAGATGGGAACACAGCTCACGAAGGATTACGCAGAACTGATAAACAGCCGATATGTATTAGAGGAAGTGATCGAGAAGCTCTCACTGGCTGAGACGGAATATCAGGATCTGCTCGACAAAGTGAGCGTACATACGCCTACCGACACGCGAATCGTGTCGATCACGGTGACAGACACCAGCCCGCGTCAGGCAATGGATATCGCGAACTGTATCAGAGAAGTGGCGGGGGAACATATCCAGAATGTGATGGATATCGACGCGGTCAACGTGGTGGAGGAAGCCAATATGCCGACGGACAAGGCCGGCCCCAGTGTTCCCAAGTGGACGCTGTTTGGCGGAATTCTGGGCGTGCTTCTGGTCTGCGTGGCCATTCTGGTACATTATCTTCTGGACGATACGATCAAGACCTCAGAAGATGTAGAAAAGTATCTGGGCCTCAGCACACTGGCACTGATCCCGGTAGCCGTGGATGAAAATAATGCGAAGCAGAAAACGAAAAGGAAATAGATATGCAGGAAGTTACGTTGCATTTGGAACAGAACACGGATTTTCATATTAAAGAAGCCTTTAAGACGCTGCGCAGCAATGTGGAATTCTGCGGCAGTGATGTGAAGGTGGTCGCCGTGACCAGCTGTACGCCCCATGAAGGTAAGACCAGTGTAGCCATGGAGATGGCCAAAGCCTTTGCCGAGGCGGGCAACAAGACACTGCTGATCGATGCGGATATGAGAAAATCGGTGCTGGTAGGCCGCTATAAGACCGGGGCGGTCAAATATGGCCTCAGTCACTGCCTGGTAGGGAAATACAGGTATTCGGACGCCATGTGCCAGACCAACATTTCACGCCTTTATATGTTCTTTTCCGGCCCGGTGCCGCCCAATCCCAGTGAACTGCTGGGCAGTGACCGGTTTGTGGATATGCTGAATGTGATGCGGACGGCTTTTGACTATATCATCATAGACACGCCGCCGCTGGGCAGTGTGATCGATGCCGCCGTGGTGGCCAAGCGCTGCGATGGTACGGTGCTGGTGGTGGAGAGCAACGCGGTCAACTACCGCTTTGTGCAGAAGGTAAAAGAACAGCTGGATAAATCGGGAAGCCGTATTCTCGGGGTAGTGCTGAACAAGGTAGACCTGAATAAGAAAGGCTATTACGGGCATTACGGCAAATATTACGGGAAGTATTACGGCAGATACGGCAATGATGCGGATGCAAGACCGGCCTCTCCTTCATCCCATAAGCCGGAGACAGCCGAGAGAGCGGAGCGGGTGACCCGTCCGGAAATGACTGACAGACCGGACAGGATACGGCACTTAGGGGAAACAGAAAAAAAAACGGTAAACGAAAGGCTGTAACTGCGGCAGCCATCCTTATTTTACTGGTCGGACTGCTTTTTGGCGGATTTGGCATCGTCAGGGCAATAGGCAGAAACCACCTGTACCAGAAAGCCTCCGCACAGCAGCCGGTTTTGCAGGCGGCGCTGGGGGAGGAAGCACTGACCGTGGAGGAAGGTGAGAAATGGCAGGATGGATGGGTGAAGTATCAGGATACCGTCTATGCATATAAGGAAGAGATCCTGACTTTTCTGATCATGGGTATCGACAAATTAAGCGATGCCGAGGAAGTGACGGAGGGGACAGACGGCGGACAGGCGGATGCCCTGTTTCTGGCGGTTTTGGATCCGCAGGAGAAGCGGATGAAAGTGATCGGGATCAACAGGAACACGATGACGGACATTGATATCTACGACGAGAGCGGAGAGTATGTCTCTACAGTCAAATCGCAGCTTGCCATACAGCACGGCTTTGGCAACGGCATGGAGGAAAGCTGCGAGTACCAGAAGAAGGCGGTGGAGAATCTGTTCTATCAGCTGCCCATTCACGGTTACGCGGCAGTCAATATGAGCGCAATCGCGACGATCAATGATGCGGTGGGTGGTGTCGAGGTGACCGTTCCGGCGGATCTTGACGGATTTGGCGAGATGTTTGTAGAAGGGGAGCAGGTGCACCTGTTGGGGGAAAATGCTTTCTGGTTTGTAAAATACAGAGACACGGACGTATTCGGCTCGGCCGATCTGCGTCTGGACAGACAAAAACACTATCTGAAGGGTTTTATCGAGGCGGCGAAACAGGCGGTACATAAGGATGCCTCAGTCGTCATAGACTTGTATCAGGCGGTAAAACCGCAGATGGTCACGGATATTTCACTGGATGAGGCAGCCTACCTGGCCCCCATACTGGCGGACTATTCATTCGGTGCAGAAGATTTCCATATGCTGCCGGGCGAAACCGTTATGGGCGAGAAGTTTGAAGAGTTTTATGCCGACGAGGATGCCATGTTTGAGATGATATTGGATATATTTTATGAAAAAGTGCAATGACAGCAGACAGAGAAAGAATCCCATAGGAAGATGGGCGGCGTTCCTTGCGGCAATAGCAGTGCTGACAGGCTGCGGGGTGGAGAAGAGTGACGGCGCAGTGCAGGCAGAGGAAACAGACCTGACGGCCGAACCGGCAGCGGAAGTACAGTCCGGTGGCTTTGCCGGGGAGAGCGCCAGGGATGCACAGATTGACTTTGCGGCCCTGCAGGCCGAGAATCCGGATATCTTCGCCTGGCTCTATATTCCGGACACGGCAATCGACTGCCCGGTGCTGCAGAGCGGGCAGGCCGATGACTTCTACGAAAGCCATGACGCCTATGGAGAGGCGGACGAAGACGGGGCAGTTTATATTGAACTGGCCAACCTGACAAACATGTGCGATTTCAACACGGTGCTGCATGGCAGGACCGGGGCGGAGGAAAAAGGACCGTTTGCAGATCTGTACAGATTTGCGGATGCGGACTTTTTCCGGGAACATGAAAAAGCCTATCTGTATCTGGACGGCAATGTCCTGACCTATGAGATCTTTGCCGCTTACGAGAGAGAGAACACAAGCCTGCTGCGCAGCTATGATTTTACATATATGGAGGGCTGTGAGCAGTTTCTGAAAGATTTGTACGCGACCCGTGAGATGACCATGAACCTGCGGGAAGGGTGGGAAGGTGTCACGCCTTATCATTTTTTGATCACACTGACGACGCAGAAGGAAGAAAATGCCGACAGGCAGTTTGTCGTCGTCGCGATCATGACAGAGGATGCCGCGGGCACCATTGACAGAATTGTTGCTGAATAGAATTTTCTATTTAAGATACCCGGAAATCCGGGAAAAAGGAGGAATTTAATGATGAAAAAAATGTTGGCACTGACACTGGCGGGTGTGATGGCAATATCCATGCCGGTTCTGGCTGCGACAAGTCCCACGGCGGATTCCTACAGTACGGCGGATTCGTCACCGGCGCCTGCCGTATCGGCTGTGACCGCATCTTCCGTTCCGCAGAGCGTGGCAAAAGCCGCAGCGGACGAAAACAAGACCGTCGGCGAATACATGAACAATGCTGTTACGGAAGTTCCGGGACTGGATGAAGTGCTTCCGCTCGGACAGGGAGGCCACGTGATCATCAACGGCGTGCCCAGCAACCAGACCTTTTCCGTGCTGAAACCGGCCCGCAATGAGGTGGATTCCGCTAAGAAACATGCCTCTTCTCTGAGCGGAAAAGTATTGAACGTAGCACAGATCAAAGCGTCCATCAACAGCTTTAAAACGGCACAGGTGAACTTTTATTTAAAAGGCATCAAGAACGGACAGAATGTCAAAGTGTATCAGCTGGTTGACGGCGTATGGGTGGAACTGAACATCACGGAAGTCAGAGACGACCATGTGGTGGTGGATATGACATCTCTCGGAACACTGGCATTTATCGAAGTGCCGGAGGCTGCAGCGCCTGTAGAAGGATGACGGGACAGCAGTTTTTGGCAGACAGGAACAGGATCTGGAGTGACAAAATGAGCGAAAACGTTATGCTGGATGTGAATGCTATCAAAAAATCAGTATCGAAGATTGAAAAATTGAATTCTGACAGATATCATATGCAGGCAGTATATCAGAAGAAAAGTCCTGCTTACCTGAGGAGCAAACGGGGCATGGATATTCTATTATCCACGGCGGCGCTGGTCTGCCTTGCCCCGGTGTTTTTGATCACTGCGCTGGCGATTAAGCTGGAGGACGGCGGGCCTGTTTTGTTCAGCCAGAACAGAGCCGGAAAAGCCATGAAACCCTTCAAGATCTATAAATTCCGCAGCATGTGTGTCGATGCGGACGCCAGAATGCAGGAAATGATGAAAGACAACGAACAGACAGGCCATGCCTTCAAGATCAAAGACGACCCGCGCATTACCAGAGTGGGCAGATTTATCCGGAAGTTTTCCATTGACGAACTGCCCCAGCTGATCAATATCATCAAAGGGGATATGAGCATCGTCGGCCCGAGACCGATCCTGACCTTTCAGATGGAGGAATGCAGCAGCTACGAACAGCAGCGGCTTGTGGTGCAGCCGGGCCTGACCTGCTACTGGCAGATCGGCGGCAGGGCGAACATCGAGTGGAAAGACTGGATTGAGATGGATCTGGACTACATAGAAGATATGAGCCTGTGGACGGATATTAAGATTATTGTGAAGACGGTTCCTGCGGTGTTTGACAGGGAGGGAGCGTATTAAGAAACAGTATGAACAGTAAAACGGCAGCCGTAGTCGTGACGTATAACAGAAAAGATTTGCTGGAGAAATGCATAGACAGACTGCGGCAACAAAAAAGCGCGGCATGTGATATTATAATAGTGGACAATGCCAGTACTGACGGTACGGCAGATATGATCAAATGTCAGTATAGTGTACCAGAAGTCATATATATGAACACAGGGGCAAATCTTGGCGGAGCCGGTGGTTTTCAGTACGGTGTAAAACAGGCAGTGCTTCTTGGCTATGAATATGTGTGGATCATGGATGACGACACATTGCCGCAGGAAACGGCATTATATGAATTGTTTGAAGCGGACAGGGAATTAAACGGGAAGTGGGGCTTTTTGTCCAGTGTGGCATATTGGACGGATGGCAGTATCTGCCGTATGAATATACAGAAAAAGAATATTTTTAAACATGTCGGAGAAAAGGAATACCGTAAAAAGTATTCCTTTGTTAAAATGTGTTCTTTTGTATCTTTACTCGTTAAAGCAGAGGTCATCAGAGAGGTTGGCCTGCCGATCGGTGAATATTTTATTTGGACGGATGACTATGAATATACAGGACGTATCTCATTAAAGTATCCATGTTATATGGTTTCTGCCAGTAAAGTAGTACACGCTATGAAGGTTCATACAAGAGTAAATTTTGCTACGGATGACGTATCCAGAATCAACAGATATCATTATATTTATCGTAATGATGTGCATTGTTACAGACGGTATGGCCTGTGCGGGTGGGCATACATTGTTTTGAAAGATATTTATACGCTGGTTAATATCATGAAAAATTCCAGGGATGGTAAATTGGACAGGATGAAGGTAGTGTACAGAGGGTTTCGAAAAGGGCTCAGATTTCATCCCTCTATAGAGATGCTGGAGTAAAGTGAGAATACAGTTGACTGGGGAAACGCTGTCAAAGAAAAGACGATATGGGAAATGTAATAGCGTAAATGATAAAACAGGTGAATGTAAAATCGTATATCAAATATTGGGGTGGTAAGTTCATAAGCAGGATTCATGTGCGTAAATTTGAGGATGCAGTCAGAGAGGCAGAAATCATTTCGTTTGATCTGTTTGATACGCTGGTAAAAAGAAATGTTGTGAAACCTGAGCATGTGCATGAACTTGTTGAGCGAGAATTTTTCAGGCAGACGGGGATAAAACTGTCTGATTATACAGGGCGCAGAGTTGAGGCAGAAAAAAGAGCAAGGAGATGTGATTCTAAAGAAGAAATATCTTTGGAGGATATATTTGATGTGCTGTGTGAAATACCGGAAGAATGGAAAAGCACATTAAAGAAACTGGAAAGACGAACGGAAATAGAAGTCTGTACTCCAAATTTTTCATTGCAGACAGTATATGAAAAGGCGCTGCGGGCAGGAAAGCATATCATTATCACTTCGGACATGTATCTGGACGAGGATACGATCCGGCAAATATTGTATAAATGCGGCTATAGAATATATGAAAAATTGTATTTGTCCTCTTCCTTCGGGAAATGCAAGGCCAGAGGCAGTATTTACGAAATCATTAAGAGGGATTATGCCGGCTGTCAGGGGAGAATACTGCATATTGGCGACAATGTTAAAGGTGATTACGTGCTTCCAAGAAAGAAGGGCATAAATGCACTGCTGGTTGACGGACAGCCAGAGTTATTAAAATATTGGAAAAAAACAGACGCAAAGAAAGTGGATGATCCGTTTTTACATCAAAGATTATACAGCTTTTTAAATAATCATGTTGGTAGTAAATACAGTGATGCGGAGGCCATCGGGCTTGAAATATTAGGGCCAATGCTGCTGGGATTTTGCAAATGGTTAAATCAGAGATTAAAAGCTGACAAAATAGAAAAGATATTTTTCCTGAGCAGAGAAGGAAAAATAGTGCAGGAAGCTTTTCGTATTCTTTATCCGGAATATGAAATAGAACAGGCTTATCTCTATGTATCAAGGCAGGCATTGACAGTTCCACAGCTTGCGGATGCGGCTGATTTTGATGAGATGGCGGGGATATTTCAGACCCTTGCCCATATCCCGACAATCAATTTGATTCCGACTGTCTGTAGGTTGGATCATAAAGTATTTTGTGAAAGATTAAGAGCGGGGGGGGGTATGGAAACCACGACAAAAATAGATAAAGTTTCAGGTGGGGATAAGGCGAAATTATATCATATTATTCAGGATATGGGAAAGAAGGAGTTTGATCGACAAAAGGGATATGTAGACAAATATTTGAAAGAAAATATATTCATGGGAAATGTGGCTGTTGTAGATATAGGATGGTCAGGAACCATGCAAAAAGCATTGCAGACATTTACAAAGACGACAAATGTGAGCCTCCAGGGATATTACCTTGGTGTAAGAAATATAGCATCAGATGAGCAGTATACAGGACTCTCTCGACAGGGATATCTGTTTAATAACATAAGAAATGAAAAATTCAATCTGATGACACGATTTACGACGGAGATTATTGAGTTGTTGTTTTCGAATAGGGAAGGCAGTGTATTAAAGTACGATTTTGCGAATGGACATATCGTACCTGTTTTGGATGATGTCGAATATGGTGAAAAAGAGGATCTATTTATCAAAGACGTGCAGAAGGCAGCCCTTGATTTTTTAAAAGCTGTGGAGAGAGATAAATTTTTGATAAGAGAAGAAAAAATTCCAGAGGATATCGTTATGAAAGCATATTATCGTTTTGCGGTACAGCCTGCGTTATCTGTGTTGGAGATATTTAAAAATTTTCAGGTTCTTAATGGAAAAGTCAGATCTATATTACCGGAACATGGAATTTTATACTATATGGTTCATATTCGGAAGTTGAAACAGGATTTTGAAGAGAGTTCATGCAAAATATTTTTTTTGAAGAAAATATTTAAAATTAGATTGCCATATTTTACGATTCTGAGAAAACTATTATGAAAATGTGGTAATCATTATAGATTATGAGGGATTATTATGCATATTTTATTTATTTCTGATGGGGACGATAAATATGGAGCACCAAGATCTATGAAAGAATTTATTAAGAGCCTGATGAATTTTGATAAAAAAATAAAAGTAAGCGTTGTTTTGGTAAAAGGTTCTGATTTAGAAAGCTATTATAGGCAATTAGGTTGTTTGACGTATACAGTATTATATGGGGCACATTATCAAAGCATTCCGGAACAGCATTGGAAATTACCATTCAAATTCTTGATTAGGGGAACCAAATATTTATTGGGAAGATGTGGGGGGATATATTATTTAAATAAAAAGTTGGATTTAGATTCCATTGATATTATACATGCTAATTCTTCCAGGGAAGATTTGGGGGCTATGTTAGCGCTACGATATAATAAACCGTTGATTTGGCATATTAGAGAGTTAGGATTAGATTGCTTTAGTTTTAGAAGAGATTACATTCATTTTATGAATTCATCAGCTACAAAGTTTATTTTGGTTTCAGAAGCAGCTAAGGCGCATTGGATTAATAAAGGATTAAATGAGGACAAGGTTATTCGTATCTATAATGGTATATCTACAAAAATAAACGCTAAGATGGAATATATAAATGATAAAGATAAGATAAAGCTACTCATGTTAGGTTGTATATATGAAGCAAAAGGGCAAATTCAGATTATTGAAGCATTGGGTTTAATGAAAGAAAAGGAAAGAAAGAATCTTGTTTTGGATATTGTTGGAGGAGGACGTTCAAATGCATATATAAAGAAGTTAGAAAAGTTGGTAAATAAATACGGCCTTTCATCTATGGTAAATTTTCTTGGTTATTGTGATGACTTTTCTAATCAAATATGCCAATATGATTGCGGAATTATGTGTTCTAGACAGGAAGGTTTTGGCAGAGTGACTGTAGAATATATGATGGCAGGGTTACCTGTTATAGCGTCTGATATTGCGGCTAATAAAGAATTGATCAATAGTGAAACTGGTTTACTGTATCATGTTGGTGATATACATAGTTTAAAAGAAAAAATAGTATATTTGGTGAATCATAGAGATTTGATAGAAAAGATGGGAAGAAAAGCGAGAGAATACGCGCAGACATCCTTTAGTACTGAAATAAATACAGAATTAGTATATAACGAATATTTAAAAATAATAAGAAAATAAGTAGTAAAATATAAGGATATTATAAGATAAGATGAGGTACGGATTAAATAGAGAAAGTAAACAAAATAATTTATATATTTATATATTTATACTTTGGTATAGTGCAGAAATAATATACAATTCTACAGTAAGGAATATTGGTGGAGTTTCATTTGCAAAAATTAGCGATGTAATTACTTGGATAGTTTTTGTATTTCTGATGTTTAAGATAATTTTTTTACAAACTTATACAAAGAAGCAGATTGCATGTATAGTTTTTATCACAATTCCAGTTATAATTGCAACGGTGCTTTCGGGACAAAGGACTATGATGTCAGTATGGATGTTTGTTGTAGCATCTAAGGATATTGATATAGAGAAAGTGATTTGTACAGCATATAAAGTATTATTAATTATGCTTCCGATGATAATAATGCTGTGTCTGGGAGGGGTAATTGAAAATAAAACGTTATTTCGAGCAGATATCCAACGTTATTCGCTTGGCTTTTCACATCCAAATCAATTAGGACTAAGAGTTTATCAATTAGTCGCATGTCATTGTTATATACATCAAAACAAATTAAAGAAAATAAATTATATATATATTTTTTTATCAGTTTTATTTTTGATTATAATACCAAATTCTCAAACAGCATATATCACAACTGCCTTTTTTTTAATTATACTTATACCCTATAAATATATGCAGGATCAGAAAGCGCTATTTATAAAAATATATGAGAGTGTGATTTTTTGGGGAGCAGTTTGTTTAAATTTATTTAGCATAGTTTTTTCATACATTGATGTAAATAGAAATTTTATTTTAAGCAAAATAGATAGTTGGTTGTCAGCAAGGTTTGCAGTTTGTCATAAAGTTTGGTTACTATACGGGGTCTCTTTTTGGGGGCAAAAAATTTATGTAACAGAAGATGAAAGAAAATTAATAGGTATAAAAAATCGTTTATGGCTTGATAATTCGTATGTTAGCATACTTTTGCGATATGGAATATTTGTATTTTTAATTTTTTCGATAGGATATCTGTGTTTAATTAGGACGGCATTGTTGCAGAAAGAGTATATGCTTGCAATCATTCTTTTTTTGTATGCATTGTATGGTGTAATGGAAAATGGTTTATACATGATAACACATAATATTTTCCTAATTGCTTTTTCAGAGTTGTTATATAGAAAGCCAGCACGGAATAACAGATTACTTGAATGAGTAGTCAATAATAAATAGGAAAACGAGATGAAGAAGTGGAAACGCTATTTAGGTATTTTTTCGGGTATTGCTTTATGGGGCATTTATGCGATACTGCTGATGATCCGTACAAAATTTATTATACAGTGGTTTGGCAGTGAGACCAATGCCATCAGTCAGTCAGCACAGCAGATTTTTCAATATTTCATATTGTTTGAGAGTGGTATGGCAGAGGCTTACCTGTATAAGATGTTTGAACCGAGAGCAAATGGAAACGAAAAAGGAATTGCCGCACTTTATGCAGGGCTATCTATATCTATGAAAAAAATTGCTATAAGAATGTTTTTGGCCGTACTGCCGTTGTCATTTGTTTATGCCGGGGTGATGAATCGGAATGTAACTGCATATCATACGGCTGTTTTTATTATCTTTTTGCTGGGATTTCGTTTTGTTATTCCCTATTATGTCAGTGTAAACAAAAAGACGCTTCTAAATCTTTTTGAATATAAACATCTAATAGATATAACTGACAGTATCGCAAATATTTTGATTGTACTATTAGAATTATTTCTGATTATGCAGGGCTTATCTATTATAGAAGTGTTATGCGTAGGATGTGCAGTTAATATTATGTTGGGTGGTGTTTATAAACTGATGGTGCGGCGGCATTGCAAAAGTGCTGTGCTGGCAGAAGAGGCGAATTTTGATGCAGAAAGAATGACACGGGCAATCTTATTTCATCATTTAACAGGTCTTATAAATCTAAACATAGACACTTTTTTACTTTCAGTCACTAATATAGGAATGGTTACGGTTTATCAGGCGTATGCAACAGTTTGTACATATCCGGTGCAGTTGGTGAACAAGATTAGTGAGAACTTTCGGGCTGGATTCGGAGTACGTCTTGCGAGTAAGGAGAAAAACCTGTACAGAGACTTTCAAAGGTTGTTAACATTTCATATGTTTACAGGCATTATTGCGATTGCAGTTTTTGTGACAAATGTGAATGCGTTGATAAGACTTTGGATCGGAAACGAGTTTACTTTGGGTAGGACGGGAGTGTGTCTGTTTGCTCTCAATATGATACAGAGGATGACTGCAAATGCAATTTATATTGTGCGTAATGGAATGGGAATGTTCGAGGAAAGTAAAACCTTTTCCATTAGGGAAGCAATCATGAATCTGTTTTTATCTATCGTGCTGGTAAAACATTTTGGTATCGAGGGTGTAATGGCGGCGACAGTGATTGCTGTATATCTGGGGTTACTTCCCGGAAACTCAAATTTGGTGTTCCATGCTATTTTTCACAGGAAAAATACTTTAATCTGGGATTATCTTGTGATGATTTTAACAATAGGTCTTTCTGTTGGAGCCTATTATCTGTTGATGGGTAGGATCATAATTGACAGTTGGGGGCAGATACTGTTATCTATTGGAATGCAGGTGATGCTGGCAATTTTAATCGGAGGTGTTATTTTGGGGATTTATAAGGCAAAATATTTGCGAAGAAATTTATGAACTGATTGTTTTGACATAATTTAATTGGGGGCACATTCTTTTTTTATAATCAATTCTGGTGTAATAATCATACTGTGCTAACTTAATTATACTTTTACCGGAATGTCAAAAGACATATTTAGATAGTACAATACGGATGGTCTCGGCCATTTATCGTGATAAATTTCACTTACGCAGAAGCTGGTTTTCATGGTAGGAAGGCAGGATTTGTGGTATCATAAATATAGAATGAAAGACCATAAGGTTAGCAGAGGTTTTCCTTAAGAGATGAGAGAAAGAAGGACAGGAGAAAATGGAAGATCAGGTAATGATGAACAAAGCATGGGAAGCCCTTGGAATAGCCAATGACTTCCTGTTTGGGAAAGTTATGCAGGAGCCGGAACTGTGTAAGGAACTGCTTCACAGGATACTGCCTGACTTGGAAATAGATCGTATCGAATATCCTGAATTGCAGAAGGGGATAAGACCGGATATAGATGCAAAAAGTGTGAGGCTGGATGTTTATGTAAGAGACGGTAAAGGGACTGTTTATGATATTGAAATGCAGGTGGCGGATACAAAAGAGCTTGCAGGGAGAACAAGATATTATCAGAGCCTGATCGACCTGCAGCTGATTGATAAAGGACAGACGTATAAGCAGTTAAAGCCATGTTATATCATTTTTATATGCCCATTTGATGTGTTTGGAAGAGGCAGGCATTTATATACCTTTACAAATATCTGCAAGGAGGATCCGAGCATCTGTCTGGACGACGGTGCGACAAAAATCTTTCTCAATACAGACAGCGAGTTGGATGATGTCAGCAGGGAATTGCGAGCGTTTTTAGATTATGTGGCGGGGAAAAAGTCAGACGATATTTTTGTAGAGAAATTGGAAAGAGCCGTAAAAGAGGCAAAAAGGAACAGGGAATGGAGGCATGAGTATATGACACTGTTGATGAGAGATCAGGAGAATATGGAAAAAGGCATAAAACAGGGTATAAAGCAGGGTATAAAGCAGGGCATAAAACAAGGAATGGAAAAAGGGGTAAAGGCAATGGTGTCGGCTTTAAGGGATCTTGATATTCCGGAAGAGATAATAGAGCAGAAAATTCGCGAGAAGTTCGATTTTTCCAGTGAAGAAGCGAAACAGTATATTCATCAGTAAACTACAGGTGCATACCGGTTATTAAGGGGCTTGGCGAACTCGTCAGCTTTATGATATTCGAGGCCGGATACCTGCGTTTGTGCCTTAATAGATTTAAGACAGCTATGGAGAATCAGGACATAACCAGAAATTTTAGCTGGAAATAGTAAATGATTGGCTTGTTTTCATAAAATGTGCTATACTGAAACCGTCGGGCCGGCAGACATCTTGTTATACGACAGAGCCTGACACGATCAAACAGAATACATGGGGGACACAGATTATGGAAGAGACAATGAAAGACTATGAAAAAGAACTGGAAGCATCTTTCCGCAAAATTCAGGAAGGCGATGTGATCAAGGGTACAGTGATCGGAGTGAATGAGGAAGAGGTCACGCTGGATCTCAAGTATTATACGCAGGGTATCATCAAAGCAGCGGATATGAGCAATGATCCGGGATTTTCTGTGATGGCGGATGTGCACGAGGGTGATGTGATCGAGGCTTCTGTGGTGAAAATGGATGACGGACAGGGGAACATCCTGCTCTCAAGAAAAGAAGCGAATGCGGTACTTGCCTGGGATGTACTGACCGGCTATCTGGAGGAGAAGAAAGAGATCGCTGTCAAGGTAAGTGAGGTTGTGAATGCGGGAGTGGTTGCCTATCTGGAAGGTATCCGCGGCTTTATTCCGGCTTCTCATCTGTCGCTGTCTTATGTGGAGAACCTTGAAGAATATAAGGGAAAAACGCTGGAGGTCAGGGTCATCACGGTAGACAGAGAGAAGGAGAAACTGGTGCTGTCGGCAAGAGAAGTTCTGCGGGAGAAGGCCAGAGAGGAGCATGACCACAAGGTAGCGATGCTCGTACCGGGAACCGTTATGGAAGGCACGGTAGAAAGCCTGCAGACGTATGGTGCATTCGTAGATCTGAAAGACGGATTGAGTGGCCTTGTACACATTTCGCAGATCAGCCAGAGAAGAATTAAGAAGCCGTCCGAGGTGCTTAAGGTCGGTGACAAAGTTAAGGTCAAGGTGCTGAATACGAATAATGGCAAGATTTCGCTTAGTATGAAGGCGCTGGAAGAGCAGCAGGCGGAAGAGGTAGAGAAGATTGATGTGAAACAGTACGGCTCCGGCGAGAGTCTGGGAACCAGTCTTGGGGAGCTGTTTGCGAAGTTGAATATTAAGTAGATTTCCGGTGAGACAGCTATAAACAGGGGCTGCTGTAAAACTTTGGTTTTGCAGCAGCCCCGATTGATTGTTTAGTGCATTTGTGAGGAAGAAAGAGATCCGTTCACGTAAGTATCAGTGCGGTCTAAAACGCTGGTCTGTGTCTCCTGATCAAAATGATAGATTTCTTCCGTGTAGGAATTCGTACTGGTGTCGAAGTTCGTCACGCTGGAATAATTGATCAGGTTACCGTTACTATCATAGTATTCAACGCGGAGCAGTGTCTGTTCGTCGTTGTCATAGATAGATGTGGTATGGTGATAATCGTTGACAATACCTGTAGCACTTGCGTCTGTGCTGGCGGGTGCACTGTTGCCTGCCGGAGCAGCACTGGTGTCAGCAGGTGCCGGAGCGCTGCTGGCTGCAGGTGAAGGTGCATTTGCAGCGGAATTATCAGACGGTGTATTTCCCGCGGGAGTATTATTGCCGGAATTGCCGCCGGCATTGTTATCACTAGGGTTATTGCCGCCGGCCGGCGTATTTCTGTTGCCGTTATTGCCATTATCAGCGGGATTCTTTTCGTTATTGCTGTTCGTGGAGCTGCCGGCAGTGTCTACGGCATTCTTATCTCTTGAGATATTGGTGCTCTGTACGCCTGCTTTCTCAGCAGCTGCGATATCCGCAAAACCATGTGCTGTTCCCTGTGTGCGGTTCTCCGTGATGCCGAACTGAATATAATGCTCAACGATCGCAGAGATATCATATCCGTAAGCACCTTTTACATCGCTGTAGGATTCTGCGTAGAGCAGAGGATCAAAGAGCACTCCTTTTGTCCTGCCTTCGTAAACGCCCTGTGTGAGATAGTGGGTTAAATATGCGGCAGAATCATTGCCAAAGCTCCTGGCCAAATCCGGATAAGCTGCCTTGTAGGCATCCACATTAAGGATAAGGCTTTCCTGCTTGTTCTGTATCAGCGTATTGACATAATCGTCCGGAGATATTTTTGCTGCCGATACATTCATAACAGAACCGATCAATGCAAGCGTTGCTGCACCGACTGCAAGTTCTTTTTTTAAATTCATTTTTGTATCCTCCTGTAGTGTGTGTTTTCACTCATTATATATTGGTATAATTTGCTTTGTCAATTTATTCTTATTGTGGAGTTGGACGTTTGGCGCATTCATAAGGAATTCTGGATGTTCTTTTTGAGATACAATTTTGGGCTGGTGTAAAAATGGCTATTATAGTGGTATACATGGAGCGGATTTACAGTTAGTGAAATACGCATTGATTATCTGATCAGCCGCTGCAGAATCTGTTCCCGATTGTCAATAAACATCTTCGTGATCTGATAGCTGTCCGTCTCTTCATAGGTGCAGGGATGCACTATACCGTCGTCGAAAGTCAGGATCTCGGCTCCAGGGATACTTAACAGGATCGGGGAATGGCTGACGATGATGAACTGGGAGCCGCTCTTGGCACAGTTGCAGATTTCCATCAGCAGTGTCAGCTGGCGCTGTGGCGAGAGGGCTGCCTCCGGCTCGTCGAAGATATAGACGCCGTCGGGATTGAGCCGTTTCTGGGCAAGGGCAAGGAAGCTCTCGCCGTGGGATTTCTCGTGATAATGCTCGGAAGGGTGGTCTGCGTCGGCATAGTCTTCTTCTTTGGTGGCCACATTATAGAAGCTCTCCGCCCGCAGGAAATAACCGCCCCGCGCCCGGCGGTAGCCTTTGGCTATGGTGATGGCTTCATGGAGGCCGGAGTGGGAGTCGTAGGTGGAGAAATTATAGTTTCTCGTGCCGCCTTCGGGATTAAAACCATAGGCGACGGCGATCGCTTCCAGCAGCGTGGATTTTCCGCTGCCGTTCTCCCCTACGAAAAAGGTGACAGGCCGCGTGAATTCCAGTCTGTCCAGTCCGCAGAGGGCCGGGATCTTTCTCAGATAGCTGTGTTTTTCTATTTTGTTCCAGTCTATGATGATCTGTCGGATAAATTGGTCATTCAAATTTTTCACGATACCTTTCTGTTTGTTCTGTATTTTATGCCGCTGCTCCGTATTCGAAGTTCTTCCGTAAATTTAGGAAAATAGAACGAAATATTTGCACCAGGATTTTCGCGCGAAGGACTGGCGGTTATATTGGTATTATACCACAGAGGGACGATTTATGGTCTGGTATCCTGTGGATAAGAGAATCCAGGGTTATCTTCATGTTGTCTGCGCCAAAAAGACCATGATACAATAGCAGCAATACAGGATAGTGGTGTTGGCATAAGCATATAGGAGAAAAGGCAAAAGGCCAAAGTAACAGGGAGCAGGTAAGTGGATTTTTTAGCTGCCGGCATGGGCGTACAGGGAGATGGCTATGGATACAAAGGATCTGAGAGCATTTTTACGGGTATACGAGGAAAAGAGCGTCAATAAGGCGGCGAAGCAGCTTTTTATCACACCGCAGGGATTGAGCAGGGTGATCCATAATCTGGAGACGGATCTGGACACGGAATTATTCACGCGCACGCCGGGCGGGATGCTGCCCACGGACAGCGGTGTTTATCTGTATGAGAACAGCCGTACGCTGTTGCAGGAGCTGGATGCGTTGGAGACCGGGATCCGGCGGTTTCGGAACCGGGGCAGCAGGATGGAGATCGGGTTTTCCTGCGGGGTGTTGAATGTGTTTCCGCTGCAGAAGCTGGAAGCGTATAAGAAACGCTGTCCGGCGATGACGATTCAGTGGGAGGAAGCCTCGAATCAGGATGTGCTGGATAAGGTGCTGAAAAGAGAGCTGGATGTCGGCTTCGTGATCGGGCAGGTGGGCAGCCGGGAACTGTGGGTGAAGGAGCTGTTTCGCATTCAACTGTCCGTGCTGGTCTATGAGGGGCATCCGCTTTACGGGCGGGATAGTCTGTCCGTGCAGGATCTGCAGGGAGAGTCGTTGATCTCACTGAATGAAAAATTCTCCTGCTATCACAGTCTGGTGGAGCGGTGCCGGGATTTCGGGTTTGCTCCGGATATTGTAGTAAAGACGATGGAAGGACAGCTGATCTATCGTTTCTGCAAGGAAAAGATCGGACTGGGGATCGTGGTCGATATTCACCGGGATGAGATCAAACAGGACGGCCTGCGGATGATCGGGCTTTCGGATTCGCTGCCGTGGAAGATTTCCATTGTTGTGCGGGAGGAGAGGAAGGAAGAGAAGGGGATTTTGGAGCTGGTGCGGGGCATTGTATAAAAGGATTGTTGGCAGGTGATATGGTTTCGTTGATAGTGGACCGGGCTGGACGGTGGTAATATTTTCTTATAGTAAAAAATATGTAACAGTTCAGCCCAGGTCTTTGCATTTATTGCAAAGGCCGTGAGAACGCATAAGGGTTGAAAATATTACGAACAGGAGGGTTACAGCATGTATGAGAAACTTTTTACACCGGTGAAGATCGGTTCGCTCACCATCAAAAACCGCTTTGCCATGGCGCCTATGGGGCCGCTGGGGCTTTCGGACTCGGAGGGCGGATTTAACCAGCGGGGCATTGATTATTATGTGGAGCGGGCAAAGGGAGGCACCGGCCTGATCATTACCGGGGTTACTTTTTCCGACTGTGAGGTGGAGAAGCCGAGTATGCCGAACTGCCCCAATTCCACCTACAATCCGGTGCACTTTATCCGCACGGGACGGGAGATGACGGAGCGGGTGCACGCCTACGGCAGTAAGATCTTCCTGATGATGTCGGGCGGCTTCGGGCGTGTGACGATTCCCACGAATCTGGGGGAATTTCCGCCGGTGGCACCTTCGGAGATTCCGCACAGGTGGCTTGACAAGACCTGCCGGGCGCTGACGGTGGAGGAGATTCACAGTATCGTGAAGTCTTTCGGTGACGGGGCTTACAATGCGAAACGCGCGGGCTTTGACGGCGTGGAGATTCATGCGGTACATGAGGGGTATCTGCTGGATCAGTTCGCCATCTCCATGTTCAATCTGCGCACGGATGAGTACGGCGGTTCACTGGAGAACAGGCTGCGGTTTGCGAGAGAAGTGGTGGAGGAGATCAAGTCCCGCTGCGGACAGGATTTCCCGGTGGCGCTTCGTTTCAGCGTAAAGAGCATGATCAAGGACTGGCGGGTGGGCGCTCTGCCGGGAGAAGAGTTCGAGGAAAAGGGCCGCGATATCGAGGAGGGCTTAGAGGCGGCGAAGCTTTTAGCTTCCTACGGATATGACGCGCTGGATACGGACGTTGGCACTTACGACGCATGGTGGTGGAACCATCCGCCGATGTATCAGGAGAAGGGGCTTTTCCGGACTTACTGTAAGATGGTGAAAGAAGTGGTGGACGTGCCCGTGCTGTGCGCGGGACGCATGGACGACCCGGATATGGCGCTTGCTTCTCTGGAAAACGGGGATTGTGATATCATCAGCTTGGGACGGCCGCTGCTGGCGGAACCGGATTATGTGAATAAGCTGCGTGCCGGCAGGCGGGACGAGATCCGGCCCTGCATCTCCTGCCATGAAGGCTGTATGGGCAGGATCCAGGAGTATTCCATGATCAACTGTGCGGTCAACCCGCAGGCGGCAAGAGAGCGGGTGACGGCCTATGAGCCGATCCTTAAGGCAAAAAGGGTCATGATCGTGGGCGGCGGCGTTGCCGGCTGCGAGGCGGCAAGGGTGCTGGCGCTGCGAGGCCATAAGCCGGCGCTTTTTGAGAAGGGAACGCAGCTGGGCGGTAATCTGTTACCGGGCGGTGCGCCGGAGTTCAAGGAAGACGACATTGCGCTGGCGAAATGGTATGCGGTACAGCTGCAGAAGCTGAACGTGCCGGTACAGCTGAACCATGAGGTGACGGCGAAGGAAGCGCTGGACGGCGGTTACGATACGGTGATCGTGGCCACCGGTTCTACGCCGAAGGTCTTTTCTCTGGGGGACGACGCGCATACCTTCACGGCGGCGGAAGTGCTGCTGGGGCAGAAGGATTGCGGGGAGCGTACCGTGGTGATCGGCGGCGGTCTGGTGGGCTGTGAGACGGCTCTTTGGCTGGCACAGCACGGTCGGAAAGTCACCATCGTGGAGGCGCTTGACAAGATTTTGGCGGTGAACGGACCGCTGTGTCATGCGAACAAGGATATGCTGGAAGAGCTGATCCCTTACAACGGAATCGAAGTGGTGACCGGGGCGAAGGCCACAGGGTATCATGACGGCGTGCTCAGCGTGGAGTGTGCGGACGGCGGGAAGGATATTGTCTGCGACAGCGTGATTCTGTCCGTCGGCTACAAGGAAGAGGACAGCCTGTATCACGAGCTGGAGTTTAAGGTGCCGGAGATTTATCTGCTGGGGGATGCAAAGAAGGTGAGCAATATTATGTATGCGATCTGGGATGCGTTTGAGGTCGCGAATCATATTTAGGCGTTGTGCCATAGCGGTCTGGACGTGGTGTCCGGGCCGCTTTTATGAATCATGTCACTGGATCCGCCGCAGGCAGTGAATTATGAAGACAGGTTTTTTGTTGTTATTTACAGGTCAGGAATGCGCTGAACTGCGCATTCCGTGAGAACATGATTCAGGATTTTTTCAGGGGATAAGTAAATGTGATGAAATGAAATTGAATAAAGTCCGGATATCAAGTACAATGTAAAAAAGCAGGTGCGGAATAAAACCCGGAGGACGGTTTGGTCGGGAGGTGTATTGGTTACGTTTCGGGAGGTTTGGGAGATGAATCATTTTGAAAAGAAGCTTCCGGTAGGAATCGAGAATTTTGAGAAGATCAGGACGGAAGGGTTTTACTATATAGATAAAACAGGTATGATTGTAGATCTGCTACAGAAGTGGGGAGAAGTAAATCTTTTTACCCGTCCCAGGCGTTTTGGTAAATCTTTGAACATGAGTATGCTCAGGGCTTTTTTTGAAATCGGGGGAAACAGAGAGATATTTGACGGCCTGAGGATTGCGGAGGAAACGACGCTCTGTGAGCAATATATGGGCCGGTTTCCGGTCATCTCCATCAGCTTGAAGGATGTGGAGGGGGATGATTTTGCAGCGGCTCGTTCCATGCTGTGCTCCGTGATCGGCAGTGAAGCGCTGCGGTTTCAGTTCCTGACAGGGAGCGGACGCCTTACGGAGAATGAGAAGGAGATGTACAGACAGTTGACCGTGATAGACGGAGGCAGCGACGGGGTGTTTGCCATGTCAGAAGCGGTGCTGACTGCCAGTTTGAAAACACTGTCCATGCTCCTGCATAAGCACTATGACAGCAGGGTCATCGTCCTGATCGACGAGTATGACGTGCCCCTGGCAAAGGCAAATGAAAAAGGCTATTATGAGCAGATGGTGACACTGCTTCGTAAGATGTTCGGTAATGTTTTGAAGACAAACGACCATCTGTATTTTGCCGTACTGACGGGATGTCTGCGCATAGCGAAGGAAAGTATTTTTACCGGTCTGAATAATATGAAAGTGATGACGATCTCGGATGTGCAGTATGATGAATATTTTGGATTTACCGATGAAGAAGTAAGGGCGCTTTTGCGATATTATGAGATATCGGATGCTTACGACATTATGAAAGAGTGGTACGACGGATATCATTTCGGAGATACGGATATTTATTGCCCTTGGGATGTGATCTGCTATTGTGATAAACTCCGGTCGGACAGGTCGGCAGCGCCCGGTAATTACTGGTCAAATACAAGCAGCAATGATATCGTGAGGCATTTCATTGATATGTCGGATGCGGGGGCGGCAAAACACGAGATCGAGCGGTTGATTGCCGGGGAGGCTGTAGTCAGGGAGATTCATGAGGAACTGACTTATAAAGAATTGTATGATTCGATGGAAAATGTCTGGAGTGTTCTGTTCAGCACCGGATATTTGACGCAGCAGGGCAGAACGGAGGGGGACTTCTTTCGATTGGTGATTCCGAACAGAGAGATTCGCAATCTGTTCACCGGGCAGATCATGAAGATGTTCCGGGAGCATATGCGTAAAGACGGCGAAGCGGTGAACCGGTTCTGTGAGTCTATGAAAAGAGGCGATGCTGACGGTGTGGAAAAGCAGTTTACGGAGTATTTGAAGAAGACGATCAGTATCCGGGACACTTTCGTGAGAAGGCCAACGAAGGAGAACTTTTATCATGGTATACTGCTGGGGATACTCGGATTTAAGGCATCCTGGATCGTAACCTCCAACAGAGAATCCGGAGACGGGTACAGCGATATTCAGATACAGATCGAAGACGAGGAGATCGGAATCGCGATCGAAGTTAAGTATGCGCAAAGCGCTGATCTGGAAGCAGAATGCCGGAAGGCTTTGGAACAGATTGAAATGCGGGATTATGCGCAGGCACTTCGGGCAGAAGGGATGAAGACAATCTGGAAATATGCCATTGCCTGCTATAAGAAGCAGTGCAGGGTAATGGTCGAATAACCGCCAATCAATAAGAAAGATCAACAAGAAGATAAGGTTGAATAAATTCTCTGATGAGCAATTCAGCTCGACAAACTGAACAGGTTCAGTTAGAATTTGCGCTGCTTTGGAATAGAGGTAAAAATGACATACGAAGAATTCTGCAGTAAATTTCATATCCAGCTCAACGAACAACAGTCGGAATCGGTCCGCTCCATAGACGGGCCGATTCTTCTGCTGGCGGTTCCCGGAAGCGGCAAGACAACCGTGCTGGTAACGAGACTTGGCTACATGGTTTATGGTGCCGGGATCGCTCCCGAGAATATTCTGACGCTGACGTATACGATCGCCGCCGCCCGTGATATGGAAAATCGGTTCCGTTTTTATTTTGGAGACAGATCTGGCAGTCGTCTGGAGTTTCGGACCATAAACGGGATCTGTGCCCGGGTGATTCAATATTATGGGAACCGGATTGGGAAGACGCCGTTTACCCTGGTGAAGGAGAATGACAGGATCAACTCAATGCTTTCGGATATTTTCCGCAGGACACAGGGCGATTATGCCACGGAAAGCGATCTGAAAGGCATTCGCAGCATGATTACTTACATTAAGAACAGGATGCTGACGGAGGAAGAAATCAGGCAGCTGGATGAGGAAATGGATGTCAGAATTTCAGAGATTTATAAGTCATATAACGAAGAACTGCATGCCGGCAACCTGATGGACTATGACGATCAGATGATATATGCTTATAATATTTTAAGAAAGAGTCCGGAGACGCTGCAGTGTTTTCAGGATCAATACCGGTATATCTGCGTGGATGAGGCGCAGGATACCTCGAAGATCCAGCATGAGATCATCAGACTGCTTGCCGGCCGGCGGGACAACCTGTTTATGGTGGGAGACGAGGACCAGAGCATATACGGCTTCCGCGCGGCTTATCCGGAAGCGCTTTTATCATTTGAGAAGGATCATCCGGGGGCCAGGGTACTGCTTATGGAGGAAAACTTTCGCTCCTGTGCGCAGATCGTGGAGGCGGCGGACCGATTCATTCAAAAAAACATCCTGCGCCACGAGAAACATATGAAAGCGGCCAGAGCTGCCGGTGAGGAGATCGCGCAGATTCCATTGAACGATAGAAAGGCACAGTACGATTATCTGGTCAGGATGGCGGAGAGATGCCAGGCACAGACGGCGGTGCTGTACCGGAATCATGAGAATGTACTGCCTCTTGTGGATCAGCTGGAGCGGAAGGGGATACCTTACAGACTCCGCAATGCGGAGATGACCTTTTTTACACACCGTGTTGTAGCGGATATACGTAATATCATCGCCTTTGCCATGAATCCACGGGATACGGCGGTCTTTCTGCAGATTTATTATAAGATTGCTACCTATATCAAGAAGCAGGATGCGCTGCGGATCTGTGAGATCAGCGAGAGAGAAAACAGGGATATTATGGAGATTGCCCTGCGGAACGGACAACTGCCGGACCGGACGGCGCAAAGCTGCCGGCTGATCCGGATGCACCTGAAATGTTTGTTGACGGAGCGGGCGGACAGGGCGATCGCCAGAATCGTTTATAATATGGGATACGGGGATTATCTCGAGCGAATGGAAATTGGAGACAGTAAGGTGTTTATCCTGAAAATGATCGGACAGGGCGAAAACTCTCCGGGGCGGTTTGTGGAGAGGCTGGATGAGCTGCGGGCGATCATGGAAGGGAGAATGAAAGGCGGACAGGAAGAGGCTTCTGCCGTGTACAGAAACGGTACGCAGGATATACAGCCTGTCATTTTATCTACGATCCATTCCAGCAAAGGGCTGGAGTATGACAATGTCTATCTGTTGGATGTGATTGACGGCATATTTCCCGAAAGTGTACCCGCGAATGCCAAATCCATGGATGAAAAGGAACGGGAGAGTTACGAAGAAGAACGCCGCCTGTTCTATGTAGGCGTGACCCGGGCAAAGGACAGATTGTCGGTGTTCAGACTGGACCAGAAGTCCAGTCTGTGCGAGGAACTTGTGGGCAGAAAGAAGAAAGCGGTACAAAAAATGCGCAGGGCTTTGGCGCAGGAAAGAGGGAATGCCGCAGCAGAAAGGCCTTTTATCCAAGAAGAATATGAGAAATATGCGGCGCAGATCGGGGAAGGGCTGATTATACGACACAGGAAGTTTGGAGAAGGCGTGGTCGTGGAAGTGCAGGGGGAACTGGTGGTGATGCAGTTTGGCGAGATGCAGAAGACACTTGGGATGAGGGTGCTGTATGAGAAGGATTTGCTGATCTTGTAATGCGCCTTGCGCACCTTGCCAGGGAAATAAAACCCGCTGTTTTCATTAACAGGCTGTGTCATGCTTTCGTGATTCGTTTAAAATTGAATAAAATCTGAATATAAAGTACAATGTATAGAACAGATGTAGACCACTTTGTTGTAAGGGAAAGGGATTGAGATTCACATGGAAAAAACAGTGGCGGAGTCCAGAATGGAACAGATCTATCAGGTGCGGCCGGAATACTTAAACGGTGCGGGAAGATTGTTCGGCGGAAAATTGATGGAATGGATCGACGAGCTGGCCGGGCTGATAGGAATCCGATATGCGCAGCGTGATGTGATAACGGCCTCCGTAGATAATCTGAAGTTTATCCGGGGAGCGTATCTGAAAGATCTGATCGTATTGATCGGGCGGGTAACCTATGTAGGCAGGACGTCGATGGAGGTGCGTGTAGACACTTATATAGAAAGCATCGACGGGATCAGGAAGCCCATAAACAGAGCCTATTTAACGCTGGTGGCGATCGACGATGACGGCAAGCCGGTGGAAGTGCCGAGGCTGATCGTTGAGACAGAGGCCGAAAAGGCAGAGTGGGAAGCGGGGATAAAAAGGCGAAAGATGCGCAGGCAGCGGCAGGAAGAAGGGTTTTGACCAATAAGGAGATATTTCTTTCATAAAGAGTCATATATCGGACTGTTAATCTGCGATAATAACAGAAGTATTGTTTGTATCAAATGAAGAGGAAATTGGCTATACTTTGAACCGATAAATGAACCGACAATTCGGAATTTTCGGGAGGAAAGATAATGGATAAATGGTTGGAGACGAGGCAGCTTCAAGTACATTTTGTATCGGCCGCCGGGTTAGTGTATAAAGATGATAAGGTTTTACTGATAAAATCTAAAAATAGAGGATGGGAATTACCAGGAGGTGTAGTGGAGCAGGGTGAGTCCGTATTAGACGGATTAAAACGGGAAATTTCGGAAGAAAGCGGTGTGATTGCAGAAGCAGAGAAACTTGCAGGTATTTATCAGAGATTGTCATCAAAGCCCGGATACGGTCCTCTTGAAGGAATGGTCTTACCAACAACTGTCAATTTGACCTTTATCTGTAAATATATGGGAGGAAAGGAAGCTGTTTCAGATGAAAGTATTGAGGTGGCCTGGTTTGCTCCAGATGAAGCAAAAGAAAAAATAACTGACCCATATATAAGAAAAGCAGTTGAAGATTTGCTCGAATTTGATGGCAAACAACATTTTTGTACCTTTAAGAGCATGGCAGATGGAAACGTAGAGTTTATTAGTGACGATCTCGTTGGACCATAACAAGTATGATGATCTGTGATAATATCAACAGAAGTATTGTTTGTATCAAATGAAGAGGAACAAAAGCAGATGAAAGATTTTTCGAATTGGAAGGAGTATGAGGGGGCATCCGAAGGAAGTGGACGAAGTGAAAAGCTGTGGTTAATAAACCCTGATACGGAGCAAACAGGCCTGTTCAAATATAAAAAGGACGTAGAGACTACCGATCATGTTTCGGAGTGTATTGCAAGCGATTTAGCAACATTAATTGGAATTCCGTGTGCACAATTTGAAATCGGAATGTTCTATGGACGGGAAGGCTCCATCAGCTATAATATTAAAGAGCGTGATGGAATGACATTGATAGAGGGAATCTATTGCATCATTGTTCTGCACAATGATTTTGATGTAGAGAAATTGATAGATACTAAGAGTGGCGAAAGATATTCAGTGCAGATGATAGAAGAGGTATTAAGCCCGTTCGGACTTTTTGAAGAGTTTCTGCCGGTAATGGTTTTCGATTTTCTCATTGGTAATACAGACAGGCATCAAAGTAACTGGGCACTGATCATGGAAGATAAGAAATTTAGTTTAAGCCCTTTATATGATAATAGTTCCTCTCTTTGTGCGTATGTGGCTGAATCAAAAATAGAACGGTATTTTGGCAATGACAGGTTGTTATGGCAATCATTGGTTGATTCTAAATCTAAATCCCTGATCAGAATTAAGTCCAGTGATACCAAATTGCCGACGCATGCGGAAGTATTGAGATTTCTTCGCAGTAATTACTATGTTCAGACGAGGAGTACAGTCGACAGGATCAAGACACTTGTGACAAAGGATAGGATATGTGATATACTTGACAAATATAGCGAAGTATTGTCTGAAAAGAGAAAACTTCTTATTAAGAAATATCTTTTGTCTAAAATAGAGATTATGCAGGATATTTATGGAGGAGAGTAAGCTTATGCTGCAGGTGGATGGAAAGGACTATTTGTATTTAATTTGGAAATCAGAGCAGTCAAGAACGCAGTATATCGTGGGGCAGCTGGTAAAAAACGGACAATATGAGTTTCGATATGCCAAGGAGGTTCAGGCTGCGCTGAATGACGGTTTTACACCTTTGCTTTGTTTTCCTGATGTTCAAAAGGTATATACGGATCGAAAACTTTTCCCGGTTTTTGCGAGTCGGTTACCGGATAAGAGAAGAAAAGATATTCAGGATATTCTAAAGAAATATGATTTAGAACAATATGATGAATATCTGCTTTTAAAGAGAAGCGGAGCCAGACTTCCGATTGATAATTTCGAGTTTATTGATCCGATCATGAATTTAGATGAAAATGTAGAACGAAAATTCTTTATTGCCGGTGTCAGGCATTATCGGGGCTGTGATGGTGAAAATTGTGAGAAATCCATTACGGTTACCAGAGGGGATGAGGTCATTCTAAAGAGAGAGCCGGGAAACCAGTATGATGAGAATGCTGTGCAGATTTTGGATGTATCAGGCCGCCTGCTCGGTTATGTGCCCAGATATTACAGTGAAGGCGTGACGACAATGCTCGAGAGTAATAAGAAGATCGCATGCCATGTTTACTATGTGGATAATAAGAAGAATTGTAATGAATGCATTAAGGTTATTCTTAAATGTTTGAGGGGTTAACTTTATTATAGTTATTTGTAGTAGAAAACCTTAAAATTGAAGCTATCCTGCTTTGCTTTTTATTTGATTTAGTGGATGTAATAGGGAAGCGTGATTTTGAGGATCTGACCAGGAAAGCGGGCTGCTGATGTTGATCTATGTCTGTGATGATGAGATTGAGATTTTGAATAGGATAGCCGATGCGATAAGCGCCTATATGCCGGACAGCACAGTTGAGACTTTTTCGGGAGGAAAGGCAGTGGCAGATGCTCTTGCAGAGAAGTCCTGCGATCTTCTTTTTCTGGATATTGATATGCCGGATATAGGTGGAATGGAGATCGCCTGCAGGCTGAATCGTCTGGAAAAGAAACCGCTGCTTGTGTTTGTGACCAATCATGACGAACTGGTATACGAAAGTTTTCAATATCATCCTTTTGGATTTATCCGCAAGAACTATTTTGCGCAGGAGATTGAGAAGATATTGGATGACTGCAGACAGGAGCTGTACTTTCGCACGAAGCATTTTTGTTTTCGTATGAACGGACAGGAGACGGCGCTTTTGTTGTCGGATATCTTATACTTTGAGGCGGACGGCAATTATCTGAAGCTGTGTGCTCTGTCCGGACAGTATCATTTGCGCAGTACGATTCTGGCGGTAGAGGAGCAGCTGGGGCCGGATGGTTTTCTGCGGATTCATAAGGGCTTTCTGGTGAACCGTGCCGCTGTGCGTGTGGTTGGCAGAGAAGAACTGGAACTGGTGAACCGGGACAGGCTGCCTCTGGGCGATAAGTACGCCGAAACCGCGAAGCGGGAGATTCTGCAGTACATGAGAATGCTGATGAGATGAGGCGGGGAAACGACGCAGATATAATTTGCGAACGAAATGTGGAATTGGTTGGCAGAACGATGAGGCGATACGGACAGTTAAAACAACAATATGAAGAATTAAGCCGCAGTTATGCCAGGTTGTACGAAGAACATGCGGAACTGGCTTATCAGTACCGGCAGATTCAGGGGGAACTGGCGGAAAAGGAGCAGCAGAGCGAAGAGGTATATACACTGCATCAGAGCAGCAGAAAACTGAAACATGATATGAAGAACCACCTGATGGTGCTGTCCTCGTATCTGGCTTCGGAGAATTATGACGAGGCCAGGGCCTATGCTTCGCAGATCCTCGATAAGCTGAATGCCATGCACAGCTATATAGAAACGGGAAATACGTTGTTAAATCATATCATTAATGAGAAGTTTCAGTATGCGAGAGAGCAGGGGATCGAGATCAAGGCGCAGATTGAGAATCTTTCCTTTGCATCCATGAGCAGCCTGGATTTCGCCGCCCTGCTGGGTAACATGCTCGATAACGCCATCGAGGCCAGTCTCAGGGAAGCGGAACATGGCAGGGAGCTGGAACTGCAGATCACGAAGAAACAGGGGTATGAGACGATCTGTGTGAAGAACAGGATCGCAGTTTCTGTGCTGACGGAAAATCCGGAGCTGCTCTCTACGAAGGAAGAGGAAGGAGATATTCACGGTATCGGTATTTCGAGAATAAAGGAAATTGCAGAGAATTACCATGGTATGTATGACGTATACGAAATGGACGGATTTTTCTGCATTGCGGTTTTTATCCCTGCATAGAGACCGTTCGTCACAATCCCTTGTAATTTGAAATTATAAGGGATATCTTTTTGTTAAGAGGAAGATGCGAAAACGACGCGTGGAAGGGTAAGAGAAATTATATGGTCAGTTTTGAAAACGTCGGCAAATTTATATTGTCCGATATCAGCTTCTGCATTCCGGACGGCATTATTGCAGGAGTGATCGGCAGAAGCGGCGCCGGCAAGACAACGCTTATAAGGCTCGCCGGCGGTCTGTTGTCCTGTGAGGCGGGGACGGTGAGGACGTTTCAGCAGGATCCGGTCAGAAGACGCCGGCAAATCGCGAAGGATATCCGGTTTTTCTCTTCTGCGCATCCTTCGTTTCGGGAAGACAGTACGATCGTGGACGAATTTAAGAAACTTCGCTTTGTCTATCGGCTGGATCAAAAGGAGTTTCAGGAAGAGTATGAGAGGCTTGCCGGGAGTCTGCGGTTTGGAGAGGATGCGGAAAAGGAAATCCGGCAGTTGTCCTTTGGCCAGAGAAGACGCGCGGAACTGGCGGCGGTGCTGTTGGGACAAGCCAGGCTGATTCTGTTGGACGAACCGACTGTCGGTATAGACGAAGCAGGGAAACAGATTTTCATAGAACAGCTGCAAAAGAAGAAAGAAGGCGGCACGGCAGTGCTCATCGCCTCTGAAAATATGGCGGAGATAGAGAAGGCCTGCGACAGAGTCTTACTGTTAGAAGAGGGCCGGCTTTTGTACTATGGAAGCAGAGCGCGGCTTATGAGGCAGTATGCGCCGGTCAATGAGATATCGATCGTTTATCGGGGAAGACTTCCCGACCTGGAGGATCTTCCACTGATCGAATACAGGATCGACAATGACAGGCTCAGATGCAGGTATAATGAGAACGTGGTATCGGCGTTGGAGATCATTCGACATGTGGCGGTGCAGACGGTAGTGGCAGAAATGCAGGTTGTCAGGCCAAGGCTGGAGGATGTGGTTATGACCTTACGGTAGAGAGAGGAGACAGAACTGTGAGTTATTTCAGTATTTCCATGAAAAAGGTGCTGCATTACCGATGGCACAACGTGTTTTGTATTATGGGAAGTTTATTTTCTGTTGTTCCGATCATTTTCTGGTGGCAGTATGTGTATCGGGGAGACAGCCGGATGCAGCAGTATATGACGGCTTATGCGATCCTGTCGAACCTGATCTCTCTGGCTTATTGCGACCGTTATGCTCACTGCGTCGCAGAGAAAGTCTATAAGGGAACTTTTGCGGTAGATCTGCTGCGGCCCATCAGTTTCCTGAAACTGAATTTTATTGAAGCGGCGGGAGAGACGGCGGCGGAACTGATCGTGAGAGGGATTCCGATCTGCCTTGTGTTCTGCTTTGTCTTTCGGGAACCGTTACGTGTTATCGATCCGCACTATGCGCTGTTGGGCGTCGGCGCTGTGTTCCTCGCGTCTCTGTTCTATATGATGCTGCTTACGGTGATCGGCTTTCTGGCTTTCCGATTCTATGAAATATGGCCGTTTGTGAGACTGATGAATGATACGATACGGTTCTTTTCAGGCAGTTTTATTCCACTCGCGCTGTTTCCCGTCTGGATGCAGGCGCCTGTGAGGCTGCTGCCTTTTCGTTATCTGTATGCCTTTCCCATTGAATTGATCTTAAAAGGAAGCGGGTATGAGAACATCGGCCTGCATTTTCTGATACTGTGCGCGTGGGACCTGGTGATGGCTGTCGTGGTGGTCCTGGTGTATCGGAGGGCACTGCTGCGATGTGTCGTGCAGGGCGGTTAGCGCAGCATACGGAATGGCTGGATGTCCGAATGCATTTTTGTTGTGGCAGGAAATACCGGTGATATCTGACATGTGGCAGGGATAGAAACGGAGGAGGACAGTGAGAGATTTTTTATCAACTTATTTTGTCTATATCAAGACCTTTTTCAAGGCGCGGGCAGAGTATAAGACAAGTTTTGTGCTGGGAATGTTGTCGAATTTTTATTGTTATTTCATAACTTATATGAGTTATTGGGTGCTGATGAACGGGGTGGATACGGTCGAAGGATGGGATTTCTCGGATATTTCCATACTGTACGGATTGTCCCTGCTTACCTATGCGATCGCCGGGATGCTGGTCTGGTACAGCGTGTATGCGCTGGAGGATTTGATTATCAGCGGACAGTTGGATATCATGTTGCTGCGACCGCAGGGGTTGATGCGGCAGATGATCTTTCAAAGGTTTGGCGATACGTTTCTCGGGCAGATCGTTGTCACGGTTATTTTCCTCTGTGCGGCGTTTGCCTCCAGGACTAAGGTCATAGGATGGCAGACATGGATCTATTTTATTCTGGCGGTTATTGGCGGCGTTTTTATGCAGACGGGTTCCATGATCTTGTTTGGAGCGTTCAGTTTCTGGACTATGAAGTCCGGCGCGCTGGTCGATATATTGTTTTATGACCTGCGTGGTATGACAAACTATCCGTTGTCACTTTATCCGAGGGCGTTTCGTATTGTTTTGACCTTCGTACTGCCATGGGCTTTCATCAATTACTATCCGACGCTGATCATTACGGGTAAGGATGTGGCCGTATATGAGACCGTGCTGGGGCTGGCGGCGCCGCTTGCAGGGGTTTTGTGGTTCCTCCTGGCAATGGGAGTGTTCCGGCTGGGGTTGAAGCGCTATACGGGGGCCGGCGGCTAGTCAGTACAGGGGATTAGTGTGCCGACATAACAAATGATGTGGAGACAGAACCTGAACGGAAAGGAAGTAGGGATGGATAAGATCATACAGGCAGAGAATCTGAGCAGGAGTTACAGCGTGGCGGAGAAACAGGGAAGAGGGCATATCCCTGGAATAAGAGGTCATAAGACGATCTGGGCGGTGAAAGAGATCTCTTTTGAGATAGGGGAAGGTGAAACTGTAGGATTTATCGGGCCCAACGGAGCGGGAAAGTCCACCACGATCAAAATGCTTGCGGGGATCCTGCATCCGACGGCAGGGAATGTGGAGGTATTCGGGAGGAATCCCTATCGATACCGTAAGGAGAACGCGAAGCGGATTGGGGTGGTCTTCGGCCAGAAATCGCAGTTATGGTGGGATCTGCCGGTGATCGATACGTATACATTGTTAAAAAAGATATACAAGATACCGGATGAAATATATTGCCGCAATCTGGAATCCTATGTGGAATGTCTGCAGATGAGAGAATTTCTGCAACAGCCGGTGCGGCAATTATCGCTGGGACAGCGGATGCGCGCAGAGTTCTGTGCGGCACTGCTCCATGGTCCGGCGCTTCTGTTTCTGGACGAGCCGACAATCGGACTGGATATCGTTGTCAAGAAGCAGATCCGGGAGATGATCCGCAGAATCAACGAGGAAAGGAAGACCACGGTTCTTCTGACTACGCATGACCTGCGTGATATCGAGGAAGTGTGCGACAGGATCATTCTGATTAATCATGGACAGATTATTGTGGACGGAGAACTGAAGGAGGTGCGGAAGAATTTCGAGGGTCTCCATTCGGTGGAATTTCTGTGCAGGATTCCCTTTCGGGATGACATACAACTGCCGGGTGTCGAGAAGTGGAAAGTGGAGGAAGGGAGTTTTACCGCCTTTTACAGGAACGAAGATATCCTGCAGACGGAGATCATTGAGACGGTATTAAAGAACTATCTGGTGGAGGATATCAGGATTATGGAGCCGACGATCGAGGAGATTGTGGAGCGATATTATCGAGAATGAGACGGAGGGCCATACGGCCCGCCAGATTTTTGAAAAAAGTTTCAACACTTTGCTCTTCTCATACGTTATCTATATGAAAGCGCAAAAGACAATGGATCTTGCTTGGGAAGGAGACAGGGGTGCAGGTATGATCGATGAACTGTATGATTCCCTCTATCAGGAACTCACAGGCTGGTGCACGGCCATGGCGGGCAGCAGGACGCAGGCGGAAGATCTGGTGCAGGAGGCATTTCTGCGGGCGATGTTGAACATCGGGCTGCTTCAGGAGCTTGACGCCGGCAAACGCCGGGCCTGGATGTACCGCACGGTTAAAAACCTGTACATAGACAGGAAGCGCCGGGAAGCCTTTGAGACCATGGTGGAGCAGATGCCCGAGGAAGGGATCGAGGATGCGGAATATGCGCAGGTGGATGATGCACAGCTTCTGGCTGTACTGACGCCGGAGGAGAGGATGCTTTTTACACTGCGCTATCTGGAAGGCTATAATTCCGCGGAGCTGGGAAAAATCTTCGGCCTGCCTTCCGGCACGGTGAGATCCAGACTGTCGGATGCCAGAAGCCGCCTGCGGCAGTCGTTGGAGGAGACCGGCGGTCAGGGGAAACGAAGAGACGGCAAAAAGAGAGACCGGAGAAACCGGACTTAAAGAAAGCAAAGAGAAAGGGACAGGTGTTGACATGTCAGAGAAGAAAAAATTTATCTTAAATTGTGATGTATGTGATGCGAGAAAGATCAAGGAGGAGAGTCTGTCGGAGTACGAACAGATCATTATCAATGCGGATCTGATCCTGGTGGATGAGTACAGCCGGGATGTATTTCACAGACTCCCCATAATGTGCAATGCGGATGAGATGCTGGATGTGGAGGGCGATGTGGCGGTGGTCTGCTCAAACGGCAATTACGAGATCGGCAGCGACACGGCATTTCAGAAAAAGACCGTGCTGTGCGTGAACGGAAGGCTGGCTATTCATTCCGGCGCAGAGAAGGCCATGGAAAATGTCCTGAAGATCTGTGTCAATGGCAGCGCCAGATATCCCGAGAGCATGGCTCCTTTTCTGGACAGGATGCTTGTCAACGGAGAGGCGCGGTGTATTCCGGATGACTGTATCGAATTGAAATCAATCTTTGTGATCGATAAGTATTTTCCGCTGCGGGCGAGACAGGACGGAAAGTATTATGTAGAGCATAAGGTTGTGCTGACAGACAGGGATGTGGACGTTACAGCGCTCACAGACAAGAATGTGCACTTTGTAACGAAGCACTTTCTGGTGAGGGAGGAACTGGCCCCGCAGGCGGTAGTGCTGGTTGAGGAAAGCGTGGAACTGGATGTAGTGCCGGAAGGTTTTGCTTATGTCAGAGAGGAAGCGGTTTTGAACGAGGCTTTGGTGAACAAATACGGAACGAAAATGTATATTGACGGCGATCTGATCTTGACGGACGGGAGCGAGCGCTGCTTTGACAAGATAGAAAAGCTGGTGATCAAAGGGGATGTCCTTCTTTTGAAACGGCAGTCGGAAGATTTTGCCAGAGTGGATGCTTCCTACAGGAAACTGATATTTACGAAAGGACGGCATATATCGACCAAAGCTCTGATCGTGGTGGACGAGAGGATGCTGGAAACCGCACCGGACGGCGTGGAGATCGTCAACAGTGCAATGGTGAAGGTGGAAAAGGATGTGGATCCGGAACTGATCATAGAGAGACTTTCCGTGAAAAACTGCGCCCAGGTATTCTGCAGTAAGGAACAGAAGAGCGCGCTGCATCTGGTATGCAAAAATGTGGCGAAGATCAGCGATGAAGAGATGCCGGCCGGTGTGGAGGAGGAAGACAGCGAAGCGGACGGCATTCTGGGAATGCTGAAAAAGGCTGCAAACTGTAAAGTCGTGAATGCGGACACGTATCTTCTGTAGGAGCCTTTACAGTGCAACAGTGCGCTATACCGTATTATAGAAGGCAAATTTTCAGTCGTACCTGTACCGCTGGAAAAATAGAACAGCCGGGGCTGCCCATAGCCCCGGCTGTTCTGCTGCAGAATGTTTTGCTGACCGGGGCTATACAGGCAGCCCCCGGTGCAATAGGTGAAGAAGTGAAGATCGGCCATAATTTATCCCCGGATTTTCTTTATTTTTTCCGTTTTATGTCCTGTAAAGATGTAATAAAATAAAAGATAAACGATAGCAGTCATGACTGAGAATGTCATGGCGGAAAGGAACATGGATACGGGTATGCGGATCATAATGGAGAAACTGGAAAACCATCTGAACGATTACCGTCTGAAGAAAAAGCTGCAGATGCTTTATATTTTCTGCGTTCTGTTTCCTCTTGTTGTGACAGACGGGGTGATCTTATATGACCTGATCCGGTTGGAGCGGCAGAGACAGCAGTATGAAATGGAAAATGTGGCGAGCGCCGTGCAGTATAACCTGTCCAATACCGTGGAGCATTCTGCGGCTACGGCTAAGAATATTTATCTGAACCGTTACATAGAAAATTTTCTGAACGTGCAGTTTGGATCGGTATTGGATTATGTAATGGGCAGACAGAGATTTATGAAGGACACGCTGTTTGAGAGCAGTCTGGGAATGGATAATACAAAGCTGACCATGTATGCTGATAACGAGACGATCGTAAATGGCGGAGAGTTTTCCAGGATCTCGGCAGCCAGAGGAACGGGCTGGTATGAACGGCTGCAGGAAAGCGGCGAAGACATGCTCTTTCTGTTTTATTATGACGACGGGAGGAGTCCGGCAGTTGACGGAAAGAGGAAGCTCCTGTTTCTGCGTAAGATGAATTTTTTTCATAACAGTCCCTGCGAAAAGGTGTTGAAGATCGAGATGGATTACAGCGATATGGTAAGGGACCTGGAGCGGATGCATTACGAGCAGCCGGTCTATATCTGCAGGGACGGAGAAATCCTTCTGTCTAATGAAGGCCATAACAGCGTACTGCAGAAGTTTGAAGGCTTTACGGACGTTGACAGGGTCGGTTTTGAGAAAGAGATCACGCTTTACGGAGAAAAACTACAGATTTATGTGCTGAAAACACCCGGCAGTATACTGCCATTTCTGCGGGAGAATATTGTATTGATCGGCCCCCTGCTGCTTGTCAATATCATTCTGCCCTGGTTTCTGATGCGGCAGATCGACAGTTCTATAACCGTCCGGATAGGGGAACTCAGCCATGTATTTGAGAGCGTGAGTAAGGATCGTATGACGGAGCTTTCCGGGGTGCGCGGCAAGGATGAGATCGGGAGCCTGATGCTGAATTACAATCGCATGGCGGTCAGGATGAATGATCTGATCCAGACAGTGTATAAGGACAAGCTGAAAGAGCAGGAGATGGACATAGCCAGGCAGAGTGCGGAACTTCTTGCCCTGCGCAGTCAGATTAATCCGCATTTTCTTTTCAATGCGCTGGAGAGTATCCGTATGCACAGTGTTTTGAAAGGAGAATATGAGACCGCGGATATGGTGGAAAAGCTTGCCGTTATGGAGCGGCAGAACGTAGACTGGGGCGTTGACGATGTGGAGATCGGGAAGGAGATGGAATTTGTTGAAGCCTACCTGGGACTTCAGAAATACCGTTTTGGGGACAGGCTTTCTTATGAACTGAGTGTGGCGCCGGACTGTGTGGCAGTAAGGATACCGAAACTTACACTGGTGACGTTTGTAGAGAATGCCTGTGTCCATGGAATTGAAAGCAAGACCGCTCCGGGCTGGATCTTTGTCCGCATTTACAAAGAGAACGGAATACTTTGTATAGAAGTGGAGGACACGGGGGATGGCATGGAAGAAGACGCGCTGGCGGATATTCTGGATAAAATGCGTAACGCAAGTATTGACAGACTGCGGGAGAAGGGGCGTGTGGGTATTTTGAATGCCTGTCTGCGTTTGAAAATGATGCCTGCCTGCAAAGCAGATTTTCATATAGAGAGTGAAAAAGGAACAGGGACTATGATTCAGATCAGGATATCGCCGGAGATGCTTTCGGAACCGGGGGGGGGGTGAAAATGGACATGCTTAAGGTGTTACTTATTGACGATGAACCGTTCATTGTGCAGGGATTGGCAGTCCTGATCGATTGGAGACGGGAAGGATTCGAGATTGCGGCCACAGCCGCTAATGGCAGGGAGGCGTTGGAGTATCTGCAGGATCATAAGGTAGACTTGATCATAGCGGATATCAAGATGCCCGTCATGGGCGGGCTGGAATTACTGGATGTGATACGCTCCGAGAAGGTTTCGGAGGCTTATTTCGTGATTTTGAGCGGTTACAGCGACTTTGCTTTTGCCAGACAGGCAATCCAGCAGAACTGTATGGACTATGTACTGAAGCCGGTGGAGAGAGAGGAACTGACTGCTATCCTGCGCAAGGTAGCACAGCGGTCCGCCGTAGACCGGATGGACGAACAGAACCAGAAGAAGATGGAACGGGCATATCTGGAAAGGAATGTTTTGGCGGTGCTGTTTGGAAAGCATGACGGACAGAATCTGGAGTATGTGAAGCGGCATATGCATCTTTCCGAAGGCGTCCGCTATATCAATATCGAGCCGGATGGTTTAAAGGATGTTCAGGAACGGGAGGATGGGGAACTGCGGCAGCTGCAGAGACGGCTCTGCCAGGCCTGCATGGACTGGCTCAAAGAGGATGAAACCCATTGCATTTTCGACGTTTCGCAGGATCAAAAGAGTTATGATATCGGCTTTTTATACTGCGACTATATGGCGCAGAGACACGGATGCGGTGAAAAGGAATATCTGCAGGATTTTCGCAGGAATCTGGAGAAGGCGTTGCAGCATCCGGTACGGATGCTTGCGGGTAAGAAGGTCAGCGATATCTCTGCGGCGGCAAAATCCTACAGTTCAGCCTGCGTGTTGAAATCGCTGGAGGCCTTTCGGGAGAAGAAAACGCTTTATTTCTATGAGGAGGAGGTGCAGGTCAGTCAAGGCGGAATTGTGTTGTGCAAACAAAGGCTGGATTCGCTGATCGCCTCGATCGAACAGAATAATAAGATACAGATCCGGGAAAATACAGAGAGGTTCTATGAAGAAATGAAGCAGATGGGTGTGGCAGGCAAAACAGTTAATCTTAATATCAATTATCTGTTGTTTCAGTTGATCCATCTGGCCACGGAACAGGACAACAGTGTGGATCAAAAGGAGATCCTGCACTTTATCAGTGAAAGCGCGTTCGAGGAAGGGATTCTGCGGGGGAGCAATATTCACCTTGCGCGGTTTGCCGGCGAGTATGCGGAATATCTTATGCAGCTGCGGAAAAATGTCTCCAGGGGTGTGCTGGCACAGATCGAAAGGGAAGTAAGGGAAAATTATGCCCAGAACCTGACGCTCAAGGACCTCTCAGGAAAGTATTATGTGAACAGCGCTTATTTGGGACAGATTTTTCGAAAAAAGTACGGGCAGTCCTTTAAGGATTATCTGAACGGTTACAGGATTGAACAGGCTTCCCTGCGGCTGCTGCGGACGGATGACAAGGTGTATGAGATCGCACAGGATGTGGGGTATAAGGATCTGGATTACTTCATCAACCGCTTTATCGCGGTAAAGGGCTGCACGCCTGCGAAATTCCGACGGGAGGCGCGGGAGTAGGCAGGTCGGATAACAGAGCGGAACAGACGGAGCAGGTATAGGTGTGCATTGTGATCTATCTATACTTTGCCCCGTCTTTTCATATTCTTTCTCCGGTTGTTGTCAGTATTCTCTGTAGATAAAATATTGTTAACAAATAAAACATCCGGTTGTGCGGATGAAAAAATGGAGAAAGGGAGGGGATATTGTGAAAGCGAAAAAGCTGGCAGCATTATTACTCACAGCCGCAGTGGCGGCGGGCACTCTGTCCGGATGCGGCGGAGACAGTACACAGGCGGATTCTAACGACGTAGCAGGCGTGGAGGGAACCGGAGGAGACAGTGCGGGAAGCAGCGGGGAGATGAAGCATTTTACGGCATTCTTTGCGGTACCGGGATCGGAGATCAACGATGATAACGAGATCATGCTGAAGATCGGTGAACTGACAGGAGCAATCTGTAAGGAGACATGGCTTACCGGACAGACGGCACAGGAGGCGGTGGGTACTTTGATCGCGGGCGGCGAGTATCCTGATTTCATAGACGGCGGCGACGGAGCAGCACAGCTGTACGAAGCAGGAGCGCTGATTCCGCTGGACGACTATATCGATCAGTATCCGAACATCAAAGAATATCTGACGGAGGAGGAATGGGATAAACTCCGGCAGGATGACGGACATATCTACTGGATTCAGCAGTTCGGCAATATTTACGGAGAAGAAAAGGCAACGACACATAATGACGAAGCTTTCTGGATTCAGACACGCGTATTGGAGTGGGCAGGCTATCCTGAGGTACATACCATGGATCAGTATTTTGACCTGATCGAATCCTATCAGGAAGCAAATCCCACCATGGAGGACGGCATGGAGAACATTCCCTATACAATCCTCTGTGATGACTGGCGTTACTTCTGTCTGGAGAATGCGCCGCAGTTTTTGGACGGTTATCCGAATGACGGTTCGGTGATCGTGGATCCTGATACGCTCAAGGTAATTGACTATAATACCACACCGACGGCGAAGCGTTATTTTCAGAAGTTGAATGAAGAATACCAGAAAGGTATCGTGGATCCGGAATCCTTCACACAGACTTATGATGAATATATTGCGAAGCTGTCTACAGGCCGCGTGCTTGGCATGATCGATCAGTGGTGGGACTTCGCCTACAACGTAAACGACGCGTTAAAGCAGCAGGGTCTGGATAAGCAGGGCTGTAATTATGTGCCGCTTCCCATCACCATAGAGGAGGGAATCAAGAATCAGTGGCACAATTCCGGCGGTGTGCTGAATGTATCGAGCGGTCTGGCCATTACGACGAGCTGTGAGGACGTAGAAGGAGCGCTGGCTTTTGTGGACGCGCTGCTGGGTCAGGAGGTACATGATCTGCGTTATTGGGGTATTGAAGGCGTTGACTATGAAGTGGATGAAAACGGAGAGTTTTATAAGACGGAGGAAATGCGCATGAATGCATCCGATACGGCTTATAAAGCATCCCATATGTGCAGTTACTCTTATTTTCCGAATTATTCCGGAACAAGCCGTGACAATATTAATGCAATGTCGCCGCAGTTCCAGCCAAAAGAGTTTTATGATGCATTGAGCGAGGATGTGCAGAAATGCTTTGAGGCATACGGGGCGGAGACATACGTGGACATGCTGGGTACAAGCGAAGCTCCCGGGGCGTGGTATCCCATGTACTCATTTTCGGGCAACATGACGACGGCGACCGAGGGCGGCATGGCCTGGACAAAGATGGGCGAGATCAAACATGAATACCTGCCAAAGGTGGTAATGGCTTCTGATTTCGAAAGCGCATGGGAAGAGTATATGGGCGTTTATGAAGGCTGCAATCCTCAGGCATTCCTGGATGAGATGCAGGAGGAACTGGACCGCAGAATGGAAGCGGCTGAAAAATATAAATAAACATTCCGTGAAAACAGGCAGATGTCAGAGTAGTCTGGCCTGTCTGTTTTCCATATCAGGCACAGGCGCTGCAGGCACAGCCGGGAATGCCCGTCAGGAGTATGGGGCTGCGGGGGAAGCAGCCGGCAGTACTGCAGCGCCGGCCGGAAAGTGAGGATGGAGGTAGAGATGGCTTCTATGGCAAAAAGAAAACAAAAAATTAAAGAACCCAAAATCGAGATCACATGGAAAGAGATCAAACGACAGAAAGTGTTGCTGATCTGGTCGGCAGCCATAGTATTGTATGGCATTATATTCTATTATCTGCCGTTGGGCGGCTGGATCATGGCATTCCAGAATTACAGGCCGAAGGACGGTCTGTTCCATTCACAGTTTGTAGGACTGGCAAAATTCCAGCAGCTGTTTTCGGACGCAACCTTTTTGCGTGTGATCCGTAATACGCTGTCGATGGGCGTGATCAATCTGGTAGTGACTTTCGTGATGGCGATCGTCTTCGCGATTCTGTTAAACGAGATAAAATCCAACGGCGGAAAGAAGGTCGTGCAGACCATATCCTATTTACCGCACTTCCTTTCCTGGATTATTGTGACCGGTATTCTGCATGATGCGCTTTCCGGAACGGGGATCGTAAATGAACTGTTATTAAAATTCGGCATTCTGAATCAGCCGCTGAACTTCTTTGCTCATCCGAAATATTTCTGGCCGATCGTGGCGTTTGCCAATGTATGGAAAGAAACCGGATGGAATGCGATCATTTATCTGTCGGCGATCACGGCGATCGATCCGTCACTCTATGAGGCGGCGAGCATGGACGGTGCGGGAAGATGGTCTAAGATCCGCTATGTTACCCTTCCGGGTATCAAGCCGACGATCATCATACTGCTCCTGATGAATGTGGGAAATGTATTAAATGCCGGATTTGAGATCCAGTATCTGTTAGGAAACGGACTGGTACAGAGTGTTTCGCAGACTATTGACATATATGTATTGAAATGGGGAATCAGCCAGAATGACTTTGCCATCGGTACTGCGGCAGGTATTTTTAAGAGTCTGGTCAGCATTGTCCTGATCGTCATTGCAAATATGATCGCAAAGAGAAGCGGTGAAGAAAGACTGTTCTAAAGTCGGAAAGGCATGGGTATCGGTATGGGTCAGAAAGAAATGAAGAGACGAAAAACCTTGTTTGGGGATAAAATATTCACAGTGTGTAATGTGCTGTTTATGATTGCATTTGTGGTCATAACGCTTTATCCGGTTCTGAATACACTGGCTATTTCACTGAATGACGGAACGGATGCTCTTCGGGGCGGAATTTATCTGTTCCCGCGGAAATTTACAATGAAGAATTATATGACTGTTCTGGAGAAAGATAATCTGGTCACAGGCGCCTACATCACCGTGGCGAGGACGGTGGTCGGAACGGTATTTTCACTGGTGACCAATGCAATCCTGGCGTACATAGTCAGTCGAAAAAGATTTCTGTTCAAACAACAGCTCTCGTTGTTTTGGGTAGTCACCATGTATGTGAACGGCGGCATGATCCCTACATTCCTGCTGTTTAAGGGACTGCATCTGACGAACAGTTTCTGGGTGTATGTAATTCCCGGTATGATCAGCGCTTTTAATATGCTTGTCATCCGAACCTATATGAACGGCATACCGGACAGCCTGGAAGAATCCGCGCAGTTGGACGGCGCCGGTTATATGACGATCTTCTGGAAGATCATCTCGCCGCTGTGTAAACCGGTATATGCGACGGTGGCGTTGTTTGTTGCGGTGGGGCAGTGGAATTCATGGTTTGACGCCATGTTGTATAACCGCATGAGCAGTGAATATACTACTTTACAGTATGAGTTGATGAAACTGCTTTCCTCTGTGACCAATCAGGGAAACAGCGCGGAGGCGATGAAGAATGCGGCAGGCACGGTAACGCCAACCTCGGTGCGGGCCGCAGCTACGATCCTGACGATGCTGCCTATTGTCTGTCTGTATCCGTTCCTGCAGCGTTATTTTGTAACGGGATTGACGATCGGCGGTGTGAAAGAATAAAAGCGGATGGAACTCATTCCGGCTGTCCTGGTTGACTGGGACTGCCGGAATGAGTTTTTCTGGCGGAAGAAGCCAAAATAGTGTATCCTAAAGTAAACGACATTGGAAATTTCGTTTACTTTATATATCAGGAAGCGAGGTCTAAGGTATGAAAAAAAGGTTGATGGAATGTATGCTGCTGTTGGCGGCATGCTTTTTTGTTATTTTTTCTGCGAACAGATATACAGGATATGATTTGAGGACAAAGAAGCCGGAATACAGAGAATACACAGCGTTTTTCACCGTACCCGGCATTTCGCCGGAGGATGACAATGAGATCATGGAAAAAATTGCGGAACTGACCGGGGCAAAATGCCGGGAAATCTGGCTGTCAGGACAGACGGCGGATGCTGCCATTGCTTCCTGCATTGCGGGAGGAGAGTATCCGGATTTTATTTCCGGCAGCGCTGCACTCTATGAGGCCGGAGCGCTGCTCCCTATTGATGAATACTGGGATGCATATCCGAATATCCGTGGTTATCTGGAGGAGGATGTCTGGGATCGGCTCAGGCAGGAGGACGGGCATATTTACTGGATTCCACAGTTCAATGTCGTTCACAGGGAAGGAGCGGAGGCGTTGCATGAAGGGGAAGCATTCTGGATACAGACCCGTGTTTTAAAATGGGCAGGATACCCACAGATTACTACAGTGCAGGAATACTTTTCTTTGATTGAGGCCTATATGAAAGAAAATCCCTGCATGGCTGACGGAGAGAGCAATATTCCTTTCATGCTCCTGTGCGATGACTGGCGTTATTTCTGTCTGGAAAATCCGCCGCAGTTTCTGGCCGGCTATCCGAATGACGGGTGCTGTATGGTAGATCCGGACACACTGACGGTCATGGATTACAATGTGACAGAAACGGCGAAAGCGTATTTTGCCCTTTTAAATCAGGAGTTTCATGCAGGGATGATCGCTCCGGAATCTTTCACCCAAAGTTATGAGGAATATCTCGAAATACTGGCTTCCGGACGGGTGCTGGGTATGGTGGAGCAGTGGTGGCAGTTCGCCTACGATGTGGGAGAGGCGCTGAGCCGGAAAGCGGAGGAAGGCTGCGGTTATGTTCCACTGCCGATCGTTATGGAAAAGGGCATAAAGAATCAGTGGCATACAAAACGGGGAAATGACATTGACACAGCGGAAGGAATCTCCATTACGGTAAGTTGTAAAGATGTGAGAGGCGCCCTGTGGTTTATCAACGATCTCCTGGATGAAAGGGTGATGAAACTGCGGTTCTGGGGTGTGGAGGATGTCGATTATCATAAGGATGAAAGCGGCATTTATTATAAAACACCGGAGCAGCGTGCGCGTGCACGGGACGGTGCCTATTTGAGACGGCACTTTTGCTATTATTCTTATTTTCCAAGGCTGGAAGGGATGGCAGCTGACGGGATCAATGCCTTTTCGGCCGAATTTCAGCCGGAAGAGTTCTATGCAGCCCTGCCGGAGGATGTGCGGGCATGTCTGGCGGCGTATGGATGCAGGAATTATGTGGATATGCTGGGCAGTAATGAACAGCCCGGGGCCTGGTATCCGATGTATTCCCATGCAAAGCGGCTGACACAGGACGTGCCTGCCGGAAGAGTCTACAAGGCGATGGAAGAAGTTAAGCAGACATATCTGCCACGGGTTGTTCTGGCCGAGGATTTTGAATCTATGTGGGAACAGTATATGGAAGCGTACAGCGCATGCCATCCGGAAGTGTTTTTTGAAGAAATGCAGAGAGAACTGGATCGGCGTGTGGAAGACATGGATTAGGGATATGTACATGGAAGGAAATAAGACAACGAAAGAAACTCTAAGACTGCAGAGAACACTGTCTTAGAGTTTCTTAATGACTTTTTATTCAACCTTTGGCAGCCTGCTGCGATAGAGCGCCAGTTCTTCTTCGGTGGGGACGTAGTCGTCCATTTTCCCGTCGTGGAATTTCTCATAGGCCATCATATCGAAATAGCCTGTACCGGTGAGGCCGAAGACGATGGTCTTCTCTTCGCCGGTTTCCTTGCACCGGACTGCCTCGTCAATGGCGACGCGGATCGCGTGGGAGCTTTCCGGCGCGGGCAGGATGCCTTCTACTTTTGCGAAGTACTCCGCGGCTTCAAACACTTCCGTCTGCTTGACGCTGACTGCTTCCATCAGGCCCTGATGATAGAGCTCGGACAGGGTGGAACTCATGCCGTGATAGCGAAGACCGCCGGCATGGTTGGCGGAGGGGATGAAGTCGCTGCCCAGCGTGTACATTTTGGCAAGGGGGCAGACCATACCGGTATCGCAGAAATCGTAGGCGTATACGCCGCGGGTAAGGCTGGGGCAGGAAGCGGGTTCAACGGCGATGATCCGATAGTCGGCTTCGCCGCGGAGCTTTTCTCCCATAAACGGTGCGATCAGGCCGCCTAGATTGGATCCGCCGCCGGCACAGCCGATGATGATGTCGGGTTTTACGCCGTATTTATCCAGGGCGGTTTTGGTCTCTAAGCCTATGACGGACTGGTGGAGAAGCACCTGGTTGAGCACGCTGCCCAGCACGTAGCGGTAGCCGTCACTGGACACCGCCGTCTCCACCGCTTCGGAAATGGCGCAGCCGAGGCTTCCCGTAGTACCCGGATGTTCGGCCAGGATCTTCCGGCCGACTTCGGTTTCCATGGAAGGCGACGGCGTTACCGACGCGCCGTAGGTGCGCATCACTTCCCGGCGGAAAGGTTTCTGCTCGTAGGAGCATTTCACCATGTAGACCTTGCAGTCGAGGCCCAGATAGGAACACGCCATGGAAAGCGCTGTGCCCCATTGGCCGGCACCGGTTTCGGTGGTCACGCCGTTAAGCCCCTGTTTCTTCGCGTAATAGGCCTGGGCGATGGCGGAGTTTAACTTGTGACTGCCGCTGGTGTTGTTGCCCTCGAACTTGTAGTAGATCTTCGCGGGTGTGCCGAGCTTTTTCTCCAGACAGTAGGCGCGGACAAGCGGCGCCGGACGGTACATCTTATAGAAATCGCGGATTTCCTCCGGAATCTCGAAGTACGGCGTATCGTTGTCCAGCTCCTGCGCCACCAGTTCCTCGCAGAAAACGCCGGAGAGCTCTGCCGCCGTCATCGGCTTGTGGGTGGCGGGATTTAAGAGCGGCGCCGGTTTCTGTTGCATATCGGCGCGCAGGTTATACCATGCCCTGGGCATTTCGTTTTCGGTGAGATAGATTTTGTAAGGGATTTTTTCGTTGTTCATGGCAGTTGCCTCCTTGTGAAAATTGTAATTTTGTAACAAAAGTGTATTTCTGCCAAACAAAAAACGCCCCTGACAGAAATAGACTTTCTGTCAAGGACGAATAGATACAATAATTGTAGACACTATCCGCGGTGCCACCTTGATTCACGGTATGACCCGTGCACTTAGCAGGATACCAACATATCCCCGGCATATTACGCTTGCCTGCAGCGTCGCAGAATACTCTGTGATAAAGATCACATTTGACTGCGCCCTCAGCGGTCCATTTGACAACTTGTTTCTTGCCTGCTTCTCAGCATCGCAGGTTCTCTGTAAAGGCATGATTGCCGTTATCTCCGCTTCAACGGTTTGCTGTATGAAATTTTATACACTATAGCACCATTGTATGTGCGTGTCAATAGTTTTGTGAAAAAAGATTGACGGGTTTTATGTTAGTTTATGTCAGCGCATTTGTATTTTTTCAATGATACAGGAATGCTTTTTGGTTTTGGGGTCATCAATGACCCTATAAAATCTTTTCAATCAGGCATTGATGCTCTTTCGTCTTGGGATCATAGCATATTCCGACTGCAAGAATCTGGTCTGTACTGCATTTTTTTAACTTTTCGCAATATTCTTTATTACGGATCTGTGCGACAGCGGCTTCCGGTGAACTGCCGGCTTTCAATTCGATGATGATACCGGGAAGATTCCTGCGTCTGGGATAAAATATAAAGTCTGCAAATCCTTTGCCGCTCTTTTCTTCACGCTCAACCCTGTATTTGTTTCTGGCGGAAAGATAGGCAAGAGTCACAACGCATGCGAGGCTGTTTTCGTCGTTGTATTTCAGGATGGGCAGTTCACTGTTGTGGATATTGTGGAGATAAGATGCAACAGTATCTCCCTGCATGGCGAGCGTAGCGTCCAACACCGCACCGGAATTCTGCACCAGTTCGGCAACATAGCCAAAATCATGATCTTCCAGAGCGCTCTCAAACTCCAGCATAAGCTCTTTGTTTGGAATGCGGAGTTCGCCGTCACAGTAGGATAACAGGCCGTAAATGATCATGGCCGCATAGATTTCCTTTTTGGTGGTGGGACGTCCCTGGCCGGCAGTATATTCTTTGCGGATCTCAATGCGGACGGGCATGTGATTGACCATTTTTATGGCATCTTCCCGTACTTCGTCAATATTGTGTTTCAAATAGAACAGGACTTCGTCCATTTTGCCGGTGTTTGTCCAGTAACTTTGGCAGGCGCCGTCTTCCAGTGCGCAGACAACGGAGCGCGGATTGTAAATCCGGCGGCCGTCCCGGGTCTGGTAACCGTTATACCATTCACTGATCTCTTCCATGGAAAGAGTGGTCTGCTGCTCACAGAGGGCTGCCACCTCTTCTTCCGTAAAGCCGAAATAATGTTCGAAGGAAGGGTCGTTGAGCATGGTATATTCCTTAAACATATTCAGGGCTGAACCAGTGCTGTAGCGTTTGATCGGGAGGACGCCGGTCATGTAGGCAAGCGCCACGTATGGCCGGTCTTTCAGCAGATCTCTTAAGAACTCCAGAAAATCGCCCTGATGCTCCGGGTACAGATCATGGCTGAAAATATAATCCCATTCGTCTATGATGAAGATAAATTCGTCTCCGGTGGCGGCAAGCATATCGGAAATACTGTTAAATTCTCTGCTTTCAAGCTCCGGGTAGGCAGCGGCTATATCACGTTTGAAAGAGTTTTTGATCAGATCGATATAGTCATTGTAGGTGTTGCCTTTATCGGAAAGGTTGTTCAGGCACATACTAATGACGTTGTATTTGTTCAGGTGAGTCAGGTAATCTTTGCTTTTGCCAATCTCTAAAGTATCAAACAGGGATCTGGTATCATAAGACTTCCCATAATAAGCGCCGAGCATGTTCAGCAGAGAGGTCTTGCCGAAGCGGCGCGGTTTTGTGATGCAGATGTATCGATTTTTAGAAAAAATTCTTTTATTTAGTTGGACAATTATACCGGACTTATCTACGAAAAATTCATCACGATGTAATATTTGAAATTCCTTTAAAGAAGTACTTGTGTTCAAATAACCGGACATATCGTTAACCGCTCCTTTCTGAGATCTGTACTTTGAAATACAGGATGACCGTTTCTTTCCGCCGCAGTATAATATATGGGTAAAGCAGACATTTTTCTTTATTATACCGTCTAATTCTGTAAGATACAAGAAAAAGATTGACGGATGGATATTTTTCGTGGAAGTCGGTCCATTGTCTGTGATACAATGGTTTGCATACGCAAACAGCTTAAGAAGCTATAGAATGCTGTATAAAATTGTGATGTCGTTTACGCTGGAATAAGGAGTGTGCAACAATGTACCAGATGATTGCATTTGATATGGATGGAACGTTGCATGGCGGAACCGGAGAAGTATTTCAGTCTGCTGCTGGAATCTATTATTTAACCTTTTCCTCCATACGATATTGTTTCGGTGTGATGCCCACACTCTTTTTGAATTGTCTCTGAAAATAAGAGGGTGTGGAAAATCCGGTTCTGTATCCAATCTCCTGTAAGGAATAATCTGTTGTGGACAGCATAACCTTCGCAGCTTTCAGTCGCTCTTTGAGAATAAAGCTTGTGAGAGATTCCCCGGTCTTTTTGCTGAATATAGCAGAGATATAATCCGGATTCATGTGAACGAATTCGGCGATGAGCTGACGGTTCAGATCGGGAGAAGAGAGATTTTTGCGCACACAATCCTGAATGATTTCAATTGTGGATTCCGGCTGTTCCTCTTCCGGATTGATCTGAAATAATTCCGGATATACATTTCTTCGCTTGCTTTCTTTTACAGCTTTTGCCAGGGTGGTCTCCAGATGGTAAATATCCACCGGTTTGGTGAGATAGTCCTGGACGTGTAGCTCAATAGCAGAATGCGCATAGTCAAATCGTTCGTGACCGGTCAGCAGCAGGATTACAGGATTCAAATTCTTTTCGTAAAGCCAGCGAATGAAATCAAATCCGTTTTCTTTGGGCATTTCGATGTCTGTCAGAACGATATTTATGTCCGGAAGCTGCTCCATCACATGTTTTGCCTCCGGTACGCTGTGAGCCGTATACTGTTCACTGATGCCCAGCTTGTCCCAGTCGGTATTCAGCCGGATGTCTTCAACAATATAGAATTCATCGTCTATGATCAATATTTTCATAACAGCCTTCCTTTCAACTATGAATGAGTAAATTCAAAAAAATTAGATCAGTACTACTGTATCATCGATGCCGTTGAGGCTTTCTTCATATCGAAAGATATAATAGCTCCGACTGCCAACTGCCGCGAGGCTGACATCGGTATCCGTCTTTTGCAGATAAAGGCAATCTCCGGTACGATTTTCACCTTTGACATGGTCTTATCGTACATGATGACGGCATAATTAAGGACGATGCCAGAACACGGGCTTTCGTTTTCCCATGATATGTTTGATAGTCTTTTGCGGAAAGAGGCGACATATACTTAATTTTTAAAGCAGTTTTGAATGGTATATACTGTTTTCTATAAGACACCATCCTTTACAGGTTATTGTTTTCTTGACTAAAACAGTATATACCCAAAAAGGCATGATGTCTTTAGCTTTATGCTATTTGAGTCAGCTATGGTATAATTTCAAATTTGCTCATTTATAGCTTTCAAAATAAAATGACCGGTAGGAACAGGATCTTAAGAGTCCTGGTAGGAAATATAGGGAAGAATAATGTCAACCTGGGCTCCGCCTCCATGCGGGAGATTGGAAAAGAGGATGCTGGTGTGGGAATCATCATAGGCCAAAAGGATCCTCTTTTTGATATTATAGAGTCCGATTCTGGAGCCGTCTGCAATTTCCTCCACGGTAGGAGTCGGGTTGTTCAAATCCGCCAACATCTGTTCCGGAAAGCCGCTTCCGGTGTCTGTATGTCTAATGTGCACATAGACCTGTCCGCTTTCATTCTGCTCCTCAAAGGCGGTGACGGTGAGACTCAGCTTTTCGCTGGTGCTTAAATTATGCTTAATGGAATTCTCGCTCAACATCAAAACCAGGCTGGGAAAGACGGCCGCATTATCACATAACCCCTGTATATTAATTTGATAGAGCAGACTGTCAGGGTAACGGTAACTGTTCAGATCATAATAATTGCGCACGAAATGCATCTCTTCCGCCAGACTGACAAAGGGCTTGGTGGAAAGAGTGTAGCGCAGGTGCTCTGCCAGAGTGGATATCATGGACTTTAAAACAATACGGCTCACAGAGGTGCCCGCCATAGAGGAGATAACGCTCAGGCAATTGATCAGAAAATGGGGTGATACCTGATTGCGCAGACTCAGGAGTTCGTACTCCTTTTTCAGAAGCTGTTCCCGGAGTACCTGGTTCTCCAGGGAATCGATGTGCTCCAGAAGACGAATGACTTCCTCATGAATTTCCCGTACTTCCTTACAGCGGCTGACTTCCTGGAGATTAAGCGCCTCAAGCTGAGGACTTTCCTTCACCGTTTCCGAGATCCTGTACAGCTCACGGATCGGCAGACGCAGTCTGGTGCTGAACAGGATAAAGGTGGAGAGAAAGCAAAGGGTGAGGATGACGATGAATACACCCTGCAGTTTAAATCGAAGCTCCAGCGTCTGCTGCAGATGGGAATAGGGCATCAGGATCAGCAGATCCGATTGGCAGAAGGAGGGCCTGATCTCAAATTTCAGATATTTACTGCCGGAGCAGGTTACAACCTGTGTGTTTTTGCCAAGAAGCAGTTGTAACTCGTTGGAATCCACAGCCTGATTGACAACGGGAAACTCTGTTTCCGGCGCGTTGAGGAAGGCACAGAGCGTATCTTTGGAAGTGCAGCCTTCCAGATCATGCATGATTGTATCCACATTGACCCATGCGCCGCCGATGGTATTGTTGTAGGCAAACATACGCACAAGACAATAGCTGCCGTCAATTTCGCAGAAAGTAAAAGAACTTTTCTGTGAAGCAAGCTCCCTGGAAAAGGCGGCAAAATCCACCGACCGCAGAAAGGTTTTAAAATAGGTGGAAAAGGAGCTGTTGGGATCTCTTAACTCGGAAATAAAACGGTCATTGCGCCCGCTGTAGAAAAACAATCCGTCCACTGTCGAATAGCACAGCAGATAAGAACTCAGCGTTCTTTGAAGACGGGATTCGCAGGCGGAAATTGTCATTATATTATCCGAAGTGGACAACTGAGACAGATCAGGGTTGTTGTAAAGGGTTGACAGAACGGAGCGGTTGGCGATTTCCAGATCATTTTTAGTCTCAGTCAGACAATAGTCTATCGTTCTGTAGTAGCTGTCATAAAGATTGGAGCGCATATTATGGTTCAGAAACAGAAAAAGGACCAAAAAGGAGATCAGAAACAGGCCATATATCACCAAAACAATTTTGATCAGCTGAGAAAAAAGCGAGTACTCCCGTTTGTGAAAAAGCATAAATACCTCCATCTGTCGGAAAATGTCTATGTATGATAGTAATCTTAATAGAAAGGAAAAGCAATCGACAAATGAGAAGTTGTAAGAATTTTAAAATATTCGCTCAAATATGTACACTTTTTTTTCGTGGACATCTTCCTATAATGAAAAAAGGTCTACTCCGAAGTGCGCTTCGGAATGGAGAAAAAGATGTCAAAATAATGCAATAACAGCTAAGATGTGTGAATATTTTTTTGGCCTTGAAACAGTTATAATTATAACACAATAAAGAGAAGAAAATATCGGCCGATAAGAATTTCTTCTATTATTGAATGAACAAATTTGAATAAACAAATGAAGGAGGGAATATTAATGAAAAAGATTCTTGCACTTATGATGTGTCTTGCGCTTACGGCAGGAACCCTTGCCGGATGCGGAGGAGGGCAGTCTGAAACCACTGGCGATGCTGCTTCCGATACGGGAGATGAGGGAACAGATGCTGAGGCCGCTGGAGATGAAGCGGCAGCCGGAGAGGCGGCAAGTGATCTGATCACCGACTTTGGCGGAGAGAAGATCGTTGTTGCATTGTACTGCAACGATGATTCCGTGCCTGGAAAAGACAGAGTATTTGGTAAGATCAAAGAATATTATCTGGACACTTACAATATTGATGTTGAGTTTGTAACATCTCTTATGGGTGATTATACGCAGAGCGTGAATATGATGCTCTCCTCAGGGGAGCAGGTGGATATTTTCAGTTCAGGCGTTATGAACTTCTCGAATACGGTAGCGAACGAGAGTACTTATGATCTGAATGAGGGAGATCTGCTCAATAATTATGGTAAGGATATTGTGGAACTGATCGATCCGGAGTTCTTAAAGGGCTGCGTTGTAAATGGCACTCTGTATGGGATCCCCTGTATGCGTGATCTGGCAACCGGTATGTGGTGCGTCGTAGTCGATAAAGAGTATATGGATGGTATCGACTATGATTATTCCCAGATCAATATGGAAGAAGTTAATCCTGCGACTGCAGAGGATATGACAGAGTTGTTTACGCAGCTTCACGAGGCATATCCTGATGTGAATGTAGTGTATCCCTGGAATTACGGGTATATTGGACAGAAGCTTGCCTATGACGCTATTGGCGGAGACGTGTTTGGCGTGCTTCTTGATCCTTCCAACAGTCTTGAAGTGTCCAACCTGTTTACCAGCGATATGTTCAAGGAATATTGTCAGCTGATGTATGAGTGGCAGCAGGCAGGATTTATGTCGAAGGATGCCGCTACCGAGACACAGAACGGCGGCGCACAGGTTATTGCCGGCACTCTGATCGCTGATACGACAGCAGGAAAGCCCGGTATTGTACGTCAGAAAGAAGCAGAGCGTGGCGGACGGGATAGCGTTGTATTCCAGTTGGGGCCTGACTTTGTGGCAAGCAACGCGCCTGTTGGCGCTGCATGGAGCATCAATTCCACGACAGAAGCTCCTGAGGCTGCGATGACGGTTCTGAACGATCTGTATACCAGTCCCGTAGTGACCAACCTGCTTCTGTGGGGTGAAGAAGGTGTGGATTATGTTCTTACGGAGTCCGGTCATTGTACTTTCCCTGAGGGAGTGACCGAGCAGACAGTAGAGTATTACAATCTGGTGTGGGCTTGGATGATGCCTTGTGAATATCCTACCTATGTACGTGAAGGGGATGACATCGACCTTTGGGAGAAGACGATAGATTTCAACAACAATGCCATGAAGTCCAAGGCGCTTGGCTTCAGCTTTGACTCTTCGGAAGTCAGTGCAGAGTATACGGCGTTGGCCAATGTATGGGAAGAATACGGTAACAGCCTTGTATTCGGTCTGATCGAGCCGGAGGCAGGTATTGCCGAACTCAATGAGAGACTGGAGGCTGCAGGTCTTCAAACTTATATAGACGCGAAGAAAGAAGCTTTGGAGACATGGGCAGCCGAGAACGGTGTCGAGTAGGAAACGATTGATTATGCATGAATCCGTCCTGGACGGATGTATCTGAAAACGGGAAAAAGGAATGGAAATCTCAGATTCCGGTTCCTTTTTCTCTTGTATTAAGAAAGGCTGGCATGCTATGAAACAGACAGCAAAAGTAAAGAGGGATTCCAAGAAGACTTTAAGACTTGTCAAGCGGTTTATTCCCGTATATCTTATGGCTCTTCCGGGAATTATCTATCTGTTTATCAATAATTATATGCCACTTCCGGGCCTGGTGCTGGCATTTAAAAAGTATTCCACGAAAAAGGGAATTTGGGGTTCGCCATGGGTAGGCCTCAAAAATTTCAAATATTTGTTCCGGACACAGGATGCCTGGATCATTACAAGAAATACACTGGGTTATAATATTTTGTTTATCATCGTTAATGTGATCATGGCCGTTTCGATCGCCATCATCCTGTCCGAGCTTACCACGAGATGGAAGAAGGTCTATCAGTCCACAATCCTTCTGCCTCATTTTTTGTCTACGGTTATTATCAGTTATCTGGTGTTTGCTTTCCTGAGCTCGGAAAACGGATTTTTGAATAACAGTATCTTTCCACTGTTTGGCAAGGAACCGATCCCCTGGTATACGGAACCGAAATATTGGCCTTTTATCCTGGTATTCGTACAGACCTGGAGAGGCGTGGGCTATAACTGTATCGTGTATTTGTCCACGATCCTGGGATTCGACAGGGAGATCTATGAGGCATCTGCCATTGACGGTGCATCGAAATGGCAGCAGATCAGAAAGATAACGCTGCCGCTTCTAAGACCTACGATCATCATGCTGGTGCTGCTGTCCGTCGGCCGTATCTTCTATTCGGATTTCGGTCTGTTCTATCAGGTGCCTCAGCAGAGCGGTGTATTGATGAATGTGACGCAGACCATAGATACATATGTGTACAGAGGACTGCTGGAGAGAAATGATATGCCTATGGCTACGGCAGCGGGTGTCTACCAGTCACTGATTGGATTTATCCTTGTAATGTCTGCGAACCTGATCGTTCGTAAGATAGATCCGGACAGCGCATTATTTTAGAGAAGGGAGAGGGAATTATGAAGTCAAAAGACGAAAAACGCTTTCAATTTATGGGTAATGTTGTTATGATAATCATGACAATATTAGCGGTGGCTCCCCTGCTCCTGGTGATCATCTCTTCCTTTACAGACAATAACACATTGATTCGGAACGGCTACAGTTATTTTCCTGAAAAGTTCAGTTTGGATGCATATCATTATATTTTTGTAGAGAATCCGCAGGTTTTGAAGGCTTATCTCGTATCCTTCCGTCTTACGGCTGTGGGAACGGTTCTTTCGCTGTCAGTTACGACGCTGCTTGCCTATGCTATTTCCAAGAAAGAACTTCCGGCAAGAGGCGTTCTTACTTTCTACGTTTTCTTTACTATGCTGTTTAACGGTGGATTGGTTCCGACCTATATCAATTACGTGAATATATTCCACATTAAGGATACTTTCTGGGGGCTGTTGCTGCCGGGCCTGGTGACGAACGGATTTAACGTTCTGCTCATGAAATCTTATTTCACATCCAGTATTCCGGATGAGATCGTTGAAGCGGCGTATATTGACGGGGCATCCGAGACGCAGACGTTTCTTAAGGTAGTCGTTCCGCTCGCCAAGCCTATTATCGCTACCATCGGGCTGTTTGCCGGAATTGCTTACTGGAATGACTGGAATAACGGATATGTCTATCTGAACAGAAGACAGGATCTGTATTCGATACAAAATCTTCTGAACAGGATCGTACAGAATATTCAATATCTGCTCCAGTCCGGTGATTCCAATGCGGCGGCGCTGCTGGCGAACCTGCCTACGGTCTCGGTGCGTATGGCGATGGCGATCGCAGGCGTGTTGCCGGTACTGGTGATCTATCCTTTCGTGCAGAATAACTTTGTAAAGGGTATCACGCTGGGCGGCGTGAAGGGCTGACAGGAGTTATAAGCGCTTCGGACTGGGATTGGAAGCGAGGATGAATAAAGCGCTTCGGAATGGAGGAAAAAATGAAGAAAACAGTTGATTACAGGAACCTGCGAGGGTTCAATTATACACAGCCTGACGCCGTGAATGACAGGGATTTCTGGTCCCATTATCATCATGACGTTGTGGACAGGGATATGGGGTATGCCAGGCGGCTGCACCTGAACAGCGCCAGGATTTTCCTAAGCTACGATTTCTATAAGGAGAATCCCGAGCAGTTTCTTGCAAACGTCAAGGATTTTGTGCGGACGGCATGGAAACATGGTATTTCTACAAACCCGATTATTTTTATGGGATTCCGATTCCGCGAAGATGAACTTCCGCCGGAGGGATTCATGCTGGAAGCCGGACTGCGGCCGATCGCGAAGACGCTGGAAGATCCTTCCAGCTGGTATATTGGAGAGCAGTATTTTGACGCGCTCTATGATGCGATTGGTAAGGAGGAAGGCCTCTTGTTCTGGGATATCGCCAACGAGCCCGGATATACGGATAACTTTGTGACCTGGTATGACGAGGAGCCTTCTTATGTGCAGGATTATCAGGACCGGCCTGACATGGAGGCGCTGCGCTACAGACAGGAGAAGACTTGGGAGATCGTCCGGCATTTCTGTAAGTATGTGAAGGCTAAGGATCCGGTGCATGATATCGGGATCGGCAATATCTTTATCTATGAGACGGAACCGAGCAGGACAGCGGAGTTGGTTGATGTGATCGTATTCCATGACTATTGCCCGACCAGGAAGCGTATGCGTGATACGCTGGAGTATGCGAAGCAGATGAGCAAGAAATACGGCAAGCCGGTTTTGGATAACGAAATGTGTTGTATCGGCAGAGCAAATCCTTATGATATGTCCATCGAGCTGCATGATGAATACGGTGTGGGCTGGTATCTGTTTGAGCTGATGATCGGGAAGGATATGTGGTCAAGGGCACACGGGGTGGTTTATCCGGACGGGACGGTCAGGGATCCTTCTATTGTGTCCGCGATCTATGGATTCTTCCGCAACAGAGGGGAAACGGCGATCCGTTCTGACGTGAATCAGGAGGACTATGTGAGAAGAGCCTGTATCCTGGCACAGAGAACGCTTCGTAAGGCAAGACAGAACCAGGGCTTCGCACACAGCCATGATGTGGAGGATCTGCTGGAAGTCTGCGAGTTTGTGGCGAATCTGCTGGAGGGCGGCGAGCTGGTGCCGATGGCATATCCGCCCACTGCGAAGATCGCAGCCTACAGGAAACGGGAGCATGTGGATTCCATGGAAATTGCGGATTATCTGACAGAGTTGATTGACACGTTGAAGAAGGCGTGCCATGTAGTAGAGATACAGCAGTAAGAAGTTTTCTTATGTGAGAGGATGCTGCAGACCATCAGAGCTGATGGGAGCGGCATCCTTGTTTTATACGTCGGAGATAAGTTGTTAGAAATACTTCCGAATTGCTAACAACTCTTTTGTCTTATCTCTTTACCGACAACGAGCACCTGCCAGGGGAGGAGTGTGCGTTCTTCTCCGATGCTGCCACGGGCAGCTTCCGGACAGGAAATATCAGGAATTGCAGCATAATTATTGAGGAGAATCTCATATCCGGACAGATCGATGCTGTAAGGGCGTTCTGTTTCTGAATAATTCAGGATCACAAGCACTTCATGCGTTTCGTCATATCTTCGGTATACGAAATCTTCCGGGCCGCCGACGCGGAGTCCCTCGAACATACCATAGGTTAACACATTTCGGTAGGCCGAATGCAGGCGCAGCCAGACCATTCGCCGGTAGAACTGCAGAATGGACAGATCGTCCTGATTCTGAGAGCGGACATTGCGCCATGTATAATCGGGATTAACGGAAAGCCAGGGAGATTCTGAAGAAAAACCGGCATATTTATCGTCCGACCACTGCATCGGCGTCCTTCCGTTGTCTCTGCTCCGGCGTCGGAGATAATCCATGATCTTTTCTTCCGGTTCTCCACAGGCAGCTGCCACTTCGTACCTTTTCAGGGCGCCTTCGTCTGCAAACTGTTCGATCCGTGTAAACGGATAATTCTGCATACCCAGTTCCTGTCCCTGATAGATATAGGGTGTTCCCCGCAGGAAGAAAAAAAGTGCGCCCAGCATCTTGGTATTATAGTCATTGATGGCGCCGTCAGGCAGGTATTTGTTTACTGAACGCGGCTGGTCATGATTTTCAAGGTAAGGAGCGGCCCAGCCGATCTTCTGGGTAACTTCCTGGCTGTGGTATATATGCCCCTTTAATTCTTCCAGATTCCAGGGTACCAGATCGCAGGGTGTGGTCACGCCGTTTACATCGATATCCGTGTAGCTGAAGTCGAAGACCATGGAAAAGTAGCCGTTCTCTCCGACATATTCAGCCAGCTGGTCATCCGGAACACTGACTTCCGCCACTGTCATGCTGTCATATTTATGGAACACACGATCACGCATCTCGGATAAGAATACATTGATCCCCGGTTGATTTAACAGCCAGTCATGACTGTCCGCCATGCCGTCGCCGGCATCCGGCGGCATATGGCAGGAAGAAAGGATCTTTGCAGATTTCTTGATATTGCCGATCGCGTCAACACGGAATCCGGCGATCCCTTTCCCGGACCAATAGGACATCATGTCATAGATTTCCTGCCGCAACCGGGGATTTTCCCAGTTAAGATCCGGCTGTTCCTTTGCGAAGGAATGAAAATAGAACCGATTGCTGTCGCCGATCCGTGTCCACACACTGTCGCCGAAATAGCTTCGGAAATTGTTCGGCGGATTGCCGTCCTGTGTTTCCCTTATGATAAAATAATCCCGGCAGGGGCTGTTCTCGTCGGACAGCATATCGAGAAACCATTTGTGCTCACTGGAAACATGATTGACCACCAGGTCCATCAGCACTTTGATGCCACGCGTCTTTGCCTCTTTGATCAGGCGTTCCAGGTCAGCGTTTGTGCCGAACAGGGGATCGATCGTATAATAGTCTGAAATATCGTAGCCGTTGTCCCGCATTGGAGAACGGTTGACCGGACACAGCCAGATCACGTTGACACCCAGGGAGCGAATGTAATCCAATCCCTCAATGATGCCTGTAAGATCACCGATGCCATCTTTGTTGCTGTCTTTGAAACTCTTTGGATAAATCTGATATACTACGGCATTCTGCCACCATTTTTTCTGCATATTTATAATCACGCCTTTCATCTGATTAGTTCCGCAGGCAATGAGCTTATAGCGTCATTGCCCGCGGCGGGGTATTGAATTTATTTGATTGCACCCTGTGCCACGCCCTCAATGATCTGTTTCTGTAAGAACAGATAGAGGATTACGACAGGAAGCATTGTGAGAACCAGTCCGGCGGTGACAAGAGAGTAGTCCGTCGAATACTGTCCGACGAAGGAGTACGTCATTAGCGGAAGGGTCTTTAACGAGTTCTTGTAGAGCAATACATACGGAAGCAGGAAATCGTTCCAGATCGCCAGCACGTCCAGGATCACGATCGTGGACGTGATCGGTTTCAGCATGGGAAAAAGAATCTGGAACAGCAGACGCATATGTCCGCAGCCGTCGATCATCGCCGCCGCTTCCAGTTCGTAAGGGATACCCTTGATAAAACCGTGATACATAAACACCGCCATTGCCACGTGAGCGCCCATATAGAAGAAGATCACTGCAAAGAGATTATCTGTCAGATTCAGCGAGGAGAAATTCTTTACGACCGGGATCATGATCGTCTGGAACGGAATGATCATCGACGCTACCGTAAGCATCAGCACGATATTGTTTATCTTCCAGTATGGCGGTGCAGGGAAGGAATCGCTTCGGATTTTTCGCCGACGGCAGTCAATACGTGTCTGCAGCCGTCCGCATACAGTTTTTGGGCGGCGATCAGGCCTGATTTTTCCTGATCAATCGGAATATGGATAATGCCTTCGACGATCCGGTCAAACATGACCATCGGGCGCTGCAGTTTTTGATAGACTTCATCCGGGAGCATGGGAACGAAGTTGACGACGCCGTCCACCACATTGCACTTTAGCTGGTCTAAATATTCCTGTTCGGTTTCCGTATGATATTCCGTTGGCCAAAGAACGACGCTGTAGCCGTATTTTTTCATTTCCGTCACCAGTTTCTTGATGATACCGATGAAAAAGGGATGTTCAATATCCGGCAGGATCGCGCCGATCATATTACTCCGGTTTCGGTACAGATTTCGCGCCAGCTCGTTGGGCACATATTCCAGTTCCGTTAATGCCTTTTCAATCTTTTCGCGGGTCTCTTTTGAAATATATCCCTTGCCGTTTAAGGCTCTTGATACTGTTCCGGGCGCTACCTGGGCGCGCTGTGCGATCTCTCTGATGCTTGCCATGATGTGTTCTCCTGTAATCTTTGTAATAATTTTTCCATTCTATTTTATCTGTATTTTTGATACATTTCAATCCTTAGTGACAGTTCCTGAGTCAGGGTAGAGTACAGTACAGTGTCTGGTTATTGTTCTGCCGGCAATTATAGTAAACCCCCATCATGCTCAACCTGTCGCCTGGCAGGCCGCATGGCCATCCATGCTGTGAAAGTCGAAGACTTTCATAATAAGAATTGAAGCGTCTGTGTTTTAAGGATATAATAATAGAAATAAAAATTAACCGAAAGACCGGCAGGACAGGCAGCGGGATAAATAAGGAGATCATAGATGGTTACGTTTGCGGTTCCGGATAAGTTAACGGCAGAAGAGATCAGAACCATACGCAGGAAGTTGGGACTCACCCGGGCTGAGTTTGCCCGGCTGGTCAACGTTTCGAAGAAGACCGTAGAGAGATGGGAGACGGGAGAGGGGGAGATCGGCGGGCCGATCGCCGCACTGGTGAAGCTTCTCTGGGAATATCCGCAGATGAAAGAGGAATTGACGGTTCCGGATAAAAAGTATCCTTTAAGACTCTGGTATATGGAAGGCAGCAGGGTGTGTACGATCATTGACGTAGATGAGCGGTCCAGGAAAGTGAAAGTGCACAATTATACAAAGGATTATATTGCAAGAGCCTTTGGGAAAGAGGAAAATCCGGATTTTGAGGCATACGAGGCGTTTCTGGAATCCAGATGCTTTCCGAGGAGCAGGGATAAGATGAAGCTGACTCTGCGGGAACTTGATCTGCCTTTTTATGAACCGCTGCTGATTATCGAGAAGACGCAGGGAAGAATGGCGGAGGATGATTTCTGGCTTCGGATTGAGAGATGACGGGAAAGAAGCAGGTAAATATACACGGAATTGATGGAGGTATGCTATGGTTGAGCTTTTTGGAAAGCATAAGGAGATGGAAAGCAGGAAGTCCTCCAAGGGGAATCAGTTGAAATGGGAGGAGCAGGGAATCTGGTATAAGGCTGATTATACCGGATATGAAGGCCTGGCCGAGTATGTCATATCCGGACTTTTTGCATACAGCAGCCTGGGTGGGAAGGAATATGTATCTTATCAGACGGAAGAGATCGTCTATGGGCATAACCGGTATTTGGGCTGCAAAAGCAGGAATTTTCTGCCGGAAGGATGGAAGCTGATTACATTGGAGAGGCTGTTTCAGAGTGTGTATGGTGAGAGCCTGAACAGAAGAATTTACACGATCAGGGAATATGAGGAGCGTGTGCGGTTTATGGTAGAAGAGACGATCAGAATGACCGGGCTGGAAGCATTTGGAGTATATTTGAGTAAGCTGCTGACAATAGACGCGATTTTTCTAAATGAAGACAGACATACACATAATATTGCGGTTCTGCTGGATGATGTGGGGCATTATCACTACTGTCCGATCTTTGATCATGGAGCGGCATTATTGGCTGATACAACGATGGATTATCCGCTGGCAGGAGATACGATCAGCTTGATGAAGGAAGTAAGGGCAAAAACGATCTGTCAGGATTTTGATGAACAGCTGGATGTTGTAGAGAGGCTGTATGGGCAGCATATACAGTTTTCATTTGACCGGAAAGTTGTGGAGAGTGTGCTGGCGGAAGAGAAGTATTATCCCGCCGAAAGTAAGCGGCGGGTGGGAACGATCCTGATGGATCAGAAGAGGAAATACAGATATTTGTTTGCGGATGAAAGTTGTGAATAATACGGATGAGAGATTTGAACAGGATATACTGATGGAGGAAAGTACGGTATGCCGATTGGAGTGATTACAAATGCGCTGGTAGTAGCTGTCGGAGGAATCGTGGGCGCGCTGGCCGGGGATAAGATAAGTAATGCTTTCAAGGAAAATCTGAATATGGTATTCGGGGCCTGTGCCATGGCAATGGGCATCAGTTCGATCGTATTGATGGAAAATATGCCGGCGGTGGTTTTTTCGGTCATCGTGGGGACTTCGATCGGGCTGGCCATGCATTTGGGACAGCGGATCGACAGGGGCGGGCTGATGATGCAGAAGGGGATCAGCCGTGCGCTTTCCGGGCTGCAGAGAGCAGGGAAAGCACAGCAGGAACCGGCAGGCAGCACAAACAACAACAGTGCAGTACTTGTGACGGCTCTGGTGCTTTTCTGCGCCAGCGGAACCGGCATCTATGGCTCCATCGTGGCGGGTATGACGGGCGACCACTCTATCTTACTGGCGAAATCGATCCTGGATTTTGCCACGGCGCTTATTTTTGCCTGTTCGCTGGGGATTGTTGTTTCGCTGATCGCAGTGCCGCAGTTTCTCATTTTCATGGCGCTTTATCTGCTGGCGGGGGCGATCTATCCGCTGTGCACGCCGGCGATGATCAATGATTTCAAGGCCTGCGGCGGTATTCTCCTGCTGGCGACAGGATTCCGGATGATTAAAGTCAAAGAATTTCCTGTGGCGGATATGATTCCGGCGATGGCGCTGGCAATGCCGGTAAGTTATTTGTGGACAACTTATATTATGCAGCTTATGGGGTGAGAATGAAAAGGAAAGGCTGTTCTATGTTGAAACTGATCAAGATCGCCGCCGGGAGCGTGGCATCCATTTTTCTGGCGGATATGCTGGGACTGAGCTACAGTACGGCGGCCGGTATCATAACGCTTTTGACGATTCAGGATACCGCCCGGGAGACCATCACGATCTCTGTAAAAAGGATCTGCGCTTTCCTGCTGGCGACGCTGCTTGCTTATGTGATCTTTCATCTTGTGGGGTATCATGTGTTTGCCTACGGGATTTTTCTGTTTCTTTTTATCGCATGTTGTACGCCGCTTCGTCTTGGCGCGGCAGTTTCTACCAACGCGGTCCTGGCGACGCACTATCTTCTGGAGAAGGACATGCCGGTCTCGTTGATCGGGAATGAGGCATTGCTGCTGCTCATCGGGGCGGGAATCGGCACACTCCTGAATCTCTATATGCCGGGCAGGGGCAAAGAGATCCGCGCCATGCAAAAGACGCTGGAGGAAGATCTGCGCACCGTGCTTCTCCGGATGGCGGAATATAGTAAGAAGGAAGACCGGTCGGACTATACGGGCGCCTGCTTTGACAAGCTGCAGGCGGATATTCTGTCCGGTAAGAAGCAGGCGTTTGCCTACATGAACAATACCTTTTTTCAGGAATCGAAATATTTTATCGACTATATGAACATGCGGGAACAGCAGACCGTTGTCCTGCGGGATATTTACAAGAAGATCATCCATATCCGCTCCCTGCCGCCGCAGGCGGAACAGGTGTCGGGACTGCTCTACGAGACGGCGGTTACTTTCGGGGAATCCAACAATGCCCGAGAACTGCTGTCCAGTCTGTCCGGGGTACTGCGGCAGATGAAGGATTCGCCGCTGCCTGTGACGCGGGAGGAGTTCGAAGACCGGGCGGTGCTGTATGGCATCTTGATGGATCTGGAGTATTTTCTGCAGTTGAAGAAGGAGTTTGCGGACGGGATGACGCAGGAGCAGGTGAGGCGGTATTGGGGAACGGGCAGGAATCAGTCGAATTCGTGTGTATATGGCGCTGATCAGGCTAAGCAAACAGAGTTGACAGAGGAGTAGCGGATGGTATGAACGCATATTTAAATAAAGTGGGAAAAACAGCAGTTATGTGCTATATTAATAATAATATTAACATCATGAAACTATAATCAGTATGGGAGCACGCAGCCATGTATTTATCAAAAATTCATATTGAAAATTTTAAGGGCATTAAGAGTGCGGATTTTGATTTTGACAGATCGGTAAATATTATAATTGGAAATAACGGAGCGGGAAAGACATCGGTTCTGGAAGCGATTGCAGTTGCGTTGGGAGGTTTCCTTTCAGGGATTGACGGAGTTAATACGATTCATTTTTCCCGGGATGAGATACGGCGGGAAAGTCAGTTGACAGGAACAGGTTCCAGTAATGTTGTCTACAGAACTCCGATCAGCGTGGAGACATGTCTGGAATTAAATACCGGGGACAGGGACTGCGCAGATTTACGTATGTTTAAGTTTGCCAGGCAGAAGAAGAGTATAAAGAGCGCTCGTTCTACGGTGGAACCAAGGGATATATGCAGGGAAGCGCAGAGAATGGCAAATGACCAGAAGGCTATTTTACCTGTGATCAGTTATCAAAGTTTTTCCAGAGTAACAAATCAAAAGAAAGATAAATGGGAGAATCCGTTTTCTGATGAGTATTCCAGAGTTGTTGGATATGTGGACTGCCTTGAGGAAGCTGCCAATGATAAAATGCTGATCAACTGGTGCAGACGAATGGAGCAGGTTTCATGGCAACAGGAACAGACGATTTTGGAGTATGAGATCGTAAAAAGAACTGTATCGAAGTTTATGCAGTTTATGCAGGAAGATGAGAATATTCATATATATTACGATAAGCGTACAGAAGAACTTCTGTATGTGAATAAGGAAGGAATATTGCCGATTCGTCTGCTGAGTTCAGGGTTCCGCAATCTTCTGGGGATGGTATTCGATATCGCATACCGGATGGCAGTATTAAATCCGGATCTGTTGGAAGATATTACCAGCATAACACCGGGCGTGGTTCTGATCGACGAGATAGATATGCATCTTCATCCAAACTGGCAGTGGAAAGTTGTCGATGCTTTGAAAAATACATTTCCGAATGTACAGTTTATCGTGACAACTCATTCCCCTATTATTGTTGCGTCTTGTAAAGAAGAAAAGCTGATCATGCTGCAGCTGGAAGATGTTTTTCTGGATAAACCCTCGGAGATTGTTCTGGGAAAAACGGTAAAAGGCTGGATGGTAGACAGTGTTCTAAAGGAATATATGCAGAGTGGAAACCGGGATCCCGAGACATCTGCCAAATTGAACCGTCTGACAGAACTTGCAAAAATGAAAATCAATCGCAGGATGAATGAAGAGAGCGCAAGAGAGTATGAGGATCTGATTGGCGAACTAAGCAGCATATTACCGGAGGATGATATTGCAGTTGAAGAAGCAGCATTTATGTCAGTTGATGAAATACTTGGAGAAAAACATTGAGAAGAGTAATCCGATCACGAAAACCGGACAGTTTGAAGAATAATGCAGAGCAGTGGACAGAAGACTTGCTAAATGAAATAGCATCAAAAGGGTCTTATGCCAAAGCAGAAGACAGATTTAAGAATCGGTACAGGCAGGAAGATATAAAGAACACACTGGAAAGAATGTATACAAGACACTGTTGCTATTGTGAGTCGATCATAGGAGTCAGCACATATGGTAGAATAGAACATTTGAGGCCTAAATCACTGCCGGAATTTTACCGGTATACTTTTGAATGGGAAAATCTGCACTGGTGTTGTGAAATCTGCAATACCGGGTATAAGAGGGCAAGGTGGAACTTCCAATATCCGATTCTGGATCCGGCAAAAGATGAAATAGAGAAGTATATAAGATTAAATCTGACGACCGGGGAATATGAAGAAATCGAGGGCGACAGGCGTGCCAGGACCACAATTTTGCATACTGGAATGAACAGAGATGAACTTGTTAAGGCGCGTAGAAGGATTGTCATTCGATTTTTAAAGGATTATAAAGCGCATTTGAAGGCTGGGAGCGGAGAAGAATTCTGTGATGAATGGCAGATTTTGAAAGAAGATATGAGCTACCCGAGTTTATATGAAGAGTTGATCCGATCTGTGACGGATAGAAGCGAACCAGACTACATAGAATGAGAGGGAAAGATTCAGAATGTCTTTACAGGAAAAACTACAGAAAACAATGCAGCAGGCAGTGGACAACTGCGAGGTGGCAGGCGTCAATCTGCTGGTGGAACAGGACGGTCAGGAGGTATGCTACTGTCAGGCGGGGATGGCGGACCGGGAAGGGAACCGGCCCATGAGCAGGGATACGATCTTCCGGCTTTATTCCCAGAGTAAGCCCATCACGGCCGCGGCGGCGATGATCCTGATGGAGCGGGGAGAGCTGGATCTGTGTCAGCCGGTGTCGGATTTCCTGCCGGCTTTTGCGGAGCAGTTCTATGTGGCAAACGAGAACAGTATAGGGGACGCGGCAGCGGGCGGGAAAGCGGGAAAAGAGGCACCGGCAGAAGAGCAGGGAGCGATGAACGGCGGGCATGGAACAGCCGGCACGGCGGCAGAACAAAGGAAGCCTGTCCTGCAGCCCATGCGGGTATTCGACCTTCTGCGTATGACTTCCGGGCTTGCTTATCCGGATGAAATGACGTTGGCCGGACGACAGACGGCGGCAGTGTTCGAGGAGATGGACAGACGGCTTTTCACGAAGGATGCGATGACGACAAGAGAGGTGGCCGATGCATTGGCCGGTTGTACGCTGGCTTTCGAGCCGGGCAGTTCCTGGCGGTACGGTACTTCAGCGGATGTGCTGGGCGCGGTGGTGGAAGTGGTTTCCGGGATGCGCTTTGGCGAGTTTCTGGAGAAAGAGCTTTTCGGGCCGCTTGGCATGAAGGACACGGCTTTCTGGGTGCCAAAGGAGAAACAGGAGCGTCTGGCAGTGACTTATGAGACGGTCAAAGGGCCGGAAGGGACTTCCCTGGTCCGCTATGAGGGCAACCATCTGGCGATCTGCAACCGGATGGATAAGCCGCCTGCGTTTGAATCCGGCGGTGCGGGGCTGGCCTCCACGCTGGATGACTATATGCGCTTTGCGAGAATGCTCAGACAGGGCGGTATACTGGATGGAACGCGGGTCATGCAGCCGGCCACAGTGTGTTACATGATGGGCGCAGAGCTTATGGAACACCAGCAGAAGGCGTTCGAGAAGTGGATCGGACTGGACGGATTCAGCTATGGTAATTTGATGCGGATCTGTAAGAATCCGGGACAGACAGTTTTTCTGGCAGGAAAAGGAGAGTACGGCTGGGACGGCTGGCTGGGCGCTTATTTCGCAAATTTCCCGGAAGAAAAGCTGACAATCCTGATGGGAACGCAGAAGAAGGACGGCGGGACGTTTGCGCTGACGAGAAAGCTGCGTAATCTGGTACTGGGGAATTATTTGTAAAAATTTATATGCCGTGCAGCTGTAATATTCATCATTACGAGTGTTTTTTGCTGTTTATGGATGATGATAAAATATTCCTATAATTTATCAAAATATTATATGGATCTTTAAAATAAAATGATTAGAAACTGAATTTCCATCTGTCTGCTGTGGGTATAAAATATGCTATATTGGTCAAAAAGATTTTGGCGGCAGCCAACAGAATACATTTTGGCCGGGAGGGTTAGCATTTGAAGACTTATTTGGAGATACCGTTTAAAGAGGCTGCTGGACATGCATTATATGCCGATTTCTATATTCCGGACGATATAGACAGACCACCGGTCATACTCTGGATCCATGGAGGCGGATGGAAAGACCTGAATAGGAAATGGTGTCTTGTATATCCGCAGCTGGAAAGAGGCTATGCAGTATGCAGCGTTGATTATCGTTATTCGGACGAGGCTCCTTTTCCGGCACAGATGCTGGATCTCAAGGATGCATTGCTTTTTGTGAAGGCCAATGGCGATACGTATGGCTATGACGGCTCAAAGGTAGTGGTGTCCGGTGATTCTGCAGGAGGACATCTGTGCAGCCTTCTGGGCGTATCGGCCGGAAACAGTGATTGGGAAAAGGCGGGAGAGGATTACAGAGTACAGGCTGTGGTGGAGTTCTGTGGACCCTGCCGGTTGGGCGACCCTGGCCACCAGGATACGGCAGATCATGACATTGTGAGGCAGCTTTTGGGTGTGTCTGATTGCGGCAAGGCGCTTGCCGGCAGGGGAGCAGCGGCTTCACCGGATACTTATGTTGACGGGACAGAACCGCCGTTCCTGATCCTGCATGGTTCGGCGGATCCTGCTGTTTCTCCGGATCAATCCAGGATTCTGCGCAATGCGTTGGAGTCAGCCGATATCCCTGTGCATATGTATCTGATCCCGGGCGGCGTACACGGTCTGGGCGGAGAGCTGGTGGACTGTGTGGTTCAGGAATTCCTGGATTATTATATCAAGAACAGGGTTACGGTACTGACGCCTGAATTACAGCCAATCCATGACAGGACAGTACCGCCGGCTGCCAGGTAAACGTGGAAGGGAATGATTGCGCCGCATTGCGGTATAATCGGAAGGCTCAAATGTGGAGGAGAAGATTTACCCTTATGGGAATCCGTGCAAAATTAAGCATCAGCATTATGCTGATGCTGTTTGTGATGACGGCATTTATTGATCTGGCAGTCTATCAGATTTACAAGCAGGATATTGAGAATACGGAACTTACCTCCATGCAGGATGCCAATGAGATTCTTTCTGATAATATCCGGAATCTGATCGTGAGCATTGAAGAAAACCTGATGAATGAGATTGGACGGTGTGATGTGTTCGATTATCAGTCGGCACTGTCGGAAACCGCTTCCTCCAGTGTTGTGAGGAAGATGAAGGGTCTGGCCACACTGATGCGTTTCCGGGGCGTAGATTGTAAAAATGTTTTTATTCTTGACAAGTATACCTGTCGCTTTTTCTATAACTGTCAACCGAATGAGGAAATGACCATCGATGATTTCAGAAGGCGGCAGGTATATCAGGAAATCACCGCCGGCGGGGAGACGCTTTTCCAGAGCCGCGGAAGTACCACCTGGCGAAGCTTTCCTGATCAGCCGGAGGAGATCTATATCATCAAATCCTATATAGACCCGGCGGATATGGATTACAAGGGAATTCTCTGTCTGACAATAGAGCGGGAGCTGTTCCGGACGCTGATCGGTGAGCATAAATTTGACAGTATCATTTATGACGAAAAGGGCGGGCTGCTCTATGACAGCCGGGAACGGGAAGGAACTGCGTTTTCTGCCGGGGAGGAGAACTGGGAGGAATACCTCAGGGTAGAAAATCCAATCCGCCGCAGGAAAGGGGAATGGCGTCTGACAGCATTGATCGCCAAGCAGGAAGCTTTCGGGGAGATCGCAGCTTTGTTTAAGATGTTGGCAGCCGCAGAAGCAGGCGTCTTTATTGTTATGGTCTACATCGTATACAAGGTTTCGGCGGGGTTCTTGTGGAATATTACTACACTTACAAATAATTTCAAACAGATCAATACGGGACGGCAGCCTTTCAAGATTGTACCGCATTCTCACGATGAGACTGCCTATCTGTGTGAACAGTTTGATGACATGTACGAACAGCTGAAAGAAAATACAAGACAGATGGTTTTGAGTGGAATGTTGCTGGAGAAAGCGGAGTATAATTCTCTGCTGGCACAGATGAACCCGCACTTTCTTTATAATACACTGGAATCTGTCAGCGCCATGGCTAAGCTTTCCGGGCAGCAGGATATCGTCAGAGTCATACGGATGCTGAGCCATCTGCTGCGCGCCTCTTTAAGCGGCGGAAAGCAGGAAATTCCGCTTAGGCAGGAGCTGATCTATATTCGCTGCTATCTGGAACTGCAGAAGATTGTTGCCGGGGGACGGATCACATGGGATATTGCCGTGGAAGAAGAGCTTGAGGAATGTCCGGTGCCGAAACTGATCCTGCAGCCTATTGTTGAGAACTCTATTATACATGGTTTGAAAGATCTGCTGGATGACGCTATTATCATTATTACGGCGAATGTAAGAGAGGAACGGCTTGTGCTGGAAGTGTGTGATAACGGGAAAGGGACCAGCCAGGAGGTTCTGGACAGTCTGCTGCTGCAGGAAGAGCCACCGGAAGATGAAGATCGTGCGCATATCGGGATTCGCAGCATTCAGAAGCGGCTGCATATTCTCTACGGCAGCACATACGGTCTGGAGATGTACAGCGAACCCGGTAACGGTATGATCGTAAGACTCAATCTCCCATATGGAAAGGGGCGGGATTCATGTTAAAAATATTGATCGCAGACGATAACCACCTGACACTGCAGTCGATGGAAAGAACGATCCCCTGGCTGGAGTGGGGATATGAACTGGTCGCAATGGCCGAGAGTGGTTCGGAGGCAGTGGAGAAGGTAAGAAAATATAAGCCGGACATCGTAATCCTGGATATCAACATGCCGGGTATGAGCGGCCTGGAGGCTGCCAGGGAGATCAATCTGGAGCCTGAGAAGCCATTGCTCATTCTGTTGTCGGCCTATGATAAGTTTTCTTATGCCCAATCGGGATTCCGGCTGGGCGTCTTCGATTATCTTTTAAAGCCGTTGGACAATGGAGAATTGAAGCAGATTCTGGATAAAGCGGCCGACAGGATTCAACAGGAGCGCAGACAGCAGAAGTCTTGTGCCGGATCAATGCAGTTTGAAAAAGAGTTGTATGGTAAACTGCTGCTGGACAGCGTAAATCGTGTGGCTGAGGCTTCGGCAGAGCTGGATAGTCAGCTGCATGAAAAATGGCATTCTTACGCATATTCCCTTCTGTTGGTTAATATGACGGAAGAGCGGTGGCAGATAGAAGATGTGAAGAAACAAGTGGAAGCAGCGTTGGCGGATTGCGAGAATTCCAACAAGATCAAATCTTTGTCGGTACAGACCGGTGCCGGTATTTTGACGCTGCTTGCCTGTCAGACACTGCGGTTTGCCCGGGACTATGACCTGACGGCATTGCAGGTCGCTCACGTTATCGTAGAGCGGTGTTGTAAACAACGGGTTACTGTCTGTATTGGCGTAAGCAGTTACGCAGAAAATCTGGAATCTTTACAAAGACAGTATGAGGAAGCGGTTTTCGCCATAGACAGTCGTTTCTTTCTGGAAAATAAGACGGTGATCCATTATTGCAGTGTGATGAGCAAAAGCGTGCATAATGAATATGTACTCAGCCGGATCATGCAGGAGCTGTGCGGATCGTTGCGGCGCAATCCGGCCGAGTCTACAGAAAAGTTGGATGCTTTTCTCACATTGATTGAAGAAAACAACAGATATGACGTAGAGTATGTGAAGAATATTTTCGTTCAGATCGCTTTTTCTGTCTCTCAGGCATTGTACGAACACAACACCGGGGCTATACGAATCAAGACGATGGATATGATACTGGAAGAGGTGGGTGAGATACACAGCATGCAGAGTATCATAGACTGGCTTAAGCGGTATATACAGGAGAGTGTACAGATACTGGAGCAGGACAGACTTTCGGTATCCATACAGACGAGACGCATCCTCGATTATATCAATACCCATTATATGGAGCATATCGGTCTGAGCGAAGCGGCGGCGGATGCCGGTATCTCGGAGAGTCATCTGTGCAGGCTGCTGAGAAGTGAAACAGGGGAGACTTTTGTCAATATATTGAATAAAATACGTATCCAGAAGGCCCTTGAATTGATCCAGAGCGGCGGCTATAAGGTGTACGAGGTGGCTGAAACGGTGGGATTCAGTAATTATGCCTATTTCTATCAGATTTTCAAGAAGATTACCGGACGTGCTCCCACCGAATATCTGTGATATTGTCTGTTGTATCATGCGGAGAGTGTATCCTATGGCATGATTTCCACATAATTTGTCAAAATTTTATATGGTTCCTCCTTTGAAAATGATTGAAAACTGGATTTATACCCATCTGATGTGGATATAAAATAAATGTATCAATCAAAAAGGAGGGACTTTTATTATGAAAAAGAGACTGATGAGTATTCTTCTTGGCAGTGCAATCGTGATCGGCTCGTTGGCGGGCTGCGGCGGTTCCGGCAATGAGCCGGCGCCGGAAGATGCACCGGAGGAAATTGCAGCCGGGGATGAAGCTGCGCCGGAGGAGACAGAACCTGTACAGGATACGGCGGCAGAAGGTGAAGGAACCGCGGATGCGGCGGCAGACGGCGGACTATCCGGAGAACTGACTCTCTTGCATTATCTGACAGAGGATGCCAAGCTGCAGGCATTGGATGATCTGATTGCAGGTTTTACGGCGGAAAACCCGGATGTTACGGTCAATACCGAGGCGGTGAGCATGGACAACTATCTGGATGTTGTGAAACTGAGACTGTCTTCGGGCGACGCACCTGATATCATGTTTGGCGGACCGACTACGTATCCGGAACTGATCGATGCAGGCTATATCATGGACTTGACCAATGAAGAATTTACGGGCCGGGTGGCGGAAGGTTCGTTGTCGCTGATGAAGATCGACGATGTAGTATATGGCATTCCGCTGGATCAGATGGCTAATGTGGTTTTCTATAATAAAGATATATTCGAGGAATTGAGCTTAAGCGTTCCTGGTACTTATACGGAGTTTATAGAAGTCTGCAAAGCATTACAGGAAGCCGGTTATGCAGCCTGTGCGGCCGGCTATCAGGATCAGATTTCGCTGGGAGCCAATTATTTCACTATTTTCTACGGTGCGCCGTATCTTGCCTGTGAACAGTATACGGATGAGACACAGAATCAGGGCAAAAGCTGGCATGATTATCCTACGGTAACGCAGGCGCTCACACAATTCAGAGAGATCATCGGTTACCAGAACGAAGACTGCAGGACCATCACGACAGACCGGGCGGAACAGATTTTTGCCAATGGTGAGTCCGGCATGATCATTATCGGTACCTGGGGGCTGGGCGCTATCATGAATTATAATCCGGATCTGAACTGCGGCGGATTCATGTATCCTTCCGAGGAAAATGCAGCGGACAATGCACTGCCGCTGAACACGGATGACACCTGGATGATCTTAAAGGATTCTCCCAATGTAGAGATTGCCAAGGCGTTCTTTGAGTATATGACGCGCCCTGAAGTCAATGCCGAGTGGATCGGAACCGTAGGGCAGCTGAGTGCGCTGGACGGTGTACAGGCAGACAAGCTTCCGCAGGGGGCGGCGGATATCGCCGACCTGATCAACAATGGCTGCAAGGTATCCATGTGGACACAGTACGGCGCTCCCAGCGGGCAGTATCAGACGGCTTACTACAATGGATTGCAGGATTTTGCATTATCCGAAACAATGACACCGGAAGAGTGGTGTGACAATATGGACAATGAATATGCAGCTGCAGGCAAATAAACGATAACAGATATGGCAGGGGAGCGTCTGATGCGGCGTTCCCCTTCATGTTTTCAGCACTTGTGCTCTGTGACAGTGTCAGGATCTCGCAGGAAGCAGGACACGGGTATTGAGCAGGAAAGGATATCTCATGAAGAAAAAAATGAATTGGAAAAAAGAGTTGATTGATTTCAGCTTTCTGGCGCCTGCACTGGTTTTGTTTCTGTTTATCATTATCATTCCGCTGGTTCAGGGGATTAAATATACCTTTACGGACTGGGACGGCCTGATGCCAAACTTAAACTATGTAGGCTTTAAAAATTATATTACAGTTTTCCACGATGCCGATCTGCTGCAGCCTATCGGTAATACGATACTTTTCACGGCAGTGACCGTTGTTGTTATCAATGCGCTTGGCCTGACAGTGGCCATGGCTGTCAACAGAGAGTTTAAGGGTGTCAATATCGTCAAGAGCATCATTTTCATTCCTCTGGTGGTCAGTCTGGTGCTGGTCTCTCAGATGTGGATGTATGTTTACAGCGATTTCTTTTCGATGATCGGACTGAAAAGTCCGCTGATCGATAAGAAAACCTCCATGCTGGGCCTGTGCATGATGAGCATCTGGCGCGAAATCGGTCTGGCCATGATGATCTATCTTGCCGGATTAAAGAGTATTCCCTCCGACATCAACGAAGCTGCGATCATAGACGGTGCTAATTTCTGGCAGCGGTTCAGGAATGTCACCGTGCCCTTCCTGGCCCCGGCTTTTACCTACTGTATTCCGCTGTGGCTGGCGGCCGGCCTGCGCATGTATGATTATTCCTTTGTGGCGACTTCCGGAGGACCGCAGCATTCTACGGAAACCATGGCCTACTATATCTACAGCTATCTGTTCCCTTACAATAAAGTGGGCTATGGACAGACTGTTGCGATCATTTATCTTGTAGTATGTATTGTACTTTCCAATATGGTAACCCGGCAACTGCGTAAGAGGGAGATTGAACAATGATAAAAACACCAAAAAACAGGATCTTAACTATGATACGGATCATAATGTTGTGTCTGTTTGCCGTGATCTGTCTGGCGCCTTTCTATGTGGCGGTCTGCTATGCGTTTAAGTCAAAGACTGATTTTGCCAGGACGAAACTTGCGCCTCCCACTACGCTTTTTCTTGGTAATTTTGTGGATGCGCTGCATGTGAGGAACTTTTTTGACTCGGTGCGAAACAGCGCCGTGGTGGCCATATGCATGGTGGTCGTCATTGTGTTTTTCTGCTCGGCAGGCGCCTACATTATAGCCAGGAAAAATAATAAGCCCTACAACGCCATATTTTACATTTTCCAGCTTGTCATTCTGATTCCTTTTCAGACGGTTATGTTTCCGCTGTACAAGGAACTGAGTAATATAGGAGCACTGAATACTTTATGGGGCCTGTGTCTGGCGCAGGCCGGCGTGAATGTGGGCTATTATGTGTTTCTCTATACCGGTTTTATCAAAGGGGTTCCGATCTCCCTGGAAGAAGCCGCCAGAATAGACGGGTGCAATCGCTATCAGACCTTTCTGCACATTGTATTTCCGCTGTTGAAACCGATTACCATGACCGTGATCGTACTCTCTTTCCTCGGCTCCTGGAATGATTTTATCATCTCCATGATCATCTGCCAGAAGCTGGAGAAAAGAACGCTGCCCCTGATGCAGTTCTATTTCTTCGGCGAATATTCCGCCAATGTCAGTGTAGCTTTCGCGGCTTCGCTGTTGGCGATGGCTCCGGCAGTGATCATTTATTTCTGTGCACAGAAGTATATTGTGGCCGGTATGACGGCCGGTGCAGTGAAGTCGTAGGAGATGTATGCTGTCGGTGCATGTTTTCAAAATCCAAAAATTCAGCTGTGGGATTTGTGTCGAAGCGTCACAAATTCTATTGATCGCAGAGCAGAATATGAAAATCTGCTTATGCCCTCAGCGCAAAACGCTTCGGAATGGAGGAAAAGATGAATAGAAAATGGACACAGGAAGAAATATGGGATTGGTATAAAGCTCGCCCCTGGATCACCGGATTTAATTTTATTCCCAGCGGTGCTATGGATGGCGCAGTTTGGATGCTGCAGGAATACGACCACGAAAATGCTTTTCGTGACGCTGCGAAAGAAATTGCATTGGCAGCTGGCCTGGGATTTAACAGTATCCGCTTTTTTGTTCCATTTTATTTATGGCGGGTACAGCATGACAGCTTTATGAAGAACTTCGGAGAATTTCTGACGCTGCTGGATAAATATCATATGACTATGATGCCGATACTTTTTAACGACTGCTGCGTGGCTAAGGCAAAGTACCAGGAACCAGTCCTGGGGCCGCAGCCGGAACCTGTGCCCGGGTATTTTGGCGGGACAGCCGCAACTCCTTTTGATGAGGATACCCAGAATGGGGATATTGTTGGGTATGATATAACTGACGAACCGGAAATGGAGCCGGTTGTGGAGGCTTATGTGCGGGAGATGGCACGCACTTTTGGCCGGGATGACCGTATTCTGATCTGGAATATTTGGAATGAGGCCGGTAATTCCCAGCGTATGGAAAAGTCAGTGCCGTTGATGACAAAGGTATTTGGCTGGATGCGGGAGGAAGATGTGCTGCAGCCCTTGACCGCTGATGTATGGGGTGCAGGAGCTGATCATCCCTATGGCTGGCTGAAAAATCCCGGGATCTATGCAGAGGTGGAACGTACGGCCATTGAACTTTCGGATATTATCTCCTTTCATTTCTACGGGGACTATTCACATGCCAGAATATATATCGCGCAGTTGAAGGAATTCGGACGTCCGCTGATCAATACGGAGTGGCTGCACCGCCCTTACCGCAGCTTAATCCAGACCCATCTGCCCCTTTGGAAGAAAGAGAAGATTGGCAGCTATTTCTTCGGTTTTGTAAATGGCAAGGCACAGTTCAATTATGTATGGGAATTTATCAAAAAGCTGCCGGATATTGATACCAGTCTTTGGATGCATGATATCTTTCATTCTGATTTTACGCCTTATGATGAAGAAGAGATTGAGGTGATCAGAGAATGTAATCGAGATAAGAGAGTCTTCTGAAAAAGACTTAAGAAAGGATGCTCAGGCAGAGTGGTATATTGGACGGAAGCAAATTTTCCGGAAGAAAAGCTGCGTAATCTGGCACTGGGTGGGATCCTAAAATAAAGTCCGCTTTTTTGAAACTTTTAAACCGCTTCCTTCGTATTACTGTAAAGGCGCAGTCTATACTTGTACTGCTCGATCAGAATAACGCAGATTAGGAGGAAACGGTCGTGGGATCTTCTGTCAACGCCCGGACGGGGGTGAGTATAGCGGTCTATAAGCCGCGGGAGTATGATGCATCGAATCCGGTATATGAGGTTGAGACATGGGATGCGGATGACAACATGACGGAGCGGATGGTCAATATTTCGGAAGTTGATCCTGCGGACTGTGATGAAGTGGAGATGGCGGCTTATACATGGTATCTGAGCAACAGCGGCAAGTGCCCCGCTGCATTCCTGCTCTTTGCCGGGGCGAGAGAACACCGCCGGACGAGCCGGCCGGGGTATTCGAACGACAGTGCATTTGAGAAGCGTGACTGGGTGGAGCTGTTCAGGGAATATATGCAGATGCAGTATATGGCTGGTAACAGGAAGGGGTATCTTGAGCATAAGAGGCTGTTAGGATTTTTGGAATAGAGCAGAGAGCGGCAAAGCGGGAGGAAAGCATAACATATGGAATAAAACAGGGCGGAGTGGATTGACACAGAGAACCGGAATAAACGAACCTGCGTGGAGCGTTTATTCCGGTTCTCTGTGTCTGTTTGCAGTTATCTGAAAACTTTGTTAATTGTTCTGTGGAGTGCAGACAAAAAAGTATAAAAAATATAAAATAGGGATAAATTTTTGCAGAACCGACTCCAGTATAATGAAAGAATACACTGGGGGACACCTGACCATAATGAGAAAGGGAGGGGAGGGTAACATGATCAAAGTTTTGGTAGTGGAAGATATGGATATTACCAGGGAGGATATTCTGGGACTGATCGACTGGGAACAGCATGGTTTTGAGCTGCTGCCTTCTGCCAGAAACGGCAGGATCGGTCTGGAACATGCACTGCGTTATCGACCGGATATCGTGCTGACAGATATCAAGATGCCTGTTATGACAGGTTTGGATATGATGAAGGAGATCCGTGAAAAAATTCCCGGGACCAAATTTATCCTGCTTACCGCATATGAGGAATTTGAGTATGCCAAGAGAGCGCTGGAGATGGGAACACAGGCGTTTCTCCTGAAATATGAGATTGACAGTGAAATACTGCTGCGTGAATTGAACAAATGCGTGGAATCGATTAGAAAAGAACGGTGTGTGGAAGATATGACAACAAGGGCGCGGCTGGACCGGCTGTTGACAAAGGGCGGATACGGTGTGCAGGAGATACAGTCCGCCGGGACAGCGGCACGGGAATCTTTTTTTCCATGGATAGGCGGCAGTATCCTGCTTGATATCTGGTGCCTTTGCTCATGTGAGATAAAGAAGTAAAAGAAGTGTAAAAAATTTTGCCGTTCCCTGTCCGGCTGACTGCCGGACGGG
>ERZ808028.98-NODE-98-length-95002-cov-11.635481_pt1 | contig 95002 bp, 75 predicted proteins | sample MGYA00380184_ERZ808028 | MGnify/ENA primary metagenome ERZ808028 (study PRJEB31490, sample SAMN06133397) | mouse gut metagenome | isolation source: J8_1 | host: mice | place: China: Chengdu | collected 2015-05 ... | reverse complement strand
AAAAAATCCAAAATGCCGGCTTCAGACGGTACTGACTATAAAAAAATGTATGAAAAGCTCCTGAAAAAGTATGAAGCCCAGGAAACACTTATTGAATCATTAAAGAAACAGATCAAAGAACTAAGAAAAAATTGACCAGGAGGCTGCCATGTCCATTGTCCCGTCATTTGATACAGGTGCATTAAGAATAAGGCTTAAAACTGCAGAAGATAAAGTGAAAGCTTTTGAATCCGGAGAAAAATATGTGCAGATGCAGGAACAGTTTAAGGCCGTTTTCCGCGAACAAAATGCCAGGATACGTAAGCTGGAAAGGGAACTTGGAAAGGCCCATGCGCAGACGGTCAGTGTCCGGAAAATATGGTCTGAAATATTTGATGATGTTTACAGAGAAGCAGATGCAGGGAAATTTACCCTGCGCAAAGAGATTGCACACCTTGAGCAGCGCATCCTCGAAGTAGAACGCCAGAGAGACGACGCACTGGACAGGCTGAGGGATAAAAACCATGAATTATACGAAGTAAAATCGGCCCTTTATGAAGCAGAACAGAAAATAGCCGGATTAACGGCGCGCATCAACAAAAACTATACGAATTCTTCCAAGTCATCTTCACAGAGCCCCGGCCACAGGACCATCCCCAACGGAAGGGAGAAAAGCGGCAAAAAACCAGGCGGCCAGAAGGGACATATCCATCATGAACGTAAGCGCCTGGAGCCAACAGAGGTTATATCCATCCCTTCCCCTTCTATATATAAAGATGACCCAAACTACAAAGAAACCGGCAGCATAATCCGCAAGCAGCTGGTAAAACTGCATGTGGGCGTTGAAGTGACCGAGTACCATACACCGGAATTCAGGAACCGGACAACAGGACAAAGAGTGCATGCCGCTTTCCCGGAAGGCTTAAAAGATGAAGTGACTTATGACGGCACGGTAAAAGCATTTGCATACCTGCTGAATAATGAATGTTACGTCAGCATCGGGAAAACGCAGAATTTTATAAAGGAAGTCACCGGCGGGAGCCTTGACCTGTCCACCGGCCTGATCTGTAACCTCTCCAGACAATTTTCAGAACGGACAAAAGAAGAACGGGATGAGATTTTCCTAAAGCTCTTTTCCGCCCCTGTCATGCATGCGGATTTTACATTTGGCAGGATGAATGGAAGCCAGACTTCTGTCATGATCTGTGCCGCCGGTGATATGGTATTGTATCAGGGCCGCCCTAAAAAAGGGGATGAAGGCGTAGCAGGTTCACCTTTGGAATTCTATGACGGGATCCTGGTCAGCGACCATGAAGCGGCATTGATAAAACATGGCTCCCAAAACCAGGAATGTATGGCACACATAAAAAGATATATCATAAACAGCATGGAAAACGAGAAAGGCCTCACATGGAATACCATGATGAAGGAATGGATCAAAGATGCTGTCACTTACTGGAATGATATACATGATGGAGGGAAAGAAGCGCCTGAAAAAGCAGATGAATTAGACCGGAGATATGATGAGATCATGGCAACTGCAAAATCAGAGTATGAGTATGAGCCGCCCGGCGAATACTTTAAAGAAGGGTATAACCTATACAAACGGATGGCAGAGGAAAAAGAGAGGTACACACTCTTTTTACACGATCCGTCCGTGGAGCCGGATAATAACCTTGCAGAAAGATGTGCAAGAAAATTTAAACGGAAAGCAGCCCAGGTGATGTGCTTCCGCTCTCAGGATGGAGTAGACTGGTTTTGTGACGGTTTAAGCATAATTCAGTCCATCAAAGCAGCGGGTAAAAATTTATATGAATCAGTCACGGAGAGATTTAATACCGGTCTGGAGGTGTAATGTTTCTACACGCAGACACCTCTTGTTAACTATGCAAAACCCCGCAGTCAGTATCTGCGGGGTTTTGCTTTATCGGATAGGCCGTGAATTGTAACCTCCTTCCTGTCAGACAGATCATTCCATCCGCCCGACAGGAAGGAGCACAACACGCTGAACTAGATTCTACATTCTATTTTTCTTCCTTCGGCATACTGATCGCGATATGCACGTCCTTAAGCTGCCTTGCATCCACTTCGGCGGGCGCGCCCATCATGATATCCTGGGCCTGCTTGTTCATGGGGAAAGGAATGACCTCCCTGATACTGTCCTCCCCGGCTAACAGCATGACCATTCTGTCCACGCCGGGAGCGATGCCTGCATGCGGCGGCGCACCGTAGCAGAATGCGTTGTACATGGCCGGGAATTTCGCCTTCACGTCTTCCTCGCCCAGTCCCACAAGCTGGAACGCCTTCACCATGATCTCCGGGTCGTGATTACGGACCGCACCGGAAGACAGCTCTACGCCGTTGCACACCAGATCGTACTGATAAGCCAGAATGGAAAGCGGCTCCATCGTCTCCAGCACCTGCATACCGCCCTGGGGCATGGAAAAAGGATTGTGGCAGAATTCCATCTCTCCGGACTCCTCCCCGATCTCGTACATGGGGAAATCCACGATCCAGCAGAACTCGTAGCAGGCCTGTCTGAAATGGCCCTCCGACTTCATGCCCAGCATCCTGCGCAGCACGCCGGAAGTCTTCACCGCCGCGTTCTTGTCTCCGGCCGTCACGCCCACGAAATCGCCCGGCTTTAATCCCAGCAGCTTATCCACCTCTTCTTTGCGCTCTGTAAGGAACTTGGAAATACCACCCACATAATTGCCGGCCTCATCCACACGGAACCAGTAAGCCTTGTTGCCGGTCTCCACTTCCACATCCGCGCACATCTTATCAATCTCTTTTCTCGTAGCCGTATAGCCGTCCGTCACCACCGCCTTGATCACATGATCCTTGAACGGTGCAAAATCAAACTGTCCGAACAATTCCGTCACATCCTGCACCAGCAGGTCAATGCGCAGATCAGGCTTGTCCGTGCCGTACTTCTCCAGCGCTTCCAGATAAGGAATCCTCACGAAAGGCGCCGCAGATGCCTGATCGTATGTGCCATACTTCTCGAATACCGGCGGCAGCACCTGTTCGATCACGCCAAACACATCCTCCTGGGAAGCAAAAGCCATCTCCATATCCAGCTGATAAAACTCACCCGGCGAACGGTCCGCTCTTGCATCCTCATCCCGGAAACAGGGCGCGATCTGGAAATAGCGGTCAAAGCCGGATGCCATCAGGATCTGCTTAAACTGCTGCGGAGCCTGCGGAAGCGCATAGAATTTCCCGGGATGATTCCTGGCCGGCACCAGATAGTCTCTGGCCCCTTCCGGCGACGAACAGGTCAGGATCGGCGTGGTGATCTCCACGAAATCCAGATCGTTCATTCGCTGGCGCAGTTCCGTCACAATACGGCTTCTTAAGAGGATCCTGTCCTTCACTTCCGGGTTGCGCAGATCCAGATAACGGTATTTCAAACGGATATTCTCATCCGCATTCCTGGACTGTCTGATCTCAAAGGGCAGCACATTGTTCGTACACTTGCCCAGCACCTCCACGCGGCAGGGCACCACCTCGATCTCACCGGTGGGAATCGTGTTCGTCTTGTTGGAACGTTCCCGCACCGTACCTTCGACCAGCAGCGTGGACTCCTTGTTCACGCCCTCTAACCGCTCCATCATCTCCTCCGTCTCGAAGACGATCTGCGTCACCCCGTAAAAGTCACGGAGCTGCAAAAATCCCAGATTTTTGCTGACCTGTCTGATATTTTCAAACCATCCGACCAGTGTCACCTGACTTCCCGCATCGGACAGCCTGAGCGCATTACATGTGTGTGTTCTTGACTGCATCATAATTCTCACAATTCCTTTCTTCTCTGGCAAATACTTCTATCATTCTATCACTGCCCCTTTAAAAATACAACAGACTTTCTCACGAAGCAGATTCCCCCAATTTATTTTTATTTAATGAAAAATTCATACAATTATATCGTTCCTTCATTGACATTATTTTTCAAACTAATTATCATAGATATAGTTAACGACATTAGAAATTTCGTTTAAGGAGATACGAGCATGGCAATCGGTAATTCAGTGGGAGACGAGATCAGAGAAGAACGCAGAAAGGCTATGGGCCGCATGAGTCCGAAGGAGAAGTTCGCCTATTTCTGGGATTATTATAAAATTCATGCGTTTGTCACAGTCGCTGTGGTCATTGCCGCTTCTTCCTTTATCTATCAGTACGCCACTTACAAAGACTACGGCTTTTACGCCGCCTTGATCAATGCCGGTGTCAGCGATGTGAGCGCCGCTCTGCCGGAGACATGGGCCGACGAATTCCAGGCATATGCCGAAATCGATCCTGACGAATATGAAGTTTATATTGACACTTCCATGACCCTTTCCGATACCGATCTGTCACAGTACACCATGGCTAATCAGCAGAAGATGGCGGCTATGATGCAGACCGGCTCCCTCAGTACCATCGTTGCCGAGACGGCAACTTTCGAAAAATACGCGCAGGCAGAATATTTCTGTCCGCTTGAGGATGTTTTATCCGCCGAAGAGCTTGAGAAATACCGCCCTTATTTCTACTACACGGATACCGCCACCTTCCCCGACGACGACTACGATCCCACCGAGGTGCGCGATCTTTCCGTGCTGACCATCGACCACAGCGATCCTTCCACCATGGAAGATCCGGTGGCAGTGGGAATCATCGTCACTGAGGATAACGCGCTGGCAGACGCAGCGCTGTACGCTTATCTTGCAGACAGCAAATATGATTATCAGGGGCATCCGGCTGATGTGGTCCTGGGCATTCCCGTCTCCAACAGCCAGCCGGAGCTTGTAGTCAAATTTCTTGCATATCTTAAGTTGGGAGAATAGGGCTTCTTAGGGCCCTATTTTCTGCATGCCTCCTTCAGGATACGGTTTACTGCCGCCGGATCGGCCTTGCCTTTCATGGCTTTCATGGTCTGTCCTACCAGAAAACCGATGGCTTTCTCCTTCCCGTTCCTGTAGTCCTCCACAGACTGCGGATTGGCGGCGATCACTTCCGCAACCGTCTTTTGCAGGGCTGCCTCATCGTTGACGGTCTTTAAGCCCTTTTCCTCCACATATCGTTCCGGATCTATATTTTCCGCAAACATCACCTCGAAGACTTCCTTCGCCACGGCTCCGGTGATCACCTTTTCGTCCGTAAGACGGATCAGCTTCGCAAGATGCTCCGGTGAAAAGCACAGATCCTGGGCGTCCGTCTCCTTCTCTTTCATCAGACGCAGGGTCTCTCCCATCAACCAGTTGGACACCTTCTTGGGCTGGCCGCAGATGGCCGTCGCCGCCTCAAAAAGATCCGCCATATGTTTGGACTCTGTAATGATCTCGATATCATAATCGGGAATCCCGAATTCTTCCCTGTAGCGCTGCATCTTTTCATTGCGAAATTCCGGCTGCGCGGCCCGGATCTTTTGGAGCATCTCGTCGCTCACTACCACCGGCACCAGATCCGGATCGGGAAAATAGCGATAATCCTGAGCATCCTCCTTACTCCGCATGGCATAGGACTCGCCCTTTACATCGTCCCACCTTCTCGTCTCCTGTACCACCTTTTCTCCGGACTCGATCAGGTCGATCTGCCGCTCCGTCTCCCCGGCGATGGCCCGGGAAATGGCCTTGAAGGAATTCAGGTTCTTCATCTCCGTTCTGGTGCCGAACTGCTCTGCCCCCGCCTCCCGCACGGACAGATTCACATCCGCGCGCATAGAGCCTTCCTGCAGTTTACAGTCGGACGCGCCCAGATACTGGATCAAAAGACGCAGCTTCTCCAGATAGGCGATCACTTCCTCCGCGCTGCGCATATCCGGCTCGGACACGATCTCGATCAGCGGCACACCGGAACGGTTGTAGTCCACCAGAGAACAGTCCTCCCACGCATCGTGGAGCAGCTTGCCGGCGTCCTCTTCCATGTGGATCTCATGGATCCTCACCGTCTTACGGCCGCCCTCCTTCGTCTCGATCTCCACGCCGCCGTTTCTGCAGATGGGCAGATAGAGCTGGGAAATCTGATAGTTCTGCGGATTATCCGGGTAGAAATAGTTCTTGCGGTCGAATTTCGCATAGCGGGTAATGTCACAGTTGGTGGCAAGGCCCACCGCAATGGCGTACTCCAGAACCTGCCTGTTCAATACCGGCAAAGAACCCGGCATTCCCGTGCAGACCGGACAGGTCTGGGTATTGGGGGCCGCACCGAATGCGGTGGAACAGCCGCAGAAGATCTTGGTCTTTGTGGCAAGCTCCACGTGCACTTCCAACCCGATCACGGTTTCATATTGTTTACTCATGACGGTATCCCTCCTGTTCTGTCTGTTCTGTCTGTTCCCTCTGTACTCTGTTCGCTTTCCGGCCTTCCACTTTTCCCTCCATGCCGAAGCATTCCACACTGCGCTATCTGCCCTTCCCCTGACGCCCGGAAACTTCCGGCATCCGCCTGCGCCCGTTCATCTGCTGCACTCCCATGCTCTGCATCGACAGCTGTCCCGAACGGTCCTCTGCTCTTCTCATACGTATAGGCCGCCCGGATCAGCTTTTTCTCCTGAAAACAGTCCCCGATCAGCTGCAGCCCGATGGGCAGTCCCTTCCTGTCTTTTCCGCAGGGAAGGCTGATGGCCGGCAGGCCCGCCAGGTTTACGGCGATGGTGTAGATATCTCCCAAATACATCTTAAGGGGATCCGCCAGGCTCTCTCCCAGTCTCGGCGCCGTGGTGGGCGCCACCGGCCCCAGTATCACGTCATATTTCGCAAAAGCCTCATCGAACGCCTTCTTAATAAGAGCCTTCACCCGCAGCGCTTTCAGATAGTAAGCGTCGTAGTAACCGGAACTGAGCACGAAGGAGCCCAGCATGATGCGCCGTTTTACTTCCTCCCCGAAGCCTTCGGAACGGGATTTCCTGTACATACTGTGGAGTCCGGCGTCGTTTCCTGTACGGTAGCCGTACTTGATGCCGTCGAACCGCTCCAGATTGGAACTGGCCTCCGCCGCCGCGATCGTGTAGTAAGCCGGAATGGCATATTCCACCAGACTTAAGTCAAACCGCTCCACCACAGCTCCCCGGCCGGCCAGTTCTTCCGCCGCCTTTAAGACGGCTGCCCGCACATCCTCGTCCAGCCCCTCTCCCAGATAATCGTTGGGAATACCGATACGCATCCCCTGCACATCCTCCGTCAGCGCAGCCATAAAATCCGTATCCTGCCGCTGCAGGGAGGTGGAATCCTTTACGTCATGAGAGGCAATCGCCTCCAGCACTGCCGCACAGTCTCTTACGTCCTTCGTCAGCGGGCCGATCTGATCCAGGGAGGAACCATAGGCGATCAGCCCATACCGTGACACCGTGCCGTAGGTGGGCTTCATCCCCACCATGCCGCAGTAAGCGGCCGGCTGTCTGATGGAACCGCCGGTGTCGGAGCCCAGGGCGCAGATGCACTCCCCGGCTGCCACCGCGGCCGCCGAGCCGCCCGAAGAACCGCCCGGCACATGCTCCCGGTTCCACGGATTTCTCGTCACCCCATAGGCGGACGTCTCCGTCGTGGATCCCATGGCAAACTCATCCATATTGGTCTTGCCCAGAATGACCGCGCCCGCTTTGCGCAGATTCACCACCGCCTCCGCCGTGTAAGCGGGCACGAAATTCTCCAGCATCCTGGAAGCGCAGGTCGTCCGCAGCCCTTTGGTACACAGGTTATCTTTCACCGCCACCGGCACACCGGCCAGCGGCCCGGTCAGCTCCCCCGCCCCAATCTGCGCCTGTACCGCCTGTGCCTGTGCCAGAGCGCCCTCCCGATCCACCGTCACATAACAGTTGTAGAGCGCATCTCTTTCTTCTATGCCGGCAAGCATCTCTTCTACTGCCTCCACCGCCGTCACCTGCCCTGCCCTGATCGCGGCAGACAATTCCACCGCCGTCATTTCCGTCATACGCATCTCTGACAGCCTCCTTTCAACTCCGTTCTTCCTCCATACATTACGCAAATGTCCTGGGCGCCACGAACATTCCGTCCTTCTGCTTCGGCGCATTCGAAAGCATCTGCTCCCGCATATCGCCGTTCGTCACCACATCCTCCCGGAATACATTGTGTACCGGAAACACATGCGACACAGGCTCCACATCCGACGTATCCAGCTCGCCCAGCCTGTCGATATAGTCAAGCATCCTGCCCATATCCGACCGGGCCTGTTCTTTCTCCTGCCCGGACAGCTCCAACTTCGCCAGAATACCGATATATTCTATTGTCTCATCGCTTATGATATTTGCCATAACCTACTCCTCTCACGCTCTGACTTTAATGTGCGCTTCCCGCAGCTGCTTCTCCGTCACATCACCCGGCGCACCGCACATCAGATCCTGCGCTGTCCCGCTCATGGGAAAAGCGATCACCTCTCTGATGTTCTCCTCACCCCGCAGCAGCATGATCATGCGGTCCACCCCCGGCGCCATACCCGCGTGCGGCGGCGCACCGAACTGAAACGCACTGTACAGCGCACCGAATTTACGCTGCAAAGTCTCCTCATCGTATCCTGCTATCTCAAAAGCCTTTACCATCACAGCCAGATCATGGTTGCGGACCGCCCCCGAAGACAGCTCCACACCGTTGCACACGATATCATACTGGTAAGCAAGAATCTCCAGCGGATCTCTGGTCGTAAGCGCCTCCAGCCCGCCCTGGGGCATGGAAAAGGGGTTGTGGGTAAAGCCGATCTGCTTCGTCTCCGGATCCCGTTCAAACATCGGAAAATCATTCACATAACAGAACCGGTACGCTTTTTGTTCGATCAGTCCCAGCTTCTGCCCAAGCTCCGTGCGGATCTGTCCCGCATAAAAGGCTGCCCGCTCCTCCCTGTCCGCGACAAAAAAGATCGTGTCCCCCGCGCCGAGTCCTGCCAGCGCAGCCAGCTCCTTCTTCTTTTCCCCGGGAATGAACTTGTCGATAGGCCCCTTGTAGCCCAGATCCTCCGCCACTTCCAGATACCCCAGGCCGCCCATACCCAGGTCCATGGCAAACCGCAGCAGCTTCTCGTGGAAGCCCTTGGACATCTGCGCATGTACCCGGATGGCCCGAACTGTCCTGCCATGGAAGGGTTTGAACTCACACCCCTGGAAAAATGCCGTCAGGTCAATAATGCGCAGCGGGTTCCTCAAATCCGGCTTATCGGTTCCAAACTCCAGCATGGCCTGCTTATAGCTGATCACCGGATAGGGCGCCTGCGTTACCGCATAACCGGCCGGCGCAAATTTCTCAAAAACCGCCGACAACACTTCCTCGCCTACACGGAACACATCCTCCTGCGTGGCGAAACTCATCTCGAAATCCAGCTGGTAAAACTCTCCCGGTGAACGGTCCGCTCTGGCATCTTCATCCCGAAAGCAGGGGGCAATCTGGAAATATCTGTCGAATCCGGACACCATCAGCAGCTGCTTATACTGCTGCGGTGCCTGCGGCAGCGCATAAAACTTCCCTTTATGCTTTCTGGACGGCACAATATAGTCTCTGGCTCCCTCCGGCGACGATGCGCACAGGATCGGGGTCTGAATCTCCAGGAATCCCATCTGTACCATCTTTTCACGCAGAAATGCGATCACCCCGGAACGGAAAATGATGCTGTCCTTCACCTTCTGGTTGCGCAGATCAAGGTAACGGTATTTCAGCCGCACCTCCTCCCTGGTCTCCTTCGAGGTCATGATCTCAAAAGGAAGCGGCTGGTAAACCCGGCCCAGCACCTCCACCTCATGAGCCTCCATCTCGATCGTGCCGGTGGGGATCCTCGGGTTGTACGTCTCCTCGTCCCTGTGCTCGATCAGCCCGGCAATCGAAACACTCATCTCTCTTGTAAGGCCGTCTAACAGGGTAGTGTCACGCATCACGATCTGCAGCACACCGTACATGTCGCGCAGATCCACAAAGGATACGCCGCCATGATCCCTGATGTTCTCGATCCAGCCCGCCACCCGGATTTCCCGGCCGACATCGGACTCGCCGATCTGTTGTAAGGTTACGTCTCTGTAGATGTTCCTGATCATCATTGTTCTGGTCTCCTTTCGCTGACTGCCGTGCTCCGGAAGACAAAAAGAAAGTCCCGGAACACATCTCTGCATTCCGGGACGGATCGTTATAGTATCCGCGGTACCACCCGCATTGATAAGCCGGCACCTCCAACAAGGTGCTTCTTCGCCTTACCCACTCTTGACACTTAACGCGTGCAACGTATTACCCTAGTGTATCTTCCTGCCATCCGGTCCGGCCTCTGTGCCGGATATCACAAAATCACTCCGTACTCTGTGATGACCCTGCGGCATACAATTCAGGTAATCTGCTCCGGAGTGTTCCCGTTCCCAGCCTTTCACAAACAGCGCTCTCAGTCGGTGACGCCGTATTCCTGTCGCTTCCCGCCGGGTGAGTCTCCTTCATCGCATTTCAAAGTATATAGTTTACATATAACACAGACAAAAACAAAAAACAACCTTTGTACTGAAAAAAATACAAAGGCTGTTTTTTCACTCGTTATGTCAATTACTCGCAGGCCCGATGTACTGCGCATCGCCAAAGCCAAGCATCGGCAGGAACACTACCGGCAGGAATAAAATCCCGATGCCGTAAGCCGCTCCCTTGCCGAAAGCCTGCGCCAGCTTGATCCACATGATGATCGAGATCACCACATTCACACAAGGCACAAAGCACAGCAGAAACAGCCATCCTGTCCCAAAGCTCATCTCGAACAGACAGTACATGTTGTAAAAAGGTATGATCGCACCCCAGCCCGGCTTACCGGCTTTAACGAACACCTTCCACAGACCGGCCAGACTTATGACTGCAACCACAAGAACGACCACCATGTACACGACTAAAATACCTGCCGCAAGAGCATATGTTTCATCCATCTCACTTCTCCTCCTTCACACGTATAGGACTATATTTATTATTTATAGTACCAAAATAAGACAGATATTTCAATAGACTTTTTCTGCCGGTTTTCTGGTCTGCTTTATGAAAACAGTACCATATTCCAGAATCGGACTATATTCGAGACACTCCTGCATATAGTTTTCATTCAGCAGCTGACAGATCAGTTGGCCGAAATCCTGATCTTCCTGCTATTTTACCTGATAACGCCTCCACACCTCCTGAATGATCTCCGTTTCCTCTTCCAGTTCCTCTGCGATCTGCTCCATGCTTTTGCCTTTGTTGTGTTTCTTTTGAATCATCTGGAACAATTTATCTTCACCACCTCTGGTCATTCCTTCTTTTATTCCTTCTTTTATTCCTTCTATTCTCCCCTCTTCAAACGTGTGCTGTAAATGTTTTTTCTCATCATATTCTGTCAGAAAGATCATATGCAATACCTCGCTTTTCTCCGTTTTCAGGATATCCGCAAGAATATCCTGTTCGATACAATGCTCTATCGCTGCCTGAATCGCTTCTTCCCGGCTCATACCCTTTTTTATGTTGGCCTCTGTTTCCGATACGAATTCAGAATATTCCCACAATCTGTGACATTTGTCCAGCAGTTCTTTATTATGCCCACGGTTTATGTTGATCACTTCACAGGTACATTCCAGACACCCTTGGCCATGTCCCAGCGAAAAAGAATCCGACAGATAAAGCGTTCGTCTGTCTTCAGCTATATCACTGCCGTTATAAAACACAATATATTCCGGTGTGGGCAGTTTTACCCGCGTTCTACCATAGACGTCGGCCTCTTCCACACCCAGCAGCCCTTCATACTGCTGTGCAAAATAAAACAATCCCCTGAGCGGCATATTCGGATTCCATGTACTTTGATGTTCATACAGATTCAGACGGCTGTCGATCAAAAAAGACAGATCATTTTTCATCTTCATAAAAATAACGTCCTTCATCGTGACCACTTCCAGCGCCTCCGGATCTGTGTATGAACTGTCGTGCAGGGCATTATACAAGTCAAGCAGATATTTCTTACTGCTTTCGTTTTCTTTTTTCCATACACTTACCTCCATTATATAGATTTTTTCCTGTGTAATCAATTGGTTTGGGAAATAATTCCGGCTTGCGGAATGAATTCTGCCTCTGTCTCCAGCCGGAAACAGATCGGACAGTCTTTAGACTGGGTGTTGCCCCATAAGAATGATCGGACTTATGACCGACAGGATATCCTGTCCCCATTGTCCAACCCGAAACCATATCTGATTAGAATTATAGTATAAACGCATCTTCGACATTTGTAAACAGGTAAAGTCAAAGAAAGGCAGGGAAAAACCGGCATCCTCTGCCTTTCTTTCCCTGCTTTTCTACTGTCTTCCATAAATCTGTCTATTTCATTTGTTCTGTCTGCCGGATAAAATCTTCCACTTCCTCCAGAGACGGAATCGAAGACTGTGCCCCTTTTCTCGTCACCACAAGCGCTGACACATAGTTGGCGAAAACCGCCGACTCTTTCATGCTCTTTCCCTGCGCCAGCATCACGGCAAAAGCGGCCGTAAAGGAATCTCCTGCCGCAGTGGTATCCACCGTCTCCACTTGCAGAGCCGGTATCCTGCAGGCCGCTTCCCCTTCCGCCTCCAGATACACACCTTTCTCTCCCAGGGTCACCAGCACATGCTTCACGCCTTTCTTCCGCAGCCAGTCCGCCGCTTCCGGAAGATGCTCTTCTATATCCGCGATCCCGGTCAGCATCTGCAGTTCCGTCTCATTGGGTTTGATCACATCCACATACCGGTACAATTCCTCCGGAAAGTCCTTTGGCACAGGCGCCGGATCCAGGATCACCGTCTTGCCAAACTTTTTGCCCATCTTCGCGCCATACAGCACTGTCTCTATTGGAATTTCAAGCTGGAACATGATCACGTCCGCCTCTTTGAGCAGATCGATATGCGCATCAATATCCTCACAGGACAATGTGGCATTCGCTCCCGACACTACGACAATACTGTTGTCTCCTTCGCTGTTGACAGTGATAAAAGCAACCCCCGTTGACGCATCCTGACGCCGGATGATCCTGGAAACATCCACACCGGCTTTCTGCAGGCTCGCCATCTGGATATCCGCATAGGTATCCTCCCCTACGGCCCCCAGCATGGCCACATCAGCCCGCAGGCAGCCGGCCGCACACGCCTGGTTGGCGCCTTTTCCGCCCGGAACCAGATGCATCCTGTCACTGATGATCGTCTCGCCCACTGCAGGCATATGATCAACATTGACCGTCATATCCAGATTCAGACTTCCTATAATCAATAGTTTCTTCACAAAGCACCTCCTGATCGTGTCATTGTCATCCACAGTTTCCATCCCTCTCCACAAGGACAGGAACAGCCCTGCTCATACTATAAGATCACCCTTTGACGCCGCTGCTGGTGATTCCCTGTACAAAATATTTCTGCAGCGGCAGAAACAGAACAAGCGGGATCAGCGCCGAGAACATCGAACCGGCATACAAAGCAGACCACGCCGTCTTATGTTCCGTACTAAATGCCGTCAGAGCGATCTGCACCGTCCTGATCCCTTTCGAGCGGGCGATCAGCAGCGGCCAAAGATACGAATTCCACTGATCCATGAAGATCATCAGTGCCGCCGTAATAAAGATCGGTTTCGACAGCGGAAGCAGGATGGATCTGTATATTCTTGCAATCCCGGCGCCGTCAACCCTGGCGGCATCCAGCAGATCCGCCGGGATATCCCTGAAAAACTGAACAAAGAGAAACAGCACCAGCCCGCTGGCGATACTCGGCAGGATCATACCCTGATAAGTGTCCACCATATGCATGTTATCCACCACCTTATATAACGGCAGGGCAATGGCCTCAAACGGAATCATAAAGGACAGCAGCACCAGCGCAAAAAGCGGTTTCTTAAATTTAAAATCAAATACCGCAAAGGCAAAGGCGGCGACCGAATTGACGATACAGCCAAAAATAATGGAAATACCCGTCACAAGGATCGTATTTTTGACCGGTGTAAAAAAGCCATATTTCGCAAACAGATCTATGTATGCCTGAAATGTAAATTCTACCGGTATCAACGTGTGAACCGAAAAAGGCATAATATAGCTGAACAGTTCCGAATCATCCCGCAGAGAAGCCGAAATGCCCCAGATCAGGGGAAACAGCGTCAACACGGCAACAAAAAACAAACACAGATAGATCAAAATATTTTTCAAATAACGTCTGGATCTTCTCGTCATCATTTCCCCTTTCTCCCCTCCTCCTTCTCATTCAGGATCGCCGCCTGGAACAGACAGATCAGTATGATCAGAATCAGCAGTATCACTACAATAGCTGATGACCTGGTCCTGTCACCATATTTAAAAGCCGACTGATAGGCCTCGTACATCAGCACATTCGTGCTTTCCTGCGGTCCGCCTCCCGTGATCACCTGCATCGGTACAAACAGAAGGATATTCGCGGTCGTATTCGCTACAAAAACGAAAAGCAGCACCTTTTTTAACAAAGGCACCGTGATCCTGGTGACCGTCTTCCACCAGCCCGCGCCGTCAATCTTGGCTGATTCATAAATCGCCACATCAATATTTTTCAGACCGGCCAGTATAAACATCATCCAGTATCCTACGCCCTTCCATGTAGCCACCAGTACGATACACCATAAAGCCTGTGATTTGCTGATAAAGAAATCCTGCGAGGGAATGCCGAACATATTCAATATACTGTTCACAACGCCGCTGTTGGGGTTTAACATGATGTTCCATACCAGACAGGCGATCGTCAGGGAAATCGTCACCGGAAGATAAAAGATCGTGCGGAAAACACCGATTCCGCGGATCGTGGAATTTACCAGCAGTGCGATCAGAAAAGCGATCAATACCTGAATCGGAATCATGACCAGATTGATCTTAATCGTGATCCACAGGGAATTCCAGAAAGAAGAGTCCGCGAACAGATCCGTATACGCTTCCAGGGAAAAACCCGAATCTATTATGAAACTTTCCAGCAGAGTCGTTATGATCGGATACAGCTTAAAAACAAAGATCAACAGAAATGCCGGCAGGATCAGGACATAGGGGAGAAACTGCATTTTTTTAGATAAATGTAACATTTTTTCCTCCTTACTGGCAATACGGACAATGAGATAAACCAAAACAGCATTTATTTCATTGTCCGTAACAGGTGTATTATTTAAATTTCTCCATTGCCTTTTCTATCTTTTCTGCCGCGTTGTCAAGGGACTCTTTGACATCAGAACCGTTCTTAATATCTTCCCATGTATTCTGAATGATCGTGTCATACTCGGTATACCCGGGAGTCAGTGCTCTCGGAACCGCTGTGTTAGCCGATTCATAAGCCGCTATCTTCATATATTCCTGAGCGTCCGCGCTCTCCATGATCATCTCTGCGCCCGCTTTCGTTGCCGGCACATCACCATTGCTGTTCAGCCACATGGTATTTCCTTCTCCAACGGACATATATTTGATAAATTCAGCTGCCAGTTCTTTGTTCTTTGCGTTTTTCGGAATACCGAAATGCCAGCTTCCTGTGGGTGTTCCGACCTCACCCTCATGTCCGGAGAATGCAGGAACCGGCGCAAAACCGTACCCTGTCCACCCTTCTCTCTCACAGGTGCTCGCCATCCAGGAACCATCGATAATGAAGACCACCTTGCCTGCACGGAAGAAGTCTCCCGCATCATCCGCCGATATGCCGCGAAGTGACACGCCGTCTTCGTACAGCTTCTGATACCAGGTCGCACTTTCCACCCATGCATCATCATTCACTACGCCCTGCGCCGTATAACCGTCATCGCCGATATTCTTGCCGCCCATACTGTTAGGAAGCTGATTCATCTGATAAGTTCTGCTGACCTGTCCGAAGGTAAGTCCTGCAATTCCTTTCGAACCGTCAGGATCCACTACCGCCAGTGTCTGCTTCGCCATATCCACCACCTGATCCCAGGTCAGACGATTCTCCACATCGCTTTCCGGCACCGTCACCCCGGCTTCATCCAGAAGATCCTTGTTATACCACAGTAACTGTGAAGAACTGTTCATCGCCGGCGCATAGAATTTGCCGTCCCAACTGCCCGCTTCCAAAGCCGAAGGGCTGAACTGCTGCTTCTCCTCTTCCGAGAAATATTCGTCTACCGGCGCCACCCAGTCTTTTACCGCATAGGAAGCAACCAGCGGTACATCAATACCGATAACGTCATAGTCATCACTTCCGGCTTCCAGTCTCACCTGCAGCATTTCCAGATAATCCGCATGAGAATAAAGCTCAACGTTGACGGTCGCTCCTGTTTCCGCCTCGAATTTCTCCACAATCGGATCCAGACTCACTTCCCAGTCACCCGCACCGGTATCCGCAAAAGTAATGCTCTGTCCCGCAAACGGCTTATCACCGCTGTCCGCCGCATCCGCTGCCGGCTCTGTTTCCGCCCCGCTGTCGGCTGCCGATTCGCTGTTATCCGCTGCCGGAGCGGCGCTCTCGTTCGTACCCCCACCTGACGAATTTCCGCCGCATGCGGTGAGGAGTCCCGTTACCATAACACCCGACAATAAAACTGCAAGTACTCTTTTCCTGTTCATCTTTTTTCCTCCCTTACCTGGCTAATTTATCAAACAGGTCTTCAAACAGCATATCCCTGTTGATCCCATATACATACTTGATAAAGTGTCTCGTCTTATCAATCGCCCATTTATGATCGTATTCCGGAATCGGACTGTGTTCGAGGCGTTCAAACATAAATTTCTCATCCAGAAGCCAGGCTACTGCCGTCACATCCCAGATCGCACGGCTCCAGCACTTGCCCTGGCCTACCAGTTCGGCTTCATTGACCGTATTCTCCAGCAGATAATCGCACAGGGCGTTCTTGCCTTTCAGCCAGTAGGACAACTCCGGACCTGTGGTCGCGAATGCGGATACCACGCCCATACACGGCAGCTGTACCAGCGGCACGCCGCTGCCAAAAATGATCCTGGCCGCCGCCACATCCTGGTACAGATTGAACTCATGATTGTCATGCCACTCCAACGCATTGCCGCCAAGCCACACTACTACAATCTTCTTAATGATCTCCGGCTCAAGCAGGATCGCGGAGGCGATATTGGTGATCGCGCCGATCGCCACAACATACAGCGGTTTGTCCTCATCCCGCTCCATCGCTCTTCTGACAAGATCTCTGGCCGCCGGGGAATCCACCGCTTCTTCTTCACTGGGCAGATACATCGTTGAACCCCTGTAAGTCACTTCCTTGAATTCCGGACGCTCCATCAGATCCAGAACTTTCATGATCTCCTGATAGCTCTTCTCCATGCCGTCCCCCGGACCCGAGGAGTGGTGATTGTAAAAAGGCGCCGCGTAGATGGCCTCAAGATTCAGCTTATCATCGGACTTGATCAGATAGGCAAGCGCAAACTGATCATCGATCTCGTTATAAGTATCCGTATCGAGTATCACATCCACTTTGCCCTTCGGTTTCTCCAGACGTGAAACAAGTCTGCTCTGGTCGATCTGCTTCTTCTCCGGAAACAGGTGTATCATCTCCGCCCAGTCTGTCTTCTTCTTTTCTTCTCCCATACTTCTCCTTTCCCTGCAATGAAAATCTGACTGACTACCCTTCCGCTATTTTAGGAAATTATTTTCCTAAAATATTTTCTTATGCACCATATACTATATTATTTCTTTTTTCTTGTCAACAATATATTTATTATGATGGTAAAAATATTTTCAGAAACCATTTTCTTTATGCAGAATATATAATTACTGTTCTTATCTGCATTCCCTTCAGCAACAAATGATTAATTTCATTGAAAAGATTGGTGCGATACTATATAGTGTACTATAACGATTTACATATTTTTAAAACCGGCGGCTGATCGCCGCACACAACGGAGGGCTATATGACCATAAAGGAAATCGCCGGTCTGGCAGGCGTATCAATATCCACCGTCTCCAAGATCATCAACAACAAAGATCAGGATATCAACCCGGAGACCAGAAAACGCGTACTGAAAATTGTAAAAGAATATAATTATACCCCTTATGGAACTGTCAGGAACATTTCTCAGGCCAAAACTTTTCTTCTGGCTGTCCTTCTTCGCAGCTGCGACGAAAACAGTCCGTTTATCTATGGCGTTTTGCAGACTGCACAGGCATACGGCTATAATATCATGCTCTTCGACAGTCAGGATGACGCCACCATGGAATTAAGGCATATCACTACCATCTGCCGCAACAACGCCGACGGCCTGATCTGGGAGCCGGTCAGCGGTCAGAGCAGAGAATATGCGCATTATCTGTCGGAGCAGAACATCCCCGTTACTTATATCAATGCCCCGGCGCTGCCCGGCGCTTATCTGATCGACTTCGAAAAGATGGGATATGACCTGACTTCAAAGTTATTAGACCACAAGCACAACAGGATCGGCTGTGTACTGCAGGAAACCGATTTCCGTTCCACGCTTATTCTGGAAGGCTTCAAGAAATGCCTGTACGACCATCAGATCGGCTTCGAGCCCCAAATGGTTCTCCGTTATCCGGAGGAAGCATTTGTGCCAAACATACTCAATTATCGTTTTACGGGTATCGTGAATCCGCATCTTACATCTGCTCTGTTCCTCTATGAGCAGATGCGGAAGCTGCACTACCACATTCCTTTTGACCTGTCACTGGTCAGCCTGAGCGACGGAATCCGGGGACCGCTCCCCTACCCGTCTATTTCCTGCATGAGGATCCCGTACTGGGAATTTGGCTGTCACGTCTGCAGCCAGCTGATCAACCTCTGCGAAAAAAAGACAACGACAGAAGCCCCTCTTTCCTTCAGCATCGAAAACATCCTGGACACCGAGGACAGCGTCAGCATACCGCCCTCCCTGCGCAGCAAGAAGATCCTGTCTGTGGGCAGCATCAACATAGACTCCACCTTTAACGTTGACAGCTTCCCCCAAGCCGGCAAGACGGTGAAGATCTCTCAGGCCACCACGACACTTGGCGGAAAAGGCGCCAACCAGGCGGTAGGGGCCGCGAAGCTGGGACGGGACGTGACGCTGATCGGCAAGATCGGAAACGACGCGGACTCTGCTTTTATACTGGACATTCTGAATCAGGAAAATATTTCCACGCAGGGGATCAGGCGCGATCCCGGCCTGCCTACCGGCAAGGCCTATATCTATACGGACAACAGCGGTGAAAGCGCCATCACCATTATGGAGGGGGCCAACGCTTCCCTGTCGGCAGACTGCATCGCCCGCAGCCGCTATCTGTTTGACAATGCCGGCTACTGCCTTTTGTCCACGGAGCTGCCGATGGCTACGATACTGGAAGCCGCCAAAACAGGCCGTCAGGCCGGTGCACGCATCGTGATCAAACCGTCCGCGCAAAAAAGCCTGCCGGAATCCCTGCTCTCCCTGATCGATCTGTTTATTCCCAATCGCAAGGAGGCGGCCACCCTTTGTCCCGACCGCGCTTCTATCGAGGAGCAGGCCAATTACTTTCTGGAAAAAGGCATCAAGACCGTGATCATCACGCTGGGCGAAGAGGGCTGCTACCTCAAGACCGCCGATATGGATAAATATTTTCCGGCCTCTTCCTTTATGGCGGTAGATACGACAGGCGGCGCCGACGCCTTCATTTCGGCGCTCGTCTCTTATCTGTCCGAGGGCTACTCTCTGGATCAGGCGATCCGCATCGCCACCTACGCGGCCGGGTTCTGTATCTCCCATCTGGGCGTCGTTTCCTCTCTGGTAGACAAGCTGACGCTGGAAACCTATATCAGCAAGACAGAACCGGAGCTTCTGCATCTCCACCCCGACGGACAGGAAGAGGACCAGCCGCCGACGGCAGCAGAATAGCGCAAATGCAAACAGTACACCGCAGCGCAAAGTCCCGCAGACAATAAGGAAACAGCCTGTACGAAAGATGATTTCCGTATTTATTCTTACGAAAAATCATCTTTCATACAAGCTGTCCTACGGGCCGGCAAATAGACCGGCATATAATCTTGTGCCCCTGTTATCTCTTAACTGTTTTAAATGTAATCTCTCCCGTAAACTGCCCCGTCTCCTCCCCGATCCGCTCTGTCGGAAAGACAAACGTTGCATATTCCTCGAATGCCTTTTCGTTTCCCAGCGTCCCCACAAACGAACCGTTCACATAAAGAGTGGTCCTGCCCGTTTCTCCGACCACTTTCAATTCCACCCATTCTTCCCGGGGAAGTTCGTATTCCCACGTATAGGTCCTGCCCTCCCGCGCAAAGCCGACGCGGCCGGTTTCCGGCTCCACCGCATAAAAGGCCCACGTCCCGTAAGCACTGGTACTTTCGGCGATGATCTGCACACCATTCGGCTCCTCTGCCATGGATCCTCTGGCCGGCACGCCATCCGGCTCCTCTGCCGCGGCCACGCTGCCCGGATCGCCCTCTGTCCGTTCTACAGCCTGCCCTGCGTTTCCATCCTGCCGGTTTTCTGTATATTGTCCGGCTTCATCAGACAGTTTCACCCGGATATCTACTTCATAATACGGCTCCAGCCCGGTCTCTTCGTCGTAGATTCTGTTTTTTCCTCCGCGGAGCTCTTCGGATGCCTGCCCGATCTGCTCCGCCAGAGCCATGAATGCCTCATAGCCTGACGCCGCCCGTTCTCCCCACAGCCCGGCCGAAAGCACGGGCAGCGGTTCCGCAAACCGGTCATACAGGTCATACTCGCTGATCCCCACATCCAGCCTGCCGCACATATCATTCCACAGCATGTAGACCGCTCCCAGCATCTGCGGAGAATACACCGGTATTTTTTCCAGCAGGTTATAATCGTAGAACTTGTTCGGCTCCCAGTTATCATACAGGTCTCTCGTATCCAGATGGTCATAGCCGCCGCCCGGGATCACATACAGATGATTGTTCTGCATATTGATCAGCGAATAGCCAGCCTCGTACATCTCTCGCGGATCCGCCCAGACGGTACTCCAGATATTCATCTGCAGATTTTCCGGATCCGGCATCGTGGTGCCCGGCATATTGCTCAGACTCCCCCACAGGCGCACAGTCCGGCCTTCGCTTTGCACAAGCTCTGCGATCTCCTGCAGATACTTCCTGTACTGCTCTCCGTCCCCGTAGTACTCGTCCATGCCGATGTTGACGATCCCGGCATCCCGGAAAGCAGCGTTTTCTCCCGACAGCGCTTCCTGCCAGATGCTTTTGACGAATTCCACCGCCTCCCTGTTGCTTAAGTCAATCTGATCCACCGCTTCCGGTCTGGTCTTGAGCGCATAGGAAGGAAACCGCTGCGTGATCGACAGGGAGTGGGCCGGCGTATCAATCTCCGGCACGACCGTCACGCCATAAGTTTTCGCCGTCTCGATAAAATGTGCAAACTCTTCCTTCGTGTATGCATACTCTGATGATGTCAGCTTCTGCCCGTCCTCCCCCACAAGGGCAGATTCCAGCCGAAACGCGCTGTCCGCCGTCATCGCCTGCTCGACGGAATCCGTCAGACCGCTTGTGCTCAGGATCTCATTGTCGTTCAGATGAATCGTCAGATCGTTCATTTTATAGAAGGACATGGTCTCCATCATGGCATACAGCGTATCCAGAGACACCGGCTTGCGCGCCACGTCAATCCCGAATCCGCGCACCTCATAGCGCGGATAATCCCGGATCTGTCCCTGGGGAATACCATTATTTCGGCTCAGGATCTGCAGCAGCGTCACCGTTCCCCAGCGGACACCCGTGTCAGTTTCTGCTAATATGACACACTTGTCACTTATATCGCAGAAATATCCTTCCTCTCCCAGGCCTGCTGTCTCTTCCGCATACCCCAGGTAGATATCCCCGGCCGCCATATCCTCCACGCTGCCGCTTTTTACCTCCACGGAACGTTGTGTCACCGCCTCATACCCGTCCGCAAAAAGCGATGCCACAGCTTCCAGCGCAGAGCCTTTTTCCACGATCACGCACAAATCTTTCGCCGGCACAAACTGGCCGCTGCCGCCCTTCCACTCCGCCAGAGCGGGGATGACTTCCGGGCAGGCATTCGGCGCAGACAGGTTCTCAATGCCACTCTCCGGGCCGCCTTCCGCTTTGTCCGGTGCCTTGTCATCCTCGTCTGAACATGACGGCACTGTCACTTTTTGTGCGATCTCCCTCGTATCCGACGCATCCTCCACACTGCTGACGCGAAATCCCACTGTCACCTCTTTTTCCTGAATGGTCGGATAGATCACGCCGTCTTCTCCGATGATCTGTTCATAGTCGGCCCCCAGATAAGTGACCTCATAGCCTTCCGGCGCCTCCGGCATCACCAGATAACGGCCGCCCGCCTCCCCGCAACCGATCCTGGCTGTTTCCAGCCGGTAAGCGGCGGGCTTGTCCGCATACACTTCAAATTCATACAGGGAGATGTTCTGATACAGGTTCGAATAATCCCCCTCATTCATGGATACCGCATACGTGCTGAGCCGAAGGAACCTGACCCTGGCCGCCTCTTCCAGCGCGATCTCCTGATGCTTCATCTCCGGCGCGGTGTCGAAGGACTGCAGCACCGTCCACGTCTCCCCGTCCAGCGAGCCCTCCAGCGCGTAGGAAACTGCGTTGCGCCGCTCCCATTTCAGGACAACAAAAGAAACTGAAATTTCTTCCGGAAATTCCAGTTGTATATAGTGGGACGCATCCTCCCAGTTATTCTCGCTGGACCAACGGGAGGACAACGTGCTGTCATCCCCGTCAATCGCCATATATGCCGACAGGCTCTCATTCTCCGTGCTGTCACTGGTGGCGATAACGCCTTTTCGCAGCGCCAGATTCGCGCGGTTCTTCGAAGTTCCCCGCAAATGCACCGCCCCGATGACCACGGCAAACAGGACGACCGCGAAGATCCCCGCAAGAAGGCCGGCAGCATATTTTCTTTTTGTATGACCCATATTTTCTACCATTTCGGAATATGACCTTTTCCGCAGGGCCTCCACAAGACCATGCGGAAAGACTGCCACAAGACGTTTCTGTTTCTACAAAAGCACCCCGAGGAGCCCGTAGGAAAAGATCGACATGATGACTGTCGCGATCGCGATACCAAGAAGCTCCGCCAGAACCGCCTTTTTAAAGTCCACGTCTAAAAGCGCGGCGATCAGCGAACCCGTCCAGGCGCCTGTTCCGGGCAGGGGAATGCCCACGAAAAGCACCAGCCCCCAGAACTCGTAGCGCTTGATGTTATCGCTCTTGCTCATGGCCTTGTTCTCCAGCTTCTCCACCAGTCCGCGGAAAAGTCTGATCTTCTTCATCCATTTAAAAATCTGCTTGATAAAAAGCAGGATGAACGGGATCGGAATGATATTGCCGATGATACACAACGGGATCGCCGTGGTGATCGGCACCTCCAGAAGTTTGGACACGATCAGCCCGCCCCGAAGCTCCAGAATCGGTATCATCGAGATGATAAACACCACCGCTTCCTTAGATACATACTTTCCCAAAGTAACTGCAAATGCCGCCGCTAATTTCTCCATAATCTCCTCCGTTTGCTGTTTTCAACTCTTTTTTACTATATATTATAAAGTTTGTATTGTAAATATGTGTCCGTCGGCACGCAAACTTTCACGCTCCGCAAATTTTCTGCAGAGCCTGGTACAGCGCCTTCATCTGACCCTCTGTGCCGATCGTGATGCGCAGACAGTTGTCGATGCGCGCCTTGTTCCAATATCTGACATATATGTCATTTTCTTTTAATTTCTCGAAAATCTCCTTCGCCGGTATCTCCCTGTGGCTGGCGAAGATAAAGTTGCCGTATGATTTCGGAAAGGTGAATCCCAGCGCGGCCAGCTCTTTTTCCGCCCGCTCCCGTGTATCGACGATTCTTTTGCAGTGTTCCTTAAAGTAGGTCACATCGCGCACCGCCTCCACGCCCGCCTCCAGCGCCGCATAGTTCAGCGTGTAGGAATTCACCGAATATTTTACGTCATTCAGATAGCCGATCAGCTTCTCATTCCCCATGGCATAGCCGATCCGCATACCCGCCATCGACCGGGATTTAGAGAAGGTCTGCACCACCAGCAGGTTATCATATTTCCCGATCAGCGGCAGACAGCTTGTGCCGCCGAAATCAATGTAGGCTTCATCTACGATCACTACCACATCCCGGTTGGCCGCAATGATCTGCTCCACCTCATCCGGCTTCATCAAAATACCGGTGGGCGCATTGGGATTCGGAAAGATCACGCCGCCGTTTTGCTGCCTATAGTCTTCCGGTCTGATGCAGAAGTTCTCGTCCAGCGCTTTCTTTTCATAAGGTATTCTGTACAGATCCGCCCACACGTCATAGAAAGAGTAGGTGATATCCGGAAACAGGACCGGCCTGTCCGACTGAAAAAACGTCATAAACGCCAGCGACAGCACGTCATCCGATCCGACGCCGATAAAAAGCTGCTCCTTCTTGATCTGATAATGCTGCGCCAATGCCTCCGCCAGCTGTGTCTGTTCCGGAAATGCGGGGTACAGGCGCATTTTATCTGTCTCCAGCGCGGCCAGTCGCCTTGCCACTCCCGGCGCCGGCGGATACGGATTCTCATTGGTATTCAGTTTGATCACACTGCGCCCGCCGGGCTGCTCCCCCGGTATGTAAGGCACAACCCTGCGCACATTTTCTTCCCATTTCATCTTCGTATATGCCTCTCTGTCCAGATCATCATTGTCCTGCCGCGGCCCGTTCTCCAGCCAGCCGCTCATACTCCGCCGCCTGCGCCTCATCGCCAAGCATCCGGTAGCACTGCGCCAAGCCGCGCAGCGGAATCTCGCCGCTGCACCGGACATTCAGGATGCTTTCCGTCTCATAGGCTGCATTATAATACCAGACAACAGCCTCGTCAATATCCTCTATTTCCACATAATATGCCCCCAGCTCACAGCAGATCTCCGCGCAGCCGTCACAGGCCGTCACCTTCATGGCATACTTGAAAAATTTTGCAATATCACCCGTTATTCTCGCCGCCCGGGCAGCCACACAGGACGCTTCCTTGATCTCGTCCACATCCCGTTCCGTATCGAGACAGGCGTTTTCAAAAAAAGGCCCCGCCTGTACAAAATCCTGATCCTCTCCCGAGATAAAAAGTTCCCGGGCGTAAATAGTGTGCAGCCTTTTATCCAGCCTGACTCCGTCCTGCGTCATGCGCGCAAAAGCGGCCAGATCCCGGTCTTTATGGCTATCTTCCGGCATGTGGCAGATCTCCACCTCGCTGTCGTAGATCACCGGCATCAGTCCTACCTGCTCATGAATGGCGCCCTGCCACCGGAACGTCCGCAGTCTTTTAAAAAGTTTGGGCCGCAGTTCCCGGTCAAAATTGTAGATTGTCCCAAAAGAAAGCTGGTTCGTGTAATACATCTGCACGATATCAATCTCCGGCAGCAGCGTCTCCTTCAACCGCCGGAACGCCTCTCTGTTTTGCCTGTCCAGCACCTCATCCGCATCTGCAGAATAGATATATTCCATCTCTGCTTTGGAAAAGGCAAAATTGCGCGCCGCCGCAAAGTCCCCGATCCAGGTGAAATCATAGAGCCGGTCCGTGTAGCCGGCGGCAATCTTTTTCGTATCGTCCGTGGAGCCGGTGTCCACGATGATGATCTCATCCACCAGGTCCGCAATGCTGTTCAGGCACCTTGCCAGAATCTTCTCTTCATTTTTCACGATCATGCACAGACTGATTGTGATCATTTTACGCCTCTTCTCCCCTCTGCCTCAAAACCGCCGCACAGCTTTTATAACGACAGTCCTCTCCTGTAATAGACCGACTGCCGCATACACTTATCCACATGTACGACGCACCTCTCGTCCCCCGCATGGAGCGTCATATCTCTGTAACGGTTTTTGCGGACAAACCTTTTTGACGGACAGATCTGGTATAAGGTCGTGTAGGACAGATCCGCCATCCGCTCCCCGATGTTCACAAGACAGCCGTCCCTCTCCCGGCGCAGGCCGGCCCGGCCAAGATAACAATACCGCTTCCCGTTCCAGTTATAGATACGCACCGTATGGTTCTGCAGCACATACAGCGCTGTCAGCAACATAACTGCCAGGATCAGCAGGCCGCCCGCCACACAGAGCAGAACCGGAAAATCTGCCGATGATCCGCCTGCAAAAAATTCTCTGATTCCGCCTGCATAAATTTCGTTGATAAAGCTGTTATAGTCGTTGTTCAAGCAAATTCCCCTTCTCTGTCATCGGGCCATCCCTGCCCGCTGCCAATAGTCATAGAGTAGCATACTCCTTACCATATTGCAATCTCAAGCCTTTTTAGAACGACTTTCTGAACGACTTTCCGGTCTGCAACGTTCTGCAAGATACCGTATTCCAAGCGGCACTGCGATTCCGGCTGTCAGGTAGACCATCTTAAAATGCTCCGCCCCGTTTACAAGATAGATATAATCAATGTTGGAACGAAACTGTGCAGGATCAAAGTCCGCGAAGCATCCTGTCGATGCCGCAAGGCCCGCCAGAACCATTTTCACCACCATAAAGACCATTACGTGATGCATCATCACCGTATAGGTATGCTGCCCCAAATATCGAACCGGCCCGTTCGTCTTTACCAGAGGCGCCGCAATCCTGGCAATGCGCAGCCAAAAAGCAATACCTGACACGATTGTCACATAAGGGATCACCGGCCCGTTGGCAAATCCCGTACACCACACACTGCTAAAAGCAAGGCCATTGCAGCCTATATTTAATAACGCCTGTATTGCAATCAAAATCGAAAAATACGGCAGATTCCTCATTGTATCATGCTGTTCCAGTTTCTTCTTATAAAACTGCCCCATCTGAAAGCAGGGATAGAGAAAAAGGATCCTGCCCGGCGCCTTGTAATCTCCCCAGACATGCCCTCCCACTGCCAGATATACTACAGCCATCCCGACCGCAAGACTGCCTGCCAGATACAGCCATTCAAGATTTTGTCTGCTCAAAACTTTTCCGAAAATCCATCCGCCTGCAAGCCGCATGAGAAGATTCAGCATCTCTATCACAAATAACACCGGCACAAACCAGGCCGCATAATTATAGATAAACTGATAGCCATGCATAAATGGCGCCAGAAAAAGCGTCCGCAGGCTGATCTCCTCCCCCATGGCAAACCCGTTCCAACGCATCAGCCATGCAGCCAGTCCATAGACCAGATTCCAGATCAAATAAGGCATCAGCAGTCTGCGCGCCTTCTTCACCACATAGCCAAAAGGATGTGTCTCTTCTGTCTCTTTATAAAAATAACCGGATATGAACATAAAAAGCGGCACATGAAAAGAATAATAAGGAAACAGATCTCCCACCGTCAGGATATTATAGCCAAGATGCCCCGCCACCACCATAATGATCGCCAGTCCGCTCAAAATACCAAACGTCATATTATAGTCTGTTTTTATATTATTTGTTTTTACATTATTTGTGTTTATAGTTATATTCGCATTTGCATTTGCTGCTTTTTTCATTATAACACCCATTATTTTTATAATTCATGGTTCAACCGGCCGTGAACTGTGACTACTATATTTGGATTTTGCATTTTACATGTTTTTGTAGTTAACGACATTAGAAATAGTATACCATATTTTTCATCAAAATGTTATGATAAAAGGGAATGGGCTGGATGCCTGAAATCATAAAGTGATCGGCGGGTACTATGTAAACGACATTAGAAATTTCGTTTACTATATGTACTCAATGCCCATGCAACAGGGCGCAGGGCACCGTAAATAATAACAGGGAGCATACGACATGAGAGAAAAGCACAAAAAACATAAAGATGACAGCAGATGCAATTCAAGATATGTAATTATCAAATCAGGATTTGATGTTTTAAAAACAGTTGTTTCTAAATTATCTGCGGCTGTTCCTCCGCTGCTGTTATCGGCCGCTTTCGCCGCAGCACTGTGCGGCTGTTCCTCCCCCTTTGAAGCCACTGTACAAACATCTGGGCCCATCACAGATTACATCCGGGCATCCGAGCCCGTACCCGAAAACGGCTCCGGTAATGCGCCGGCCACTTCCGGCGAAACCGCTCCAGCCGGCGCTTCCAACCCTTATCCCGATCTGAGTGTGCCGACCTGGCTTACCAAAGTGGAAGATACCTACTTTCTTGTAGACTGTTATCACAACCAGGTGATCTACCACGATAATCTGGAGGATCCGCTGAGCAGCTGGAAAGTAATGACGGGTGATATTGATAAGGGACATACCCTTGCCAGTGACGGAGAGGTGTATCTGATCGACGACACAGAACAAAATCGTGTTTTAATTTTTGAAAAACAGGCGGATGCTTATATCCATACACAGACTTTTCAGGAGATCGGAAACCGGCCGCACTACATAATCTACCATGCGCCCACAGATACCTTCTATGCCTGGAGTTCCATGAGCGGCGAAATGTATCTCTTCCGCCACAACCCCGGTGATACCCGTATGTATCTGACGGAAATCCGCCGCATCGACTCTCTCGATCAGGTATATGTGCGTTCTTTCACGATCATCGGGGACGAAATCTATTTTGTATCCGGCAATGCTTCCATCATCCGTGCTGATCTGGACACTTTTGAGATATTGGAAACCTATCCTGTTCCCGACCAGATGGCCGGGATGATCCAGCTTACCCGCATTCAGGACTATTTCTATATCACCGTCTCCACGGATATCACGGGCAATCAGGATCATGCAACCATTCTGCGCACCCGGGATTTGTCCGCGCTTGCAGAAGGCGGCTATGAAGATATCTATGAAAATTTTATCGGCGGCGGCACGCCTTACTACATCACGCAGTTAGATAACGCATATTATCTGACGGAGCACCGCCTGCCCGGACATTCCCTCTGGCGCTTCTGCGTGGAAAACAACCAGATCACGGAGGTGGAAGCAGTCTATTAAGACTGCCTTATTCCTCTTCCCCGAAACGCACTTTCCTCGCATTAACATCGCCGTAAAGCTCCATATCCGGTATTGCCTGCAGGAATTTGGTAAACTGCGAATACCCGTAGTTTTTGGGCGTAAATCCCGCATATTTACGGTGCACGCTGTTGCTCAGCTCGTTCACCCGCATACCTTTCCTGCCGGTCAGCTTGACGATCGTCTTAATATAGGCCGTTATCTCATCCTCGGACTCCTGGTTCTCTTTCAGTTCCACGTTGATACGCGTGTTATTTTTGACTAGTTTGAGGCTCGGAATCTCCTCCAGAAAACGGGATAACAGGCTGTACCCATAATTTCGCACATCAAAATCCGGATATTTATTCAGCAGTCTGCTGCCGATCTCACCAAGCCCCGTCTCCTTATCCTTATTCTCATTCTCCGTAATGATATTGATAATGGCGCTCTCGATCACTTCCTTGCTGATCGATGTGGATTCCTTCTCCTCGGCTGCCTTCCTGGCCGCTGCTTTTCTGCCCTTGCCTTTGAGTCCAACGCTGCGTGATATGCCATGCGCACTCTCATGAGCCGGATCCTGCACTTCCTCCTGCAGTTCCTGATCATCCTCGTCGATCAGATTCTCAAGCACCGTAAACTGGGAACAGGCCGTCCGGAAAGAACGGGGTGTCTTCTCTTCCCCCATGCCAACCACGCTCATGCCGGATTCCCGCAGTCTGATCGCCAGTCTCGTAAAATCACCGTCACTGGAAACAATACAGAAGCCGTCCACATTGCCTGTATAAAGAATATCCATGGCATCAATGATCAGCGTGGAATCCGTCGCATTCTTGCCTACCGTATTGCAAAACTGCTGCATCGGCGTGATGGAATTCTCCATCAGTTTATTCTTCCATCCCCTGGCCTGCGTGCTTGTCCAGTCACCGTAGGCTCTGCGGTACGTGACGATTCCATGTTTCGTCATCTCATCCATGATCGCGGAGATATATTTTGATGAAATATTGTCTGTATCGATCAATATTGCAAATCTCTTGTCTTCCATAAAAACACCCGTTCCATTATTTCTTTTCCGCATAGCGGTTGCTGCACATCCTGCCACCCTGCACTCACCTGAATATACAGATTACAGCTGCACATGCAGCTTCATCTGCAGACATTCCTTGATCAGGTTTACACAGTTATCCCAGCCCACTCTCGAGCTGTTCAATATTAAATCATAGTTTAGCGGATCCTTCCAGTCTCTTCCCCTCGTATAATAACGGTAGTAATCTGCCCGGTATTTGTCCGTCTTATGTACCAGATCCCTGGCTTTGCTCTCATTCACCTGCATCCTGTCCATAACGGTAGCTATGCAGTCCTTCTCCGGTGCATCCACAAAGACACTGACCACATTCGGCTCATTGCGCAGAATATAATCCGCACACTTACCGATGATCACACAGGATTCCGTCTTGGCAAGCTCTCTGATGATCTCCGACTGGATATTGAAAAGATTAATATCGGACGTAAATTCCTTATCACTCGGCTCCACCACATAAGTATAAGGAATCTTCATCAGATGCCGCACCATATAACCCCCGCGCAGCTTCTCATCCACCTCGGCGAACAGCTGCTTATTGATGCCGCTGTAATCCGACGCCATGTCCAGAAGCTGCTGTGCATAACAGGAGATTCCCAATTCCTTTGCAAGCTGCGTTCCGATCGCCTTTCCGCCGCTGCCAAATCCACGCGCCACCGCAATTACATAATTGTCCATAAGTATTTCCCCCTTCCCGCCTGAAAAAGTTCCGAACTATATAAGATAAGTTTACCATAAATCTGCTTCTGTTAGTACCGTAATTTTACGCATGACTGTAATTTTATACTAGTATAATCCACGATAATTACCGTGCCCTTACACGCAGGATAAATTTTCATATGCAAGGCGGAGGAATGAGGCGTAGCGGTGGCTACGTCGATTGACGGCGCTATGTGCCAGTGGCACATGTTCAGCGCGGACCGAAACGGAGTGTAGACCAACGCGGCAGATGGAAATTTAGACAAGTGAAAGGGGAGGATAATTATTGTGGATTATACTAATTCCCATGAGTACAGTTTGCCGCATCTATGGCGATGACCAGCAGCAGCCCCATCAATTCATCTGCAGGGTTCACAATGTCGATCGCATACGTATCTCCCCAATGGAGCAACTGTTTCGAAATGTGGAGTACCGCACTGCATCCGGAATAAACGTCATAGTCCCATCCCAGGAAATCTCCTTCCGCACGCCAGCCGTTAAAATCCACCTCGTACTTTGGCTTAAAGAAGGTAAAACGTTTTTCGATCCGGCCGCGCACCGCACCGCCTGTCTCAATCTCGAAGACCGGAAGCAGTGTCATCAGTTTTTCCCGGATCAAACCCACTTCACTGCCCGCCGCATCGTAAACATGCAGCCTGTGCCCCAGCGTCAGAAACTCCGCCTTGACGAAATACTTCTTCCCGCCGTTTTCATCATACACATCATAAGTATCCGTCCAGGAAAACACTCTTTGTTTGATCAACAGTTTCACAGGCGGTATCCCCCTTTCACTGAAATGAGTCCGTTACTTCTTCACTGAACCACAGTTTATCACACTTTATCTGATCCACCCTTTGACCGTCAGAAAGAACAGTAGCACCGGCAGGATAAAGGTCACATAGAACCGCACACCTCCGGGCATCTTGATACCCTCTCCGGTATTTGCTTCCTTCAGATAATGATCGAATCCCCATCCATATCTCGTCACACAGAACAACAGATAGACAAGGGATCCCACCGGCAGCATCATGTTGCTGACGATAAAATCCTCCAGATCCAGGATCGTGCTCCCTTCCCCGAGCGGCTGGATCGCAGACCAGATGTTATAGCCGAACACACAGGGCAGCGACAGCACGATCAGCGCCACCAGGTTGATCAGACAGGATTTCTTTCTGCTCCAGTGGAAAAGATCCATGCCGCAGGATATGATATTCTCAAACACTGCCAGAATCGTGGAGAAGGCCGCAAACGTCATAAACACGAAAAACAGCGTCCCCCACACGCGTCCGCCCACCATATGATTAAAGATATTCGGCAGCGTGATAAAGATCAGGCTCGGCCCCATATCCGGACTGATATCAAAAGCAAAGCAGGTCGGGAAAATGATCAGCCCCGAAACCAGCGCCACAAAAGTATCCAGCATCGCGATATTCACCGATTCCCCCAGCAGGGTACGGCTCTTATCAATATAACTGCCAAAGATTGCCATGGAGCCGATCCCCAGGCTCAGCGTAAAGAACGCCTGATTCATGGCCGCCGTGATGGTCTCCAGAATGCCTACATCCCGCATTCTCTGCACATCGGGAAGCAGATAAAACTTCAAACCCTCCGTTCCGCCTTCCAGCGTCATACTGCGCACCGCCAGCACCACAATGATAAAAAGAAGCAGCATCATCATGACCTTGGTGATCCTTTCCACCCCTTTCTGCAGTCCAAGGGAACAGATCAGGATACCCGCCACTACGATGATCACCATCACCACCGTCAGCACCGTCGGACTCTCAAGCATCTCCTGAAACAGGCCTGCCACCTGCTCTTTATCTTTGCCGGTAAATTTTCCGGTCAGCATCTGATAAAAATAATACAGCATCCATCCCGCCACTGTCGTGTAAAACATCATCAACAGATAATTCCCGGCCATGCCGATATAGCCGTGCAAATGCCACTTCTGCCCCGGTTTCTCCAACTCCGTAAAGCTCCTGATCACACTTTTCCTGCTGGCACGGCCCACTGCAAATTCCATCGTCATGACAGGCACGCCCATAACGATCAGAAACAGCAGATAAAACAGCACAAACATGCCGCCCCCATACATCCCGGCAACATACGGAAATCTCCACACATTACCAATTCCGATCGCACACCCCGCCGATAACAGGATGAACCCCATCCTTGAACCCAATTTTTCTCTTTCCACTTTTCCGCTCCTCCTGCGTTTTATCACAAACGGCAGCCACGTACACTTTCTCACAGCCAAATGGTTGCCACAAGTGTTCTAAGTATACCACAATAAAGGGACTATTTCATCCCATTATTCAACATAAAATACTTTTGTAAGCGGTTCACCTTTCGCCAAAATGAGTACATTTTGAGAACTTCCGGGTACGTATCTGAGGAGGTGGTACATAATGGAAAATCATGTGAAAGGTACAGGATATGATATCAGAAACAATCACAGGCATTGTAAATCTTGCAGGTATCATAGTGACGATCATCAGCATCATCGTCACCATGATCAGCATCTTACAATCCTGTAGGAAACGAAAGAATCAAAAAAGCAACCGCCCCTCACCAAGGTAAAGTTGCTTTTTGACAAATAACCAAGGTGAACCGTTTGCTTCACGGCCGGCACCTTTTTATAAACACATTATACCATCTCTTTATAAAAAGTCAACTGATATTCGTTAAAAAACTCTCCAGCAGCGCAATCACAGAGCTTTCTCCGTTAATGTTTTATTGAATAGATTTTTGTGTAACGCTGTATTTTCCTTTCTCATGCGTGATCTCCAGCGGCTGCAGCGAATACTGTGTGATCTTATAGCCGTCCGCCGTCAGGGACACGGTGAATTCCGCCGCTCCGCCCTTTACACAGGCCTGCTCATACTGGGCGCTGACAAAATTGCCGATGGAATAATAGACCAGCATCTGATGACCGTTCCCGTCCTGCAGCATTTCGTAAGGCTGGAGTGTATGCGGGTGCGTGCCGATCACTGCATCCACGCCGCTTTCCAGAAAAACCTGCGTCCATTTCTCCTGAAAAGCATCCGGCTCCTTCGCATATTCCGTTCCCCAATGGGCGAAGACAATCACCATATCGCTTTCCTCCTTCGCTGCCCTGACCGCCTCCCGAATCCTGTCCTCGTCTTCCAGCAGATGCACCATAGCGGGGCACTCGTCCGGTATTTTGATCCCGTTCGTTCCGTAGCTATAATTGAACAGCGCGAAGCGGATTCCATTTCCTGTCACAACCTCATAGGGCCGCTCTTCTTTTTCTTCCTCAGACTGGATCCCCAGACAGACGATTCCCTGTCCGTCAAAAAAATGTTTCGTAAAATTTACGCCTGCCGCCCCCCTGTCCAGCGCATGATTGGTGCCGCAGGTGACCACATCAAATCCGGCGTCCACGATCGCTTCCCCGACCTGAACCGGCGTGCCGAATCTGGGATAATCGCCGTACATGGCCGGATCGCCTGTAAGCGGCGTCTCCTGATTGATCACCGCCACGTCATTCCTGTCGATCAGTTCCCTGCTGTTCTCATACAAAAAGCCGAAATCCCCGCCGTGACGCAGGCCGTACCGGTAGATCGGTTCATGGATCAGGTTGTCTCCGAACACCACAAAGGATACTTCCGTCTCTTCCTTCGTAAAGCCCCAGGAAAGCCAGACCCAGCGGCTGACCTTCCCCGCCGGATCCGCCAGAAACAGGCGATTCTGCTCCTGCGAAACATCCCCTTCCCGATTGTCACCCGTCATTCTTTCCTTCGCTTGAACTGACATATCTGTCACATCCTGCCCGATATAAGAAGACATCCACTGCGGCTTCACCTTACCCTGCCGGCACTGATAGACATATATATGCTGCGACCAGTTCCGTTCATCCCGCTCCATCCAGAAGGGCCTGCTCTCCCCGAATCGTCCGATCTTCCAGCAGAGCAGCAGCAGTTCTTCCTCCTGATCATTGTCCGCATCGCCGAACAGGATCTGCTGCACCTTTATCTCCTTCGGTGAATTCCATATGACAGTGTTGTCACAAAACACCGTAACCTGTCCTTTCTCCAATACCGCCGTATATGCTCCCGACCTGTCGCACACCGTCCCGCTCTCCCACGAAATCCACGCCGGCAGAAATGCCCCGGTCTGCCAGAGTCCATAGAAAACGGCGCCGGTACAGACCAACGCCATTATCACTATGCAAATTCTCTTTGTCATCCTTCTTCTCAAAGTTCACGCTTCCCATCATGCCGCTTTATGAAATCCCCGACATCTGTTTTCAATACTCATAGATCCACCGGTAGCTTTCCGTCCACGCCGGCTTCTGCACAGGCTTCTCCAGATTGTATGTGCCGTCATCGCCCTGCATCACGCCGATCATCTGCCGCCATTTTGTATCTGTCAGTCGGTCTTCCATGGGCCAGCTGAACTGATAGAAAGAATACACGCTGCCTCTGGCGATCTTCAGCTTGCCGTCCACCTTCACGATCACATAGATCAGCGACGGAACGTCCGTAGCCGCTTCGAGCACTTCACCGTTTGGATTCGTGGCGATATCCACCACAAGCGCCGCCGGGAATTCCTGTACCTCCACCCCTTCTTCGCTGCCGCTCGCCGCTTTTGCCGCCTCATACCAGAAATGTTCGATATTGCCGCCGTAATTCCGTATAAACTCATACTCCTCGTCTGTCAGCACTTCCTCCCGCAGCTCCTTTTTGGAAATCTCCAGCAGCTGGCCGGCAATCTGCGACAGACGTGTCAGATTCTCTTCCTCAACGCTGTTCAACATCCCGTAGCGCTTAAGCCCCTCGGCCGTTCGATCCGCCAGCTCCACAAACCGTGCATAGACCACAGGTTCCGGCTCCACGTACCCCCTGTCGTCCGGTTCCTGCTCGTAACCGCCGCCGCCCATCTCCGCGATCACCTGTTTTGCATACAGTATCGTGTCATGCTTCAATTCCGTAAAGCTGCCCGCAAAGCATTCCAGATCCTTCTTCTGCCACTCTTCACTCTGCATAAACACCGGGTAGCCCTCGCCTTTCACTTCCAGAAGGGGCCGCAGTGTGTGCAGCCAGTTCGCGTACAGACTGGCCGACCAGAGGGCATTATTTTCCTGCGAAAGCGCCTCCCGCAGCCTGTTCATATTCTCCGAATAGCCCTCATACTCTGCTGCGCCGTTCTCTTCCAGAATACGAAGAGCCAGATCGCTGCCCAGCGCCGCCGGTACATCCAGCACATCGGGAAGCATACGTTTGTCCCCGTTTCCGTTTTCCCGCACCGCGCTGTAGATCAGCTTCTGCATGATCGCGCCGTCTATGGTAAAACGCTGCCCCATAAAGCGGAAGCCCAGAATCACATTGTCTTCCCCGTCCCCGATGGGCACGGAATTGATCTGCGGCGGTGTAAGCGCTCCCGTCATCTCATGAAAACGCGCAAATCCCTCTGCGTTCCCGGCCAGTTCCTCTGTCTTCACACCGCTGCCGTAGGCCTTCTCGATCACCGGCCCATACTCACACACACCCGGATCGTCACTGGCCCCCGCAAAAAAGCTGGTCACGGCATACAGGGATTCCCACAGGCCGTAAGCCTCCTCATCCGCCAAAAGCGCCTGGGAGATCAGGAGTGCGCTTCTGTCCAGTTCTTCACTTCTCTGCTCGAAATGAATCCGGCCATACCACATCATCGCCTTAAAATACCGCTCCAATTCCTCGTCTCCCTCATAGTAACCACGGGGCACATACTGGGTATAGTCCTCCATCTCTCCCGTAATCGCCGATTCATAAATACTGTCAGCCTTCCCGATACAGTCAAGTTCATACAATGCAATATCGGCCGCTTCCGGATTTATGACAGCACTGTCATCTAACAGCTTCATACCCACGGTAAAAAAGGCAACATTACGTTTCGCAGCATTTTCCCATTCACTGCCTTTTAACTTCTCATACTGTGCCACACTGCTGTCAAGCATCCTGCGGCTCAGCTGCCGGATATTTTCCGACAGATATGTCTTTTCTATATTTTTCAAAAGATAACTGAAATACAGATGGTAAGTGTGCATCAAAGAATCCACCGTCACAAAATGGGCAATCTGTTCATAGCGGTCGATCTCGTAGATCTGGAAAAACTCCCGTTCGGCATTTCCAAACACCACAAACCCGTTCTCTACCAGTTTCTCCTTCACTGCATCGTCCAGATAAAACTGCCACAGATTGTCAATATTGCTTAAGTCCGGCTCCACCGTATAAGGCTCCACACAGGGCGTCACGCCCAATGCCGCCAGATCTGCCGCGTCTGATGCGGAAGGCGTGACCAACTGCGGCCGGCCGCCGGTCTGCGCCGCTCCGGCGCCATCCATATTTCCTGCACTTTCTAAGCCGCCCGCTCCATCTGTATCCGCGGTGTTTTCACGGTTTCCCCCTGCGGCATCTGCCTCTGTCCCGGCCTGTTCCCCGGTGCTTTCTCCTTCCGTCTGTCCCGGCGTTCCGCCTCCTGCCGGCCCGGCGCACCCGCTCAACATACCTGCCAGAAGTACCCCTGCCAGAAAAACCGCTGTTCTTCTTTTACGATACATTTCCTCATCCCCCTTTGATGACTTTGCTGCTTTAACCTGTAAGCTCCGTTTCCATGCCTGTCAGGCCTGACTTATCCGGTATAACCCACAATAATTTCAGGAAACACCCTATAATTATCATAACACAATAAGCCATCTACAGAAAGACGAAAATTTCTTAAGAATTCCTTTGCACTGCAAATATAGTAAACGAAATATTTAATGTCGTTAACTATAGCAATCAAACCGTGACTTCTAATACATAATCCGCACGTCCCCCTCATTGGCCGGGTTGATCAGCACTGTCACACTCTCCACTTCTGCAATATCGCAGGAAATCAGTTCCCCTTCTTTCAGTTTTTCCAGTATAACATCCTTTGCTTCCATCATAAGTCCCATCTCGTCACCGGTATACTTCCAGTACCAGCCAAAGTCGATCCTCGCGTCCTCTTCTTCCAGCCATGCAAAGGGTTCCACCCGTTTTGCATTATAGGTTACGCAAAACCGTGCGGTATTCTTTGGCACACTGCGGTCCGTTTCGATCCTGGTACTTCTGCGGTTATAGGATCCGATCACTCCGAAAATATCCAGGGCCTCCTCTTCCGGCTCGAATGCGACATCAATCAGATCCGTCCTCATATCCGGTTCTCCCAGGATATATTTTCCCCCGTAAGTATATCCGCCAAATTCCATAAATGCCACTCCTGCTCCGATTCCACTCAGCAAAACCCCGAAACAGAATACAATGATCGATATTTTATGCAGTCTGCTCATAGTGCACCTCCTCCATCTTCTTCCCCTTTGTTCCGTCTTCGTTCTCCTTTTTCTTCCGGATCATCATTCCGAATCCTCCGGCCGCAAGCGCGCCAAAGCACAGAAGCCCTCCCAGACCGGTTATAAAAATTCCTGTAAACGGATACCCACAGCACAATAACACGATCGTTATGCCGACTCCCAGCAGCATGATCATGGCTATTCCCGTACACAGCAGCGAAAACAGCAGCCAGCCGGTATTCCAACACAGCCGCAGCCCAAAAATACAACAACCCAGCATCCACTGCCACATCTGCACTATCCCCCGGCCCATCGCTCCGAAAAATCCTCCCATTACGCTGCTCCTCTCTTTCGTTTCTCTTATTCCGGCCTTCTTCCTTCGTAAAGCATTGCTATTTGTGACATTTCTGTCATAATTTTCGCATCCGGCACTTTCTTTATTTGCGACACGTTTGTCACTTTTAACATTTTCCGCACCAGCATCGGATCCCTCGTACTCGCCGTCTTCCAGCAGGCCGGCATATTCCTCATCAACATCCAGGCCGTCCGCCTGTGCTCCTCTGCCGGTAAAAGGCCGCACACACCAGGCCGCCGCACCCCGGCACTTCCTGCCAATCCAGCAAAAGCCTGCCTGCATCCCCCGCAGTACACGCAGCAGCAGTTCTTTGCCCCGCCTGCAGAACCTCCCGAAAAAGGTTTCCGGTCTTTTATCCCCTTCCGGATCTTCTGTCCCGTATGCCGAAAGCCCCTTTTCATGCGCCCCGCTCCCGGCCTGACCGTTCTGTTCCGGCCGGTCTGCACCGCCAAATATCCTGCCCGGTCCTGACAGTCCCCAGCCATGCCTGCCCGGTCCCGATCGCCCCAAACCGACGTTGTTCCTGCCTGCACCCGGCGTAACCGGCCAGATTCCCCGCCGTCCCGCCGCCAGCGCATGCTCCGAATCCACATGGTAGGCCGCCAGGATCTCCGCCGCCAGCTCTTTGACAGAACCGAAATCACGAATCGCCTCCTCCTCGCTCAGCCCCTTCAACATCTTCATATCTATATGCTGTGCGTATTCCGCCAGAATATCTTCCTGCTCCTGATCCTCCAAAATACTGAGATATTCCCGCAGCTCACTCAAAAATCGCTCTTTGCTCATGTCTACCTCCATTCCATGACGAAACTCTATTCGCCGTATCTTTCGCATTGCTTTCACATGCTTATAGTTAACGACATTAGACATTTCGTTTACTATAACGCAAGCATAGTTCCGGGCTGAACTGTTACCCTCCGCTGCCTCTTACAAATGCATTGACTCTCGCCTGAAACTCTTCCCATTCCGTCGCCAGCCGCTCCAGGTACAGAATTCCGGCAGCCGTCAGGTGATAGTACTTTCTGGGCGGCCCCTCGGACGATTCCCGCAGATAAGTCTCGAAATAGCGTTCGTTGGTCAGGCGCTTCAACAGCGGATAGATGGTCCCCTCATTCACATCAATGACCTCCGAGACCTCCTCTACGAGCTCATACCCGTACATATCCTTACGGCGCACAGATTCCAGCACAATCAGTTCCAGCACTCCTTTTTTAAATTGTGGATTCATATCACGGCATCCCTCCATAGCGGTACACAGACAGCACCGTATCCCACTTTCAGACAGTGCACATCATCAACCCGCTCCGGTCATTTCGCTTCTGGTATTAGAGTAAACCTACTACTATGTATTGTCAAGTACTAATTTCTTTAAGATAGTATTAAGACTACATCCGCGCTTCCATCAGGCTGCTGGACGAATACCGCCGCAGTCCCCTGTAGAACACTGCCACGGCCGCCGCCAACAGCAGGAACGCATAGCCCAGCACCGTGAATAACATTCCGGCATCAAACTCCGCCAGAATATGTACCGGATGATAGACCGCCATCCCCACCGGGATGATAAAATAGAGCAGGAATCTGGAAATTCCCTGAAAGATTCCGTCCGGATACGTGGCAAAGCTGACAAGTCCCATGACCATTTGATTTCCCAGCATCTCCACCCGTACAAACCAGAAAGCCAGGCTTCCGAAAAGCAGGGCAAACGCCGTGAGAATAACAGTCCCGGTCACGATGAGCAGCAGCGCCAGCAGGAAACCGCCCACAGCAAGGCCGCAGAACAAAAGGAGCCCCACCCCATACAGGAAATCCCCGATGGCCGATACGGCAGTGGCGGATGTTAATATCCCCAGCAGCACATTTTTCGGCTGCACCAGATAAGAATCCAGCTTACCGCTGACGATCAGCTCCGGCAGGGAAAATACCCTTGCAAACAAAATGTGAGACAGCCCGAAGGAAGCCGCGGTCAATCCCCAGAGCATCATGATCTCCCGCATCGTATATCCCCCGATCTCCTCCCGCAGCCGGAACAGAATAAACCACTGTATCAGAATGCACGCATTGTTCAGCATCATGAAAATGATATTCATCAAAAACGTAACCTTATTGACCATTTCCCGCATAATATTATATTTTAAAGAGAGCAGACACACCCTCGTCTGATTTTTAACCGCCGTTAACATACAGCTTCTTAACCCCCTTTCTGTAAACAAAGAACATCAGTCCGCAGCCGGCCGCCAGATACACGACCTGTGCCGCCAGGATCTCCACACATTTTGCCGGCTGGAAATCCACGATCAGCTTAGCCGGCCCGTAGCACACCGTATAGATCGGCGTCAGCTTGAAGAAGGGCTGCAGCGCCCCGGGGAAAATCTCGATCGGAAAGATCGTGCCCACCACCAGAATCAGCTTATCATACAGCCACTGGAAAGGCGTCGCATCCTCGATCCAGAACGAAAGCAGGCCGATGCAGATCTTAAAGACCGCATTGATGGTCAGGCCAAACAGGATGCAGAGCGCCATCGCCGGCACGGTGATCAGTCTGAACCCCGGTATCGCCCCCACCATCACCGTGCCGATCACCACCGCAAGCCCGGCATACATGGGCAGCCTGATACTCCATTCTCCGGTATATTTTGCCAGGATATATAAGGTATAGTGATAGGGTTTATTCATCAGATAAGCAATATTGCCGCCCCGGATATCCGTCTTCACCTGCCGGCCCACCGCACTCGCATTAGAGCCGAACCACATCATCTCCGTCATCATCACATACCAGATCATCTGTTCCTTCGAATATCCTGCGATCAACTCTTCCGGCGTCCGATACATATATTCCCAGAGTTTGATGAAAATATAGATAAACACAAAATACCCGAAAAACCCCAGCGCCATATTCGCCACATACTGCAGATTCTCCATCAGCACCGACCAATAGATGACCCCGTATTTCCGTCCCGGTATGCCATGCCCACGGCACAGCCGCCCCGGGAACCGCCTTTTTGCCATATCCCCTGCATTGGAAACCCCACTGTTCTCATATCTGCTCATCCTGCTGCCATCCTTCCTTAACCCACCGGCGCTATAGCCGATTTTCCCTGCTGCCTGTCTTTTGCCCTGTAAATTTCCATGATGATATTTTCCAGCGGCACATTGGAAATATTGATATCTTCCATGTTCTCCACATTGATCTGCCTGAGCGCGTCGCCGATCTCTACCGCGCCGGTGTCCACCTCCAGTCTGGCATGGCTGCCTTTCTGCTTTAAGACCGTAATGCCCGCCACCTGCGGCAGCTTCGTCTCCTCCTGCATCTTGACCTCCACAATCTTCTTGTGCAGGTAATGATATTTCAAATGTTCCATGGAGTCATCCAGCACGATCTGCCCGTCGTTCACGATGATGATCCGCTTACAGAGCTTTTCAATATCCCCCACGTCATGGCTGGTCAGGAAGATCGTTGTGTTGTACTCCCGGTTCATCTGCCTGATCAGATTCCGGACCTGCTCTTTCACCACCGGGTCCAGCCCGATGGTCGGCTCATCCAGGAAAAGCACCTTCGGCCTGTGGATCAGGGACGCCACGATCTCACAGCGGATGCGCTGTCCCAGCGAAAGATTCCGCACCGGCGTATTGATAAATTCATGCAGCTCGAAGCGCTCCGCCAGCTCCCCGATCCTGTGTTCCATCTCTTCGTCCGGAATGTCATAGATCGCACCGAAGAACCGGAAATTATCATAGGGCGTCAGATGCGTCCAAAGCTGCTCCTTCTGGCCAAACACCGTCCCGATCTGGTACGCCAGCTGTCTGCGCTTTTTCGTCGGATCGATGCCCAGCACTTCCACACTGCCGCCGTCCGGATAGAGAATTCCCGTCAACATCTTGATCGTGGTGCTCTTGCCGGCGCCGTTTGGCCCGATAAATGCCAGCATCTCCCCTTCTTCCACCCCGAAAGAAACCCCGTGCACTGCCCTGATCTCTTCCGTCTGCGGCCGCAGGATCGCTTTGATACTGCCCCGCATTCCCTTTTCCTTCCGCCTCACCCGGAATGTCTTCGTTAACGCCTCCACTCTGATTGCCTGCATGACTTTCTCCTCCCTCTTCCTTCATTTACAGGACAAAAAAAGAACCGCCATGTTCCATACACTTAAAGTGTATCTTCCATGCGGTTCTCCTGTCTTCGATCCTGATTCCCGCATAGCCAAATAAGACTTTCCGTCTTACGGCCATGCGCTCCGGCGGCTTCCCGCCGCCCTCAGGCTGTGACCGTGATCTGAAAAATCTGCTGTACCTGCATAATGGCTATAAACAGAACCTGCTTGATCGTACTCATACTTTCCTCCACATGACAGCCCGGATTGCCGGACTGTCAGCTTGCTGCTGTAAATTTTCAGATAGCATATCACAGTCTTTTGGATCTGTCAAACATTAATTACATTTTAAAACTTATCATTTTATCTCGCCATGCATCTCCTGCAGCGACTTTACGGCACTGACGGGGTGTGTTTTCACATAGTGAATGCCTTCCGCCGTCACTTTTGCCGCCGCTACCGTAGTGATATACGGCGCTTTCGCCTTGATCGCGGCCTTGCGCAGATAGCTGTCGTCATGTACGCTGTCCTTGCCCACCGGTGAATTGATGATCAGGTCGAAATCGCCGTTGGTGATCATATCCCCCACGTTGGGACGTCCCTCGTAGAGCTTCTTCGCCTTCGTAGCCGGAATCCCTGCCGCCGTGATCAGATTATACGTACCTTCCGTGGCCACGATCTCAAAGCCGTCCTGTGCCAGGCTTCTGGCCACTTCCACCACCTCATCCTTATCCTTCTTGTTGACGGAGATCAGCACTCTGCCCGCAAGAGGCAGTTTCGACTGCACCGCTTCCTGCGCCTTGAAAAAGGCTTCGCCGTAAGAGCCGGACAATCCCAGCACCTCTCCGGTAGAGCGCATCTCCGGCCCCAGGATGGGATCCACCTCCGGGAACATATTGAAGGGGAAGACCGCCTCTTTTACCCCGTAATTGGGAATTGCCTGCTCCTTCAGATCCTGGATCGGTGACGGCCGTCCTGTCAGCTCCGCCGTGATAATGTCCGTCGCCAGCGGCACCATGCGGATATTGCAGACCTTGGACACCAGCGGCACGGTACGGGACGCTCTGGGATTGGCTTCCAGCACGAAAACCTTACCGTTCTCGATGGCATACTGCATGTTCATCAGTCCTTTGACATGCATCTCCTCGGCGATCTTTCTTGTATACTCCTTGATGGTCTCCACACTCTCCTCCGGGATATGCACGGAAGGAATGATGCAGGCCGAATCCCCGGAATGAATCCCGGCAAGTTCGATATGCTCCATCACTGCGGGCACGAAAGCATGCGTACCGTCGCTGATGGCATCCGCCTCGCACTCCAGCGCGTGATTTAAGAACCTGTCGATCAGAATCGGACGGTCAGGCGTCACGCCTACCGCAGCATTCATATATTCCGTCAGGCTTTCGTTATCGTAGACCACTTCCATGCCTCTGCCGCCCAGCACATAGGAAGGACGCACCATCACCGGATATCCTATCCTTGCCGCGATGGCAAGCGCTTCCTCCACCGTGGTGGCCATCCCCGATTCCGGCATGGGAATCTCCAGCTTCTCCATCATGGCGCGGAACTGGTCTCTGTCCTCCGCCAGATCGATCACTGCCGGCGGCGTACCCAGTATGTTCACGCCGTTCTTCTCCAGCTCGGAAGCCAGGTTAAGCGGTGTCTGCCCACCGAACTGGGCGATCACACCAAGCGGTTTCTCTTTATTATAGATACTCAACACATCTTCTAAGGTCAACGGCTCGAAATACAGCTTGTCCGAGGTGTCATAGTCGGTGGACACCGTCTCCGGGTTGCAGTTGACGATGATCGTCTCAAAGCCCAGCTTTTTCAAGGCCATGGCCGCATGAACGCAGCAGTAGTCGAACTCGATGCCCTGGCCGATCCGGTTGGGACCGCCGCCCAGGATCATGATCTTCGGCTTGTCTTCGCTGATCGGATTCCGATCCGACGCATTGTAGGTGGAATAGAAGTAAGCGCTGTTCTGTGTGCTGCTCACATGCACACCCTCCCAGGCTTCCTCCACACCCAATGCCAGACGACGGTTCCTGATATCCTCCTCCGGAATCTCCAGCAGCTGACTTAAATACTTATCGGAAAAGCCGTCCTTTTTGGCCGTGATCAGCATTTCATCCGGCAGCTGCTGCGTACCTGTCCTGCCCTTATACTGCAAAACAGCTTCCTCTTCCTCCACCAGCTCCTTCATCTGCTCGATAAAATATGCCTTTACCTTCGTGATCTCGTGGATCTCCTCCACCGTCGCGCCTTTTCTGAGCGCTTCATACATCAGGAAATGCCGCTCGCTGGAAGGGGTGATCAGCCGTCTTAACAGCTCTTCCTTCGACAGGGTGTCAAAATCCTTCGCATGGCCCAGACCGTAACGTCCCGTCTCCAGAGAACGGATGGCCTTCTGGAAAGCCTCCTTGTAGGTTTTACCGATACTCATGACCTCGCCCACGGCGCGCATCTGAGTGCCCAGCCTGTCCTCCACGCCTTTGAATTTCTCGAAAGCCCAGCGGGCAAACTTGATCACCACATAGTCGCCGTCCGGCACATATTTATCCAGCGTGCCGTATTTTCCACAGGGGATGTCTTTCAGCGTCAGGCCCGCCGCCAGCATGGACGACACCAGGGCGATGGGGAAGCCCGTAGCCTTGCTGGCCAGCGCGGAAGAGCGGGAAGTACGGGGATTGATCTCGATCACGATGATCCGGTCTGACACCGGGTCATGGGCAAACTGCACATTGGTGCCGCCGATCACCTGCACCGATTCCACGATCTTGTAAGCCTGCTCCTGCAGCCGCCTCTGGCACTCCTCCGAGATCGTCAGCATGGGGGCGGAACAGAAGGAATCACCGGTGTGTACCCCCAGCGGGTCGATATTCTCGATAAAACATACAGTAATGATATTGTTGTCCGCATCCCGCACCACTTCCAGCTCCAGCTCTTCCCAGCCGAGGATCGACTCCTCCACCAGAACCTGTCCCACCAGACTGGCCTGTAAGCCTCTGGCACAAACCACCTGCAGCTCTTCCCTGTTATAGACCAGGCCGCCGCCTGCGCCACCCATGGTGTAGGCCGGACGCAGCACCACCGGATACCCCAGCTTCTCGGCGATGGACAGCGCCTCCTCCACGGAGTAGGCCACCTCACTGCGGGCCATCTCGATGCCCAGCGCATTCATGGTCTTCTTGAACTCGATGCGGTCCTCGCCCCGCTCGATGGCATCCACCTGCACCCCGATAACCTTTACATTGTATTTCTCCAGAACACCCGCCTTATGTAATTCCGCACACAAATTAAGCCCGGACTGGCCTCCCAGATTCGGAAGCAATGCGTCGGGGCGTTCTTTTGCAATGATCTGTTCCAGCCGTTCTACATTGAGCGGCTCAATATAAGTCACATCCGCTGTCTCCGGATCCGTCATGATGGTAGCCGGATTGGAATTCACCAGCACGATCTCGTACCCTAATTTGCGGAGCGCTTTACAAGCCTGTGTTCCCGAGTAATCAAACTCACAGGCCTGCCCGATGATGATCGGGCCTGAACCGATGATCAGCACCTTATGAATATCTGTTCTGCGTGGCATACATGTCCTCCATTCTTATCTTTGCGTACCCACTTTGTGCGATTCTGATTTCGAATATTTCCGACGGATATGCTCTGGATCTGCAGCATATCCGTCTGTGAAAATTTCCACAAAGTCTCGCTTTCCTGTGTCAAATTTCGTTGTCGTTCCCCATTCTATCATTATAGATATGGCGGTGTCAATTCAGTTCTTCGAATCGCCTCTGTACCAAATATACGCTGAGTTCTCAATACTTCCCTTCCCTGTGACTGCCCGGAACCGGGAAACTTCCCAAAAGATTCGATCCGAAATCTGTTTCTAACTGTTTTGGGCAGCCGCTAAAGGCTGCCTGTTCTTTACTCAAATGCCCCTTCAAACTGGGCCTGCTGCATCTGGAAATACTCCCCGCGTTTCCTCATCAGTTCCTCGTGGCTGCCCTGCTCGGCGATGCGGCCGTCTTTTACTACCAGGATCAGATCCGCATGACGGATCGTGGAAAGCCTGTGGGCGATCACGAAGCAGGTCTTGTCCGCCATCAGGCTGCGCATGGCCTTCTGGATCTGCATCTCCGTGCGGGTATCCACATTGGAAGTAGCCTCATCCAGAATCAGCATCCGGGCATCAGAAAGCATGGCTCTTGCGATGGTCAGAAGCTGTCTCTGCCCCTTGGAGATATGCACCCCGTTGTCAGAAAGCTGCGTCTGGAAGCCTTCCGGCAGCTTTTTGATATAGGAGTAGATCATGGCCGCTCTGGCCGCCTTTTCCACCTCTTCCATGGTGATATTTTCCCTGCCGTAGACAAGATTTTCATAGATCGTTCCGTGGAAAAGCCATGCGTCCTGCAGTACCATGGTGTAGGCGCCGCGCAGACTGTCTCTTTTGATATCGTAGGCGTCCTGTCCGTCCAGCAGGATACATCCCTTGCTGATGTCATAGAACCGCATCAAAAGGTTGATGACCGTCGTTTTTCCTGCACCGGTAGGCCCCACTATGGCGATCTGCTGTCCCGCTTTCGCATGCAGGTTAAATTCCTTCAGGATCTGCTGCTCCGGCTGATAGCCGAAAGAAACATCCCGCAGGATCACATCTCCGTAAACCTCCTCCAGCACCCGCGCCTTCTCCCCGTCCGGCCGCTCCGGCAGCTCGTCCATCAGCCGGAATACCCGCTCCGCCGCCGCAAAAGCAGACTGGAATTCCCCGATGATATTGGCAGCCTCATTGACCGGCCCCGAGAACTTACGGGAATACTGGACGAAAGAGGAAATATCACCAATCCCGATGCCGCCCCGCAGATACAACAGAGAACCGAAGACGCTGATCAGCGCCAGCGACGTGTTGTTCATAAAGTTCACGGACGGACCGGCCAGCGTTCCGTAGTACTCCGCCCTGGTATTGGCCTCCACCGCCTCCTCATTCTTCCTGTCAAAAACTTCGATCACCTGCTCCTCCCTGCCGTAGGCCCTGATCGTCTTCTGCCCGTTGATCATCTCCTCCACCATGCCGTTTAACTCCCCGAGCTTCTTCGACCGAATCCGGAAAAGCGGCCGGGAATGGCTGACGATAAACTTCGTCAGCATCATGGAAACAGGGATCGTCACCACGAAGATCAGCACCATCATCGGCGCGATGGACAGCATCATCACCAGAGAAAAGAGCACCGTGATCACACTCTGTAAAATCTGCAGGAAATCGTTGGAAAGCGACTGGTTCACCGTATCAATATCGTAGGTGACGACGCTGATGATATCACCCGTGGAATACTCGTCAAAAAAGGACACCGGCAGCCGGGACAGGTTCTCGAATACGTCCCTGCGCATCTGGTAGATGATCTTTCGCGTCAGATGGATCGTCAAAAGGGACAGCAGATAAGACAGTACGGCCGAGATCACATAAAAGGCCGCCATCCAGCCCGTATAGTAAAACACCTTATCGAAATCCACACCGCCGGCACGGATGCCGATGGCGTCGATGGCCCGCCCGGACAGCCTGGGACCGAGAAGCGCCAGTATATTGGACAGAAACATCAGCGTCATACCCGCCACGATCAGGAAATGATACCGGCTCAGATAACGCCATAACCGCAGCAGCAGGTATTTCCTGCCTGCTCTGCCACCCTTACCGTCCTGCGGCGCAGATGATCCGGCAGCGACTTTCTGCTCCTGGTATGCACTTTTCTTATCCCTCTTGTCTCTCACGATCCCCATGATTTAGTGAAATCTCCTTCTTAATCATGCTTTATGCCGTATCGGTGCCAAACTCCTTCTGCCCCATCTGCAGCTCGTAGATCAGCCGGTACTCGGCACATTGCTCCAGAAGTTCCGTGTGAGTCCCGTAGCCGATACAGCCGCCGTCCTCCAGCACAAGAATGTGGTCTGCCCCCTGAATGGAGCTGACGCGCTGCGCAATGTTAATCGTGGTCGTATTCCGGAAATGAGCCCCCAGCTCCTTTCGCAGCTTTGCATCCGTCTTATAATCCAATGCCGAGGAGGCGTCATCCAGAATCAGAATCTTCGGCTTTGCCGCCAACGCCCGTGCAATCATGATCCGCTGCTTCTGGCCGCCGCTCAGGTTATTGCCGCGCACCGCGATCCGGGCATCCATCTCCCCCTCTTTTTCCCGAATAAACGCTTCCGCCTGGGCATACTGCGCCGCCTCCCTGACCTGCGCACCGTCAAGTCCCCGGAAAAAGTCTATGTTCTCCTCCACGGACGACGCCATCAGATAATCATTCTGAAACACCATCCCAAACATCGCCCGCAGTTCCGGATAGGGAATGGTGTCGATCCGCCTGCCGCCGATCCAAATGCTTCCGCTGTCCACATCATAAAACCGCAGAAGCAGATTCACGATGGTGCTCTTGCCGCTGCCGGTGGCTCCGATGATCCCCAGACTTTCCCCCTTTTTGAGGGTAAAACTGATATGGGACAGATGATCTCCCTTCCCGTTATAAGAAAAACTCACATCGCGAAACTCCACCAGTGGAATGCTTTCCTCCGATACCCCTGCAATGGCCTTGTCCGATTCTTCTGATCTGCTCTGCACCTGCATCTCTTCCGGCGCCTCCAGCACCTCACTGATCCGTCCCAGTGAAGCCATCCCTTTGGAGCACATAACAAAGATCCTCGTAATGCCCAGCATGGCATTCAGGATCAAAATAAAATAACTCAGGAAGGCGATGATCGCCCCCGGCCCCGTCTCTCCCTTCTGCACCAGATAAGCGCCGGTTATGATCACCGCCGTCAGTCCCAGATTCAGCACAAGGGTCGTCGCCGGACCGCTGGCAGAAGATATCCTGCCCGCCTTCTGCTCGATCCTGGCCAATTCTTCATTGACGCCGTCATACCGCTCCCGCTCATAGTCTGTCCGGGAAAGCGCCCTGATCACCCGCACACCGGTGATATTCTCCTGCAGAACCCGCACCAGCCCGTCCAGCACTCTCTGCTGCCCGGTATACACGGGAATGCTCATCTTCGTGACGATCCACACGATCACAATGATAAAAGGCAGCGAAGCGATCAGTACCGACGCCAGCTTCGGTTCCATCGTCACCGTGATCAGAATACCGCCGGTCAGAAGGATCGGCCCCCGCACTCCCAGCCGCTGCATCCTTGCCATCATCCGGTTCACATTATACGTATCGGAAGTCAGTCTGGATACCGCCGAAGACACCGTAAACTCGTTCATCTGTCTGGCACTCAGATATGTGATCTTCTCAAAAAGATCATGCCGAAGCTGTCTCGTCATCCCGCCTGCCGAAATCTCCGCCATACGGTTTGCCCGCACATTGGTGGTCACGGAAATGACCGCACACAGGATCATCACCCCGCCCCACCAGAAGATCAGACGCACCTCCCCGAGCGGCACGATATCGTCTATGATCTTTGCCAGCAGAGAAGGGATCAAAAGATCCATCATGGACGCCCCGAATTTCAAAAGCAGCGTAAATAATATGTAGGTATTGTACGGTTTCATGTATTTTAAAATCGTTTTCATGCTTTGATGTCCTCATTTCCAGCGCTCCGGACCGGCACCGCAGTATGCCTAAATCGTTTGACCCAATAACAAGTATACAAAAAAATCCGCATTTTAACAATGCGGATTTTTCAGCTTCATCAGTCATTTTCATTCCCCGGACACCTGTGTCCCGTCCGCTTTCATATGGTACTTATCCTTGTAGATCAGCTGTGAGATCGGCACCATAGTCTTTCTACTTTCATCAGTTCTTCCTGACACTGTTCGTCGGAAAGCCGGGACATGTTCTTATGATTCTCTGCTTGTGTCAAGGTAATGACACAAAAACAGACTTACCGTATAACAATATAATTCTTTTGCTCCTTGACATCTTTTTGTTTTTACTCTAATATAAAATTAACATCTCCCTCAGGCCTCTGTGGAAACATACGCACACTTGAGGGCGTTTTGTCTATAAGAGGATATTTTATGTCAACCAAAGATTTTAAAACCATTGATGAACAATTAGAAATCCTACGTTCTCGCGGCCTTATTATTGATGATGAAAATATAGCTAAAGATTTTCTTCTTTACAACAACTATTACCGCATCAGCGGCTATTCATTAACCCTTCGTAAAAATAACATATTTTCAAAATCTGCAAGTTTCCAAAATATCATGGACATTTACAATTTTGATCATGAACTCAGGCACGTTATCCTTCAATACCTGGAAATAATCGAAGTACATATGAAATCTATATTTGCTTACGAATTTACAAAAATCCACGGTTCAACCGGTTATCTCAATGCAGCTTTCTTTACTGACAAAATCAAACACCGGGAAATCATCTCCAAAGCAAACCAACAGAAAGTTCAACGCCTCTCTCATGAAGCATATCTAAGGCACTTTGTTAATGACTTACAACAGGATATTCCCCTCTGGGCATATGTAGACTTATTTACCATATCCGATATCTCATTTATGTATTCTATTTCCGAACAGCCAATACGAGATGCCATTGCCCATACCTTCGGTTTAACCATGAATAAAGGCTCCTTTATTCTCGGAAACTATATGCACAGTATGACGATCATCCGCAATCTATGCGCACATGGAGGCAGACTATATAATCGACTTTTTGAACAGAAACCTTCTCTCAACAAAAAAGAAAAAGAACTTTTAAGAAAAAACAGTAACGGAGAGATTGACAATTCTCACTTTTACGGTTTTCTATTAATTATGAAACGCATTCTTCCTGTCGACAAGTTCCACGAAATGAAAGAATCTATCATGACACTAAACAGAAAATATCCATTTGTAAGAATGGATTATTATGGTTTTCGTGATGATTGGCAACAAAGATTGTAATATTTTTTTCGCATCAGAATATAATATTTTTGACTTCTCCCACGAGCCGATTTCGGCACAATACTGTGGGCGATTTGCTGCCAGGGGCATTAGCCCCTGGCTTAATTCTTTCATTTTACCATTTCCATAATCATTCCACGGAAAACCTTCCTCTTCTCACCTTCTACTTATGCTCTCATGATTCTCTATTCCCCGGACACCTGTGTCCCGTCTGCTTTCATATGGTACTTATCCTTGTAGATCAGCTGTGAGATCGGCACCAGTTCATACCCTTTATCCTGCAGTCCCGTGATCACGGCTTCCAGCGCGTCAGCCGTGTATTTGGCTCCGTTATGCATTAAAATGATCGATCCGTTTTTCAATTTATCGGATTCCACCACGCGTTTGACAATATCGTCGGCCCCGTAGTCTTTCCAGTCGAGAGAATCAATGGACCACTGGATCGGATAGTAGTTGCATTTATGGGTATTGGTTATGACATGATTGTCATAATCACCGTAGGGAGGCCGGAAAAGAAACATCTCGTACCCTGTCAGTTCCTGCACCCTGGTATGTACCTTCATCAGTTCTTCCTGACACTGTTCGTCGGAGAGCTGTGACATGTTTTTATGGTTCTCGCTGTGATTGCCAAGGTCATGACCTGCTGCCAGAATCGCCTTCACATCGTCCGGATAGCTTTCCACCCATCCCCCGGTCATGAAGAAGGTCACCTTCACATTATGTTTCTTGAGCGTTTCCAGAATGCGCCCCGTGTCTTCATTCCCCCAGGAAGATGGACTGTTGATGGACCGTTTCTGGCATCTTAATATTCTCTGACATCTTACCATTCCGTAACGCCTCCACTTCATCGGAAAAGTTATAGACGATCTTCACGGTATTATCTTCATAAATGTAAATCATAGAGACCATTTCCACAACGATATTCCTGTCAAGATGAGACAATTCCCGGTACTGCAGCAGCCTTTCAATCCACGGACCGTTTTCAGGCGTCTGCTCCTTAACTTCGCCGATCTTAGCCAGCATTGCACTGGCGGCTTCTATCTGCTGTTCGTATTTGTCCCTGTACTGTCGGTACTCGTCCTTCGTGATCAGACCGTCGGCATAATCTTCATAAGTACGCTCTTTCTTCTGCCTAAGGCGCCTGATTTGTGTCTGATAGCCGGAGCTGTCGCCCAGAGAACTGAGGTGCGTCTTACGCTGCTTCTGATTTTCTTCCGTGACCAGCCGCTCTATATCCTGCACCGACCGGATCATCAGATTCAGGTCCTGCAGCACAATCTCTTCCAGTTTCCGCCCGGTAATGTTATGAATCGTGCAGATTTTCCTGCCATAGCGGTTATAGCTGCCACAGTTAAAATATGTTTCGCCTCTGCGCCTGATCTTAACCATGGCACGCCCACAGTCCCCGCATCTTAAATAGCCGGCAAACAAGTGGACGTTGTCCGTAAGACCGGTCTGCCTCGTATTTCTTTGCAGAAGGTCCTGCACCTTATCCCACGTTTCCCTGTCGATCACAGGCGCATGGGTGTTTTCGACGACGATCCACTTTTCCCTCGGCAGGCTGACCGCATTTTTCTTACACATCTGTCGGAAACTTTTATTCTGCACCATGCTGCCGGTATATATTTCATTCCGCAATATATTTCTTACTGTCGAATACGTCCAGTAAGCAGTAGTGCCCAGCCGGTTGCCGTTGTGGTAGTTCAGTCCGCACTGCCTTTTATATTCCGACGGACATGGTACGCCTTCTTCATTCAGAATCTTCGCGATCGTATTTTGCCCGTGCCCTTTTATGTACATGGCAAAAATCCTCTTCACGATATCCGCGGCACAGGGGTCAATTTCCAGCCTGTTGTGATCCTCCGCCGACTTCACATAGCCAAAACTGGCAAAAGCTCCAATAAACTGGCCGCTGTTCTGTTTGCTGCGGAAAGTGGAACGTACCTTTTTGGAGATATCTCTCGGATAAAACCCGTTGCACATATTTTTAAAATCCATCATCATATCTCCATCCGGGTCGATCTCCAGATAGTTCCGGTCTATCAGATCATTGACTGCGATAAAGCGTACTCTTTTGTGCGGAAAATATTCGCCCGTGTACTTTGAGACTTCCGGCAGATTCCTGCCAAGCCTGGACAGGTCTTTGACAAGAACGCACTGCACGTTCCCGGCCTCGATGTCTTCAATCATCCGCTTAAAAGCCGGACGTTCAAAGTTCGTTCCCGTATGTCCGTCGTCCACATAGACATCGTGCAGGCGCAGGTCACTCTGTCCTTCCATAAATTCCATAAGCTGCATTCGCTGATTTGCAACGCTTAAGCTCTCGGCTTTATCCCCGTCTTCTCTGGAAAGACGGATATACAATGCCGTATTTAACTTTGCATCTTCTTTCGTCCGCGTTTGCTCCTTCCTGTTTCCCATGGCTACTCCCTGCTTTCTGCCCCTTCCGCTTTCTCTTTCCCCTCCTGTATCCTCCCGATGTGTGTTCGAATAATGCGCCTTATCAGTTCTTCCATGTCGTACAGGTTCTTATACTCTCTGATCACCGTATAATTTTGATCCGGTTTTGACATTTTACTGTTTTTACTCCATGTCAGTCTTCTTTCTACTATATATATGCAGAGCACGCCCGGTCAACAACCCCGCCCGGAGGCAAAAGCAGAGCCGGTAAACTGTGACTTCATTCACAGACTTACCGGCTCTGCCCTTACATGTTATCTTCTTAAATATCCTCTTAAATATCTTCTCAAATAAGAAACTGATCAAACTTTTTGCAGTTTACAAAAGCATCAGTTTTCTGATGTACGCAATCGTATAGTCCACACCCTTATCGCCCAGTTCACCGTGCCATGTTGCGGAATGCGGTTCAATACTCAGCCCCTCTTCATATCCTTTCTCATACAGCACGGAGAAGAATGCACCCCAATTTGTCATATCCATCCCGGCAGGCGGGTCGTCAAAACGCTTTCCATCGATCAAAAGCGCCCCTTTGATATGGACGTGAATGAACCGTCCGCCCCAGTCTCTGGCCTCCTGCAGGTAATCTCCTCCTGCGTAAATGCAGTGAGAGGTATCGTACTTAATATACAGATCTTTCAAGTACCCATGAATGACCGTGTAGGCCATGGCATCACAGACAAAGTTGTTCCACCTGCAATTATACGTTGCAATCCTCACGCCTTTCTGCTTTCCAAATGCGATCAGCTTTTCAAAATAAGAAATTGCAAGCTGGCAGTTTTCATAATAGGAGAGTTCCTCCACATAATTACAGCCCGTAATATAAATGGTGCATCCCAGACTGGCCGCCGCTTCGATCAGACGGCATTCCAAAGCAAGTTCCTCCCCGCAGATGCCGTCCTTACAGATCCGCCCGCTTCCCCAGCGTCCCACAGCCTGGACAGGCAGCTCATACCGCTCACTGTATTCTTTCACCTCGTCCACATGGGCCAAAAACTCCTCCGCACGGTCGTTTACATCCAGTTCCACAAAGGAAAGTCCCTTGTCCTTTACTTTTATAAAATCTTCTTCCCGAATCCAGGAAATAATCCCTAATTTCATTTTCCCTCTTTTCTACTCTGTTCACCTTTTATTCAAAGTAAATTGTCTTCCCTGTCTTTGCAGACTCATAAATTGCTTCCAGTATCTGTGTCACTACCATCGCCTGTTCCGGCAATACGGTTAACGGTTTCCCATTCACGATGGCATCATAGAAGATCTTCTGTTCCTCGTCTTCCGGCCTTTCGGCTGCTCCGTCATAAAAGGCAACGCCGCCTGCGCCCAATGCCGGTTTCTCCACGCACTGTTTGCCGTACTGTACACGGTTGATACGCAGCCCGTCTTTCATATCGGCTCCCGCCTTCGTTCCGCAGAGGGTCGTCTTCGCCTCATCCACTTCCAGGCTGTTTAACGCCCATGCCGCCTCCAGGTGAATGGCCGCGCCGTTTTTCATTTTAATAAAGCCAAAAGCAGAGTCTTCCACGGTAAACACTTCCGGATCCCAGTCTCCCCATGCGTTTCCGGTATCCTTCTGGTCGGCCAGCTTACGGAACACAGAACCCGTTACGGATTCCGGTTCATAGTTATCCATCATCCAGAGTGTCAGGTCCAGTGCATGTGTGCCGATGTCGATCAGCGGACCGCCGCCCTGCTTTTCCGCATCCAGAAATACGCCCCATGTAGGAACCGCTCTTCTGCGGATCGCATGTGCCTTTGCGTAATAAACTTCACCCAGGTCGCCGTTCGCGCAGGCTTTTTTCAGATACTGGGAATCGCTTCTGTAACGGTTCTGATACCCTATTGTCAAAATTTTTCCCGTCTCTTTCGCCGTCTTCACCATTTCCTGTGCTTCCGCAAACGTTTTCGCCATAGGCTTTTCACACATAACATGCTTGCCGGCCTTCATCGCCGCGATCGCAACAGGAGCGTGACTGCTGTTGGGCGTCAGCACATATACCGCATCCAGGTCCTCCTTGATGAGTTCCTCATAATCCGTATAAACACGGGCATCCTCCGTACCGAACTCTTTCTTTGCCTTCTCGGCGCGTTCTTCAACCAGATCGCAGAAAGCGACGATGTTGTAATAACCGGTTCTCTTCATAGCGGGCAGATGCTTATTGTTTGCAATGCCGCCGCATCCCACAACACCAACATTTAAAATTTTCATGATACTGTCCTCCTTACAGGGCTTGTTTTATTTTACGTTACCTGATCTCATTTCGCTTTTACGCATTTCAGGCTCTTCTCCATATTTTCCATGGGCGTGCCAAAGGTGTGCGTATCCTGTTCGATCACCAGCCATCTGGCGCCGCATTCCACGGCGGCAGGCACCACCTTTTCCGCACCGACCTCTCCGTCTCCCACTGCCACCAGCACGACTTCGCCGTCCTTACGGATAAAGTCCTTCACATGTACGATCGGGCAGCGTCCGCTGTACTTCTGCAGACAGCTGACAGGGTCTGCTCCGCCCGCTTTTACCCAGCACAGATCAAGTTCTGTTTTCAACTGTTCTGCGGGAATCGCGTCATAGAAGGCATCCAGCTGATATCCGCCCTCCGCCGTCTTTTCAAACTCAAAATTATGGTTGTGGTAAAGCAGTTCCATGCCCGCTTCCCGGCATTTCCCGGCTATCTTTGCGATCATATCAAGGGTATCCTGAAACCGGCTGCCGCCGTACCATCTTTCTTTGTCCAGGTAGGGAATCGCCACATATTGACAGCCGATCTCCTTATAGTCCTGCACCGTTTTGTCTAAATCCCCTTCAAAATCGCTCATCGGTACATGGGCGCTGATTGCCTGCAGTCCTGCCTGATCCAGACAGGCACGAATTTCCCCGGCGGATTTCCCGTATAATCCTGCCAGCTCCACGCCGTCATATCCCATGTCTGAAAGCTGCTGCATCGTCCCGCCAAAATCCGCCTCCGCCTGCTCACGCACAGAGTATACCTGTGCCGCAACTGGTAATTTCATAGCAAATTGCTCCTTCCATTATTTGTTCTACACTTCAAACTGTACCACCTGTTTCTTCCCGGAAGATTCGAATATCGCTTCCATCACGCGCATAACACGCGCCACTTCCTCCAACCTGATCAGGCTCTCTTCTCTGCCTTCCAATACCGCCATCACATTTCTGTAGAAATCGCAGATATCGCTCTTTTCTTCCGGACGCTCTTCCGTAAAGATGCTGTCATCACGCCGCGGCGCCATCGTCTTTGTCAGACCGGCCGCCGTTCTTACCGGAACCACATCCTCTTCGTCCGTTCCGCAGGCCCGCACGATTTTTAAATTTTCTCCCCAATCCTTGATCATTGCCGTGCCGTCTCTGCCCAGCACATACCAGCGGGGAAGGTTGATAAAATTGCTCGTCCCTACTTCCACGATCATGTGCACGCCGTTGGCAAATCCCAGATCTGCCGTAAATCCATCGTCCACCAGCTGATTGGTCACATTCGTAACCGTTGCATAAATCGTCTCAAGCGCTGTCCCCGGGAACATCATAAGCGCCTGGTCCAGAAGATGCACGCCCCAATCCAGCACCATGCCGCCGCCATGCTCTTTCTCCTGACGCCAGTCCCCCGGGATTCCGCGGGAACCGTGTACTCTCGATTCCAACCGGTACACTTCCCCCAGCGTTCCCTCCGCCAGCAATTTCTTTACAGTCAGGAAATCCTCATCCCAACGGCGGTTCTGGTGTACCGTCAGGAACCGTCCGCATTCTCTGGAAGCCTCGATCATCTCCTGCAGATCCGCCGAACACAGTGTGACCGGTTTCTCACTGACCACATTCTTTCCGGCCTTCATCGCTGCGATGGCAATACTTTTATGCACATCGTTCGGTGTCGCTGCCAGCACAATATCCACCTTTTCATCCGCTAAGAGTTCTTCCAGACTGCCATATACAGGAATCTGTCTGGAACGCGCGTATTCCCGTCTCTCTTCCCTGATATCCCAGATACCCGCCACTGACAGATTCTCTATTTTTTCAATCAAGTCATAATGCCAGCCGGCCATTCCGCCGAAGCCGACCATCGCTAAATAATGCTTTTTCATGCCCAGTACATACTTCCTCTCTCTTCGAAAATGAGTACATTTTTCAGACATTCGATTGCCTTAAGCAGCCCTTCCCTGCCGGACATCAGACTGTCCTCATGCTCAATGCTGACAGCGTAATCATAACCCGCCAGTCTCAGCTCTGAAGCGATCGCTTTCCAGAATTCCTCTCCGTGGCCGTATCCTACGGATCTGAAAATCCAGGAACGCTCAATCTCATTGCCATAGTGTGTCGTATCCAGCACACCGTTAACTGCTGTATTGACGGGGTCGATCTTCGTATCTTTTGCGTGGAAATGGAACAGTGCTCCCGCTTTGCCAAGCTCACGGATACATACACAGGGATCCATGCCCTGCCAGATTAAGTGGCTGGGGTCAAAATTGGCGCCGATCTCCGGTCCTACCGCTTCCCTTAAGCGCAGCAGGGTTCTCGTATTATAAACGCAGAAGCCCGGATGCAGTTCCAGTGCAATTTTATGTATGCCATGCTCTTTTGCAAAAGCCACCTTCTTCTTCCAGTAAGGAATCAGCACTTCATTCCACTGGTAATCCAAAACTTCCGTAAAATCTTCCGGCCAGGGGCATGTCACCCAGTTGGGCATGGTATCCTGCGGGCTTCCTCCGGGACAGCCTGAAAACGTGTTTACCACAGGAACACCCAGCTTCTCCGCCAGCAAAATCGCGTTGGTCAGATCGTCATCAAACTTCTTTGCGATTTCCGGATTCGGATGCACCATATTGCCATGGCTGCTCAATGCGCTGATCTCCAGATTATGTTTGTGGATCGTGTCCAGAAATTCCTTCTGCTTCTTCTCGTCCGCCAGAAGAGCGGCCGCATCACAATGCGCTTTCCCCGGGAATCCGCCGCATCCAATTTCCACCATCTGCACGCCGTTTGCTGCTAAAAAGCTACATGCTTCGTCCAAAGATTTGTCGCCCAGCACTACCGTAAAAGTCCCTAATTTCACTTCTTTTTCCTCCTTTAAATTGTGACTTATTACCAACGTACCTGTTTCGTATTACGAAAATTTATATTTTCGCTCCGTTGAAATTGTGACTATTATATAAAAAGACAGCAGAAGAAAGATAGCTTTCTCCTGCTGAAAAACTCATACGATTCTGCTGTTTTATGGAGGCCGGTTATTTACGCTGTGTCTTTTCACTGACGTGCGCCTGTCTGCGCGCTTCCAGAGGCGTACAACCAAAATACCTGCGAAACATACGTCCGAAGTTATTATAATCCAAAAAGCCCACAGCCTCCGCTGCTTCCGTGGCCGTGATCGCATCCTGCTTAAGAAGTTTCATTGCCTTATTGAGCCGGATCTCATTGATATACTGTTGGGGAGCCACCCCGGCACTCTCCTTAAAGATATGATAAAACCGCCCCTCACTCAAGTGTACCAGTTCCGCCAGCTCGCAGTTGGTTATCACTTCCGCATAATGCATCTCAATATACTGATAAACTCTGTTAAGACGTTCCAGCTTTTTACGCCGTTTTAAAACACCTTCTTCCGAGAGCATTTCAATCGCTTTGTTGCGCGCCAGATATGTAACAAGCTTTAAAAGCTCCCCTTTGCAGACCAGTTGATAGCCAATTTCTTTCCTTTGATATTCCTCATAAATATGGAACATGATTCTGGAAATTTCCGCGTCGCCGGAAATCATCGGACAAAAGATGATATTCTTGTCCGCAAATTCCCTGGAAAAGTCCTCCATGTCAAAGATCACCACCAGCACTTCCATCTCACCGTCTCTGTTATATCCTTCGTGCAGAACATTGCTGTTGGCTATCACAAGCGCGCCTTCCCCGGCATCCATCTCCTCCTGCTCCAGCCTGATCACCGTCCGCCCACGCACCACATAGTGCAGTTCGATCTGTTCATGCCAGTGCGCACCAAAATATTTTCCTTTGCTGTTCCATTTATTTACAAGTAACTGGATCGGGAATTCTTTATCCTTAAGTATTTTCTTTTCATACAGTTCCAAATTCCTTTCCATCGGTACAATCCTTTCTCATGTGAATGTAACCGGACCGAAATTCTGTTCCGTTCCATTCACCTGCCATTCCCCCAGGCCGCATCAAAACTGAGTGCCACCTGCTTCTTATCCGTCTCCACACAGTAGATGGGAAGCTCCCTTCCGCCCACGGAACTGCTGACCGTGATAGAATCCGGCAGATGCCTGCTCACGCCCTGGATCAGGGCGATGGTCGCCAGTGCAAAGGCCGCCGACTTGGCTACCTGCACGCAGACGCTTTTGATAAAATTCTGCCGTTTCTTTTCCTCCTTGGTGACAGGAATCTCCTGCGCCGTGCAGCTGCAGTACTGCCCGCACCCCCGCTGGCGCTGTCTTTCCGCCGTCCAGGCTTCTACCTGCTCCTGCCTTGGCCATGTCTCTTTTCTTCTATCATGATACGCCGATTCTCCCTGTATCTTCCTCTCCAGCTCGCACATGGCCAGTTTCATCTTGTCGTTCCAACTTTTGCCCTTTTTGTGCATAATGATACCCTGCATATTGTTGTTACTAAAATATATGCAGGGCAGCTTATCCATTACGATACTTTTCTTTATGCTTCGGCATTCTCCCCGATCATCAGATTTAAGATCGTCACATCCGTATCTTTCATACCGACCCTGCCCACATAGCCCATACTTTTGATCGTATCCTCCACATTCTCCCGCACCAGGCCCTCTCCCGGCCGGAAGCAGTGATCCGCATTCTCCAGCATATGCGCCATGATCGCCGCATCCACCGCCGACGCGATCTTCGCCGCGCAGGATGATTTTGCGCCGTCGCAGACCACCCCGCCCATGTTGGCGATCGTATTGGTTATGGTATTGGACACCGCTTCGTAGTCCCCGCCGTACAGATAGGTGATGGCTGCTCCGGCCCCGCAGGCGGCGCTCACCGCACCGCAGTAAGCGGACAGGCTGCCGATATATTTCTTCTGGTGAATGGCGACCAGATTGCTCACGACCAGCGCCCGGTACATCCGCTCTCTGGACACCTGCCACTCCTTCGCGAACTCGATCACCGGCAAAGAACAGGTCATCCCCTGATTGCCGCTGCCGGAATTGATGATCACAGGCATGGAGCAGCCGTTCATCCTGGCATCCGAACCGGCCGCCGCTTTGGCTCTGGCCCTGACTTTGATATCGTCCCCGTAGGCCGACAGCAATGTCCTTCCCACTTCCGCACCGTAATGATTCCGCAGGCCTTCTTCGGAAATGGCGGTATTCATCTCCACCTGCCGGCCGATCACCTCTTCCACATCCTCCAACCGTACCTCGTCGGCAAACTGCAGGATATTCCTGACATTCAGAAGCTGCCTTTTATCCGGCTTCCGCTTCTGCGCCTCCGTTTCTGTTTGTTCCTCTGCAAAAAGGATCTCTCCGTCCTTCTCCACCCGCTCGATATGGGTATGTTTTTCGGATATGGTAACTGCGGCATGATGGCCTTCCCCCGTCATTTCCACCCGGATATAAAGATTTTCCACGCCTTTCTGCAGATGGCAGGTACAGAATTTCCGGTCAAGCAGATCTCTCACCTGCTCTCTGTCCTGTTCTGTCACTGCCTCCAGCACCTCCAGCTTCCGGTCCGCTCTGCCGCCCACTGCGCCAAGCACGGCGGCCGCCTCGATGCCATGCATACCGCCGGAATTAGGTACGGTCACGTTCTTGACATTCTTAATGATATTCCCGCTGCAGAAGACATCCATATGCCCGGGCATACCCCCGAATACTTCCCTCGCGCTGGCCGCCGCATAGGCCAGCGCGATCGGTTCCGTACAGCCCAGCGCCGGCACCAGTTCCTCCTGCAATATTTCCAGATAACTTTGATAAATCTTATCCTCCATACTGTCCTGCTCCTCTTTCCATACACCACCCTGCGCTCTACGGCAGCTGTTTTCCTGCCGCCAGATACAATTCGTACCACTCTTCCCTGGTCAGCGCCGCCTCACCTGCTTTGCAGATCTCCCGGATGCGCCCTGCATTCACGCTTCCGACGATGGTCTGGATCCCCGCCGGATGACGCAGAATCCAGGCAGTGGCTATCGCATTCGGCGTCACATTATACTTTGCCGCCAGTCTGTCCAGTACCTTATTGAGGGCAGGAAACTTCTCATTCCCGATAAATACCCCCTCAAACATGCCGTACTGGAAAGGCGACCAGGCCTGCAGCCTGATCTTTTTCAGACGGCAGTATTCGATCACGCTGCCCTCCCTGACACAGCCGGCATCGTTGTGAATGTTCACATTCAGGCCGGCGTCAATGGAAGGACAGTGGGCAATGGAAAACTGGATCTGATCCACGCAGACCGGTTCGTCCAGACAGCTGTTCAACAGCTCGATCTGCATCGGATTATGATTGCTCACACCAAAACTTCTGACTTTGCCCGCCTTCTTTAACTGCCGGAAAGCATCCGCCACTTCCTCCGGCTCCATCAGGGCATCCGGGCGGTGAAGCAGCAGGACGTCGATATATTCTGTTCCCAGTCTTTTCAGGCTGGCATCCACGGATGACAAAATATGATCTCCTGAAAAATCATAGCAGCAGCCGCGACGGATGGCACATTTCGTCTGGATCACCATCTTCTCCCTGTCTCTGCCCGCAAGCGCTTTGCCGAACACCGCTTCCGACTCCCCGTCCGCATAGATATCCGCATGGTCAAAGAAATTGATCCCTTCTTCCATACAGACATCGATCAGGGCGCCGACTGCCTTTTCATCCTCCAGCCCCGCCAGTCTCATACAGCCTAATCCGATCGCCGATACCTCCGGCAAACTGTCATTGATCTTTAACATTTTCATCGCAATATCCATTCCTTTCTCTCAACCTGTTACTTTCTATTTTTCCTCTTTCTCTCCAAGCCACCGGTCCAGCCCGAGCAGGGCACGCACATAGATACGCACCGCGCATTTGAGATTTTCCACAGACTCGGCCTCGTCGGCACAATGGCAGTTTCCATGCCCTTCCGGCAGGCCTGCCGCCGTATAGTCCCGGCTCATGCCCGGCCCGAAGGCCACCGCATTGGGAATATGTCTGGCATAAGTTCCGCCTCCCATGACAAAAGGCTCTCCCGTCTGTCCCGTCTCCTGTGTCCAGGCATTCATCAATACAGTGACCAGCGGATCTTCTTTATCCCGGTAACAGGGTGCGGAATCCTGCACCGCCGTGATGCGGTATCCCGCCTGTTTTGCCTTCTCCTGCAGCTTCGTCATAAACCGGCTGCTTTCCATTGTGACCGGATAGCGGATATCCAGTACCAGACTGATCCGGCCTTTCTTAAGTCTTACGACTCCCGCATTGCAGGTCAGCCTGCCGGAAAGCGCATCCGCACAGGCAATTCCCAGCCCTTCTCCATAACCGTCTGACGCTGCCTCCTTGAGAAAAAGCACCGCGCGCCTTTCCTTTTCTTCCAACAGCTCCATCGGCATCCTGTCTGCCAGAACGCCCACCGCATTCACTGTCCCCTCCGGCGCAGCAGCATGACCGCTCACGCCCGCGCCTTCAATCTCCATCTTCTTACCCTGCAGGAGCAGTTCTGCCACGGCATGTTCCGGCACGCTGTTACACACGGTCCCGCCCTCCAGACGCAGGAATTGCCCCAGTACCGCTTCCGTCTCCAGTTCCACGCGGCAGATTCCCTTCTCTCCGCAGCAGACCGGAAAACCGCAATCCGCCACAAAGGAATAGTCCGGCACCTTGTAGTGGTTTACATAATGCATCACATCTTCCATGCCCACTTCTTCCCTGACACCGAGAATCTGTCGCACCCGGATATTCTGCAGCAGGCCTTTTTCCCGTAAGTAGCGCATCGCATAGTAGGCCACCACCGCCGGACCCTTGTTATCCTGTACGCCCCTGCCGATCAGAAACCCGTTCTTTGCCTGCATCGCAAAAGGCGGATACAGCCAGTTTCCCTCCGCCGGCACTACATCCAGATGATTCCAGATGCCGATCTCTTTCTCTCCGCTGCCCATTGTTATGGAAATACAATAGTCCTCGTGCCGGGTCGTTTCCATGCCGTCCCGTCCGGCGTAACCGGCCATCTGCTCCATCGCCTGACAACACGCCGCAAAGCCGTTTTCGTCCGCCACACTCTCGATGCCCACCAGCCCGCCAATATCTTCTATCACCTGTGCTTCATGCTCTTGCAGCCATACAGCAAGTTCATCCATCTTTTCCTCCATTCCGAAGCGCCCCTCGCTCCCTCATCTCCATTCGGTATTTCTTCGGCGTCATACCTGTTTCCTGCTTAAAAAATCTGATAAACTGCGAAGTGTCGTTATATCCGGACATTGACGCGACCTCCGTGACCGAATACTGCTCCTGCTGCAGCAATTCTCTGGCCCGCTCCATCCTGACCTGCTTTACATAGGCCGCAAACCCGATTCCCTTTTTCCTGGCAAACAGGTGGCTTAAGTAATCCTGATTCATAAACAATTCCTTTTCCGCCAGTTCCTGCAGGGAAATCTCTCTGTTATAGTGCTGCCGCACATAGGAGGCCATGATCTCCACGATATCCTTACGCCCCTCCTCAGACTGTCCTCCCTTCTCTCCCCTGCTCTTACGCGCCAGGCCGGGAGCGCCGAGCCGGCATATATTCTGACAGATGCAGCACAGGAAATGCTCCATCTCTTCCAGACTGTCGAAGCGAAGGATTCCCGCCTGTTCCCGGTTTAAGGAAATGCTTCCCTGTCCGCTTTCTCCGATCGCCTGCAGAAACAAAGTGACCAGTCTTGTATACAACAGTTCCAGACATTCCGCCTTTACCATGACCAGACTGCGCAGCTCTTCAAAAACCGAACGCATACAGGCATACGCCTTCTTACTGTTTCCGTCCCCAAGCGCCTCCCGCAGCATATCTTCTTTCGCCTGTTCCAGATAATAAACGGAGGGTTTGCCGTTTCTTATTCTGTCCGCATAACAGATATCTTCTCCGTATATTTTATATTTCAGCGCCTCCCATGCCTCCTGATAGGCATTTCTGACACTGACCGCCTTCTTATGCACGAAGCTGATCCCCATTCTGACATCACAGCCCTGTTCCTGCAGCAGACTGCGCATCCTTCTCTGGAGAAAAAAATTGTCCGGCGTCGGACAGATCACCAGGACCCAGCTGTCAAAATCCGGGTGCAGCAACCTGATCCGTTCCCAGGAGATTCCCACATACATTTTTTCAACTGCTGATAAAAAATCCGGCGTATCCGGTTTTTTATCCCGAAACCGGACAACCGTGACCTGATACTCGGGAAACACCGTTTCAAACATTTTCTCTTCGACAAAGCTGCCATATCCCGGCGTCCGGATGCTGTTACCGATAAACTTCGTAACGATATCCCGGCCCACGATCAACGCTTCTTTTTTCTCTGTCCGGTTTCGCTGTACAAATTTATCAAGACAGCTGTACAGATCTTCTTTCTCGATCGGTTTCAGCAGATACTCCGCCACACCATTGCTTAAGGCCGTGCGCGCATATTCGAAATCCGAATAGGCGCTCAGGATCACTACCTGTGTGGTACTGTCGTTTTCCCGGATCCTCTGCAGCAGCGCAAGGCCGTCCCTTTTGGGCATACGGATATCTGTCAGGACCAGATCCGGTTTTTCTCTGTGATAGACCGATTCTCCCTCTTCTCCGTTGACCGCCTGTAAAATGGCAAACTGTCCGTCCGCATCATATTCCCGCAGCAGCTTGATCAGCGATTCTCTCGCGTACAGTTCATCCTCCACTACCAGTATCTTAAACATTAGGCCATCTCCTTTGTTCCTCCGTCCAGATCTTCTCTCAGCCTTTGACCGACCCGGCCGTAAGCCCCTTGATAATATACTTCTGCCCAAGACAGTAGATAAGCAGCATCGGCAGCATGGCCAGAAGATACGCAGTAAACGCCATCGTATAATTAAAAGAATATTCTGTCTTAAAATTATACTGGAAAAGCGGCAATGTCCAGATTCCCTGCGTTCTGTTCAGGATCAGCAGCGGAAGCATGAAATCATTCCAAATCCACAGCGTATCCATGATCAGTAAAGTTGAGAGCATCGGCTTTACAAGCGGCAGCACGATTCTTACATAAATCCCGAACACACTGCACCCGTCGATCTGCGCCGATTCTTCGATTTCATAGGGCAGCCCTCTGATATAATTGACAAACAGAAATACGCCCTGTGTCAGACTGAAAGCGGCATATAGGACGATCAGTCCTGCATGGTTCAGCAGTCCCAGTTTCGTCATCATCTTAGTCACCGGCAGCATGATCACCTGAGAAGGAATAAAAAGTCCCATAAGAAGATAAAAATACACAGTTTTATAATACCTTTTTTCAAAATTTCTGGCAACTGCATATGAGACTGACGGCACCAGAATCAGAATCACTCCCACGGATATCACCGTGATCTTCAGGGAATTTCGCAGGAAAATCCAGTAATTGCTGTTCGTGAACAATTCCCTGAAATTATCGAAGTTCATTTCCTGCGGAAATGCGAAGAAGTTTCTTCCCGCCTCATCCAGTGTCTTAAAAGCATTGATCAGGACAAGATAGAGCGGAAAAAGGATCAGGAGCAGGCCGCAGGTAAGCAGCACTGTGCGCAGCAGCTTCCAGCCGGTTTCATCCTTCATCGTTTTCATTCGTCAGCCCCTCCTTTTCCGGTCAATTTTAACTGTGTGAGCGAGAAGACCGCCACCACTACAAACAGGACACATGCCTCTGCATTGGCCACAGAAAACCGCATATTCTTGAAAGCATCGTTATAGATCAAAATACCGATGACTTCTGTCGCCCGGACAGGACCGCCTCCTGTCAACGCATACGGAAAGTCAAAAGAAGTAAATCCCTGTTTGATCGTCAGCACAAGATTTACCGTCACGGTAGGCAGCAGGTACGGCATCGTGATATAGCGAAAGCGCGCAAATGCGGTTGCCCCGTCGATCTTGGCCGACTCATACTGCTCTTCCGGAATCTGCTGTAATCCGGCGATAAAAATCACGGTCGGCATGGCAACCGCCTGCCACGACTGCACAAACACCACCGCCGGAAGCGCCGTCTTCCCCGTCATGAGAAGGCTCTGCGAAAGCCAGTCGATTCCCAGAAACTGACCGATCAGCGGCACCACTCTGTAAAAAAGCTGGTCCCAGATCAGGGCAATGGTCACCCCGCCGATCATTGCCGGAACGAAGAAAATAGATTTCACAAAGGTTTTGAACCATTTCAGGGAATTTAACGAAACTGCCAAAAACAGGGATGTCAGAATAACTACCGTCACCAGCATACAACTGTAAAACACCGTTGTTTTCAGGGAATTCCAAAAGTTTGGATTCTTAAGCAGAAGCATATAGTTCTTAAATCCCACATAGTGATATTCCGGTGACATGCCGTCCCAGTCAGTGAAGCTGTACTTTACGCCATTGATCACGGATACTACATAAAAAAAAGTGTAGAGCGCTACCGGAATCACTGTAAATGCAACATAAACAACTTTTCCGGGAATTCTCCATTTTGTTGTTTCTTTCATAGTCTGCCCTTTATCCTTTCCTGACAGTCAATCGCTTTGTAAAAATCGAGAAAGGGCGGCGTGACCTCCTCGTGTCCCTGCCGCCCGGACCTGTAATGATCATGGAGCTATTCTGCTGATGTAACGGCAATCGAAGCATCCATATTTTTAAGAACCGCATCCACATCCTGCTCCGCCCAAAATCCCTGCACTACATTGTAAAGATCGGTAACCACATTATTGTTGATCGTAGAAGCCATCCAGTCATGTGTCTGGCCTGCATTGATCAATTCCACCATCGGCGCAATACCGGAATCGTCATTGACCACTCCATTTATACAGGAAGGTGCCCCATCGCTGTTACAGAAAATCTGCGCATTCTCTGTCGCCGCCAGATAAGCCAGGAATCTGTATGCCGCTTCTTTCTCCGCATCAGACGCCTTCGCGGATACACAGATTGCCGCATCCACACCTGACAGGCAGTTTGTGTTCTGCGCCGTATCATTCGGCAGTGGGAATACCCCCAGCTTCAGATCAGCATTCAGCGAAGAAATGGTTCCTCTTGCATAAGACCCGGTAATACACATTGCATACTGTCCATTTGCAAAATTCTCATAACACTGTGTATCAGAAAGCGCCAGTGCATCCGCATTTGCATAAGTAAATAAAGTCTTCATCTTGTCAAAAACCTGTGGAAATTCTGCATCTCCTGCGATCGTTGCCTCTCCGGCAACCGCCTTTTCAATCGTCTCTACGCCGTTCGGAGCCCACGCAACTACTGCACTTTGGAACATATGCCCTACACGCCCCGGATCCTTGCCATGAAGTCCCATCGGCGTAATGCCCGCTGCTTTCAGAGTTTCACATACCTGCAGGAATTCCTCCCAGGTAGCCGGTACTTCCAGACTGTTCTCTTCAAAGATTGTCTGATTGTAATAAACACCGATATAGTTACGGCTGTAGGGAAGGGCATAATATCCACCGTCCTCCTGTTTGGTCATTTCCAGGGAAGACGGGTTGACGTTATCCAAAAACGCCTGTCCGCTCAGATCCTGCACATACCCGTTCGCCACCTTCTGTCCAAACTGCATCTGTGTCGGATAATCCGAAAAGATCACCGGAATATCGCCGGAAGAAATGCGTGATGTCAGAACCGTTCCCGGATCCGGCACCGTATTCATCTCGATCACGATATCCGGATTCTCCGCATTGAATTTATCAATGATTGCCTGGTATCCCTTCTGCGGTCCTTCCTCGCCTTTCTGCTGGAAAAACTCGATCGTAAGCACCTCTCCTGACGCCTGCTTGTCAGCCGCGTTTTCAGAAGTCTCCCCCGCGTCCTCTCCATCCGGCTCCTGCACTTCCTCCTGCGTTGTTTCATTCTTGTTCTCTGCCGGCTGTGCGGTCTGCCCGCATCCCGCCAGAGCTGTGAACGTCATCGCTGCACATAAGATCACTGCCAGTTTCTTTTTCATTTTCTGTTCCTCCTGTTCTCTGTAGTTAATCGCCAACGTAGCCTGCATCGCCCGGCAAGCGCCTGCTCAGTCTCTTACCGGATAACTGTGCGCTGCATCCACGGCGGCTTTTATATAATCAAGTCTGATTCCCTGCCCCTGAATGGTGCAGTCAGCCCCGATCATAATCCCTTTAGTACCAAAGGTGTCAAGAATCTGCCTGACCTCTTCTTCAATCGCTTCTTTTGGCCCGTTTAAAATATTTCCCTTATTGTTCATACCGCCCAGAATGGCTTTACCGAAAACTTCTCTTCCCTTTTCCAGGCTGTAGCCGTTATCCTTGACTGACCAGTTGACCAGATCTGCCGGATAGTGTGCAAAACGTTCCACCCACGTCCTGAATTCATACTCCGGTTCTCCGCAAATATGTAAAATATTATATTTATCCGGCATCTGCGCTGCCACCTGCAGGATCTGAAGATCAGACGGTTCTACCAGCCGCTCCCATTCTTTCTGGTCAAAACGCCCGATCTCACCAAACTGAGCAGAATAGTAGATGCCGTCCGCACCTGCTTCCAGATATCCCCTCGCCCATTTCTCCAACACATCTGCAAGGATTTCCACCCCTGCTGCTACTGCCTCCGGCGCTTCTTTGCTGTACTTCATCAGTACTTCATCGCCAAATGCCATTGATGCAGTCTTAAAAGGTCCAAACATTGTCTGGAAGATCAGCACATCTTCACCGGCCTCTTCCCTGATCCCTCTGATCACCGCTGCCATCTTCTCGAATTCTTCCGAATCAGTTCCTTTCATTTTCACCTGATACCAATCCTCTGCAGACTCGATCCGCCCGGTTACCGGGTACGGATAGTCCTGCATGATCTTGATGACATCCATATCCGTCTCCCGGTACAGCTTCATATGGGCGTCTATCATTTCCTGAACCGTATAGCTGGAATTATAATGGAACCAGAATCCGGCCGGGATACAGTCCACCTTCTCCCTTTTGATCGCTGCCAACACACGTTCTGACTTCTTCATCGTTACCTCCATCCTGAAAACTTTCCTGTTTCTATTTGTCTTTATTATAAGCAGACCTGATTCGGAAAAATAGAAATATTCTTTGGTAATAAATAGGAATATCCTTAGATTTTGTCATGAAACCGTTCTGTTAGAGGCACAGCCATTGTGATACACTAACCATAAAACACAAAGGTATCAAAGAAAGGATCTATAGTTAAGTATGAATAAAATATCATTATTATCTTATCGCACACAGATTTTTATCGCCTCCCTGTCCCTGGTCATCATTCCTTCGGTTCTGCTCGGGCTCTTTGCAGTCAATGATTCTACGTCAAAACTGGTGGAAGAATACAACAGCTCGCTCACCACCATCATTTCCCAGGCAAATCTGACATTGGATACCCTCCTGCAGGATGCCTTTAAAGTTGCCGATATGCCCATTCTCAGTGAAGAGGTCAGAAAGGCTATGGTCACAGATTATCAGGACGATTATCTGTCCTATGCCCAGACCTCTACGATGTTCCGTGATCTGTTCAATCAGACGAACCGGCTCAACACAGACCTGACAGCCTGTGTCTTCGTCAACCGTTACGGCTTTACCTTTGAATATGATGTTGTGAGCGCCCTTCACCGCAAACAGATTGATCAAAATATAAGCCAATGGGCGGATCTTGCCCGCAGTTCGCCTAATTATACTTATTTCGCCCCTCTGCAGACCAACAGCCGCACAGGGCAGAAAACACTGCCGATGATCAAGATCCTGCTTGATAAATATGACTATAAAGAAATCGGTATCTGCTACTGTGAGATCAATTTTAAACCCATAGAAAAAGTCATCCTTTCTGCCCAGAACACAGAAAATACTTTCCTGATCTATAATGCCGACGGCCAACTCACTTTTTCTTCAAATCCAGACTATATCCGGGAATCCGAAAAATATGCCGGCCTGTTATCCGCGCTTTCTTCCTTTAATGCATCTCTTCTTCCCTCTTCCTCCATTGTGGAAGAGGAGCTTAAGATCGACCACAATCTCTATCAGGTGAACGGCTGTGTTAACAAGACCACCAACTGGCATCTGATACAATTCGTCGACAATCAGGTGATTTCACAGATCTACCGTGACAATATTTTCAGCTATGTGCGCATCCTCATACTCTGTCTCATACTCGGTATGCTGTTGGCTGTCCTGCTCTCTGCGACTCTGACCCGTTCTATCCTGAAACTGTGCCGGCAGATCGACACGTTAAACGTACAAAATGAGGAACAGATTGACGAAAAGGCATGTGGATCCAATCAGGAACTTCGAAAGCTTGTAGCCAGCTTCAATCATTTGAATCAGCGTCTGAGCACAAGTCTGCAGCAGAACTATCAAATTCAGCTGGCGGAACAGAAAATGCGGATCCAGATGCTGCAGTTTCAGATCAATCACCATTTTCTCTACAACACCCTGAATGTGATCAGATCTCTTGCCAATATCCACAATGTACCACAGATAGAAACAATCTCCCTGTGCATGTCCGACCTGCTGCGGTATAATCTGGAGAATTTCCCCGTTGCCCTGCTTGAGGAAGAACTGGCGCAGATCAGACGCTATATGACGATACAGGATATCCGTTTTCCGGGGAAATTTTCTTTTGACATCAATATCTCCCCCGATTATCTGAAAATGCAGGTTCCCGCCTTTCTCCTGCAGCCGCTCGTGGAAAACAGCGTTGAGCACGGTTTTGGCAGCCGGGAAGCAGATTGCTACATCAGTATCAGCAGCCAGACCAGGGAAGACGGTCTTCACATTTTTGTTGCAGACAACGGAAACGGTATCTGCCCCGCAATGCTTGAACGTCTCAATGGCGAATGTCTGCAGGAGGTTCCCGGAAAAACGCAGGAAGGCAGCCATCATTCCATCGGGCTGCAGAACGTAAGGCAGCGGATCCGCAGTCATTTCGGCGTCCCGTACGGGCTGACGATCGAGAGCCGTGAAGGAGAGGGAACCATCGTCGATCTGCTGCTGCCGGCCGGATCATTACAGTTCACGCCCTAACCGGCCGCAAACTGTAACGCATCCAGCCCATTCCAAGTCGCCTTTGGCGAGGGGCTGGATGCCTGGAACCGTAAAGTTATCGGCCGGATGCCCTGCAGCAGGGTGCAGGGCACCGTGAATAGTAACGCCGGATCCAAAGCAATCCCCTCTTGACATTTCCCCGTAAGTCACTACAATAATATATAATCTTCACTGACAAGACAGTTGACTTTACATTAAAACCGCTGCTGTTTACACTACGATTTCCGTTTTTACGAAATCAAGGATGACCGGATCAAGCCGGCAGCGCAAATTTCCCGGAAAGGAATCAAACGACCATGAAAGCATTTCTGCAACGCAAAAACATCATCTTCTCCTTCAAACGCTACGGCGTGGACTGTCTGGGCGCCATGGCACAGGGTTTGTTCTGCTCTCTCCTGATCGGCACCATCATCAAGACGCTGGGACAGCAGACCGGACTGGCATATCTGGTGACCATCGGCACCTATGCGGCCGCCGTAGCCGGCCCGGCCATGGCGATCTCCATCGGCTTTGCCCTGCAGGCCCCGCCGCTTGTGCTCTTCTCTCTGGCAGCCGTAGGCGGCGCAGCCAATGAGCTGGGAGGTGCCGGCGGCCCGCTGGCGGTTCTGATCATCGCCATTCTGGCGTCGGAGTGCGGCAAAGTAGTCTCTAAGGAGACGAAAGTCGATATTCTCGTCACGCCTTTCGTGACCATCTTCACCGGAGTTGCGCTCTCCACGCTGCTGGCCCCCGGTATCGGCGCTACGGCCAGCTCTCTGGGACAGCTGATCATGTGGGCCACCGACTTACAACCTTTCCTGATGGGGATCATCGTCTCTGTACTGGTGGGCGTCGCACTGACCCTCCCCATCTCCTCCGCAGCCATCTGCGCCGCCCTCTCCCTCACCGGGCTGGCAGGCGGAGCCGCCGTGGCAGGCTGCTGTGCCAATATGGTAGGCTTTGCGGTGATGAGCTTCCGGGAAAATAAATGGGGCGGCCTGATCTCCCAGGGACTGGGAACCTCCATGCTGCAGATGGGCAATATCGTAAAAAACCCGCGGATCTGGATTCCGCCCATCATCGCTTCCGCCGTCACAGGCCCTGTCGCCACCTGCATCTTCAAGCTGCAGATGAACGGCACGCCCGTCTCCTCCGGTATGGGCACCTGCGGTCTGGTGGGCCAGATCGGCGTCTACACGGGCTGGATCAGCGACATCGCCGCCGGAAGCAAAGCTGCCATCACGGCCTTTGACTGGATCGGGCTGCTGCTTGTCAGCTTCGTACTGCCCGCCGTTCTCTCTCTGCTTGTATGTAACTTCCTGCGCAGGATCGGCTGGATCCGGGAAAACGACCTGAAACTGGACTGATCACCGCAATACCTGCAGCAAATTCATCCAGCCCTGTCAGTTGCTGCCTCGACCATGCCAGGACTGTTGTAAATGTCCCAAAAAATGTCATAAAACAGCTGGGAAATTTTGCATTTTCCCCTTTACAAAAAGGCATAAATGCCGAGATAATATATAGAGAAGCGTTATTTTATGCAGTAAGCGTATTTTCTCAAAACAGTTCTATCTTGATGGCATAATGACATAATTATGACCACAATTTTTATTCGAAAAAAGACAGGGAAGTCAAATTTTGCAGGTTGTTTCCTGCGACACATGGAGGGCGATTGCTATGGGAATTGGTTTAAATGGTTTAAATTCAGGTCTTAACGACACGTATTCCGCTCTGTTGGGCGGAGGCGGCGGGGCCGGTGAAGTAGGCGGTGCGTCTTTATTATCGGATTACGCTTCCATCAAGAACGGCAGCTACGGCAAGATGATGAAATCCTACTACGCCAAGGTTAAAGATGCCGAAGAAGAGGAAGATGGTTCCAAGAGCGGTTCCAAGACGAAAGAGAAGGACGCTGCATCTGCCAGCGCAGCAAGGAAATTCTACGAGACAGCCACAGGCATGAATGCTCTTGATTACAGCGCAGACAACATCGACGAGCTGTACGACAAGGTTTCAGCTTTTGTCAAAGATTATAATTCCATGATGAAAGCGGCATCCAAGAGCAATAACAGCGCCGTCAAAGCACAGGCGGACGCCCTGAACGATTATACGTATCAGAATTACAAGTTATTTTCCAAAGTCGGCATTACAATGAATGCAGACCGCACGTTGTCCATCGACGAGGACACCTTTAAGAAGGTCAACGAGAAGACCGGATCCACCAACGTGCCTACGCTGACCACTCTGTTTAAGGGCATCGGTTCTTTCGCGGACAAGGCGGCCGACAAAGCCAGCACGATCTACCGCAAGGCCGGGGAAGGCGAAGCGGTTACTTCCGCCAAAGCCAAATATGCCGGCAGCACGGGCAGTGTTTCTTCCGGTGACAAGACAGACAGTTCCGACAAGGTTACTTCCACGACTGCCAAAGACGCGGCTTCGGCAGCTTCCGCAAGCGCACTTTACAAGTCTGTTGAGAAGCTGGGAGCCATGATCATCAACGACGATAACAAGGACAGTGTATTCGATGTGTTCTCCACTCTGGTCAAAGATTACAATGAGCTTTTGAAGGATACAGCCGACAGTAAGAATTCCAATGTCATCAAACAGGCCGATCTTTTAAAGAGCCTTGTCAGCAGCAACAAGAGCGCTTTCTCCAGATTGGGCGTTACCATTAATTCCGACAAGTCACTGTCCATCGACGAGGAGAAATTCATGGAAGCTGACATGAGCACTGTGAAGAGTCTGTTCAGCGGCGCATACTCCTTCGGTGAGAAGATGACAGACCGCCTCAACCAGATCTACCGTTATGCGACCCAGGGCAATTCCCTGAACGGTCAGACATACACCAGCCAGGGCGGCTACAATGCAGCAGGAACCGGTTCGGTGCTGGATACGGTAATGTAATCTTGAATTTCTTACAGACAGGCCGAAGATACGTATAAGACGTATCTTCGGCCTGTAATAATCTGCCCTCCTTCCCTCTATATCGAAGCGGCACAAATTCTTGTTACAACAAATTCAACGCTCCAGAGCAAGACCGATCAGGCGATCCGTATGACCGGCCATAAAAAGAGGAATATTCAGCACATCATTATTTAATTTCAGATTATCCAGAGAAAATCGAATACGCAGCTTCACTCTGTCCCCGTACAGTTCCTTGAATTTTCTGAGACTTCTGCTGTTTGTATTTGTTTCTGCTTTCACTTCCACCGGGAAAATATCATTCTCTCTCTGCAGAAGAAAATCAACCTCATAGGGGGGATTGCTTTTACTCCAATACCGCGGTACGACTTCAAACTGTGTCGCAAGTTCCTGCAGAACATAATTTTCAGTCAATGCCCCCTTAAACTCCGTAAACAGTCGATTTCCCTCGCCAAAGGCCGTCGGCGCAAGCATTGCCAGGCGCCGAAGTATGCCCACATCTACAAGATAAATCTTAAAAGCTGACAGATCGTCATAAGCAGAAACAGGAAGGCCCGGCGCACTGCTGCGATATATTTTATACACCAGCCTTGCATCCACAAGCCATTGCAGTGCATCCTCGTATTCTCTCGCTCTTGCCCCTTCCTTGACAGCCTTATAAATAAACTTCTTATTTTCCCGGGCAAGCTGGGACGGAATGGATTTCCAGATCATTGATATTTTCGGAAACTCGCTGACCCCCGGATGCTTGGCAAAATCCCGTTCATATGCGCCGATAATGTCCGCCAACGCTTCCTGCATAACGGCAACATCACGTGCCTCCGTCCACATTCGCACAGATTCCGGCATACCTCCGGTCACATAATACATTTTCAGTTTCTCATACAAAGGATTAAAAAAGGCGTCCGGTATCGATTCCAATGTTTCTATACTGTCCAGATAGACAGCTAAATTTTCATCCCCGTTAGCAATCAGAAATTCCATAAAAGTCATCGGGTCTATCTGCATAAAATTCACTTTACCTACGGGAAAAGAAGAAGGCCGGGCCAGCGCAATCCCAAGCAACGATCCTGCACAGGTTACATGATACTCCGGCGCATTCTCACAAAAATATTTCATGGTGTTGATCACGTTAGGACAGTCCTGGACCTCATCAAAAACAATAAGCGTTTTTTCCGGCAGAATTTTCTGGCCACTGACCAGCATGAGATTTTGCAGAATCCGGTTCACATCCTTTGTCGTTTCAAAAAATTGCCGGTACTCTTCATTTTCATCAAAGTTAAAATAAGCAGTGTTCTCATAAAACTGCCTGCCAAACTCTTTCAAGATCCATGTCTTCCCCACCTGTCGTACGCCCTTTAAAATAAGTGGTTTCCGATAAGGAGAATTTTTCCAGTTTAACAGTTGCTTCATGATATGTCGCTCCATACGAATCCCCCATTCCTGCTCGACCTGCAAATTCTTCTGTTTTTATTATAGACATAGTATGTATCAAAATCAACCTATATATCACACTATTATTTATAAGAAGTGTAATATTCTCACATTTTTATTAATTATTATGTGTGGATTATCACATTTTTATTATTTTTTTGTGCCACTCATCACACTTTTATTAATTTTTATTGTCGTTCATCACATTGTTATTAATTTTTTTGCCCACTCAACACACTTTTTCATCAACAACTCAAATATCCATGCAGGCATGGCTACCTGGTTCGTTACTTCGCGGAAATGAAGCCACTCCCGCCGCCAAAACAAAAACAGCTGCCGCACCAACGATATCCGTGCGGCAGCCATTATAACTGCTTCTTACTGCATCTTACAGTTCCTTACTTCTATAATTCTATGACCTGCTCCCCACAGTCTTTCACATCCCAGGAAGAATCTGTCTTTCTTCTCAATTTATGCGAAAGGATTCTCTGTCGGGTAAGGCAGGCTCTTCGGCTGGTTGTAACCAATCTCGCTCACATCAACGCCGATATACTTGAATACTTCATACAGCGCTTTGCCGAAATGACCGAATGCAACTGCGCCGTGGTGCGGGTAATTCTTCTCGATCAGCACATGACGGTAGAATCTTCCCATCTCCGGGATCGCGAATACACCGATACCGCCGAAGGACTTGGTTGCTACAGGCAGTACTTCGCCCTCTGCCACATAAGCGCGCAGGATGTTATCTGCGGAGCTCTGCAGACGATAGAATGTGATATTACCGGGAACGATATCACCTTCCAGCGTACCCTGTGTCACTTCCTCAGGCAGCGCTCTTGCCATGATCATCTGATACTCCATGCTGCACTTGGACAGCTTCTTGGAGCAGGTATTGCCGCAGTGGAATCCCATAAAGGTATCCGTAAACTTGTAATCGAACTTGCCTTCGATCGACTCTTTGTACATATCCTTCGGAACGGTGTTGTTGATATCGAGCAGTGTCACGATGTCGTCGCTGACTGCCGTACCGATGAACTCGCTCAGAGCGCCGTAGATATCCACTTCGCAGGATACCGGAATGCCTCTTCCTGTCAGGCGGCTGTTCACGTAGCAGGGAACGAATCCGAACTGTGTCTGGAATGCAGGCCAGCACTTTCCGGCGATCGCCACATACTCACGATACCCCTTGTGCTGCTCAACCCAATCAAGCAGTGTCAGCTCATACTGTGCCAGCTTAGGCAGGATCGTAGGCTTGTTGTTGCCTTCTCCAAGCTCCGCTTCCATCTCTTTCACGATCTCCGGGATACGGGGATCGCCTTCATGCTTGTTGAACGCCTCGAACAGATCCAGCTCGGAGTTCTCTTCGATCTCCACGCCCAGGTTGTACAGCTGCTTGATCGGTGCGTTACAAGCCAGGAAGTTAAGCGGTCTGGGACCGAAGGAAATGATCTTTAAGCTGGACAGACCAACGATCGCCCGTGCGATCGGCACGAACTCGTGAATCATATCCGCACAGTCCTCTGCGTCGCCTACCGGATACTCCGGGATATAAGCCTTCACGTTGCGCAGCTTCAAGTTGTAGCTTGCATTCAGCATACCGCAGTAAGCATCGCCGCGGCCCTGGATCAGATTGTCCTGAGACTCCTCGGCAGCAGCTACGAACATCTTCGGGCCGTCGAAATGCTTCGCCAGCAGCGTCTCGGAAATCTCCGGACCAAAGTTGCCCAGATATACGCAGAGTGCGTTACATCCGTTGTCTTTAATGTCCTTCAGAGCGTTCACCATATCAATCTCGCTCTCGATGATGCAGACAGGACACTCATAGATATCCGCCGCATCATATTTTGCCTGATATGCTTTTACCAGAGCTTCTCTTCTGTTCACTGCAAGAGATGCCGGGAAACAGTCACGGCTTACAGCTACAATACCAATTTTGACTTTCGGTAAATTGTTCATGTTCTTTATCCTCCTTTTACCGGGTTGACCGGTTTGGTTACCTTGTTATATTTCTTGAAAAAGCTTCCCGCCGCCTTCTGACGGTATGCCATGCTGCACGAATGCAAAACGCCTCCGGTACTATTCGCGGATATCCAGGTTCCTGCCCACAAGACCGATATGCGCTCCGTCGTCCAGACCGCCCTCTGCGTGTCCGATCAGCCATTTGTTCTTCGCGGTGATCAGCTTATCTTCCCATCCGTCGTGTGCCTCTGTAAGCGGACAGTTGGTGCCTGCCGGCAGTACGATTCCTACCTTGAACTGATTGTCGCCTACGCTGCAGGGTGCATAGTGCAGTGTGGTCGCATAGATCTCCACCGCCGTCCCCGCCGGTACAAGGAATGCCTCCATCTTCGCCGTATCATAGGTGAAGTCATCCGTGATATCCTGCTGCATACCGAGGATCAATACGGCGTCCGTAGCCGCCACGTTGATCTCCGAACTTCTGTGGTATTCGGCTGCATTCAGCTTATAGTTTACGCCGTTGCAGTAGCCTACCTGGATGGGCAGTTCTCCGAACGTTTTCTTCTGCAGCTCTGCCGCTGTCGTGGTAGCCTCCAGTTCCGGAATGGACGGCTCATAAGCCACGCCTTCGAAATCCGGCGTCTTTTTCAGCGCCTCCATAAGCGGCCCAAAGTCATATCCCTGTACGACTCTTCCGTATTTACGGAACGCCTCGTCTGTGATCTTTTTGATCTCCATCTGTAATCCTCTCCTTTCTTTACTGTCTATCATCTACTGTCCTGTACTGCCCTGCCTCTTTTCTGCTGCGATGCACTTTTTATGCCCGAACAGTACAGACACAAATCTGCAAAAACCGTTACTGAATGATATCGAACAGTTCCTTACAAGCCGGATAGATCTGCTTAAACTGCTGATACCGCGCCTCATATCTCTCAACAAGCGCCGCATCCGGCTCTACCGTATCCACTACCTTTACGATCCTGGCCGCCGCTTCTTCCACGTTCGCATACTCGCCGCAGGCCACTGCTGCCAGCATGGCGCCGCCCATGGCCGGGCCTTCCTCGCTCTCGATCACGTCCACTTTCAGGTTCATGATGTTGGCGATCATCTTTTTCCACAGAGGACTCTTGGCACCGCCGCCGCAGATCTTCGTCCGCTCGATCTTAACGCCCAGAGATCTGGCAACTTCCAGAGAATCACGCAGTGCAAAAGCAACACCCTCCAGAACCGCCTGTGTCATATCCGCTCTGGTGGTATCCATGGTCATGCCGATAAAGGTGCCTCTGGCATTGGGATTGTTATGCGGGGAACGCTCTCCCATCAGATAAGGCAGGAAGTACACATGATTCTCACCCAGCTTATCATCTGTGATCTCTTTCTGTTCCGTGCCATAGTCCGTGGTGCCGATGATGTCATCCATCCACCATTTATTACAGGAAGCCGCACTCAGCATACACCCCATCAGATGATAATGACCATCCGCATGGGCAAACGCGTGCAGCGCATTGAATTTGTCTACGCCAAACTTATCCGAAGAGATAAAGATGGTGCCGCTGGTACCCAGCGAAATATTACACATACCGTCGCCCACGGTGCCTGTGCCCACTGCTGCCGCAGCATTATCGCCGCCGCCGGCCGCCACCTTCACCGTCGCGGGAATGCCAAGTTCTTCTGCGATCTCCGGAAGCACTGTTCCCACCGTCTCATAACTCTCGAAGATCTTCGCCAGCTGCTCTTCCTTTACGCCGCAGATCTCGCACATTTCCTTCGACCAGCAGCGGTTTTTCACATCAAACAACAGCATACCGGACGCATCCGACACGTCCGTGCAATGAACGCCGGTCAGCTTATAAGCGATGTAGTCCTTCGGCAGCATGATCTTCCTGATCTTTGCAAAATTCTCCGGCTCTTTATTTTTCACCCAGAGTACCTTCGGCGCGGTAAAGCCGGTAAAGGAAATGTTCGCCGTGTAAGCCGAAAGTTTGTCCTTACCGATCACGTTATTCAGATAATCGCATTCCTCTGCGGTCCTGCCGTCGTTCCACAGAATAGCCGGCCTGATCACCTGATCATTCTCGTCCAAAATTACCAGTCCGTGCATCTGCCCGCCGAAGCTGATACCCGCGATCTGACTCTTATCCACATCGGCGATCAGCTCCTTGATGCCTGCCATACTCTGCTCATACCAGTCCTCAGGCTTCTGCTCCGACCAGCCCGGATGCGGAAAGAATAACGGATACTCCTTCGACACGATATTCACAATCTTACCGCTGCCCTCCATCAAAAGAAGCTTCACGGCACTGGTTCCTAAATCCACCCCAATATACAGCATGGTAACCCTCCTGTTTCCTCATGATTCATTTACTGTTCCTTCGCGCCTTCTGCCGGCTGATGCTGCAGCTGTTCCACAGCGTCAGATTCCTCACAGTATCCTGCCCGATCCGGCGGCCGTCCTATGTCCGCAGCGCTGACCGTGCACGTGCACGTATTTAATATCTTCATAATAATATTTGTCAGTAAGAAAATCAAGTCCATAAAATGATTTCTGTAAATTTCGGAAATATACACAAAATAAGTATGCTAAATTTGTCTATTAGTCCTATCATAACAGTTCCGTCTCCTGTTTTCCTGTTACGAAATCCACCCAGTCCAAACCATCAAGAGAATCCCCATCAGTACAGGGATTGACTTGCTTACCCCGTTATGCTACGCTGTATGCGTAATCGAATTCGGAAAGGATTCCCATTATGGCAACGCTCAAAGAAATCGCCGACCTGGCCGGCGTATCCCGCGGCACGGTGGACCGGGTGCTGAACCACCGCGGCTCCGTCAACCCGCAGACAGAAAGAAAAATACTGGAAATCGTTCAGGCACTGGACTATAAGCCCAACAAAGCCGGCATCGTTCTCGCCGCCCAGAAGAAGAATCTGAAGCTGGGCGTTGTTTTGCTGGGACGGGATACCGTTTTCTATGATGATATCCTGGCCGGTGTCCGCGACAAGGCGGAGGAGCTGGAAAGCTACAACTGTTCCGTCCTGCTCAGACAGACAGAGTACGACCTGAACAGACAGCTGGAGGCCATCGACGAGCTGGTGGCCGAGGGAATCAGCGGACTGGCCATTTCTCCTTACAATGACAATGCCGTCCGTGAGAAGATCGACGCCCTGCACGACCAGGGGATTCCGGTCGTAACCTTAAATACCGATATCGAGAATGCCAGACGACTTGCCTATGTGGGCTGCCACTTCTACCGTTCCGGCGAGACAGCCGGCGGCCTGATGCATCTGATGACAGGCAACGCGGCCAATGGCTGTGTGCATGTGGGCATCATATCAGGCTCCATGAACGTGCTGTGTCATACCGAGCGTATAGCAGGCTTCCGTCATGTGATCGAAACCTACGGCGGCATCCAGATCGTGGAGACCGTCAACAACAGTGACGACGAGACCCGCAGTTATGACCTGACCGCCGCCATGCTGCGCAGACATCCGGAGATCAATGCGCTGTACTTTACAGCCGGCGGCGTTTACGGCGGCTGCCGCGCCGTGATGGATTCGGGGCGCGCCGCACAGATCACCGTCATCACCAACGACATGGTAGACACCACCCGCGAATTTCTGGAAAACGGCCTGATCGCAGCTACCATCTGCCAGCAGCCCTTTGTGCAGGGACATAAACCCCTGTCCATCCTTTTTACCTATCTGACCACGGGAGAACTTCCGGCCGTGGAGAATGATTATGTCAATATTGATATCCGCATCCGGGAGAATCTGTGAACCGCTGCGTTCCCCGGATTCCTTTCATTACAGCAATATTTACACGCAAACGGAGGATACTATGAGCAAAAAGAAAGCCGTCGTCTCACTGGGACACGAAGCACTCGGATACACAACTTTAGAACAGCGTGACGCTGTAAAGATCACCGCCGGAGCACTGGCCGATCTGGTGGAGGCCGGTTATCAGCTTACCATCACTCACAGCAACGGCCCCCAGGTCAGCATGATCCACAAGGCCATGACCGAGCTGCGCCGGGTCTATATCGACTATACCCCCGCACCGATGTGTGTCTGCTCCGCCATGAGTCAGGGATATGTGGGATATGACATCCAGAACGCCCTGCGCGCGGAACTGCTTGGCCGCGGTATCTCCAGGCCCGTCAGCACGATTCTGACGCAGGTGACTGTGGACCCTTACGACGAGGCCTTCTACGAGCCGACTAAAGTGATCGGCCGCTATATGTCCGCGGAAGACGCCGAGATTGAAGTCAAGAAGGGGAATTATGTAGTAGAGAAGCCCGGCAAAGGATTCCGCCGTGTGGTGGCAGCGCCGAAGCCCATTGATATTGTGGAGATTGACGCCATCCGCACGCTGGCGGATGCCGGTCAGATAGTGATCGCCTGCGGCGGCGGCGGTATTCCGGTCATCGAACAGAGCCATGCCCTGCAGGGCGCTTCCGCAGTGATCGAGAAGGACGCCATTGCCGGCAAACTGGCGGGCGAACTGCAGGCCGACGAGTTGATCATCCTCACCGGCGTACCCTGCGTCTATCGGCATTTCGGCACACCGGAACAGGAAGCCCTCTCCTCCATGACCACAGCGCAGGCCAGAGAACTTATGGCACAGAACCAGTTCGAAGCCGGCACCATGCTGCCAAAAATCGAGGCAGCCATCGCCTATCTGGACAAAAATCCTGCCGGACGCGTCCTGATCACCTCGCTCGGCACGGTGTCCGATGCCCTGAAAGGGAAAAACGGAACGGTCATTACCCCCTGAGACCACGCTATACTTTGATCAGCTTCTTCTGGCTCCACTTCCCTGACAGATAGCGGATAAAGGAGATCACAAAATTGGTGGTCCAGCCCATGGGAACCGCAAACCAGACGGCCTCCACGCCGATCACGCCGGCAAAGCCGAAGGCAAAAGATACCCGGATGCCGAGATTGATCAGATTGGCAAGGGTGAAGACCACCACATCTCCTGCACCCCGAAGCACCCCGTCCGTAATGGCCTTCATGCCGATACAGACGAAGAAAAAGGCGATAAAAGTCAGGTAATCGTTTCCCGTAGCAAAGGCCGCCGCATCGCTTCCTTCCTCCAGAAAGGCATTGATGATCGGCCCATGGAAGACCGTGAGGATCAGACAGGTCAGCACCGCAAAGGCCACCACCATCCTCACGCCGGCCACATATCCTTTGCGCACTCTCTCCGGTTGTCCCGCACCCAGATTCTGGGCTGTGAAAGTGGAAACCGCATTTCCCGTAGCGATCATCGGCACGATACAGATCGATTCAATCCGCATACCCGCCGTGTAACCCGCCAGCACCGAAGAACCAAAGCCGTTTACCACGGACTGGACAAGGAGCATACCGATGGAGACAATGGACTGCTGTACCATGGAGGGAATCGCAACCTTGATCATATTGCCCAGCATGGCGAAATCGTAGAGCTTTCTTTTCCCTGCATCCGTCTCTTCCGCCTTCCGCGCTTCTGTACCGTTCACTTCTGTACCATTCGCTTCTGTACCGTCTGCTTCCGCTTTCTCTTCCCCCGCATTCACAGTTTTCGTATTCGTCTCATCCCTGTAAGTTCCAAGAAGCCGCAGCAGCAGACAGAAGGAGATCACCGCGGAAAGTCCCTGCGCGATCACCGTCGCGATGGCAACGCCCGCCACGCCCAGATGGAAAATCTGCACCATCACAAGATCCATCCCGATATTAAGCAGCGAAGAAAAAATAAGCAGGTAAAGAGGCGTCCTGGAATTGCCAAGAGCGTTGAATATGGAGGACAGAATATTGTACATAAATAAAAAAGGAAGCCCCAGAAAATAAATCTCCAGATAGAGTACGGCATCGGAGAGGATATTGCCGGGCGTGTTCAGCCCGATAAGGATCGCCCGGTTTCCCAAAAGCCCGATCACACTTAACACCAGGCTGAGTACAAGAAACGTGATCAGCGCCGTGGAAACCGATGTCTTCATCTTCCGGTACAGCCCCGCGCCCAGATACTGGGAAGTGATCACGCTGGCGCCGATCCCGCCGCCGATGGCGATCATGATAAACACCGTGGTCAGCGAATAGGACGCCCCCACGGCCGCCAGTGCATCCTCCCCCACAAACTGTCCCACGATGATGGAATCCACCGTAGTATAGAACTGCTGGAACAGATTGCCCAGTATCATGGGCAGGGCAAAGAAGAACAGTGACCTGCCCGGTTTATCTGTGAGCATGTTGTATTTTTTCATTCTGCGTACCCCTTTGTTTCTCTCAGAACAGCTACTTCTCTCCGCTTCCCAGCACCATCAAAAGTGCCCCGATCATAATACAGAAATCGGAAATATTGAACACAACATTCCTGATCTTCTGATTTTTCACCGGAAAACTCACATAATCTACCACGTATTTCCGTACCAGACGGTCATAGGTATTGCTGTAGGCCCCGCCCAGCAGAAGAGCCAGTCCCGCCTTAAGAGTCTTACTCCCCTTACAGGAAAAGGTCAGCACGAAAAGCACCGTCAGCCCCAGCGTCAAAGCCACCGAAAGCGCTGCCACCAGATCGCTTCTTCGCTCTCCTGCATCCAGCATCGCGCCTTTATTATGATATCTGCGGATCAGAAGCCGGCCGCCGCAGACCGCCTTCTCCTCTCCTTCCTTTCTCGACCGCTCGATATGATCCTTGATCAGCAGGTCAAGAAAGAAGATCACCATTGCCATCAGTGAAAATCCTATGATTGCCATGTACTTCTCCTTTTTCAATATAATAAACTCAGCCAGCAGCGTTAGCTGTACTGGCTAAGTTCATTATATGCAATCTATCAGGTAATATCAAGTGTAAAGCGGCCTGGGATATCTTTCGCCTGTAATACAGACAAATTCATTCCTTTCTCCTGACTCGGGAGTTTGACACTGCAGCGATAGTAACCGAAATTTCTAATGCCGTTACCTGTCTATGTGACTTAAATCTTACCCAACGTCAGCCTGATACATCGCCCTTTATGAACTGCATCTCACCTTTTACGCGCAAACACCTGCATATGATCCTGGAAAGGCAATAATCCATAACCGACATCGCAACACAAAGTATGATCATATAAAATGATATTTTTTTAGAAACGATTCCCGCCAGAAATAACGCAAATACATTCACAAACAAATTGAATAAGATCAAACGCCCATATATTTGCCGGAAACTGTGTCCGTGTAAATATTTTATCGTGATCGTCGGAAAAAAGGCTTTATAACAGGCATATACTATCGCGGTCATAAACATCGCCAAAAGCAAAACCATCAATATCATATTTAAGATCAGCTTGTTTCTACCGGCTTCTGCAATTCTGATCTCTTCCACTTTTTGGTCATAGACTGATGCGACCTTATTTAATTCAGTGACATTATATTTTTGCGATACAGTGGTGATCTCTTTCAGCGCGCTGTATTCATCATCAGCTTCTAAAAAGATATACCTCCCGAAGCATACAGCCAGAAAAGAATGATCGACATTTCCTGTATATACGGTAATGATCGAATCTTCTATTCTGTTAAACTGATCGCCGCTGTAGCAGTTATAGGTAAAAAGATTCTGACTGTTTTCTATATAGATGATATTAATTTCCAGATCATCTATATCTATTTCGATTTCATCCTGTCCTCTGGCTTCTTTATATATATTCGCAACTTCCATTTTGTGAAAATGAAACCACTTTTTAAAGGATTCTTCTATCGTATTTTCATATTCCTTAAATTTTAAGGGCACTAATAGATTCAGGACATTGTCCTTTTGATCTATCAGATCAATAACGTCATTTCCATCTACCGATCTGATCGTATGCCTTTTTAAATAATTTTCGTCTACTGTTATATTTTTCCCGTGAGGGGTATATAAATCTTCTGTTCTTTCTACGTTTAATTTATAACTATACTCAATATCTTCCGGGTCTTTTGCAGCAAAATTCTCTGTACCCGGCCGTTCGAAATTAAGCGTGTCCATAATGAATACTTTATCCAGATCGCTCAATTCCTGATATATCCGGAAAACTTTCTCGTCGAGTATCCCCTCCGCCGCAAGGTTATCCAGATAATATGATTCATATACGTTAAAAAGATTCCGGGCATTTTCCCATAACGGCAGGCCATCCAGATTTTCTCTTAATTTCGCATTCTGGTAAAATAACTCCTCACACGAAAAAATAAGCAATAAAACAAGCAAAATTCGTGAAAAATAAGATACAGCCATTATTTTGATCAATCCTCTTTTTCTGCGGTTATGATCTGTCACAGTACACAATACCCGAAACAAAGGAATCGACAGCATAAATATTACGAAAACAGCAGCTGTATTTAATTTTAACATTGCAGTAAAAACTGCAGGCAGCAGACCGGAATGCCGCAGACCGAAAAAGAAAGATCTGTATAGAATTCCACCCATAACCAGATTGCTCAAAACCATAGTCAAAATCATCGCCTTAAAAAAAGGCTTGTTTAAGGCGCGATAAATCTGAACATCCGTATAACCCCATAAATGATAAACAGATAAAGTTCTTTGGCTGACCGAATAATAGAAAAACAGGATCAAAACAAGCGCCAAAATATAAAAACAAATGATCGAAAAAAAAGAGACATCCAATGAAAGGACAGGATTTTTCAATCCCGTTTCCGTATAATCAATTTCACAATAGTCTTTGAGCTGTTCAGCCAGGTCTTCGATGAGATTCATATCATCCGCATCCACATATAATACATTTTTAAATCCGACATCTAAAAGCTCTTCAAAATCATGTACTTTTATATCTCTGTTAAAAATAAAGTCCGGTAAAGATAATATTTCTCTATAGTTATCTCCCATCGTAGAATAGATATCTATCTTATCGGAACTCCAAAAACTGTATTGCGCTATCTCCACTCCGTTTTCTGCTGAAAAATCTCTGATCTTTTCTAAAAATGCATCCTTCGATTCAACCCTTTCATCCGTATAAAGATGAAAATGAAAATATATGACGGCCTTATCCATTAATAATTTTTCTGCCGAGCTGTTATTGATCCGCAGGAAAAAAAAGAGATTAAATAATGCAGTCAAGATAATAATGATTGTAACTGATTTCTTTGCCATGTGCTCACCCTCACTTTGTCATTTGATTAAAATCTGTTTCCTATTATCTTTATTTCCGTCACGGGTTCAACCCTTTTTGCCTCAAACGACATTTAACATCTGTTTTTGGTCGATTCGAGTGCTTCTTCATACAAATTTCCGGTCATATGCATTTTTGCATTTGAGAATTCTATGTGATAAGATATAGGCAGACAGCAGAGAATAGAGGGCCAGGTGGAACATGCGTATTCTGATTTGTGACGATGACACGCTGATGATTGAGCAATTACAGAGATATATCGAATCCTACTTTAAATCAAACCATTTAAAATGTCCACGGTTGGTTTCCTTTACCTGCGGTGAATCTTTATTGGCGGATCAGGAAGAAAAAGATATTGTTTTTCTGGATATCGAGATGCCCGGTATGAACGGGATCTATGTAGGAAATGAATTAAAAAAGGCAAACAAAAATGTCCTGATCTTTGTTATCACCTCTTATAGTGAATATTTAGACGATGCAATGCGCTTTGACGTGTTCCGCTATCTCTCCAAACCTTTGAACAAACAGCGTCTTTTCCGTAATATGAAGGATGCCCTGATTTGTTACAATTCCATCACTGCCAAAATCCCTGTGGAAACCAAACAGGGGGTATACTCGCTTCTCACCTCGCAGATCATCGCCATAGAGGCTCAGGGGCGCAAAGTGATCGTACATACTACCCTGCAGGATTTCAACTCGATTCATACGATGGATCACTGGCTGAAACAGCTCCCTGAAAACAGCTTTTTTCAGACGCACCGCAGTTTTATTGTTAATTTAGAACATGTAGTGGACTTCGATCATTCCACCATACATTTATCAGACCAGCAAATTACCGCTTATCTGACCCGTAGAAAATACAGTGCCTTTAAAAATGCTTATCTGCTGTATCTGGAAAGTATGAGGTGAAATCTATGGAACGTATCGCACTGCTTCCTTTTAGTCTTTTTAGCCTTTTTACAGAGGCCGTGATATTGTGGCAATACACATCCAGTCTTTTTATCCCCTCATACAGCGGTAAAATAAGGCTGGCGTTCATAAGCATTTCTTATACCATATTGTTTCTTCTTTCCCTGCCCGGACAGGCGTGGATCAATGTCATCGGCTTTTTTGCGTTTAACATGATCATTCTTTATACCATGTTTCAGCTTAAGATGTTACCGGCATTTTTCCATTCTGCTGTACTTACGGCAATTCGGGAGATATCTGAATTTACCGTCTTCAGAATTATATCAGGATTCTTTCCGCATTTTCCTTTGGAAACAGGTAACGGACTGGTTTTTTATGCAGCTTTCAGCAAAATTGTCTATTTTGCGCTCATTTACTCGTTTATTTATTTTCTCAAAACAAAAAAGGCGGAACAGAGAAAATACCTTCATCCCGAACTTCTTTTAATGCCAATCCCTGTTTCCTCTGTTTCTATTATGTTTACCTTCCTCGCGATTGGCGAAGCATCGTCTTTTGCCCCGCCTGTCGATTTTATGTTGACAATCTGCTCTGTTTTTCCTATTATGACGAACCTGTTCGTATTTGCGATCAACCAGTACAATCAGAGAAAAAGCAGAGAATTCACCGAACTGCAATTATCGCTGCAGAAAGAGTCCGATTCCGCCGAATATTATGAACTGCTGCTATCACAGAACGAAAATCAAAGCATCCTGATCCACGACATAAAAAAACACCTTCAATCCATTAAACTGCTGAATGAAAAAGGTGACCAGGATCAAATAAATGCCTATATCCGTCAACTCCTGGAAGCTTCTGACCTGAAGGAAGCCTCCAAAATCTGCGATAACGAAATGCTGAATGCAATCCTCTGCCGCTATCAACGGCGATGCGATCATAAACATATTATTTTCCATGCCGATATCAGAAGCGGCACCGTGCGGACTATTTGCCAGCACGATTTAACATCATTATTCTGCAACTTATTGGATAATGCGATAGATGCAGCAGAAAATATCCCTGATTCTTTTATTGAGCTTACGGTACGGAAAAAGGAAAATTCTCCTTTTATCGTTATTGTAATAATAAATTCCTGTCAAAACGCTCCCATATATGATAAAGACGGACTTCCGCTATCTCATAAGTCAGACAACGCCAGACACGGATTCGGAATCAAAAGCATAAAAAAAGTTGTGAAACAATATCATGGAAATTTACAGATGTATTATGATAATGCTTCTGGTACTTTCCATACGATCATAGCCTTGAGACATTAGCTGCAGGGGAAAACACAACACTTTTTTTCCTGTATTTTCTCTTATACTTTTGTATTCAAAAAAGCTGTATAAAATATGGTTACTCAGCATGTCTCTTTTTTTGTTGCTTTTGGTGTCAGTCGATCATACTGAATGATAATTTTTCCGCTGTCCAAATGAATTTTTTCCTTTTTTAGCAATGTATACTGCATCTGGTTTTTCGTGTAATCGGTCCGTTCCATTGGGAAAAAACTTCTGCAAAAATAATTACCGCAGTCCTCTTTATCTATAAACAAGAAAGAAATGTTGAGAACAACCCCGTCCCCCATTTTCATTAAGAAATCCCCATCAATCGAAGAGTATGGCAGCACCTTTTTGTTAAACCGGAACACGAGCTGCTCTCCATCCAACAAATCTTCAATAAATTGAAAAGCTTCTAACCTCAAACGGCTTTCATCAACGAAAATGCTTTTTTCTATGGCCTGATATGTAATATGTCCAGCTAAAATATCCCGAAAAACAGTTTGGCGGTTTTCTCTGGCAATGCTAATGTCCCTCAGTTTGTGGAGTCCCGCAAGATGATGAAAATCAGTTTCAGCAAATCCCAATATAATCTCTTTTAGTTTTCCTTTGCGCCCCAAAGTAAATCGATACTGATACCCAATCAGTCGTTCATAAACAGCAGCGGATCTCTGTAATAAGTCCATCTCTTTTTCTCCTGTATACTACAAAAAGACCCTGCCGCACAGCAGAGTCTTTTGGAGCATTTTCTTTCAGCCCTTGGGCCTACGCCGGTTTGAGGTTTCATTGCACAACCCCTCTTGCAAGCTCCGTAAGACAATGCCTACCGGCGCACTCTCTTACTTCAACGCTTTGACAGACACACGCCGTTGCCTGCCTTATACTATTATTATATGTTCTTGACGGAAATATGTCAATATTTTAGTCAGATAAAAATGCTCTTTAAATCTTCCGCCCTGCGCTGCTCCCCCAGTTCAGTTTCAACAGCACAATCAGCAACAAGATCGAACTCAGCGACCAGGTCAGCGGATACGCCCAGGAGATGGTCTTAAACACCGGGAACACCTGCACTGCCAGCGTCACATACACAATACGCACGCCACACCAGAACAACAGCATTGTGATCATCGGCACGAATGCCTTACCGCACCCGCGCATAATACCGGCCACGCAGTGCGAAAACGCCAGCAGGAAGAAAAACGGCGCCACCGTTCTGGCGTGAATAACACCGTACTCCACCGCATCCTGCGAATTCACGAAAAACCGCAGCGCATAAGGCGCCCACAGATAAATTACCACACCCACCAGCTCCGCAAGCACCATTCCCGACAGAATGCCGAAGGCCGCACCCTTTTTGGCCCGGTCCTGTTTCCCTGCGCCCAGATTCTGGCTGATAAAGGTAGGCAGCACCATGGATACACTCATGATCGGCAAAAAGACAAAGCCCTCGATCTTGGCATAGGCCCCATGTCCCGAGATCGCATAAGCCCCGAAAGCATTGACATTGCTCTGGATCACGATATTACCGATACTGATCACCGAATTCTGAATCCCGGTAGGCAGCCCCTGTCCGATTGCCTGCAGCAAAATATCCTTGTGGAAAAGCGATTCACCACCAAATACAGCTCCTTTCCGCGGGTGCAGAGAGCCAAACAGCCGTTTCAGGTTCAGGCGCACGGTCTCATCCTTCTCCCGGCACATCCGCACCAGACACAGCATCACACTCAGCCCCTGGGCGATCACCGTGGCCACCGCCGCGCCGCCTGCACCCCAGTGGAACACCGCCACAAAAAGCAGATCCAGCGCCACGTTCACCAGCGAGGAAAAGATCAGATAATACAGCGGATGCAGACTGTCTCCCAGCGCCTGCATGATGGACATGCAGATGTTATAGAGAATTACCGTCGCCACGCCGGCAAAATAAATGCGGAAATACAACAGTGAATGAGGCATCACCTCCGCCGGCGTCTTCATCCACGTAAGCAGCGTCGGTATAAAGAGCAGTCCCGCCACTGTGGCCAGCACAGAGGATACCACACCGAACAGGAAGTTGGAATGGATCGCCTTCTGCACGCTTTTATAATCCCTGGCGCCATAATACCGCGAGATGATGACCCCGCCGCCCACCGCGATCCCGTTAAAAAATCCGATGATCAGAAAAGTCAGGCTGCCCCCGGAACTGACCGCCGCAAAATTGTTATTGTCCGCAAAATTACCCACCACCCAGGCATCCGCCATATTGTAAAACTGCTGCAGCAGCTGCCCGAGAAAAAGCGGTATCGCAAACTGAATGATCTTCTTTACGATGGCGCCTTCGGTCAGATCGATGTTTTGCGCATGGCCTCCCTGTTTGTGATGTATATGAAAAAATGTATGTTTTTTATTGTTACTCATCTGCGTAGTATACCTTTATCTATTCTCTGTGACTTTACCTTCCAGCAATCTCCTGCTTATATCCATGGCACTATATAGAACTCTTGTCACTATAACCTCCATGTCTTCTATAACATAAAAAGCCGAGTAATTATCTATCACTAATTGCCGTAATCCCATAAACCGTTCCGGCTCGGACTCCATGGGTTTTACTCTTTCAGGAAATACACGCAGCCCCTCAATGGCTTCTGCGATCCGATTATATTGTCCCATTGCATTTTCCGGTGCTTGAAGTTGTATAGCAATATAATGATAGATTTCTTCCATATCAGCCAGCGCCTTATCAGTAATGCGTACTGTATATTGCTTCATACCTGATTACTCTCCCTGAACTTCTTGAATGCTGAAGCTGCATTCTGCACCTTGCCGGCCCGCAGATCATCATAACCTTCCTGCAGCTTTGCATGGATTTCCTCCGCTGTCATCAAATCCGCATTGAGTACAGAAGGTGTATTAGGTAAAGTAACAGCAAATGGTATTCCTCCTGTCAGAGATATTTGATTAAGATACATATCTATAGCTGTTGACATAGGAATACCTAATCTCGTTAATACAGCTTCTGCCCGTTGTTTTACAGCAGGGTTTACTCTTAAATTCAACGTTGCTGTCTTTTCCATATAAACTCATCTCCTTCCGTATTTATTGTAACGTTTTTGTCGTTACTCATCAATCCTTCTTTTGCTCTTTTTAACTTAAATCATTTTTTTCTATCATCATTCTTGGCAACGATTATTTTATCCAAATCAAATAATATGAATTACCAAAACAGGGCGGGCAACGTAGAAAATTGCCCACCGCATAAAATAGTCTTAAAAAATTTTCACCACTCGAGCTCAGCGTCAAATTCCTGCAACACCACATCAATCTCCACGCTCTTCTTCCCTGTAAGCTCCTCCGTCCTCCGGTCCGGCTGGCCGGTGCCTGCGTAAAGTCTGTATTTCCCGCTGCCCCAGACACGTTCACCCGCTTCATTGACCACCCGGAAAGCCTCTCCCGGCACGCAGACCTCAACACTTAACCGTTCTCCTGCCTGCAGCATAACCCGTTTGAAAGCGCACAGACACGGATTTGGCGTGGCATCTGCCGACTCCATATCTTTCACATAAATCTGCACCACATCCTGCGTCGGACAGCTGCCCTCATTCAACAGTTCCACACGCAGTGTCATATCCCGCGAATCCTCTTTCCGGGAGACAATCTCTGCCCGCTCCACGCGCACATCCCCGTATGTCAGCCCGTAGCCGAACGGATACAAAGCCTCCTGCGTCATATAGCGGTAAGTCCTTCCCTGCATCGAGTAGTCTTCGAAGTCCGGCATCCCTTCCAGAGAACGGTAGAAAGTCACCGGCAGCTTACCCGAAGGAGAACATACTCCAAAGAGAATGTCTGCCACCGCCCTGCCGCCTCTGGCACCGGGATACCACAGCTGCACAACGGCCGCCGCCGACTCCTGCGCCACACAAAGATCTATCGCACTGCCCGCCATCAGGCACAGAACCACCGGTTTCCCTACGGCAAGCACGGCATCCATCAGCTTCCTCTGGGGTTTCGGCAGTCTCAGGTCTTCCTTGTCACCGGATGCATAGCTGTTGCCGGTATCTCCCTCTTCGCCTTCCAGCGTCTCATTTAAGCCCACGCAGAGTACCACCACATCGCTGTGTCTGGCAACCGTAACTGCCTCCGCGATCCGGTCGTCCTCCCGGGCCAGATTTTCCACCCGGTCCTGGAACAGATGACAGCCTTCGGAATACAGCACCCTGCCGCAGTCGCCCACATAGTCCTGAATGCCTTCCAGAATGGTAATATATCTGGATGAGGTACCGTGATAATTTCCGATCAGCGCCTCTCTGCTGTTGGCATTGGGCCCGATCACACCGATCGTCTGTCCTTCTTTCTTCGCAAGCGGCAGCACACCGTCATTCTTCAACAGCACCACCGACTCCCTCGTAAGCCTTTCTGCCACCATCAGATGTTCCCGGCACTCTACCTTTTCATAAGGGATCTCGTCGAACTCGCTTCCGTCAAACAATCCCAGAAGATACCGTGCAGTAAAGGCCCGCACTGCCGCTTCCGTGATCTCCTCCTCGGTCACCAGACCATCCTGCAGCGCTTTTAACAGATGGAGATAAGTCACACCGCAGTTGATGTCACAGCCGTTGTGCAGCGCCAGCGCCGCCGACTCCTCCGCCGAATGGGTCACCATATGGTTCTCATGAAAATCCCGTATCGCCCAGCAGTCAGACACGAAATGGCCCTCAAATCCCCATTCTCCGCGCAGGATATCCCTGATCAGCGTCCTGCTGCCGCAGCAGGGTTCGCCGTTGGTCCGGTTATAGGCGCCCATCACGGCTTCCACACCGCCCTCCTGCACGCAGGCCCGGAAAGCAGGGAGATAGGTCTCCTCCATATCTTTCTTTGAGGCCACGGCATTAAACTCGTGCCGCAGGGCCTCCGGTCCGGAATGCACCGCAAAGTGTTTCGCGCAGGCTGCCGCTTTCATTACTGCACCGTCTCCCTGCAGTCCTTTCACATAGGCGACACCCATTCTGGACGTCAGGTACGGATCCTCTCCGTATGTCTCCTGTCCTCTTCCCCATCTGGGATCCCTGAAAATATTCACATTCGGCGACCAGAACGTCAGCCCCTTATAGATATCCCTGTCATTCTCCGCCGCATAAGCATTGTACTTTGCGCGCCCTTCCGTGGCCGCCACGTCTCCGGCTTCTCTGAGAAGCTCCTCGTCAAAAGTCGCCGCCATGCCTATCGCCTGCGGGAAACTGGTAGCCACGCCTTCCCGCGCCACACCATGCAGCGCTTCTCCCCACCAGTTATAGGCCGGAATACCCAGCCGCTCGATTGCCGGAGCGTCATAGCGAAGCTGGGAAGCCTTCTCTTCCACCGTCATCTGACTCACCAATGCCTGCGCCTGTTTTCTTGCTTTCTCACGATTCGTCATACTTTTCCCTTTCCATGTCATCTGTTGTGCTTTCGGGGCTGCCTTCGTGGCACGCCTAATCTATTGTTTCACACGTCTGTTTAAGACAGTCTCGCCAGCGTCTCAAACGTCCCGTTAATATCCAGTTTCCCAAACCCCGCGTGTGTCAAGTTATTGTCACAAACTTTTTTCACTTTTTTTGATTGAAAATCGCTGAAACCCGCATAACTT
>ERZ808028.96-NODE-96-length-96734-cov-21.893727_pt1 | contig 96734 bp, 81 predicted proteins | sample MGYA00380184_ERZ808028 | MGnify/ENA primary metagenome ERZ808028 (study PRJEB31490, sample SAMN06133397) | mouse gut metagenome | isolation source: J8_1 | host: mice | place: China: Chengdu | collected 2015-05 ... | reverse complement strand
GACACCCCCGCCGGGGTGTGCATCCGCTGCGGCAAGTGCGTGGGGGCCTGCCCCATGCACCTGGCCCCCACCATCATCCGCCGGGCCCTGGAGGACCAGGACCTGGAAAAGCTGGCAAGATTCCACCTGGAGGACTGCAACGCCTGCGGCTGCTGCTCCTTTATCTGTCCCGCCCAGATTCCCCTGGTGGAGACGGTGGCCCAGGCCGCCAACCTTGTTAAGAGAGGGGGGAGCGCCCAATGAGCGCCAGCTTTGCACCCAAGCGCCTGTCTCCCCAGCTGCGCCAGCCCTCCACCACCCGGGCTATGATGCTGGACGTGATGGTGGCCCTCACTCCCGCCCTGGGCATGGCCGTTTTCTTCTTCGGGCTCCGGGCGCTGGCACTCGCCGCCGTGTCGGTGGGCTCCTGCGTCCTGTTTGAGGCCCTGTACCGGCTGCTCACCCGGCAGCGGCAGTCGGTGGGCGACCTGTCCGCCTGCGTCACCGGCCTGCTGCTGGCCCTCAGCCTGCCCGCCAGCACCCCCTACTGGGTGCCCGTGATGGGGGCCGCCTTCGGCATCATTGTGGTTAAGCAGTTCTACGGCGGACTGGGCCGGAACTTTATGAATCCCGCCCTGGCCGGGCGGATGCTGGCCGGCACCCTGCCCATGCTGATGACCACCTGGCCCCAGCCTATGCAGAAGCTGTCCCTCACCGCAGTGGACGCGGTGTCCGCCCCCACTCCCATGGCCTACCTCCACGAGGGCTCCCTGCCCCCCCAGGGGCTGGACCTGATGTTTTTGGGCAACCGGGGCGGGTGCATGGGGGAGGTCTCCGCCTTCATGCTGCTGCTGGGGCTGGTCTACCTGCTGCTGCGGCGGATCATCTCCCCCCGCATCCCCCTGTCCTATCTGGGCACGGTGGCGGTGATTGCCCTGCTCTCCTCTCCCAACGGAGTGTCCCCCCTGATCTGGACCGCCTACCAGCTGATGGGCGGCGGCCTGCTGATGGGCGCCATCTTCTTTGCCACCGACCCGGCCACCTCGCCGGTAACCCCCCGGGGGCACATCATGTTCGGTGTGGGCTGCGGCCTGCTCACTGTGTTGCTGCGCTCCTCCAGCCCCTACCCCGAGGGGGTGGGCTGGGCCATCCTCACCATGAACTGCATGGTGTGGCTGCTGGACCGGCTGGGCCTGCCCCGGCGGTTCGGCATCGGCAACTTCGCCGCCACCCGGGCGGTTCTGGCCCAGTCCTGGGCCAGCCTGGCTGAGATCAAATTCGTCATGCCCAGGCTGGACCTTCAGCGCTACCGGCCCAAAGAGGGCCAGGCCCCCGGCGAGGCCTGGCTGGACCTGCTGCGCTCCGCCCTGAAAACCGTCGGACCCTTCGCCGGCGTCTTTGCCGTTACCTGCGGGGTTATCTTCGGCGTTCACCGCTTTACCGACCTGAACACCGCCCGGGCGGAGATTCAGGTCCAGCGGGAGATTCTGGCCCAGGCCATGCCCCAGGCCGTGGTGGGGGCCGAGACCCCCTACCACGCCGCCGGCGCGCTGTCCATCACCGCCGGCTACGGCGAGGAGGGCCACCTGCTGGGCTACTGCGTGGAGGTGCAGAGCCAGGGCTTCGGCGGCCCCGTCACCATGACGGTGGGGGTGGACCTGAACGGCACCGTTACCGGCGTGGCCATTGAGAGCCACAGCGAGACCAACCGGGTGGGCACCGCCGCCATGACCCCCGCCGCCCTGGCCCGGTATGTGGGCCGGTCGGGCACCATCCGCTCCTCCGGCAGCAACTCGGTGGACGTCGTCACCGGCGCCACCGCCACCTCCAAGGCCATCACTGCCGGGGTCAACCGGGCGCTGAACATTGTGGCCAATTTGGATACCACGGAGAATATCGACTATGAGGACACCCAGTGAGAGGAGGGACAGACTGTGAATACCGCGCTTGAATTGACCGGGGTGGCCCTGGCCGCCCTGCTGTCAGAAAACCTGGTGCTGGTGTCCTGCATGGGCATCGGCACCCACCGGGAGTCCTTCCAGGACCCCCGGGAGGCCATCCGCACCGGCCTGTGCCTCACGCTGGTGATGGTGCTGGGGGTGCTGGGGGGCTGGCTGCTCAACTTCCTGGTCCTCCTCCGCTTCGGGCTGACCCACTTCCAGGTGCTGGCCTTCGCCCTGCTTATTCCCGGGCTGGTGGCCGGGCTGCGGAGCTTCTTCCGGGCCTGCGTGCCGGAGCTGTCCCGCCGGGCGGACGAAAATCTGGCCTCCATCTCCACCAACTGCGCCGCCCTGGGCTCTGCCCTGCTGGTGGCCCAGCGCAGCTACAGCCTGGGCTCCGCCCTGATCTTTGCCCTGTGCGGCGGCATCGGGGCCACCCTGGCCCTGGCCAGCTTTGCCAGCCTGCAAAAGGAAGTGGACCTGAACCGCTGCCCCAGGGCCTTCCGGGGAGTGCCCATCCAGCTGATCACCGCCGGACTGATGGCGATGGCCCTGGTGGGGTACTATGGACTGTACTTTGGGGAGTGACCACCCCTCCCACAGCATAAAAAATGGCTCCGCCTGACAGCGGAGCCATTTTTTTGCCCTTATTTCGCGCCCAGCTTGAAGGAGGCGCACTCGGTGCCCTCGCACTTGGTGGGGGCGCAGTCGCAGCAGCCCACCTTGATGGAGTTCAGGGAGCAGCAGTTTTGGGCCCCGGAATGGTAGGCGCAGGTGTCTACGGAACACTTGATGCTGGGATTACAGGTCTTCTTGTCGTTCATGATACTAAACCCTCCTTGTTTCGGATGGCCTTAGTATGCGGCGGCCCGGGCCGGTCTATTCTTTGGGCGGCGGGGATTTTTTGCCTTTTTTGAAAATTTTCGGCTGGCGGGGGTCGATGTCCTCAGGCTGGACCTCCACCACCTGGGGGATGAACCGGCTGGCGAATTTGCCCTGGCCCCGGGTCTTTACATAGAAGTAGCCGATTATCGAGAAGACCACCGCCCCGATGAAGTTGACAAACAGGTCTTTCATGGTGTCCAGGATGCCCACGTCCAGATAGCCGCCCAGGCCCAGGGAAATCTGCTGGCCGTCTGCCGTTACCACAATGGTGTCCACAATGTTCTCTATGAGCACCCGGTTGTTCCGGCCGGAGGGGTCCAGCATGACGGAGGAGATGGAGTGGACCACCGTGTCCTTCTGCATGTCCAGCATCATCAGCTGGTCCATGCCGCACTCGAAGAACTCCCACAGCACCCCGATGGTCATGGAGAAGCAGAAGGCCACTATGGACATGAACACCGGCGACAGGGACAGGGAAAATTTTTCCGTGCGGTTGAGCATGTCCACCAGGGCAAAGCCGATGGCGGCGCAGAGAAAGCCGTTGAGGGTGTGCAGGATGGTGTCCCAGCTCTTGAAGGTGGTGTAGAAGGAACTGATCTCCCCCAATATCTCGGCGGCGAAGATAAAGAGCATGATGATGATTTCCATGGTGTTGGGCAGGTCGATCATCAGCGCCCGCTCGAAGACGGTGGGCAGCAGGAACAGCACCAGGGTCAGGGCGCACAGAAAGACGCTCTCAAAGTCGCCGTTGAAAAACTGGGCCACCATGACGGCGATGACCAGAAAACGCAGCGTGAAATAGACCACCGCCACCGTCCGCTTGCGCCGCAGGGCGTCGTGAGCCGATGCAAAAACGGCCCGCATCCCTTTTTTGTGGTTTGACACGGAAAACGCTCCTCTCTTTATCCTCTTAATGTAATCTTAACAAGGGCAGTATAGCCCTTTTGGAGCGGAAAGTCAAGGAATGAAGCTTGTGCCGATACGCCTGTCTCATAAATTGGGAAGGCTCCGGGAAATGCTGTCCTGTGCGTCATGTAGGGCAGGGGTTCTACCCCTGCCTATCCCCGTAAGGGGATAAAGCGGGACAGGATAGGCAAGGGCAGAGCCCTTGCCCTACATGCGGCAGTTTCCTGAATTTATGAGACAAGCGCGCCCCTGTCAAGGCTTCCCAGGCTGGCGCATAGACTGTTCTGGAGGTGATTTACATGGATTTACGCAACAAACGCATCACGGTAGGTGAACTGCTGGATAATCCCAGGTCGAAGGCCGTCTTCCAGCGCCGCTTTGGGCGGTTTATGAACCACCCGATGGTGAGCGCCGCGCGCACCCTCTCGCTGGATCAGCTGGAGGAGATGGCTTCCGTCTATCTCCCTAAAAAAACCATTCAGGAGACGCTGAAGGAGCTGGAACAGCTGTAGGGGGCGGGCTCCGGCCCGCCCCGGTTTCCCGGCGGGGCGGGGCTCCGGTTCCCCATCTGCCACGGCGGGGCGGCCCGGAGGCCGCCCCCTACTGGCAGTTTGCCCCGCTTCTTCGGGAAAAATATAGTCCATTTCTCCTTTGTTATGGGTTGCTATCTGACAGATTTTAGGCTAAAATAGAACATCATAGCTGCAACGGAGGATGGATCATGGAGATTGTCAAGCAAGAGGTGGAGGGCGTCCAATTCTACGCCTGTACCGACCCGGCCTGGGCCGGCGCGCGGCACGGCTTTTCCACCCGGCTGGGGGGCGTGTCTCCCGCTCCCTGGGACAGCCTCAATCTGGGCGCCAACCGGGGGGACGACCCGGAAAATGTCTGGTGGAATTTTAACTGGTTCTGCTCGGTGATTTGGACGGATGACGAGGCGATAGTGAAAAACCACCAGATCCACAGCGACATCATCCGCCCGGTGACCAGGGCGGATATCCTGCCCGACCCCGCCCAGCCCGGGACCTATGAAGCGGATGGGCTGATTACCGACGAGCCGGAGGTGTGTCTCACCATCTTCTCCGGGGACTGTATCCCCATCCTGCTCTACGACCCGGTCCGCCGCTGCATCGCCGCCGCCCATGCCGGCTGGCGGGGCACCGCCTTGGGTATTGCCGCCCGGGCGGTGGAGGCCATGGTCCGGGACTACGGCTGTCAGGCGGGCAATATCCTGGCCGCCATCGGGCCGGGCATCGGCCCCTGCTGCTTCGAGACCCATAGCGACGTCCCCGACGGCCTGCGCTCCGGCCTGGGGGAGGATGCCGCGCCCTTTATTCGCCCGCTCTCCAAGCCGGGAAAGTTCTCCGTAGACCTGAAGGGGGCCAACGCCCGCTGGCTGGAGCGGACAGGCCTTCGCCCGGAGCACATCGCAATTTGCCCCGCCTGCACCGCCTGCAATCTGGACGAGTTCTGGTCCCACCGGGTCCAGGGGAACCAGCGGGGGAGCATGGCGGCCATGATACAGCTGGCTTGATTTAGGAAAAAGCCTCCCTCTCAGAGGGAGGTGGCGCGGCGAAGCCGTGACGGAGGGAGTTCAGCAATCATAGACTCCCTCAGTCAGCCCTGCGGGCTGACAGCTCCCTCAAAGAGGGAGCCTTGCCCAACATCACATTTGACAAAGGAACCGATATGAAACGATGCCGAATCACCGCGCTTTTTCTAGCCCTTCTCCTCACCCTCACCGCCTGCGGCGGGGGGACTGTCCCCGACGGCTCCGGCTCCGCCTCCTCGGCGGATGTGAGCCAGACAGAGGTCCCGCCCCCCAGGTCGGTCCCCTTTACCCTGGCCTTCTATCCCGAATACAGCCTGCACCCCGTTCTGGCGGGCAACCGGGCCAACCTCACTCTGGCCCCCCTCCTCTACGAGAGCCTGTTCACGGTGGACGCCTCCTTTCAGGCCCAGCCCCTGTTGTGCGGCAGCTATGCCGTCAGTGAGGACAAGCTGGTGTGGACCCTCAGCCTCCGCTCCGGCGTCACCTTCTCCGACGGCACGCCTTTCACCGGACAGACGGCCGCCGACGCCCTGAATCTGGCCCGGTCGGGCCGGAGCCGCTATCAGGAGCGGCTGGCCGACGTGACCGCCATCACCGTCCCGGAGGAGAGCCCCAACCAGCTGGTCATCACCCTCCGGCGGCCCAACGGCTCCCTGCCCCTGCTGCTGGACATCCCCATCGCCCTGGGAGAGGGGGAACGGCCCGCCGGCACCGGGCCCTATGTGCTGGCAGAGGACGGCCAGTCCCTGGCCGCCCGGGCCGGCTGGTGGCAGGCGGACAAGACCCTGCCCGTCCAGTCCATCCTTCTGCACACCGTTGCTAAGAGCGACGAGCTGATTTACGCCTTTGATGGCGGGGATATCTCCCTGGTGGACGTGGACCGGATGGCTACCAACGCCACCGGCTACGGAGGCAACTACCAGACCTGGGACTACCCCACCACCGACTTCCTCTACCTGGGCTTTAACACCCAGAAGGGGGTCTTCCGCTCGGCCAACGCCCGCCGGGCCGCCTGGCTGGCGGTGGACCGGGACACGGTGGCCACCACCATCTACGCCAATCACGCCATTTCCACCCTGCTCCCCGTCCACCCGTCCAGCGGGCTGTATCAGCCGGGGGAGGCCCCCCTCACCTATGACCCGGAGGGGCTGGCCGCCCAGGTGGAGGGGCTGCGGCTGACGGGCAGCCAGCTGGTGTTTCTGGTGAACAGCGAAAACGTGGCCAAGACCTCCGCCGCCCAGCTTATCGCCTATCAGCTGGAGGCCGCCGGCTTTTCGGTGGAGCTGAAGCAGCTCCCCTTTGAGGAGTTCGCCGCCGCCCTGGCCTGGGGGGAGTTCGACCTGTACCTGGGGGAGACCGCCCTCACCGCCGGCTTCGACCTGGCCCCCCTGCTGGGCTCCGCCGGCACCCTCAACTACGGCGGCTGGTGGGCGGAGGGCGTGGACGGCCTTCTGGCCGCCATGCTGTCCGCCGCCCCCGAGGAGCGGGTCACCCACGCCGGGGCCTTCTTTGCCCTGTTTAACGAACAGGCCCCCATTGTGCCGATCCTGTTTAAAAACGGCTCCGTCCTCACCCAGTGGGGCCAGCTGTCGGGACTGTCCCCGGTGCGGGGGAACGTGTTTTACGGATTCGAGAATTGGATCATCTCGTAGGGACGCATCACGATGCGTCCGCGGGGGTTCCGCCCGTCGTTGACTGCGGACGCTTCATGAAGCGTCCCTACACAAAATATACAACAATACACAACATTAAAACAGAGGAGAGAAGACCATGAGTGTTTACCGCTGCTATTCCAAGAAAAAAGAGGGCTTCGACGTGGAGGCACAGGGCCTGTGCAGACAGCTGCGGGAGCAGCTGGGCATTGACGGGCTCCAGTCGGTGGATATCCTGAACCGGTATGACGTGGAGCAGATCGACTACCCCGTCTACCAGCGGGCCAGGGACATTGTCTTCTCTGAGCCCCAGGTGGATGTGGTCTATGACGAGGACTTCCCCATGCCCCGGATGGCGGGGGCCTTCTTCGCCGTGGAGGCCCTGCCGGGGCAGTTCGACCAGCGGGCCGACTCCGCCGCCCAGTGCATCCAGCTGATGGCCGGGGTGGACCGGCCCCTTGTCGCCTACGCCAAGATGTATCTGCTGTGGGGCGGGCTGTCTCAGGAGGACCTGGACAAAATCAAGGCCTTCCTCATTAACCCGGTGGAGAGCCGGGAGGCCTCCCTGGAGAAGCCCGAGACCCTGGTGCGGGAGCACGCCATCCCCGACCACGTGGACACGGTGGCCGGCTTCACCGCTCTGGACGAGGCCGGGCTGGCCGCTCTGCTGGACAGGCTGGGGCTGGCAATGGACATCGACGATCTGAAATTCTTGCAGGCCTACTTCCGGGACGAGGAAAAGCGGGACCCCACCATTACCGAGGTGCGGGTGGTGGACACCTACTGGTCCGACCACTGTCGGCACACCACCTTCTCCACCCATCTGGATGAGATTCAGATTGACGACCCGGAGGTCAAGGCCGCCTATGAGCGGTATCTTGCCGCCCGGGTGGAGGTCTACGGCGAGGAGAAGGCGGCAGCCCGTCCTCAGACCCTCATGGACATTGCCACCATCGGCACAAAAGTGCTGAAAAAGCGGGGGCTGCTCCCTGAGCTGGACGAGAGCGAGGAAATCAACGCCTGTTCCATCCACGTCCCCGCTGAGGTGGACGGTCAGGAACAGGACTGGCTGCTCATGTTCAAGAACGAGACCCACAACCACCCCACCGAGATTGAGCCCTTCGGCGGCGCGGCCACCTGCATCGGCGGCTGCATCCGGGACCCTCTGTCGGGCCGGGCCTACGTCCACCAGGCCATGCGGGTCACTGGCGGCGGCGACCCCACCGTCCCCCTATCCGACACCCTGGAGGGCAAGCTGCCCCAGCGGAAGATCGCCCAGACCGCCGCGGCGGGCTACTCCTCCTATGGCAACCAAATCGGCCTGGCCACCGGCCACGTGGCCGAGCTGTACCACCCCGGCTACGTCGCCAAGCACTTGGAGTGCGGCGCGGTGGTGGCCGCCGCCCCGGCCAGCCATGTCCGCCGGGAGCGCCCCGCCCCTGGGGACGTGGTCATCCTGCTGGGCGGCCGCACGGGCCGGGACGGCATCGGCGGGGCCACCGGCTCCTCCAAGAGCCACAACAAGAAATCCCTGGCCACCATGGCCAGCGAGGTGCAGAAGGGCAACGCCCCCGAGGAGCGCAAGCTCCAACGCCTGTTCCGGGACGAAAACGTCACCCGGATGATTAAACGCTGCAACGACTTTGGTGCGGGCGGCGTGTCCGTGGCCATCGGCGAGCTGGCGGACGGTCTGGCCATCGACCTGGACGCGGTGCGCAAAAAGTACGATGGCCTGGACGGCACCGAGCTTGCCATCTCCGAGAGCCAGGAGCGCATGGCCGTGGTGGTGGCCCCGGAGGACGAGGAGCAGTTCATTGCCATGGCCCAGGCCGAGAATCTGGAGGCCTACCGCGTTGCCGTGGTGACGGAGAGCCCCCGAATGGTGATGACCTGGAAGGGCCAGACCATCGCGGACCTGAGCCGGGAGTTTTTGAACACCAACGGCGCGGTGAAGCGGGCCCGGGTGTCGGTCCCGGAGCGGGATTACCCCGTGGTGGGGCACGATTTCTCCAGCCTGCGGGAGATGGCGGCCAGTCTGAAGTGCGCCAGCCGCCGGGGGCTGGTGGAGCGCTTCGACGGCTCCATCGGCACGGGCAGTGTGCTGATGCCCTTCGGCGGCAAGACCCAGACCACCCCCGCCCAGGCCATGGCGGCCCTGCTGCCCACCATGCCGGGGGAGGAGACCGACCAGGCCAGCGTGATGGCCTGGGGCTGCGACCCGGAGGCGCTGAGCGCCAACCCCTATCAGGGCGCCTATGAGGCGGTGACCACCTCCATCGCCAAGCTGGTGGCGGCGGGGGCGAATTACCACGACGCCTACCTCACCATGCAGGAGTTCTTTGAGAAGCTGCGGGACGAGCCCACCCGCTGGGGCAAGCCCTTTGCCGCCCTCTTAGGCGCGCTGGACGCCCAGCTGGACTACGGGGCCGCCGCCATCGGCGGCAAGGACTCCATGTCCGGCTCCTTCCTGGAGCTTGACGTACCCCCCACGCTGATTTCCTTCGCCATCGCCCCCGTCAAGGCTGGGGACGTGCTCTCCCCCGAGTTCAAGGAGGCGGGGCACCCGGTCTACCTGTTCCAGGAGGACGGGCTGGACGGAAGCCCGGAAAAACGGAAGGCGGCGTGGGCGCAGCTGCACGCCCTGGCAAAGGCGGGGAAGGTAAAGGCAGCTTACGCGGTGGAGAATGGTATGGCCGAGGCCGTGATGAAAATGTCCTTCGGCAACCGTGTGGGCTTCCACTCCCTGGACAAGGGCGGCGCGGCATGGTATGCCCCACGCCCGGGGGCCATTGTGGCGGAACTGGCGGAAGATTTGGGGAACTGCCACCCGGACGGGCTGTGGGCCAAGATCGGCCGCACCATCCCGGAGCCTGCCGTTGCCATTGGGGACGACTCCGCCCCCATCGACGAGCTGTTGAAGCTCAACGAGGGCACGCTGGAGGAGGTCTACCCCACCCGGGCCGGGACCTCTGAGCCCGTGGAGCCCATCACCTGGGAGCGCCGCTCCCCCGCCGTGTTCGACGGCGAGATCGCCCGGCCGAAGGTGGTCATTCCCGTGTTCCCCGGCACCAACTGCGAATACGACAGCGTGCGGGCCTGCCTGCGGGCGGGGATGGACGCGGAAACCGTGGTCATCCGCAACCTCACCCCCGACGCCCTGGCCCAGTCCGCCTTGGAGCTGGAGCAGGCTATCAAAAGCGCTCAGATCGTGTTCCTGCCCGGCGGCTTCTCCGGCGGCGACGAGCCAGAGGGCTCCGCCAAGCTCATTGTCTCCTTCTTCCGGAATCCCCGGCTGACGGACGCGGTCCACGACCTCTTACAACACCGGGACGGGCTGATGCTGGGCATCTGCAACGGCTTCCAGGCCCTTCTGAAGCTGGGGCTGCTGCCCCATGGTGAGATTGCCCCGGCGGACGAGAACAGCCCCACCCTGACCTACAACCTCATCGGCCGCCATCAGAGCCGGTACGTCACCACCCGCGTGGCGTCGGTGAAATCCCCCTGGATGCTGCTCAGCCACGTGGGCGACCTCCATGCCATCCCTGTGTCCCACGGCGAGGGCCGGTTTGTGGCCCCGCAGGACGTGCTGAACGGCCTCATCGCCAATGGACAGGTGGCCACCCAGTACGTGGATATGGACGGCGTGCCCTCCATGGACATCGCGGTGAACCCCAACGGCTCCATGCTGGCCATTGAAGGAATTTTCTCCCCCGACGGGCGAGTGTTCGGCAAGATGTGCCACTCCGAGCGGCGGGGGGAGTTCGTGGCGAAAAACATCTCCGGCGACAAGCTCCAGCCCATTTTTGATTCTGGAGCATTGTACTTCCGTTAATGAAAAAGGAAGTACGGCATATGCCGTACTTCCTTTTCCTTTACCGCAGCCGCTCCAGGCAGCCGGACTGAATTGCCTCTAAATTGGCGGCAATGCGCTCCTCCGGCCAGTCCCACCAGCGCAGCGACAGCAGCGATTGAATGGTATCATCGTCAAACCGCTTACGGATGAGCTTTGCCGGAACTCCGCCCATAATGGCATAGGGCGGCACATCGTGCGTCACTACGGCACGCGCGCCGATAACGGCCCCGTCGCCGATGGTCACGCCCGCCAAGACAACAGCCTCATAGCCGATCCAAACGTCATTGCCCACCACAACATTCCCCTTGTTGTCCCACGCCCGGGGAATATTCTCCACCGTCAGGTCCCACTCCTCAAAAAAGATGGGAAAGGGGTAGGTGGACAGACTGCCCAAGGCGTGGTTTGCGCTGTTAAACAGAAACTTTGCGCCGCAGGCGATGGAACAGAACTTTCCAATAACCAGCTTTTCGCGGTTGACGGCGTAGTGGTAGAGCACGTTGTTTTTTTGAAAGTCCCTGGGGTCGCGGACAAAATCGTCATAGGTGGTGTAGGCCCCCACGGTAATGGAGGGATCTGTCACCACATTTTGCAGATAGACGGTGCTGTGCCCCTGGGAGCGGAGATAAATTTTCCATTGCGAGATCATCTAAATACCTCCTGAGCATCGTTTTCATCATAAGACGATCCCGCTCAGGACAATACAGCGCTTCACGCATACCACCTCGCCGGAAATGGGATGAGGCCAGTATACCATACGCCGCGGCGGCAATCAAGCCGGACCCATCACAGCTTCTCCCGAAACAACCCATGGCGATTGCAGTACCAGTATAGGTAGCCTCCGCCCCGCGGGTAGAACCGGGCCGCGGGCTGTCCCTCCGGGTAGAGCTTCACCAGCTCGAACCGGCCGGTGGTCACATAGGCCATAAACGAAATCGAGTGGTCCTTGCGCATTTCATGGGAAACGGAGAAAAAATGTTCCCCGTCAAAGCTCTCCCGAATGAGCCGGTGCCCCTCGTCCGGCTCCTCCGCCTCCAAAGGCGGCAGCGCCACGCCGCAGCAGGACACCACCGCCGGACCGGCGGAGTGGATGATATTTCCGCACACCGGGCAGACGTACAGGGGAGAGCGCAGAATATTCGCCGAACGGTTGGAATTGATCACCTGCTCGCCCGAGAGCAGTTCAGGCACAGAAATGCCCAGCGCTCCAGCCAGAGGCTCCAGCAGCGTGACATCAGGCAGGCCCCGGGCGTTCTCCCACTTGGACACCGCCTTGTCTGTCACCCCGATTTTCTCCGCCAGCTGAGCCTGTGTCAAACGCCGGCCTTCCCGCAGGCGTTTGATGGTTCCGCCTGTGACATAATGATCCATTTCGCGTCACTTCCTTTCTCTCCTACCATATCACAGGACGAAAACGCCGGCAATCTACGTCCCGTAGAGTCCAGCGCAAAAAGCCGGACCTGCCCCACGGCAGGCCCGGCGCACGTCACCCTTTTTTCTCCTTTCGGCGCTCAATCATCCTCCGAAAGCCCCCCGTGCCGAAGGAAAAGATGCGGTTCACGCGGCTGATTGTGGCTGAGCTGGCCCCCGTCCGCTCCAGAATCTCGGTGTACACCAGCCCCTGGTCCAGCAGCAGAGCCACATCGTAGCGCTGCTCCATGGCCCGCAGCTCGCCCACAGTGCACAAATCATCGAAAAAGGCGCGGCACTCCTCCATGCTGGAAAGCTCCAAAATACTCTCGTAGAGCGCTGTGCTGCGCTCCTTTGCGCTTGCCTTGGGCATCGCGTCCATCCCCCTTGGTTTGATTTCGTAGATGTATTTTAGCAGACAAAAGCGCTAAAGGCAAGAGCGCAAAATCAATCTTGTCGAATTTCAGAAAATTTTTCCCTCTCTCGCCCCCAACTTCGCGGGTTTTTCACTTCTCATCCCGCCCGCTTTGTGATACAATATGAATGTGTTCCGCGCAAAGGGCACAGCATGAAGTTATGATGCAAAGGATGTGGAAGCCATGCACCAATCTGCCTGCGTAATCCGGCCCAGCATTGAACCGGGCCGCCGGGTCATTGCCATCAGCGACATTCACGGCAATCTGCTCTACCTCCAAGGCCTGTTGAAAAAGCTGCGCTTTTCTCCAGACGACGTGCTTATTCTGGTGGGCGATCTGCTGGAGAAGGGAACGCACAGCCTGGGTGTGCTGCGGTATGTGATGGAGCTGCAAAAAAACCATACCGTCTATTCCCTGTGCGGAAACTGCGACCATATCGACAGAGTATTTTTAGAGGGCCGCCCCGGCGTGGACGAGACGCTTTGGCCCATCCTCAACTACTGGCGGGAGCGCTCCACCCTGCTGCAAATGGGGCTGGAGCTGGGCCACCCCATGCCCCAGCGCGCCTCCGACCTGCCCGCCCTGCGCGCCGCCCTGCTGGACTACTACCCCAGGGAGGCCCAGTTCCTGCTCACCCTTCCCCACATCCTGGAGGCGGGGAATTTCATCTTCGTCCACGGCGGCATCCCCAGGGAGGACCGGCTGGAGGATCTGGACGCCTACTCCTGCATGAAAAACGACGACTTTTTGGGCCAAGGGCACAGCTTCCAAAAATGGGTGGTGGTGGGCCACTGGCCGGTGACCCTGTACGACCCCCATATTCAGTGCGCTAACCCCCTCCTCCACCAAGCGCGGCATATCGCCTCCATCGACGGGGGCTGTGTGCTCAAGCTGGACGGGCAGCTCAACGCACTCGTCATCCCCGACATCAACGGGGACCGGCTGGAGACGGCGTCCTACGACGACTTTCCCCTTGTCACCGCCTTAGAGGCACAGCAGCCCTGTGAGAACTCGCTAAACATCCGCTGGTCGGACAGCGTGGTGGAGGTGCTGGCGGAGGGCGGGGACTGCGTATTCATCCGCCACCCCACCTCGGGGCGGACCATGTGGCTGCCCCGAGACTACGTAAGCGTGTGGCAGGACGGCAAAACCCACACGGAGGACGCCACCGACTACCGGCTTCCCGTGGCCGCCGGGGACCGACTCAGCCTGGTTCGCCGCACCCAGCGGGGCTGCCTGGTGAAAAAGGGCGGCATCACCGGCTGGTACCTGGGCCAGATACAATTTGATTGAAGCATAAGGGAGATCGCCATGAACAACCAATATGACGTGATGATTTTAGGCACCGGCGAGGCGGGCATCTACGCCGCCTATGAGTTGACCCTGAAATGCCCCTCCGCCAAGGTGCTGGTAGTGGACCAGGGGGCGGATATCTACCGCCGCCAGTGCCCTATTGTGGCGGGCAAGGTCAAAACCTGCATCCAGTGCAGGGTGTGCGGGACCATGTGCGGCTTCGGCGGCGCGGGAGCTTTTTCCGACGGAAAATTCAACTTCACCACCGCCTTCGGCGGCTGGCTCACCGACTTTCTGGAGCAGAGGGAGGTCATGGAGCTCATCGACTACGTGGACGCGCTGAACGTACAGCATGGGGCCACCACCCAGGCCTACTCCACCTCTACCCCGGAGGCAAAGGCCCTGGAGCGGGAGGCGCTGAAGTACGACCTCCACCTCCTTCAAGCCCGATGCAAGCATTTGGGCACGGAAAACAACCTGAACATCCTCACCAGCATCTACGAGGCCATCCGGGAACAGCACACCTTCAAATTTGACACCGCCGTCACCTCCATCGAGGCCAAGGACGGCGCATACACCCTGGTCACAGAAAACGGGGAACGCTTTACCGCCCCCTTCCTCATCGCGGGGCCGGGCCGCTCCGGGGCGGAGTGGTTCGCCAACCAGTGCAAGGGGCTGGGGCTGGAGGTGCTGAACAACCAGGTGGACATCGGCGTGCGGGTGGAGCTGCCCGCCACTGTGTTTGAGCACATCACCGACGTGGTGTATGAATCCAAGCTGGTCTACCGCACCAAGCAGTACGGCGACCAGGTGCGCACCTTCTGTATGAACCCCTACGGCCACGTGGTGGCGGAAAATGTGGAGGGCATCAACACGGTGAACGGCCACTCCTACTCCGACCCAGCCCTGCGCAGCGAGAACACCAACTTCGCCCTGCTGGTGTCCAACCGCTTCACCTCCCCCTTCAACGAGCCCTATCGCTACGGCAAGCATATCGCGTCCCTGTCCAATATGCTGGCGGGAGGCGTGCTGGTGCAGCGCTTTGGGGATTTGGCCGCGGGCATCCGCACCAACGAACACCGGATGGGCCACTCCTTTGTCCGGCCCACCCTCACCGCCGCCGTGCCGGGGGACCTGTCCCTGGCCCTGCCTAAGCGCCAGCTGGACGACATCATCGAGATGATCTACGCCCTGGACAAGCTGGCCCCCGGCACCGCCAACTACGATACCCTCCTCTACGGCGCGGAGGTGAAGTTCTACTCCGCCCGCATTAAGCTCTCCAACGAGCTGGAAACCGCTCTGCCCGGCTTCTTCGCCGTGGGCGACGGCGCGGGAGTGACAAGAGGCTTGGCCCAGGCTGGGGCCTCCGGCGTCAAGGCGGCGCGGGTGGTAGCGGCGCGGTTCAACGGCGAGGCCCTGCAATGAGAATCCTCCTGGTGAATTGCAGCCCCGTGCGAAACGGCGCGACGGCGGAGATCGTCAAACTGGCGCGGGCCTTTCTGTCCGGGGACGCGGACCTCAGAAGCGTCTGCATTGACGACTACCACATCGGCTTCTGCAAGGGGTGCAGGAGCTGCCACGCCACGGCGGAATGCGTCCAGAAGGACGATGTCCCAGAGCTCATGAGTCAGTATGAGTGGTCGGATGTCATTGTCTCCGTCTCCCCGTCCTACTGGGCGGACATACCGGGGCAGTTCAAGGCGTTTATCGACCGCTGCACCCCCTGGTGCAATACCCATGAGCCCCATGCCTCGATCAGCGGAGGAAAGCGGGGCTATACCATCGCCCTGCGCACGGGGCCCACCATGAGGGAGTGTAGCCGGATCATCGAGACCATCGAGCACTTTTACGGCCATCTGGAAATCCAGCCCTGCGGGAGCCTGGGACTCTGCTCCATCGAGTACAAGGAGGCGCTGGAGGGGCGGAGGGCGGAAATCCAGGAGTTCTGCGCCAAGATCGCCCTGGACAGCGGGCTGGGGAACGCATAATTCATTTGTTCATGTTTTTGTAACAAAAAAGTTACCATTTTCTACGAGCTCCCCCAGGACCCGATGGCCCGATCCCCCGTTGTTCCACAGTTTTCAACAGCTTCCACACAGATTTCCACAGCTTCGACATAGCACAACCGGTAGACATAACGCTTGTCAAGCAAAATTTCCCCGGTTTATCTCACAAATTTTTACCTGGAGGGCCTTTCCTTGAAACGAACCACCCCCGTTATCCCCGCTGAGGATGTTCAGCGCCAGAGAGAATACTGCGCCCAGCTGCGCCAGCTCAACGACCAAAAGCCCGCCCCGTCCCGCGCCTATGTGGACACCTACGGCTGCCAGCAGAACGAGGCCGACTCCGAGCTCATCCGGGGAATGCTGTGCGAGATGGGCTATGACATCACCGACACCGACCAGGGAGCGGACGTGATTGTCATCAACACCTGCGCCATCCGGGAACACGCGGAGCAGCGGGTGTTCGGCAACGTGGGGGCCCTGGTCCACGGCAAACGCCGCAATCCCAGTCAGATCATCTGCCTGTGCGGCTGTATGGCTCAGGAGCCCCACGTGGCCGACCGGATTCGCCAGACCTACCGCCATGTGGACCTGGTCTTCGGTCCCCAGCAGCTCTGGCGTTTCCCGGAGCTGCTCCGCCGGGTGGTCCAGCGCCGGGTCCGGGTGTTTGAAAATCAGCCCGACGACGGCGCCATCGCCGAAGGCCTGCCCGTGCGCCGTTCGGGCAGGCTGAAGGCCTGGGTGTCCATCATGTACGGTTGCAACAACTTCTGCTCCTACTGCATCGTGCCCTACACCCGTGGCCGGGAGCGCAGCCGGGAGCCGGAGGTGATTTTAGGCGAGATCGCAGAGCTGGCCGCCCAGGGGTACAAGGACATCACCCTGCTGGGCCAGAACGTGAACTCCTACGGCAAGGATTTAGAGGGCGGCTGGGATTTTCCCCGCCTGTTGGAACAGGCCGCCGCCATACCGGGGAAGTTTCTGCTGCGCTTCATGACCTCCCACCCCAAGGACGCCACGGAAAAGCTGTTCGACGTGATGGCCAAATGCAAGAAAGTGGCCCCAGTGATCCACCTTCCCTTCCAATCGGGCAATACCCGGGTGCTGACAGCCATGAACCGCCGCTACAGCCGGGAGCAGTATCTGGACAAGGTGGACGCCCTGCGCCGGCGCATTCCAAACGTGGTGCTCACCAGCGACGTGATCGTAGGCTTCCCCGGGGAGACCACAGAGGAGTTTGAGGACACCCTCTCTCTCATTGAGCAGGTGCGCTTTGACGCACTGTTCACCTTCATCTACTCCCCCCGGAAGGGCACCCCGGCGGCGGAACTACCCGACCCGATGCCAAAGGAGGAGAAATCCGCCAACTTTGACCGGCTGGTTGACGCTCAGAACCGCATCTCCCTGGAAAAGCATCGAGCCTATGTCGGCACCGTGCAGCGCTGCCTCATTGACGGAGCGGGCCAGGACCCCCGAAACAACCTCACCGCCCGCACGGCGGGAGGCCGCCTGGTACATCTGAGCGGAGACCCCGCCCTCATCGGGCAATATGTTGACATCAAAATTACGGACTGCTCCACCTGGGCGCTGTTTGGAGAACTGAGCGTGGAGCACCCGGGAGCAGGCGGTTAAGACACGAAGCGGAGTGGACGGCTTTGCGGGGCCACCGGAAAAAGCGCGGATGAAACGCAATCACTTTTGAAAAGGAAACCTCATGACCAGACACGACATAACTTTAAAATGGCTCGCATACCTCCTCGCCCTGCTGGCGGCGGCGGTGATCAATTACTATATTCTGGGGCCACTGCCCATATCGCTGCCCGCTCTGCTGCCGATTCTGGCGGTAGCGGGGGGAACGCTGGAGGGCGCGCCCTTCGGCGCCATCTACGGCGGAGCCTGCGGCGCGGTGATGTCCGGCTTGGGCCATCTGAGCCCCTGGAGCATCGCCGCCCTGTCCGCCTTCGGCTGGGTGTCGGGGCTGTGCGCCCAGTACGTCCTCCGTCGAGACGTATGGGGGCATCTCATCTGCTCCTGCTTCGCCTTGCTGTGCTGGGAGCTCTGGGCGGTGGTCAGCCGCCTGGCAACCCACACGGCCCCGCTGGATGTTCTCCTGCGGGTGGCCCTGCCCGAGCTGGCCTGGTCGCTGGCCTTTACCCTGCCGGTTTACTGGCTGGCCCGGTTTTGCTGCGTCAACTACGGGAGGATTTACCATGAATAACCCCTTTGATCACACCCATATCCAGGAGGAGCGGGCGGAGCGGGAGGCCCGGCGGCTCAAGCTGCGCACCAACCTGCTCATCGCGTTGTTCTGCGCCGTGCTGGTCGGCTTTTTCGCCGCGCTATACCAGGCTCAGGTGGTAAACGGCGCTAACTACCGCAGCAGCATCAATTACACCATTGTCCAGACGGAGCAGGTGAACAGTGTCCGGGGGGACATTCTGGACCGCTACGGCCGCACCCTGGTCACCAACGAGATCAGCTACAACGTGGAGCTGGACACCGACGCCATGGGCGACAACCGCAACGCCATCCTGCGCCAGCTGCTGGACATCTGCCGGACCCAGGGGGTGACGTGGACGGACGGCCTGCCCATCACCCAATCCGCCCCCTGGACCTTCACCACCGACACCCCTTACGCCTATCAAACGCAGAACGGCGACGGGGAGAGCGTCACCCGCCTCACCACCCTGGGCTCCCTGGCCCAAGAGTGCAAATGGGTGGACAGCGCAGAGAAGGCTAAGCTCACCTCCGGCGAGCTGCTGGCCAAAATGTGCGAGACCTTTGGTCTCATTGAGGAGGGGAAAGCGCCCACCCAAGCGGACCGGGAGATGGCCGGGGTGCTGTACGAACTCTACCTGCGCCTGTATGAGATAAACAACAACAACTATGTGTTCGCCCGGGGCGTGGACATCACCTTCATCTCTATGGTGAAGGAAAACGCCCTGGACGGGGTGCGCATTCAGACGGTCACCTCTCGAAGATATGAGACCAACTACGCCGCCCACGTGCTGGGCTATACCGGGGCCATTACCCAGAGCACCAAGGAGCGCTATCAGGAACTGGGCTATCCCATGAACGCCACCGTAGGCGTGGCCGGGGTGGAGCTGGCCTTTGAGGAGAGCCTCCACGGCGTCAGCGGCACCCGGGTGATGGAGCTGGACAACAACGGCAACATCGTCAGCCAGCAGTGGCAGAAGGAGCCTGAACCGGGGGATAACGCGGTGCTCACCCTGGACATCGCCCTACAGTCCACCACCGAAGACCTGCTCGCCCAGTACGCCGCCGCCCAGGACGAATCCGGCCCCATGGCCGCAGCCGTGGTGGATATGACGGGAGGGGTGCTGGCCTTGGCCTCCTACCCCACCTTCGATCTGTCCACCTTTCGGGAGAACTTTGACGCTCTGGCTGCCGATGAAAACGAGCCCCTGAACAACCGGGCGACTCAGGGCCTGTACGCGCCGGGCTCCACCTTCAAAATGCTCACCGCCGTGGCCGCTCTGTCTGAGGGCAAAATCACCACCACCGAGCGCATCGAGTGCACCGGCATCTACCGCCACTTCTCCGATGTGAACTCCCAGCCCCACTGCTGGATCTGGGACAGCGTGCGGGGGGTCCACGGTCTGGACGATGTGACCCACGCCATCACCGACTCCTGCAACATCTTCTTCTATGAGGCAGGCCTGCGCACCGGCATCGCCAACCTGCGTAAATACGCCCAGCAGTTCGGCCTGGGCGAGTACACCGGCATCGAGATTTCCGAGTACAAGGGCTGGGTAGCCGGGCCGGAGACCTCCGCCCACTTCAATCAACAGTGGTACGACGGCAGCACCATGTCCGCATCCATCGGCCAGGAAAACAACCAGTTTACCCCCCTCCAGCTGGCCAACTATGTGGCCACCTTGGTAAACGGCGGCAACCATTACGCCTGCCATCTGCTCAAGGAGTTCAAGTCCAGCGACTACAGCCAGGTTACTCAGGTCTATGAGCCGGAGCTGCTACACACCATCGACATCGGGGAAAAGGAGCTGGACGCCGTGCTCCAGGGGATGTATAACCTGTCCGAGACGGCCAGTATATCCCGGTACTTCTCCTCCCTGCCGGTAAAGGTAGGCTGTAAGACGGGCACTGCCCAGGTGGCCACCAAAACCGCCAACGCCGTTTTTGTCTGCTACGCCCCCTATGACGATCCTCAAGTGGCCCTGTGCCTGGTGGCGGAGCAGGGCGCGTCCGGCGGCAATCTGGCGGAGCTGGCCGCGGGCATTCTGGCCCAGTACTTTTCCACCGACAGCTCGTTGAATACCGTGACGGGAGAAAACACGCTGCTGCGGTAGCGGCAGGTTTGATTTCAACAGGAAAGGGAGTATTTTTATGAAAATCATCACCATCAGCAGGGAATTTGGCAGCGGCGGCCGGGAGCTGGGCAAGCGTCTGGCCGACACTCTGGGCTTCGACTACTACGACCGGGAGATCATCACAGCCATCGCCCAGGCCCAGGGTATGGACGAGGGCTATGTGGAAAAGGCCCTGGAGGACCACGCCTGGCAGCACATCCCCCTCACTTACGGCCAGTCCTTCACCAGCGGCGCCATGCTGCAGTCCACCCAGACCAACCTGCTCATCGAGCAGAAGCGGGTGCTGGACGGCATCGCCAAAACCGGCAAGGACTGCGTCATCGTGGGGCGGGATGCTGACATCCTTCTCAGTGCCCAAAAGCCGTTCACCATCTTTGTGTGCGCCAGCACGCAGGCCAAGGTGCGCCGCTGCATGGCCCGTGCCAAGGACGGCGAAAACCTCTCCCAAAAGGCCATTGAACAGCAGATGCGGCGCATCGACAAGGCCCGCGCCCGCAGCCGGGAAATCCTCACCGACAGCCGCTGGGGCCACGCGGACAGCTACCACATGACGGTGAACACCAGCGACTGGGAGCTGAAGGATCTCACCCAGGCGGTGGCGGAGTTTGTGCAGCGCTGGTACGCCGCCCAGGAGCAGCTTGACATCTGAAACACCATATTGTAGAATAGTGACAGCTTTTTATCTTTCAATGCTGTGAAGGTGATTATAATCATGAAACGCCTTGCCACCCTTTTCCTGGCCCTGGTGTTTGTCCTGGGCCTGTCCTCCTGCGGCGGCCCGGCGTCAGGCCACTCCAGCGTCCCAGAGGAACCGTCCGCACCCGTGCAGTCTACCCTTCCGGAATCCCCCTCCCTCGACTCCACTTCCCCTGAGCCCGCCCCCGCTCCGTCCGAGGCCCCCGCGCCCCAGGAGTCGGAGGAGGGCAATGGCGCGGCGTCTGTCACTGAGGACGGCTGGTATGATTCCAAGGAGGAGGTGGCTCTCTACCTCCACCTCTACGGCCATCTGCCCGACAACTACGTCACCAAGCGGGAAGCCCAGGACCTGGGCTGGACAGGCGGCAGCGTAGAGCCCTATGCCGGAGAAGGCGCCGCTATGGGGGGCAGCCGTTTCGGCAATTACGAGGGCCTGCTGCCCGAGGCTGAGGGCCGCACCTATACGGAGTGCGACATCGACACCGTGGGCGCATCCTCCCGGGGCGCTAAGCGGATTGTATTTTCCAACGATGGACTGATCTATTATACCGAGGACCACTACGAGAGCTTTGAGCTGCTTTACGGGGAGCCATAGCCATGGAGACCATCCGATTGGACGGCGCACAGCTGCAAAACCGGAAGGAGGCCATGGAGCTGCTGGGCCAAGCCTTGGCCCTTCCGAAATGGTGGGGACGCAATCTGGACGCGCTGTATGACTGCCTGACGGATTTGGGCCGGCCGGTGCGGCTGGAGATCAGCCGCCGGGAGGCCATGGAAGCCTCTGCTTTCGGGCGGTTGCTGCTGCGGGTGTTGGAGGACGCGGCAGCGGAACAGTTCGGCTTGGAATTGTCCTTTGACCGAAACGACAGCCTCCACTGATTGTGGAGGCTGTCTGCATTCGGCGGGATCATGATAGAGTTAGGAGGTATTTAGAAATGGAGACGAAACAGAAGGCACGACCGGAAAATGTCGTGGCCGGCGTGGTGGGGGCATTTTTGGGGTCCCTGCTGGGCGTGGTGTGCACCGTGGTCATCGGGCAGCTGGGGTATGTAGCTTCCATCTCCGGCCTGATCATGGCAGTGGGCGCGCTGAAGGGCTACGAGCTGCTGGCCGGCCGGCTCAGCAAGAAGGGGGCGCTGATCTCCTCCGTGCTCATCGTGGTGATGACCTGGCTGGCCCACAGGCTGGGCTGGGCCATCGCGGTGGCTTCTGAGCTGGACATGGGCATATTTGATTGCTTTAGGGTCATCCCCTCTATGGTGAAAACGGGAATGCTGGAGAGCACCGCCTATTGGGGCGATTTGGCCATGCTGTATCTGTTCACCCTCTTGGGCGCGGTGCCCACCATTATCGGCGGACTGCGCAGCACATCCATGCCCGACCTGCCCCAAGGGACGGCGGCCTCCCTTATCCAAAACGGGGATGCGCCGGAGGCGGTCTTTTACCCCGGAAGCATCCCATGGATGCGGCCGCTGCGCCTGTGCTCCTCCCTGTCCATCCTGCTGGGTTTGGTTCCCGCCATGATTCTTTTGTTCGCCAGCGCCGCCGGCGGCATCACCTTCACCCCTCTGCTGGCGGCGGTGGGCTGCCTGATCAGCTCGGTGATAATGATGTGCATTGCCCTGCCCACCATTCAGCTGTGCAACAACGCCATGCCCCTGATGGTCCGCGCCGGCAGCACCATATGGAAGGTGAACCTCTCCGCCTTAAATGCCGCCGATACTTACCGCTTCACAAAGAAAAACGGAGCTATTCGGGTCCTGCGATGGGATATCCTCACCCCGGAGGAGCAGGCACAGGCCAAAGCCTCCATTCAACGGGCCATCGCCCTGCTGTCCAGCGGTCAGGTGATGCCGGGCAGCGCCTTGAGCCTGGCGGTGCTGCCGCTGACCAACCTGCGCGTCGTCAAGGAAAACCACTGGACCTGGACGTGCGTATACTCTGTGGCCAACGGCAAAGAGAAAAAGGTACTCATTCCCAAGGCGTACCAGGGCTTTGCCCCCGCACCCGGGCTGGAGACGGCCCAAGAGCCCGTCCCCGCCCGCTGGGGGCTGCTGGGGCTGGCGGTGGTGCTGGCGGTGCTGTTGGGCGCGGCGGGCGCAGGGGTCGGCTACGTCATTGACGGCGGCGGGTACAGGTCCAACAGCCCTGACCCGGCCCCTGTCTTCACCCCCTCCGCACAACCCACTCCCACCCCCATGCCCACCCCTGACCCCCGCGACCTGTTCCACGTGGCGGAGGAGCTGGGCTATGAATATACCGCCGTTGGGTACATCAAGGCCCCCCAGGGAATGTATGGCGCGGAGGCCCCTTATGTTGACGCCCATGTTCCCTATAGTGAGGCGCCGGAGTATCTGGAGGACGGCTACGCCATCCGCTCCAGTGCCCACGGCATGGAGGTAACAGTCAAGGTGGTCCAGTCCGACGGCAATGCGGAGAACGTGGTCAATCTGGCCTATGAGCTCCTGGTCTCCGCCGGAGCGGACCTATACGACGAGGCCGTATATGACACCTATTACTTTGACGAGTATGATGTGGCGGTGAAGCAGATCGCCTACTTTGAGGAGGACCGCACCAAGGTGCGCGTCGCGGTGCTGTACGCGGACTACAAGGACGATGGCTTCTACCTCTCCTCGTGCCTTGTCTATCAGCCGGAGCTGTTAGACGATGAGTACCCCGCGCTGCTGGCCGAGCTCAGCGACGCATACGCCCTGAACCTGCCCGAAATTGAACCCATGGACCCGGCCTGACCCAGACCATTTCAACATTATGTAGGAGGAAAGAGAGTATGAGCAATCTATTTCAGAAAATCAGCCGAGCCGGCCTGGTGCTGGTTTTAATCGGCGCCGCCCTGTTATGGTTCTCCCTGGGAGATGCCATCATCTCACTCAAGGCCCCCAAAAGCTTTGACGATGTGCTGGAATATGGCGTAGCTCCCGGCGACCATGTGAAGGGCAGCGTACCTTACCTGCTGGATGTCTACGCTACTCTGGAGACTTGGAGCGAAAACACCAAGACCCACTCTGTCTCCAATAAGAAGACCTCCTTCCAATACTATGTCCTCCCCGCGGGAGACGGATATGTAGGTATGGCCATCTCCTCTAAGAATTTCTCTGCGGCAGATAAGTTGGTGGATCAGACCTACGACTTTCTTTTAGACGGCGGCGGCATCCCCACCGCGGAGCTTACCGCCGACGCCCGTGTGATCGTGATGGAGGATGAGCTGGCCCAGATGTTCCGGGAAGACCTTCAGGATTACTACGGCTACACCGCTGCGGACATTGAGGCGCTGGGCACGCCGCTGCTTGTGGAGCCCCGTGCCTTCGGCACCGTCCAGGCATTCTGCGGCGCCGGTGCGGCAGCGCTGGTCGCCGGCCTCGCGGTGCTGGCGCTCCACTGGCGGAAGGTGAGCCGCCAGCTGCGGCAGGCCGCTGAGACCAGCCAAAGGCGGGGGCCTGACCTGGACTGGGAGCTGTAACTTTTATGGGCCAAACGCATCAGAGCGACGTGGAGCGGCAGACCGCCTCCAAGGGCGGCGGCGCTTCGGGTTGGGGAAAGCATCTGTTCTCCGTGGAGACAGATCGGAAACGTGTCGGGCTTGAGGCTCTCATCCGGCTGGGGGCCTCCCTGCTGGCGGTGGCGCTGGCCTGGTCCCGAAATGGGGGACTGAGTCTGGCCCTGGGCGCAGTGCTGGCTGTTTTGTGCGCCTGGCCTCTGCTCCACATGGGCGACCACATGGAGCTCTATCAGAACGGCGTGGTCTACCAGGGAAAGCTTTACCCCATTGCGCCGGGCGTTTCGGTGAGCTGGACGGGAGGTCGCGGATTTTTCCTTCCCACCACCTGGCTGAGTATCAACGGCTGTCCGGGCCGGATTGACGTATCCTTTATGAAGGACGCCCAAAAGCTGTTTAACCGGGCCTACCACAACGCGATTTACTATAAGGGGGAGTAGAAGCTGGAGCCGAAAACCATTATTTTGACTGTGGCCCTTTTCGTCGTATGCTTCATCGTCGTAATGATTCGCGAGCATATCAACACCAAAAAGGGTGAGACCGGCGAGGATCTCGCCAAAATTCGTCAGGTGCTCAAACGGCTTCTGCCCGATTACAGCAGCTACACCACCGCATACGCCTTCTATAAAATCCGCCGCTCCACCGGGCGGAGCGTGAGAACTACTTATTTCCACTACGCCGTGGCCTTCAAGCCCGGGGCGCTGTTCGTGGTCCCCATCCAATACAGCGGCGGCGAGGTGAGCTGGCAGGGCAGCGGAGCGCTGCTCACCTCTGAAAACCTGAGCCGGGTGGAGCATGACCACATGGGCACGGCGCTGTACGATTTGACTGGAAAAGAGCTGTGCCGCTTTGATGTGCACCTCTCCTGCACCCGTCAGGACAAATACGAACCCTTCAATATTCAGCAGCAGGCGGAAAGCAAGGCCTTTCAACAGTTTATCGTCGAATTTGCCCAAGAGGTCAACGGCCGGCGCAGCTGACCGCCAAGCTCATCAGTAAAAAGGAGAGAAACGTATGGAGTATGTGCTTTCCATTATTTTATGGGTTGCGATTATCGGGTGGCTTGTGTACACATTCGTCATCAAAAAGGGCAATAACCGCAAAGCGGCCCAGACCGGGGAAGACTTGGCGCGGGTCAAGCAGGCGGTGAACTTGATGATGAACGGCGCCAGCGGCTACAAGCTGGCTTACGCCCACTGGGAGGAGCAGGAATCCTACGGGCGCACTGTGCGCACCACCTACTTCCGCTATGCCGCGGTCTTCCAGGAGCAGACTCTTCTGCTTTTTCCCTTGGGCATCGACAAAAAGACCGGGCAGATTCAAGCAGGGCAGCCCGCCGTTCTCACCCCTGAGGTGTTGGGCAAGGTGACAGTTCAGACCAAAGAGAAAGAGGGTTCCACCAGCCGCGTGGAGGTCTGGCTGGGGGACAAAGAGGGCCGCTCCATCGCCCAGCTGTATGTGGACGCGGAGAATCTTCGTAAAAACCGTTGGTTCCCGGTGAATATCGCCCAACAGGACCAGTGCGATGCGTTCCAGCACTTCATCACCGCCCTGTCTCATCGGGTGGCGGCGGAAAACCCTGATGTGGACGAAAAAATAGCGGCGGAGTCCCGGGAGGGCTTGGGTACTCTTGGCGCTATCCTGTCCGCAGCCGGTGCTGTGGCCGCTTTGTTCTTCCCACCCTTCGGCGCGGTTGTGTGCCTTATCGGCCTGATTATGTGCATTGTCGGCAAGGTGAAAGGGGCGAAAAAGAATCTCGCCCTCATTGTCAGCATTGTGTGCTCAGTATGTAGTGCATTTTTCTGTTGGATGTATTATACGTATCTGTTTTTCTGAGCGTTCAATCGAAAAGCATGGCGGAGGCTGTCAGCCTCCGCCATGCTTTTTGTCATCGTATCCCTCAATTATTCCGTTTCCGCGGTCAGCCGCTCCTGCGGCGGAGAAAAGCTCTCTGCGAAGTCCATGCTGGATGCGTTTTTCACCGGCAGCCTCACCGGCGTCTTCGTAAAGGAGGACTGATAAACTGCCAGCACCATCTCCAGCGCGTTTCGACCCGCCACAGCGTCTACATAGGGCGTTCGGTCATTTAGAATTGCGTCTATCATATCGGCGTAAAGCGCCGTATGCCCGTTTCCATAGACATTGCTGGCAGCCTCTTGAAAGCCTTTATTTCTGCTGTCCGCCTCGCACTCATCTGCGAAATCCCATACGTCAATGTGGTTGGTGGATTTTCCTCCCAGCTTCACCGTCCCGCTCTCCCCGAACAGGTACAACGTCTCCTCCAGGTTCTTTGGGTAGACATTGGCAGTCCCCTCTATGCTTCCAATGGCTCCGTTTTTAAACTTCACCACCGCCATCCCCACGTCCTCGCACTCCAGGTAGCCATGGAGCTGCCGCCGTGTCACGCCGTAGACCTCCTCCACCTCGTCCCCCATCATCCAGCGCAGCAGGTCGATGCCGTGGATGCACTGGTTCATCAGGCACCCGCCGTCCTGGGCCCAGGTTCCCCGCCAAGGGGCCTGGGCATAATAATCACGGTTTCGGTTCCAGCGAACGTGAATGGATCCGTGGGACAGCTTTCCAAACCGTCCCTGCTCCAGCGCCTTGCGCATTTCCTGTACCGCTGTGTTGAATCGGTTTTGATGGCAGGCGCACACTTTGACGCCCTTTTCCCTGCTGCGGCGGATGATCTCCTCCGCGTCCGCCATGGACATGGCCATGGGTTTTTCAATGATGACGTTCACGCCCGCATCGATGCAGTCCAGCGCAATCTGCGCGTGGAGACCGCTCTCCGTGGCAATGGCCGCAAGCTGAATGCCATTCTCCCTCAGCATCCCTTTGTAGTCTGTGTACCGCTGAATGGAACCGTCGCACTCCAGACCGTGCCGCGCCAACAGGGTCTCCATAGCCTCCGGTTTCACATCACATACGGCGGAAATATTCAGACCATTTTGGGCTGCGGCTTTTATATGGTTTGTGGCGATGCGGCCGCAGCCGATCAGTGCATAATTCATAGTGGCCTCCCCCATCAGTTTAGAAATGTCTGAATACTCTCCACGATTTTTTCCGCTGCGTGCCCGTCTCCAAACGGCCGGTAGTCTGGGTCAAATTGAACCGGCGCGCTCAGCTTGTCCAAGATATCGCCTCTGTCCCGTCTTGCCAACTGATTGCAGCGGTTTACCATGGTCTCCGGCCAGACCGCATAGTCGAAAACCGTCACACAGGGCTTTTGCGCAAAAAACGCCTCGCGCTGAAGTCCGCCGGAATCCGTGACAATCTTTTTCGCCCGGTGGACCAGCAGAATTGACGCCTTGTAGCCCACCGGCAACGTCAAGATGATATTTTCATAGCCGCCGGCTGCCCGCAGGCGGACTGCCCGCTCGCGGTTGCGGGGATGGACAGGGTAAACCACTGGGGCCTCCAACTGGTTCACCGCTTGGAAAATCTGATCTAATTTTTCGTCGGTATCTGTATTCTCCTGCCGGTGACAGGTCATGTAATACAAGCTGTCCGGCAGGGGGATTTTCACTCCGTCAAAGCCGGTCAGTTCGTCCAGCTCACTGCCGTCCAACTGTGCACTGTAATAGCAGAATGCGTCATACATGGGGTCGCCCACCAAATGGATGCTGGAGGAAAATCCCTCCCGCTTTAGAAAGCCCACGCCGGAGGCCGTACATACCAAGTGCAGAGATGACACATGATCCGTAAGGATGCGGTTGACCTCCTCCGGGTTTTCAAACGTGCCCAGCCGGTTGCCAGCCTCCACATGGCACACGGGGATATGCAGCTTCACCGCCGCCAGGGCCCCGGCCAGGGTGGAGTTGGTATCACCAAACACCAGCAGCATATCCGGATTCTCCTTGTGCAGCACCGCCTCAATCTCCATCAGCATCTGCCCCGTCATCTGGCCGTGCGTGCCGCCGGAGATGCCCAGGTTATAGTCCGGCTTTGGAATATCCATCTCCTCAAAAAATATCTCGGACATATTGTGATCATAGTGCTGCCCGGTATGAATCAGCACTTCTTGAAATCCCCTGCGCAGCACCCGGGACACCGCCGCCAGCTTGATAAACTGGGGCCGCGCACCTACTACAGTACAGATTTTCTTCACCTACAGCACCTCGATATTTTCCCGCATCGTCACGGCCTTCATCGCGTTTTTGCAGTCAAACACCGGCACGCCTGCCCTTGCCGTCATCTCGTAATCCACCACGCTGTGCGCGGTGGTGACCACTGCCAGGTCATACTGCCGCAGTATTTCTGTGCCGATGTCTGTCAGGCTCTCATATTTCCGCCCCTTGTACCGACAGGCGGGGATGAATGGGTCATAATAATCCACCAGCGATCCGTTGCGCTGAAATTCCTCCATCACCCGCAGCGCGGAGCTTTCCCGGTAGTCGTCAATGTCCTGCTTGTAGGCCACCCCCAGCAGAAGCACCCTGGCTCCATTGAGGGCCTTTTTTGCCCCGTTCAAAATCTTTCCCGCCCGCTCCACCGTATACTCCGGCATACGGTCGTTGATCATCATGGAGCTTTCAATCATGGAGGTGTGGAAGCCGTACTCCCGCGCCTTCCAGCTCAAATAGTAGGGGTCCAGCGGGATGCAGTGGCCCCCCGGGCCGGGGCCGGGATAGAACGGCTGGAACCCATAGGGCTTGGTCTTGGCCGCGTCGATCACTTCCCAGATGTCGATACCCATTTTATGGCACAGCATGGACAATTCATTCACCAGGCCGATATTCACGTTGCGGTATGTATTTTCCAAAATTTTTTCCATCTCCGCCACGGCAGGGGAGGACACGGTGTGAACCTCTCCGTCCAAAATGGCGGAGTAGATCATGGCAATGACCTCTGCGGCATCCGTACCGACAGCCCCCACCACCTTGGGAGTGTTGCTGGTCTTATAAATCAGATTTCCCGGGTCCACCCGCTCAGGAGAGAAGCCCAAATAGAACTCCTCGCCGCATTTCAGGCCAGAGCCCTCCTCCAAAATAGGCTTGAGCAGCTCCTCCGTGGTGCCGGGATAGGTGGTGGACTCCAGCACCACAACGCTTCCCGGCTTCAGATGGCGCGCAATGGCCCTGGCCGAATCCCGAACGTAGCTGATATCCGGCTGCTGATGGGCGTCCAACGGCGTGGGTACGCAGATGGCGATAAAATCTACGTCCTTTACGAAGGAAAAGTCGGACGTGGCCCGGAGCATTCCGGAGGCTACCAGCTCCCGCAAATCCGCGTCCACCACGTCCCCGATGTAGTTCTCCCCCGCGTTCACCATGTCCACCTTTTTCTGCTGGACATCAAAGCCGATGGTACGAAAGCCGTGCTTGGCCTTGTCCACCGCCAGAGGCAGACCCACATAGCCCAGACCGCAGACGCCCATGAGCAGAGTCTTGTTTTGAATTTTCTCAATCAGCCTATCTTTCATTCCCATGCTTCCGCCAGTCCCTTCACACAAAGAGTTTTTTCATCCTGCTCATACCGCTCCCCACAGGCTGGACAGACCGCCCGGCCTTCTTCAAAGGAGATTCCCACGCCGCACCGGCACACATAGCCAGCCAGCCTTCCCGGCACGCCGCACACCAGCCCATAATCCGGCACGTCCTTCGTCACCACGCAGCCCGCGCCCACCATGGCATACCGCCCCACGGTGTGCCCGCAGACGATGGTGGCGTTGGCCCCCACGCTGGCGCCCCGTTTTATCCGCGTCTCCCGGAACTCGACCTTCCGTGAAATAAACGCCCTTGGGTTGACAACATTGGTAAACACACAGGACGGACCGAGAAATACGTCGTCCTCGCACACCACTCCGGTGTAAACCGACACGTTATTTTGCACTTTTACTCCGTTCCCCAAAACAACCCCAGGGGAAATCACCACATTCTGGCCGATATTGCACTGCTCCCCAATGGCGCAGCCCCCCATGATGTGAGAGAAGTGCCATATCCTCGTTCCGGCCCCAATGGCGCAGCCCTCGTCAATGTAGCAGCTCTCATGGGCAAAGAATTGTTCCGCCATCACAGCGCCTCCAAAACTGTGTCAATCACGAGCTGCTGTTCCTTTTCCTCCAAATAGGGGTGCATGGGCAGCGAGAATGTCCGCGCACAGTAGTTCTCCGCGTTTTCATAGCGCTCTCCATAGCGCGGCTCGCCCTGAAATACCGGCAAAACGTGTTGAGGCGTGGGATAATAGATCATATTGGGGATGTTTTTCTCGTTCAAGTGGGAGACGATTTCGTCCCGCTGCCGACGGTCCTCCGCCAGCAGGACATACTGGGCGTAGGCGGACAAGCAGCCTTCCGCCACAAAGGGCGTCGCCAGCTTGCCCGCAAAGGCCTGGCTGTAGCGGCGGGCCACCGCCTGCCGGGCGTCCAGCTCGTATTCTGCCAACGCCTTGAGCTTGGGAAGCAGAATCGCGGCCTGGATGGCGTCCAGCCGGGAGTTCATCCCCACCCGCACATTGTCATACTTGCCGCCCGGCCCCTTCCCATGCACGCACACAGAGCGGCAGAGCTGGTTCAGCCCGTCGTCATCCGTGAAAACCGCTCCGCCGTCCCCATAGCACCCCAGTGGCTTAGCCGGGAAAAAGGAGGTGGTGGCAATTCGCCCAAAGCTACCGCAGCGCCGGCCGCTGTAAGACGCGCCAAAGCTTTGGGCGGCATCCTCAACAAGAGGCAGATTGTATCGCTCGCAGACGGACACAATGGCGTCATAGTCACAGGGGTTTCCAAAAATATCCACCGCCACCACCGCCTTGGGCGTCAGCCTGCCTTCGGCAAGCACAACTTTGATCTGCCGCTCCAGGCTCTCCGGAGAGATGTTGTAAGTGCGCGGGTCAATGTCGCAAAAAACCATCTGTGCGCCCAACAGCTTCGCCGGCTCCGCCGAAGCCGCCATGGTGACATCCGTGCAGAATACCGCGTCCCCCGGCCCTACGCCCAGCGCCATATAGGCCGCCTGAAGCGCATCTGTGCCGTTGGCGCAGGAGACGCAGTGCTTACGGCCCGCAAAGGCCGCCAGCCGTTCCTCCAGCTCCCGCACAAACGGCCCCCCAATGAACTGGGCCCGGTCCACAACGGCCTGGATATTGGCGTCAATTTCGGTTTTCAGCGCACGATACTGCGCGCTCAGGTCTATGAACTGCATAAAAACATTCTCCTCCAGGCGTTACAGCTTCTCTCCCCAAATATAATACAGACAATTTTTCTCGTTCAGCGCAGAGACAGAGATGTTGGAAATGCGCATCACCCTGCCATACCGCTCCCGGACCTGCTCCTCGCTGGTAAAATACCTCACGTGGTATGGATCGTCAAAGTTGGGAACAGACAGCAGCAGCTGCGTTCCCGGGCGAATGCGCTGAAGCAGGGCAAGATCCTTTTGAACGTGCTCCAAAACCTCGAAGCAGATCACCAAACCGTACTCCTTTTCCATTAGCTCCGTCTCGAACGCATCTGCAACGGAAAACTTCTCCTCATGCTCCGGGTTATTTTTCTTTGAAAGCGCAACTCCCTCCGCCGCATAATCAAAGCCGGTATAGTTGAGAAATCCATGGTCAAACAGCATATTGGCAAACTGTCCCGCGCCGCAACCAATCTCCAAAATGGCGGTACTGTGGTTAACGGACTCCAAATACCCCATGGCCTGCCGCCAGGAGGGATAATAAAAACTTTCTGTATAGCTTCTGTGATAATTCGATCCCGCGCCGCCGGACCTGTAGGCATCGTCATACAGGGAGCTTGAAATTTCCAAAAGCTGGTGAGGGGGGGCATTTTTGACATTTTCCAGCACATCCGCCAGCTGCCGCGTCAGCGCCTTCCGCTCGAAGCGCTCAATCATGGAAGCGTGAAGGGGCTCTATCCTCTCGCCCCGCTCCCATCTCTGATACTCCCGGCGAATCATCGCCTTGATTCTGGGAACCTGGGTGCTGAGGTACGCCTCCCCGTGTCCGCTCTCCTGCAGCACCCGGTCCACCGCGCCGTCCTTGGGCGCCAGCGCCAGAATGGGCCGCCCGCTGCGCAGATACTCGAAAAACTTCCCGGTATAGACCGATTGAAACTTGGGCTCATCCCCCACCAGCAGCAGCAGCAGGTCGGCGTTCACGTTGGCCTGAAGCGCTTCCCTATGGGTCAGATAGCCCGTGTGCTCTATGATGTGACCCAGCCCATATCGCTCCGCCCCCTCAATATTTCCCTCCGCCGCCGCCCCTACAATGCGAAAGCGCAGCTTCGATATATCCACCTTTTTTTCGTCTCGCAGCTGCCGGATTGCAGTCAGCACCGGCGCAATGCTTCTCTGCTCGGTATAGAGAAGCCCGCTGTAATTAATGGTAAACTTGTCCGTCCGGCTCTGCGGCGTCTGCAAACTGGCAAAGTCTTCCTCATCGTAGCCGTTGGTAATGCTCACGACCTTTCCGCTCTCCAAGCCAAAGTTCTGCTCATAGGAGCTTACCATACCGTCCTCAATGGTCAGGCTGCAATCCGCGCCGCGCAGCAGTACAGATTCCAATTCAAATAAAAGCCTGTGGTCCCGATTGTCCGGATTGTAGACAGCGCCATAGGGATTAAAGGTCCACTGATCGCGGTAGTCCGCCACCCATGGAATCCCGTATTTCTGCTTCAGGTAAAAACCGATGAGGTGGGCGCTGCTGGGCCCCGAGGTGGTATAGACCGCCTGAAACTGCTCCACATCCAGGTGCGTTTCGATGTACTGCACCGCGTCATAGGCCCAGGACAGCGCCCCACAGGGAAAGGTGAGCAGCTCCATGATGCCCTCCCGGCTCTGGGACAGCTGGGCATAAATCTTGTCCGCCTCTGAGCTGAACCGCAGCACATCCCGCAAAAAATTCAGGATGGCCTGGACCCGGCTGCCGCTGAGCGTGGTTTCCCGCCCGGTGCTGATCCCGTCCGGAATGCGCACCACCTCCATCCCCTCCGGGATTTCGTTCAACTGGCTGTCGTCGGAAAACTTCCAGCCGTTGGGGGGACGGTCCGTAGAGATTACGGTGGGCTGCCAATCAAACTGCGGCAGGTATTTGGCAAACTTGATGGAGCGGAAGACCCCAGAACCGGACAGAGGCGGGAAATAATAGGCGGCCATCAGCACCCGTCCGCCCTTCTGCTCCGTCAGCTGCTGCCGCAGGGAGGCGACATCGTCCGCCAGCTCCCGATCTCCGGCGCACCGCCGGCACCGCTCCAGCATCTCCTCCGCCCGCCGCTTCATGCCCAGGCTGGCGTAGGTTTCCGCCAGGTTATACAGCACCTCCGCGTCGTCCGGCTGCTGCTCCAACGCGGCCTCAAAAAAGGTGCGCGCCTCCTTGGGCTGGCCGCAGCACAGGCAGACCACGCCCGTCAGATTCTGGACCTGCCACCGCTGGCGTTCCTCCTGAGGCAAGGCCTCAATGAAATCCAGCGCTTCGGGCAGTCTGTCCATTGAAATCAGATTTTCTAAGGTTTGAATCGGCTCCATGTCCCCGCTCCTCTAAAATAACTGTGAATTATTGGGAGAGCCCGCCCACCACCGGGGGAGCGGCCCCTTCAATCAAATGCGCCACCCGCTGATACGCCTCGCTCTGCTTCAGCGCCGCCACCGCTGGATCATTGGGCGAAAAGCGCTCCAGCATCGTGCGGATCTGCTCCGCCATGGCGTTCAACTCCTCGGACGGATTTTTTAGCGCCTCGGTGTTCTCCGCCAAAAACTCCACCATAGCCTTCGCACTCTCACAGATGGTCAGGCCCTCCCGCAGCAGGCGCAAATACCCCGCCGCGTCTCCCGCGTCCAGCGCGCGGAACGCCTGGACACAATAAACGCCAAAACGGTGAAGGGGCGGCAGCAGGAACAGATTTTCCCCTGTCAGCGCCTCCTGAGCGTAGCACAGCGGCAAATAGGCCTCCTCCACCTTCACAAAGGCGCGGGTTAAAAGCATCCCCGTCTCTGCGTCGATCTCCTTCCAGGGGCAAATCTTCAGCGCCGCCATACATAGTCCCCGGGCCCAACCCAGCGCCTGCCCGTTTTCCGGGATATCCGTTTCCACAACCCGCTTCACCAGGTCGAGCAGCTCGCCCTTCTCCCTGGCAATCCCCGCAATTAGAATATCCATCCGCTCAATGGTCAGCGGGCGGCCCTGGAGCGGAAAGCGCACCCCGCACGTCAGCGCATGGTATAGCGCATGGGCCGGCAGGTTTTCCAGCCTGTCAACCCCGCCCAGCAGCGTTTCCAGTGCGGAACTATCCTCTACCGGCAGCATTTCCGCCGCAATTCCCAGCTCACACTTGCCCCCCAATGGCAGGAATGCGGCATACGCATGGCGGATGACATCCTCCGCCGCTTCCTCGCGGCGAATGAACGCCCCCTCAAACATCTCCGCGCCCACCTGGAGGAATTTGGCCCGGCGCTGGTCCGCCTGCTCCTGGGTGGGACGCGGCCGGCCGATTTCCTCCCAAAGCCGCAGCAGCAGCGGAGCGGTGTCCGCGCTGTAGTGGCTGTGCACGTTGCAGAGATTGCGCACACAGTCCCCCACCTGCTTGGCGTTCATCTCGCTGCCATTCAGCGATTCCATCAGCTGTAGGCACTTCTCCGGCTGATTTTCATGGAGATAGCCAGAGGCCAGCACCGTAGCCACGCTGAGCTTGCTGTGCACGTCGGTCTTGTTCAAGGAGCTGGCTAAAATATCGCCCCGGTTGAAGCGCCCCGCCTCGTAATCGGCGACCCCTTGCAGATACCGCTCTCCCCAACAGATGGCCCCTGCGTAATCGTCCTTATTCCAGGCCACCCCAAACGCGAAATAGGCGATTTCCACCCGGACGAAGATGGACTCAGGGAACAGGACCGTCGCCTTATCAATCCACTCCTCCAGCTCCGGCCGCTGCTTGGAAATGGCGTAACGCACCGCATAACGGTAAATCGGCGGACCAAACAGCTCCCACTGCCTCCATTTTTCATCCACCCCGGCCATTGCCCGGCGCAGGTAGTCCTCCTGCTCCGGCATATTGTCGCCGGATTCAATACATTGGGTCAGGATAATCAGGTTATTCGGGTTCCGCGCCAGCTGCTCTTGCAGTAGCTCCATATTTCTTTTTTGCTTTTCCTTTTCTTTCGCGGTATCCTGAAACACGTATCCATCGTGATGAAAAATCGCCCCAGAAATCAACAAAGTTTTTAAATCGCCCTCATACGGCCAGTGCTCATGAATGGCTCCCTCATACCGCATACCAGTGGACAGCCGCAGCAGACGCACCCCCAGAAAATCAGCGTAGCTCCCGCCTGCTTCCAGCTCCAGTGTATTATAATTGCGAATGATAACCCCGCCAAAATCAAATTCATGCTGCGCAGTAAGGAATGTGACAAATCCTTGAATGTCAGCACCCACCCACTCGTCGCAGTCGATGGTCATGTACCACTTCCCGGAACAGCGCTCCATCACCGCGTTGCGGGCGGCGGAGAAATCGTTTACCCAGGGAAAGTCAAACAAAATATCCGCGTACCGCTCCGCCACGGCCCGGCTTCCGTCCGTGGCCCCGGTGTCCGCCATCACCACCTCGCAGGGCAGGGCGTCCCGCAGGGGCTGGAGGGACTTCAAGCACCGCTCCAGACAGCGAATTTCGTTTTTAAAAATAATACCGATGGACAGCAGGGGGGTTGACATGGCAAATCTCTCCTTTTCACGCTGGGGCGTATGGAGAAAACGCTGAACTTCAACAGCTTCCCCATGCGTCCCATAAAAAAACGGGGGCGGGCCGAAGCCCGCCCCCGTTTTGAATGCGTTGGGCTGATGGTGCGTCAGAGTATTCCGGCAGCCTCTTACTGGAGGAGCTGGAGGACGCCCTGGGGCACCTGGTTGGCCTGAGCCAGCATGGCCTGAGCGGACTGGATCAGGATGTTGTTCTTGGTGTAGGCCATCATCTCGGCAGCAACGTCGGTGTCGCGGATGGTGGACTCGGCGTCCTGAATGTTCTCGGTCATGACGGACAGGTTGTTGATGGTGTGGTCCAGACGGTTCTGGGTGGCGCCCAGCGTACCACGCACGTCAGACACGGTGTTGATAGCGGCCTTGATCTTGTCCACGGCGGTGGCGGCGCTGGCCTGGTCGGCAATGCTGATGTCGCCGATGCCCAGGGAATTCACGTGCATATCGCCCAGGCTCACCTTCAGCTGGTTGTAGCTGTCGGCGGTGTCGCCGATCTGGAGGGTCAGGCCCTTGCCGCTGCCAGTGGCCGCCTTCACGGTCTTGGCGGCGAAGGTGCCGGTCTGAATCTGCTTCTGAATGCCATTGCCAGTGCTCAGGTCGGCGTCCCCGTCATAGGTGGACTTCTCCTGGAAGGTCAGCTTGTTGTCATCAGTCTGGCCCACGGTGAACATCTTGTTGTCCTTGGCGGCCACAGTCAGACGGTCGAGGGCCTCCGTCAGCGCATCGCCCTGAGGCGCAAGAGCATCATCGAGAACGCCGTTGTCGTTCACGAGGTCGCTGATGTCCACGGCCTTGTAGTCGGCGCCGGCGGCCTTCACCGCTTCCAGAGTCTCCTTCGTGCTGGCGAACACGTAATTGGTGCCGCCGATGGAGATGGTCATGCCGTCCTTAATGTCGGTGGCTTGAAGCGCAGCATTGGTCACGGTGTTGGCCAGGATCGCCTCCACCTTGGGGCCGCCCGCCTCGATGACCTGGGTGGCCAGGTTCACCGTGCCGCTGTCATTGGTGCCAGCGGGGCTGATCACCCCAATGTCAAAGTTGCCGGCGAAGCTGGCGGCGGTGGTCATCTTCAGCCCGGTCTTGTCCATCTCGAACACCAGCTTGGAACCATCGCTGGTGACATTGTAGGTCACGCCGTTGATCTTCACGCTGGTATTATCGCCCGCCAGCGCCTCGGCCAGCTTGTCACCACTCAGAGCGCCGTTGGCGGCCAGCTGAGTGCTGATGTTGGTGCCGCCCACGCTGATGCCAACCTTGCCAGCGACAGTGGAAGCGAAGGACACATTCTCCAGCTCGACCACGAACTTGGTACCCACAGCGTCCCGGCCATCCTGGTGAACCATGGTGCTGGTGCCAAGATCGCCAATATCCGTGCTGCCCTTCAGATCGAAAATGGTCAGCGCAGCCTTGTTGTCGATGGTATACTCCACCTTGTCGGCCTCCATGGAGCCGTCAAACAGCTTGATGCCGTTGAAGTTGGAGGAGTCGGCGATGCGGTTGATCTCGGCGCGGAGCTGGTCCATCTCCTTCTGCATCTGGGCGCGGTCGGTGGTGTTGTCGTAGGTGCCGTTGGCGGACTGGGTGGCCAGCTCCACCATACGGTTGAGCATATCGTGAACCTCAGTCAGAGCGCCCTCAGCGGTCTGCACCAGGGAGATGCCGTCCTTCGCGTTCTTCTGGGCGGTCTCCAGGCCGGTGATCTGGGCGCGCATCTTCTCGGAGATGGCCAGACCGGCGGCGTCGTCACCAGCGCGGTTGATCTTGTAACCGGAGGAGAGCTTCTCCAGGTTCTTCTTCATGGCGGAGACGTTGTTGGTGTAGTTCCGGTAGGCACTCATGGCCATAATATTGTGCTGAATACGCATGAAAATTTGACTCCTTTCGTCTATTAATGTGCCCCTAAGAATCCTTTCCTGAGGCACAGGTCTGTGGTGCGCCGCTTCCCGGTATCCGGCCGGACTGCCGGTACGCGGCGCGCTGACTATATTTCAACCGGCTCGTCAGCCGTTTGAAACCGAACGCCGCCCTTCCGCACAGCGGAAGCGAACAAAACATATAGGTTTTGTTCCTCCCTGTTCGCGCTCTGCGGCGGGCCGTTCACTTACTTATTCGGCAGGCTTTTTGAAAAGTTTAGCCCATATGAGAAAATTTTTCGGTCTCCGCCCCATTCGTTCAAAAACTATAGGTTTTGTTCACTCCTCTTTTAAAAGATAAATAAAAAGCCTGCTGAAACCAGTTCAACAGGCTTTTTGCATTCCATATTGTCAGCGCGTCCAAGCGGGAACAGCCCGCTCAGTGGAGCAGCCCTCGCCGGAGTAACGTTTCCCCGCCTTCCTTACACCACAAACCGATAACCCAGCCCCCGCACCGTCTGGATATGGACGGGCCGGGCAGGATCCTCCTCAATCTTCTGGCGCAGGCGGTTGATATATACCATAATTGCGTTCTCGTCCACAATGGCCGAACCCCAGACCATGTCGTAGATCATGTCTTTGGTGAAGATGCGGTTCACGTTGTCCAGAAACAGCTTCATGATGGCGTTTTCCTTGGAGGACAGCACGATCTCCGCCCCGTCCTTGTAAAACCGCAGCGTGCTGGTATCGTACCGGAAGGGCCCCGCGGCGATGACGCCGCCCGCTCCCGGCACCCCGCCCCGGCTGCGGCGGATCAGAGCCTTTACCTTAGCCCCCAGCGTGACCGGGTTGAAGGGCTTGGTGAGGTAGTCGTCCGCGCCGATGTCCAGGCCATAGAGGGCGTCATAGTCCTCCCTGCGGCCGCTGATAACGATAATGGGCAGTTTGATCCCCCGGCCCCGGAGCGTCTGAATCACCTCAAAGCCGTCCATTCCCGGCATATTCACGTCCAGCAGCATCAGATCATAGTGGCCCCTCCCCGCCATCTCGATGGCCTCGCCGCCGCTGCGGGCCGCATCGGACTGGATGCCGCTGCTTTTCATCACCTTGCGGAGCATGGTCAGCACCGCCTCGTCGTCGTCCACAATCAACACCGTATCCGCCATTCCGCCACACCCTCTTTACAGAAAAAAATTCCTATGCTAAAGTATTGTTTGTTAATTATATCACATTGGCGGCCCTCGGCGCAAGCCCCAGGCCGCCACCTCACACGGAAGGCGAGGGTTCTGCGATGGAACACAAGCTCCGGGGAATGCGTCGCTTCCCCTTGATCCCCACTCTGGCCCTGGCGGTGATTCTCCTGGGGCTGCTGATTATGTCCAGCGTGTTCACCCAAAGCCAGCAGTTGCTGGTGGACGGGCAGGATGGACAGCTATCCAAAACCGCTCAGTCGGTGGATAACAACATCATGGGCCATTTCGCCTGGTACTGCTCCGACCTGGAATACATTACCAGCCGCCGGGGCTTTTTGGTAGCGGAGGCCACCTATCTCAGCGGCGGTGGAGCGGACGACCTGCTCTACTATCTTCGGGAGAGCCCCTTGCCTAAAACCGCCATGGTGGAGTCCATGCTGGTGGTGCGGGAGGGGGCGGTGATGCTGTCCACCGGGGACAGCACGGACTACACTTTTCTGGCCCAGCTCGGGGAGATCGGAGCGGTGGGCATCTCCCTGTGGGTGGACGGCCTGGGGCGGCCCTACGTAGCCCTGACCCTGGAAAAAGCGGAGGTGGGCTATGCCGCGCTGATCGACGGTCAGGTCTTTTTCGCCATCTCGGAAAAGCAGACCGCAGCTGAGCAGAGCGACCGCATTTTTCTGCTGGATTCCCAGGAGCGGTATTTCTTACACCGCACCCCGGAGGGCATCCGCGTAGACGTTGTGGAGGAGCTGGACCCCACCGTCCACGCCAGCCTCTATCTCATGCTGGCAGCCCAGCGTGCGGGGCAGCCCCAGGCCAGCTTTTTCCGGGCCGGCGGACAGTCCAGCGGGGGGAGCTATACCGCCCGGATCTCCATTCTCCCGGTCTGCGGCAACGAAAACAGCTGCTTCACCGTAGGCGTGGCCCGAAATTATGACGAGATTATCCGCCCCTATCAGTCCGCCGCAATCCAAATGGTGCTGTGCGGCGTGACAATCATGGCGGGGGCAGCGCTGCTGCTGCTGTTCCTCCTGCGCTCCCGCCGGAGTCACCGTCAGGCTCAGCGGGAGCTTGCCCTCCTCCGGGAAAAGGCGGAGGCCATGGAGCAGCTCAACACCCAGACCCAAGCTCTGGCCCACCGCCAACGGCTGGAGTCCATCGGCACCCTCACCTCCGGCATCGCCCACGACTTTAACAACCTGCTCACCCCCATCATGGGGTACAGCATCCTCATCCTGGAAAAGCTTCCCCCGGAGGACACCGAATCTTACGACAACGCCCTGGAAATTTACAACGCCTCCCAAAAGGCCAAGAAGATCATCTCCCGGCTGTCCAATCTGTCCCGGAAGGGTGCCCCGGGCGAGCTGCGCCCCGTCCGGCTGGGCTCGCTGGCGGAGCAGGCCTTGGAGGTGGCCGCCCCCGCCCGGCCCAAGGCCGTGCGGGTGGAGACAGGCTTCACCACCGGGGACGACCTGATCCTGGCAGACGAAACCCAGCTGTTCCAACTGACACTGAACCTGGTGCTGAACTCCTTCGAGGCCCTGTCCGGGCGGGGAGGCACCGTGCGGGTGACCACCTCCTCTGACGGACAGCACATTTCCCTCCGGGTGGCGGACAATGGCCCCGGCATCCCCAATGAGGTCAAGGACAAAATTTTTGACCCCTTCTTTACCACCAAGGGCTCGGGCAAGGGCATCGGCCTGGGCCTGGCCATCGTCCAGCAGATTGTGGAGTCCCACGGCGGCGCCATCTCCCTGGAAAGCGCAGCGGGCCAGGGTACCGCCTTTACCGTCTCCTTCCCCGCCGCCCCGCCGGACGCCGGACAAGCGCCCCCTGTTTGAGCAGAGCTCCCGCCGTACTCCGGCGGGAGCTTTGTCTTTTTCTTAACAAATATTAAGGCGGCATATATATGCCATTAAGGCGGCAGTACTAAACTGGTCGAAAAAGGAGGCGGTTTTTATGCTGGAGCATTTGGTGGAGGTGGTGCTGGAGGTGCTCATCCCCCTGTGCGAGATGATGGGCATCCTGGTCATCGCTGTGTCCACCCTATCCGCCTTTTGGCAGTATTTTCGGGGACTGCTCACCCGCACCCCCGGCGATGTGAAGTCTCAGCTGGCCTCCGGCCTGGCTCTGAGCCTGGAATTCAAAATGGCCGCTGAGATTTTGAAAACCGTGCTGGTCCGGGACATGACCGAGCTGATGGTGCTGGGCGCCGTTATCATCCTGCGTGCTCTGCTTTCATTCCTGATTCACTTTGAAATGAAGCAGCATGATACATCCCAACAAGAGACTTTAGGAGGAATCGCAAAATGAAACTGAAACGAATCTCTGCCCTTCTGCTGTCCGCACTGCTCCTGCTGTCCGCCCTGGCGGGCTGCGGCACCACTGTGGTGGTCGCCCCTGAGGGCGACAAGCCCGCCAACTCCGAGGCCCCCGCCACCCCTGCCCTCGCCCCCGCTGAGTCCCAGCCCGCCGGCAATGAGGGCGGCGGTGCCGTTAAGACCGGCCTGGCCGTGATTCCTGGGCTGGGCAGCAGCAAGGACGCCACCGCCGAGGGCGACGGCACCGCCCAGAGCGAAATCCTGCTGGTGGCCGTCACCGTGGGCGACGACGGCGTCATTGACAGCTGCGTCATCGACAACATCCAGGCCAAGATCAACTTCAACACCTCCGGTGCGCTGACCACCGACCCCTCCACCACCTTTCCCAGCAAGAACGAACTGGGCGACGGCTACGGGATGCGCAAGGCCAGCTCCATCGGCAAGGAGTGGAACGAGCAGGCCCAGGCCCTGGCGGACTACGCCGTGGGCAAGACGGTGGACGAGTTGAAGACCATGGCGGTGGGTGAGGACGGCAAGGCCGCCGATGTGGATCTGGCCGCCTCCATTACCCTGTACATGGGCAGCTTCGTGGACGGCATCGAGGCCGCCGTGAACAATGCCACCCACATGGGCGCCTCCAAGGGCGACAAGCTGGGTCTGGCCAGCGAGACCAACATGAGCAAGAGCAAGGACGCCTCCGCCGATAAGGAGGGCGTGGCCCAGGCCTATGCCACCATCGCCGCCGTCACCTTCAATGGCGACACTGTCACCAGCTGCTACATCGATGCGGTACAGGCCAACGTGAACTTCGACACCACGGGCCACATTACCACCGATCTCACCGCCGCTCCCAAGACCAAGAATCAGCTGGGCGACGACTACGGAATGCGGGGCGCCAGCTCCATCGGCAAGGAGTGGAACGAGCAAGCCGCCGGCTTCTGCGCCTACGTCACCGGCAAGACCGTAGCCGAGATCAAGGGTCTGGCTGTGGACGAGTCCGGCAAGGCCGCCGACGCCGACCTGGCCGCCACCATCACCGTGGGCATCGGCGAGTTCCAGACGCTGATTGAGAAGGCCGCGCAGTAACCGCAGAAACAAGGGGCGGGCCCCAGGGTCCGCCCCTTTCGCAAAGAGGGGGAACAGACCATGAAACGGCGCGTTTTCGCGCTGGCCCTTGCGGGGGCGCTGCTGCTCAGCGGCTGCGCCGCCCATACCGCTCCCGAGGAGGAGCTCCACCGCTATGAGGCCAGCTTCCTCACTCTTTTTGACACTGTGACCACCATCGTAGGCTACGCCCACACGGAGGAGGACTTCCGCCGTACCGCCCAGGATTTCCACGACGGCCTGCTGGAGTACCACCAACTGTTTGACATCTACCACGACTATGACGGGATGAACAACCTGAAGACCGTCAACGACCGTGCCGGAGGCGACCCGGTGGAAGTGGACCGGCGGATCATCGACCTGCTCCTGTTCTGCCGGGAGCTGGAACAGCTCACCGGCGGCCGGGTGGACGTGACCATGGGCAGCGTGCTGGCCCTGTGGCACGACGCCCGAAGCGAAGGTGTGGACGATCCGGAGCACGCCGCCCTCCCCGACGCCGGCGCGCTGGAGGAGGCTGCGAAGCACACCGGCTTTCACCTGCTGGAGATTGACGAGCAGGCGTCCACCGTCCGCCTCGCCGACCCCCTGGCCCGGCTGGACGTGGGCGCCGTGGCCAAGGGCTACGCCGTAGAGCAGGTGTGCCGCACAGCCCCCGCGGGGCTGCTGGTGAGCGTAGGCGGCAACGTCCGGGCCACCGGCCCCAAGGCCGGGGGAGAGCCCTGGGTGGTGGGCGTACAGGAGCCGGACGGCGAAAAGCAGGACTACCTCCACACCCTGTACCTTTCAGACCAATCTGTGGTGAGCAGCGGCGACTATCAGCGGTACTACACCGTGGACGGCAAACGCTACCACCATATCATCGACCCGGACACCCTGCGCCCCGGCGCCCGGTGGCGGGCAGTCACGGTGGTGTGCCCCGACTCCGGGCTGGCGGATGGACTGTCCACCGCTCTGTTCCTCCTGTCTCAAGAGGCAGGCTCGGAACTGGCCCGTCAGTGCGGGGCTCAGGCCCTGTGGTTGGCCCCGGACAGAACTCTGTCCTATACCGACGGCTTCCTGGAGGCCGTGCGCACCTGAGCTGTTTCAGCTGAAATCCATTTCAACCATGAGAGGTGATGTGTATGAAATCCCTGTTCTTCGGCGGCGTCCACCCGGATGGACGCAAGGAGCTGAGCGCCGCCGTCCCCCTCACAGCCATGGCCCTGCCCGCTCAAGTTGCGGTGCCGCTGCGCCAGCACATCGGCACGCCCTGCAAGCCCCTGGTGGCCCCTGGCGACACGGTGTGCATGGGCCAGAAAATCGGCGATGGCGAGGGGCTGTGCGTCCCCGTCCATGCCCCCGTGTCCGGCACGGTGGAGGCCATTGAGGACCGGCCCCATCCCAGCGGGGGAACCTGCCCCGCCATCATCATCAAAAACGATTTCCTGGACACCCCCCACCACACCCTGAAGCCCTATTCCAACCCGGATCAGCTCACCCAAGCCGAGCTGGTGGCCATCCTCCGGAATGCCGGGATTGTGGGTATGGGCGGCGCGGCCTTCCCCACCGATGTGAAGGCCAAAACCGGCATGGGCCAAACCGAAACCCTGATCCTCAACGCCTGCGAGTGCGAGCCCTACATCACGGCGGACGATGTGCTGCTGCGGACGCGAACCGGGGACGTACTCCGAGGCCTGGCCCTGCTGGCCCGGATTCTGAACCCGGATCAGACGGTTATCGGCATAGAGGACAACAAGCCGGAGGCTGCCGCCATCCTGAAGGATGCGCTGAGGGACATCCCCGGCGTGGAGCTTAGGATACTGCCCACCCGTTACCCCCAAGGGGCGGAAAAGCAGCTCATCCAAGCGATCACCGGGCGGCAGGTGCCCTCCGGCGGTCTGCCCAAGGACGTGGGCTGCGCAGTATTCAACGTCGCCACTGCCTTCGCGGTCTATCGGGCGGTCTTCGATGGGATTCCTCTCATGGAGCGGATCGTCACCGTCACCGGAGAGGGCGTAAAGCAACCCCGGAACCTGATTGTCCGGGTGGGCACCTCCTTCCAGGAGGTGATTGCCGCCGCCGGGGGGCTGACGGACGACGTGTGGAAGGTGCTGTCCGGCGGGCCCATGATGGGCGTGGCCCAGGCCACCCTGTCCGTCCCAGTGACCAAGGCGGTAAACGCAGTGCTGTGCCTGTCCTCCGCCCAGAACGGGGAGAGCGCCCATTCCGTCTGCATCCGCTGCGGCAAATGCCTGGATGTGTGTCCTATGGGGCTGGAGCCCCTGTATCTCTACCGCTATTCTAACGCCGGGGATTTGGACGCCTTGAAGCGGCTCCACCTCACCGACTGCATTGAGTGCGGCTGCTGCGCCTACGCCTGTCCGGGCAAGGTCCCCTTGGTGGAGGGCTTCCGGGCCGGCAAGCAGGCTCTGAAGGAGGGTGCGAAATGAATCTGACGGTAAGCGCCTCCCCCCACATTCGGGGGAAGGATACCACCGCCCGGCTGATGCTGGACGTGGTCATCGCCCTGCTGCCCGCGCTGGCGGCGGGGGTGATCTTCCACGGTCCCCGGGCGGCGCTGGTGGCGGCGGCGTGCGTGCTGTCCGCCTTGGCGGCGGAGTGGCTGATTCGCCTGGTCCTCCGGCAGCACAACACCCTGCCCGATGGCTCCGCTCTTGTCACCGGCCTGCTGCTGGCCCTGACCCTGCCCGCCTCCGTGCCTTACTGGGCGGCCGCCATCGGCGGGCTGTTCGCCACCATCGTGGTGAAGGGCCTGTGCGGCGGGCTGGGCCAGAACACCTTTAACCCGGCCCTGGGGGCCCGGGCCTTCCTGATGCTGCTGTTCCCCGCCTGCCTCACCCGCTTCCCCGCTCTGGGGGTGCCCCTGCCCCTGGGCGAGCTGAGCCCGGTGGACGTGATCACCGGGGCCACCCCCCTTCACCATATGCAGATGCCCGCCCTGCCCGACGCCACCCTAACCGATATGTTCCTGGGCCGCATCGGCGGCTGCATTGGCGAGACCTCCGCCCTGGCCCTGCTCATCGGCGGCGGCTGGCTGCTGTTCCGGCGGGTCATCAGCATCCGGATTCCCGCCGCCTATCTGGGAACAGTGGCCGTCCTGTCCCTGATCTTCCCCAAGGGTGAGGACCCCTTGATGTGGATGGTCTACAGCCTGCTTGGCGGCGGCGTACTGCTGGGAGCCATCTTCATGGCCACTGATTACGCCACCTCCCCCGTGGGCCCCGCCGCCCAGGTGGTATACGGTGTGGGCTGCGGCGCGCTCACCGTGGCGCTGCGCTATACCGGCCTATTCCCGGAAGGAGTTACTTACGCGATTCTGATTATGAACGCCGCCGCCTGGCTGATGGACCGGTACCTGGTCCCCACCCGATACGGCGCTGGAAAGGAGGGGGCGAAATGAAGGCAAAAGAGCTGATGGCGCCGGTTATCACCATTCTGGCCGCGGCAGCGGTGCTGCTGGCCGTCTCTGCCGGCCTGCGCCCCATCGCGGAAAATCAGGAGGCCACCGCACAGGCGGAGATCATGGGCTATATGCTCCCCAGCAGGCCCGCCTCCTTTACCGAGGAGCCCTATGACGGGGAGGACGAGAGCATCCGCCGGGTATTTAAGGCGGAGGACGGCTATGTGGTGGAGGTAGAAACCGCCGGGTACGCAGGTCCCATGATTCTCTGGGTGGGAGTTACAAACGAGGGCACCGTGTCCGGCGTGACAGTCCGGGACCACAGAGAGACCTTTGGCCTGGGCCGAGGCGCTCAGACCGACGCCTCCTTCCTGCTGCAATTTTTGGGCACCACCGGGGAGGCCGCCGTGGGCGAGGGCATCGACGCCCTCACCGGGGCTACCGTCACCAGCAAGGCAGTGACCCGGGCGGTGAATTCCGCCGCCGCCTTTGTCACCGGCGCGGACGTCTCCTCCGGCGCCACAGAATGGGAGGGTTGACATGAAACACAATCCGTTGAAGCGCGCCGCCCTGCTGGCCATCGTAGTGGGGCTGTACTGCCTTGGGATGACGCTGGTTGGGACCCTGGCTCCCATGACCGTCCTGCCCAAACTGGATCCGCCCATGATGCTGGGGTTGAGCGCCATCGCCCTGGCTCTGGATGCCTACTGGAGCGCCCCCAAGCTGAACTGGCCCGCATTGCTGGCCAACACTGTGCTGGGCGGGGTGGTATTCGCCCTGCTTCCCTGGTGCGCCGGGCTGGCGAGCGCCGTCCCTGTCTGGACGATGGGGCTGGGGGCCGCCGTGTTCGGCCTGTCCACCCTGCTGTACACCGCCGCGCTGGAGCGCATCGCCACCGGGCCCAAAGCGCCCCTGGCCCCTGCGGGCACCGCCCTGATGCTGTTTTTGGCGGGCCAGTGCCTGAGCGGCCTGCTCTGAGCACGGACCGATTTTGATCGCCGACCCAATAAAGCACAACCGCCGGACAGGAGCCTTCACTCCTGCCCGGCGGTTTTTAATATCCCGATAACCATTGCTCGCTGCTTTGAAGATCATTTGCGTCGCTGCAAGCAGCACAGCGAACACATTTCCGCCACAAGGCGCACAGTCTCCTCAATATTGAAAAATCCGATCCAGCAGCGCCGACCACAGGTTGGTTTCACAGCCGTCTCCGTCCCGGTAAAGGGGGTATGCGGCAGCTGGAACATAAATCTTCACCTGGGGCGCGCCAGAAAAGGTGCGCTCCGTAATGCGGCACAGCCGCCGGGTGTGCTCCAACACCAGCCGGGTCAGCTTCGGGCAGCCCGAAAACACCCCTTCTGGCAGGCTCTCGACGGTTTCCGGTAAGCGCAGCTCCTCCAGCGCTACCGCGCCGTCTAACGCATGGGCCTCCATCCCCACCACCGGCTTCCCGTTGAAGCCGGCCGGAACAGCGAGGGTCGCTTGCTCCAGCCCCGCCTGCGTCAGACCGGACACCACATACCCGGCATTCTCCCCGCCCACCGCGGAAAAGGAAAACCAGCCGCTGTCCGCCGTCTCCTCTATCTCCTGGGAAATCGCCTCCGGCATAGCGGGCCGGGGAAAGCTCAGCCGCTCATAGCAGCCAAACTGGGCCAGCAAATCCTCCGCCAGCAGACAGGTGCGCAGCACAGCGCCGGCGCTGTTCAGGTGGAAGTTGGAATCATAGAACCAGCCGCTGTCCAGGATGTAGCGGTTTGGGTCACTAACGGCCGGACAGTCAAAGGCGTCCAGGCAGGCGCGAAAATAGGCCGCCGCCCCCTCCTCCGGACTGCCCTCCAGAGCGGAGCGGTTCACCGGGCTGAAGCTGAGATATACCTCCGCTCCCCGCTCCCGAGCCGCCTTACAATAGTCATTCACCTGCCTGGCAAAATCCGGGGAGATGGACACCGCCGCCAGGTCCACCGGTGCGCCAGTGTCCCAGCTCAGGGCCATGATGTTCCCCGCCCGGCAAAAAATCATATTTCCGCTTTCATCAAAGGAGGACTTGGCATACGCCCCTTCCCCCTGCGGGAATTGGCCGCTGGAGCAGATGGCTGCGCGCTCCTGGAGAAAACCGACATAATTGCCTGCCAGTGCCGCCCGGTGGGCTGGACCCACGGCAGTCAACAGCTCCGGGGCATCTTCGGCGCACTTCCAAAAGGCAGACGCGCCAAAATAAGCGGAAAGGGCTTCGCTGGCGGGCTCTATGGCCAGCACCACCACATCCCCCTCCCTCAGCTGGCCCTGGGACAGCTCCAACATGGCGCTGGTGCCCACAGCGGCGTACAGACCAAAGGGGCACACGGTGTACTCGTATCCGTACTGGGCCAGCAGCTGCTTCAAAAGGCCTCCGTCCACTCCAAAGGCCACGTTGCTGCCCCCCACCAGGATGAGCCGCTTCCCCGTGCTGCCCGTCAACCGGCGGTACAGCGCGGGCAGCTGGGCATAATAGCTGTCCTGATAGCAGGAGGGCAGGGACAGCCCCACCCCCAGCAGCGAGGCCGGCAGGATGGCCAGCAGGAGCAGGGCCGCCGCAATTTGGATGATACGCCGTCTCATACGCCCTCCCACACACCGTCCCGCTCCATCTGGGCCCGCAGATCCCGCAGCCACAGGGCGGTGTTTTTCTCTGCCGCCTGAGAAATCAGGTGATAATTGGTATCGAAAAAGTCCAGCTCGTGGTACAGGTACTCCTCCAACGAGGAGATGAGGGTCACGCCCTCCATCTGCCCCACCGACTCCCGGAGCAGGCGGTCCATCAGGGCGACGTTGTTCCGCTGCTCCTCCGGCACGGCATCCATGTTCACACAAGCGCAGGACACGTAGACCCGGGCGCCCTTTGCCCGGAACCACGCATAATACCCCTCCAGCCATTTCATAGCCTCCCCGCTTATGAAGCCGGGGTCCAGAAAAACCCGGTCAGGCAGATCGTCTTTGGTGCCGGAGCGGAAGAAGGGAACGCAGCCGAAGCGGTCTATATAGGGCTGGTCAGCTTCATCCCGGTAGCACTGGGCGTAAGTGGTCCGGGCGTTCTTCTGGGACAGGTAGTGGCACAGGCTGTCAAATGCCCCGTCCACCGTGGTCAGGTCCACCAGGGCGAACAGGTCATAGTTGTTTTCGATGCCGCACCACAGTTTGTCGTCCTGCTCCCCCATGGCGGTGTGGAGCAGCAGCTGCTGGCGGCTGGACAGCTCCGGGGTGTGGATTAGGATATCCCCCTCCTCCAAAAACGCCCCCAGAATCTGCATCTGCACGGGGGAATTCACAGTGCCGTTCAGCCCCAGGTTCACCACGGCATAGCCATCCCCCAGGGCCCGCTGAGCCTGGAAGCCGTCCAGGTTATACCACATCGAACAGCCTCCATAAAACACGGCCCGTTTTTGTCCCTGGGCGAGAATGAGCCGGTCCACCTTGTCGGCGTAGCAGCTCTCCTTTCGCCAGGAATAGCCGTAAGGGGCCTCAAGGGCGTTGATGCGCAGGGTTTTCAGATTGGGGCAGTGTTCAAAGCTGCTGTCACCTACCGAGACAATGCTGTCAAACAGGGTAATTGTCTGGACGGCGCAGTTTTGAAACGCTCCCGCAGCGATCTCTCCCATGGTGGGCGGAAAAACCACTTCCGCGGCGTCACAGCCTTCGAACGCCCCCGCCGCAATCAAGATCACCGGCCTATCCTCCAGCGCCTCCGGGATGACCACCACACGATCCGCCCCGTGGTAGCCGGTGAGGGCGGCCCCGCCCTCCGTCGGCTCCCATGTAAAGTCCGATTCATCGCTCCACCGGGCCCACTGGGCGTACAGCGTGATGGACCCGCCGGGCGCGCTCACCCGGCTGCCCAGCCCCACGGCATCCCCCGTCCCATCCCTGCGGGTGTTCCAGCCGGTGAGGGTGTACCCCTCCCGGACAAATAAATCCGTGCCCAGCGCCGTGTTTGGCCGGGCGTGATAGGTCAGGTCGTAGGTTTTGCTCTCTTGCGGGCTTCCGCCGGAGACGGGCTGACCGCCGTTGGCGTCATAGGTCACGGTACAGTACCGGTTGGTCAGGCTCAGCCGGATCCGGGCGGGATATTGAACTTCCCGAAGGGTGAGGGTGACGGTTCGACCGGATACGCCGACATCGATCTGCCCAGAGTAATCCGTATTCGACAGCGACCAGCCCCGCTCCAGCGTGAGGGTAAATACCGCATCCTCCCCTACCGGCACCCGCTGGCCGTTGTTCTCCACCGAGCAGCCGGGGGTTTCCTCCAGAAAGACCAGCACGGTATTCGGGACGGCCTGCTTCCGGCAGGCGGACAGAGAGAGCAGCCAAAGAAGGCACAGGGCGGCCCAAACCGTTTTTTTCACGCCGGCACCCCCTAAAATTGAAAGTAGGCGAAAATTGTCGCATCCTGGGTCTGGAGCAGAGCCAGCCAGCACAGGGCGATCACCGCCGTGAGATAGACGCAGGAGCACAGCCGGGCGGCGGACTGGCTGTCCGTTTTGGCGACGGGCAGGTCGTACCGCCCCCAGGCGTACAGCTTTGCCATGGCCACAAGGTACAGCACCAGCTGAAAGACGGCCGGGGTGGTCAGCCCCAGCTGATCCAGCGCCGCCTGGAGGTATGTGCCGCCAACCCCCCAACCGGTGAACAGGCGGCGGAAAATCACTCCCAGCTGCCCCACAGACTCCGCCCGAAACAGCAGGGCCGCCGGGATGAAAATGAGGAACATCATGGACCGGCGGGCCAGCCGACCCAGGGGGCAGTCCCAGGCCGGGCCGAACCGGCTTTTCACATCCAGCAGGCTCTCCACACACAGCCAGAAGGCGGCGTACAGCCCCCACAGCACGTAGGTCCACCGGGCCCCGTGCCACAGGCCGCACAGGGTAAATACGATGAGGATGTTGAGCAGCTTTCGGGCCGTTCCCCGCCGCCCGCCTCCCAGGGGAATGTAGACGTAGCTGGTGAACCATCGGTTCAGGCTGATGTGCCAGCGGCGGAAAAACTCGGTGTAGCTCTGGGCCAGGTAGGGCCGGTCGAAGTTGCGCATGAGCCGCACGCCCATCAGCCGCGCGGAACCGGCGGCGATCTCCGAATAGCCGGCAAAGTCGCAGTACATCTGGATGCAGAACAGCCCTCCGGCGCAGCAGATGGCCAGGGAGTTTGCCTCCTCCACAGCGGAAAAAACAGCGTTGACATAGATGCCGCAGAAGTCCGCCACCACGCACTTTCGGAAAAAACCGCACAGCAGCAGGCGGATTCCGGCGGCGAAGTCGTCCCAGGCCGGCCGGTGCTCCGCCTTCAGCTGAGGCAGCAGGCTTTGGGGGCTCTCAATAGGTCCCGCCACCAGCTGGGGAAAATAGGTGACGTAGAGTGCGAAGGAGACGACATCCTTTTCCGCGGGGAAATCCCCCCGGTAGACGTCAATGGTGTAGCTCATGGTCTGAAAGGTGTAGAAGGAGATGCCCACCGGCAGAATCAGCCCCAGCTCCGGCACCTGGTAGGGCAGGCCGGCGGCGGCGCACAGACCATTCACCGTTTCGGCAAAAAAGTCGAAATATTTAAAGGTAAACAGCAGCCCCAGGTTGACGCACACGCTCACCAGGAGAAACAGCCGCATGACGCCCTGTCTGCCCCGGAAGCGCTCAATCCCCCGGCCGCAGCAGTAGTCCACCGCCGTGGAGGCCAACAGCAGGAGGATGAGAGCGGGATTGGCGTACATATAAAAGAAGTAGGACGCCGCCAGCAGCCAGTATTTCCGCCCACCGTGGGGCAGCAGCCAGTATGCCGCCGTCACCGCCGGCAGGAAAGCCAAAAACACGCCGGAGTTGAAATTCATACCCCCACCCCCAGGTTGAGCAACAGGAAGGGCAGCAACGCCGCCGCCGTCTCCCACAGACCCGCCCCCCCAATCAGGGCGTAGGCGCTGGCCCCCAGGGCCAGCGCCGCAGACAGCAGGAGAAACACGCCCCGGGTGGCCCGATACCGCCGCTCAAACAGGCAGAAAAACAGGGCGGCCCCATAGGCCATCGGCAGCTGTAAAATCACGCTTTCCGCCATTGTTGGATCAGCTCCTTCACCGCCGGCTTGTCCGGTTTGCCGGAGCCGGTCATGGGGAGCGCGTCCAGGCGCAAAATGCCTTCAGGCAGCTCGTTCTTGGGCAGATATTCGTTCAGGCCATCCATGACCCGGGACAGCGAATTTCCCACATACACCACCGCCGCCCAGGGCAGCTCTCCGTACACCTTGTCGGGCAGACCGACCACTGCCGCCGCACGCACCCCAGGCTGAGCCAGCAGAGCCTCCTCAATGCGCCGGGAAGACAGATTGACCCCGTTTCGAATGATGACCTCCTTTTTCCTCCCCGTGAGACGGAGAACGCCACTCTCGTCCACACAACCCAGGTCCCCCGTATGGAGAAAACCGTCCGCGTCAATGGCCTGGGCGGTTTGCTCCGGGTCGTGGTAGCCCAGCATCCGCATGGGGCCGCAGACACACACCTCGCCCTCCTCTCCAGGCAGGGCCTCGGCGCCGTCCTCTCGGACGATTTTTCCCCGGTTGGCGGGATAAAACGGCCCCACCCCCGCCATTCGCGCCGCCTGGGACGACCGATAAGAGGCGCAGGAGATGCCGATGCATTCGCTCATGCCATACACCGGCACCAGGGTCATGCCTAAGGCGGATTCGATGTGCTGGAACTGCTCCGCCGTCCAGGGCGCACCGCCGATATACCCCACCCGGAGCGTGCGCGCCTCATCGGCCCAAGCCTTTTTTGCCATGGCCAGATAGAGGGAGGGCACGCCGTTCATCCGGGTGATTCTTTCCCGGGCAATGATTTGCAGCAGCTCCTCCGGCGCGGAGGCGGCGGTGAGATATAGCCGGTGGCGCAACACAACGGCCCCGGTGAGCAGGGCCAGGCCAAATACGTGGTCCAAAGGCAGTGCCCCCAGAGCGATATCGTCCTCTGAATAACCCCCCAAGGGGGCGGAATCCAGCAGGTTGCTTACCAGGTTTCCCTGGCTTAGAATCACAGCCTTTTTCCGCCCGGAGGAGCCGGAGGTGAAGATGTAAAAGGCAGGGGCATTGGGATCGTCATAAAGAGGGGCGGGGGTACAGCCGGACGACACCAGCGGCAGCCTGAGCGGCGCACCGTCTCCCCCTCGGGTGAGCAGCAACGTGGGACGCAGGATATCGCCCCCCGCTTCCAGACAAACCGGGACCGACAACGCCGGCTCACAGGCCGCCAGCGCCTGCTCCGGCTCCTCCCTGGGGTCTATCAGAACAGCCACAGCCCCAATCCGCTGAAGGCACAGCAGGGCCAGCATCGTATTCACCGTGCGGCCGGCGGGCAGCACAACCAGCGAACCGGGCCGCAGCCCGCTGGCGTACAGCAGACCCGCGCCAGTTTCTACAAAGCCTTCCACCTGTTCCGTAGTAAGCCAGCCCCCGCGGTCCCCAAGCAGGGGCAAGCAGGGCTTTTCCAGGGCCAGGTTATGGAGATACCAGCAAAGTGTGTGGATGGCAGCGCTCATCATCATCCGCTCCTTGTGTGATTTACACAAAAAATTTAGCAAAAAACCTTTGGCGGGGCAAGATATCCACAGCAAACAGCGGCTATTTTGGACAAACAAAAATCGTCGTGGACGAACGGCAGGAATCCAAGGACGAACAGCAGTCCGCCCCTCGTTGCATTTGGTTCGGCTGTCTGTTAAAATATTTGAAGGAATTATGCACATGAAAGGGAAGGATGGGGCTGTAATGGCGGATAACCTGCAATTTGCCATCCAAATCATGGACTTTGCCTGGTTCGCGGCCATCGCCATCCGCGCCCTCTCCTGGACGATGCTGTGCCATGGGCCTGTATGGAAATGGAGGCACCCCGGCCGGGCGGCTGCGGAGGCCTTCACGCTGGCGGCAACCCTTACGGTAGGTCTGCTTTTTTTGGCGCTGATCGGGGGCCGCGGTCTGCACCTGCTTCCGCAGCTATTCTTCCACGGGGCGGCAGGTGCGCTGCTGCTTTATCTCCGCTCAAGCTGCCCAGCAAAGTCTAAGCTGGTGATGTGGTGCTCCATGCTGGCGGGAAGCTGCACCATTTATTCCATCAGCGGCCAATGCAGCTTCCTGGTGGGGGAGTTTCTCTCCTCGGGCGTCGCCGAAGGGATCGTAAGAACTGTGGTGCTGATGCTCGTGCTGCCCCTGGCGGTCTACCTCCACTCGTTCAGCTTTCAGGAATATGAGCACGTGCCGGCCAGCGGCCTGGCCGCCATCCTCATCGGCGACATTAGCATCATCGCCATGAACATTTTGGAGGTGCTGTGGGCCGGAAAGGACTATCGCATCACGGTCACGTTTTTGGTGGCCTACGTGTTCATCCTCGGCATGGTGGTGGCCGCCATACAGGGCATATACGATATGTGCGCGGAGCAGAATAAAATCGTAGCGCTTCAGGCGGAGCGGCAGCGGCTGCACAGCGAGCGGGAGCTTGCCCGAATGATGTCGGATAATTTGGACGATCTGCGCAGCATCCGCCATGATTTGAAAAACCAGTACGCTTATATGCAGATCCTACTGTCCCAGCAGCGGTACGGAGAGCTGGAGGAGTACTTCCTCCAGTCCTCACAGCACCTGCTCCCTCAGCTGGGGCAGTTTATCGACTGCGGAAACCGCTCGGTCAACACAATCCTGAATATGGAGTTTGCCAAGGCCAGAAAAGAGAACGTGGAATTTACCCATCAGCTGGTGGTCCCCCCTGTGCTTCCCTTCAGTGAGGACGACCTATGCGCGGCGCTCACCAATCTGTTGGACAACGCCATCGAGGAGTGCGCCCGCCTGCTCCGGGCGGGGCGCACTGACGTATCTCTCCGACTGGAAATCTATCCCCAAAAGAGCTATCTGTTTATTCTGTGCCGAAACACCTCCGACCGGACGGAATTGACCCGGTCGGGCCGGGGCCTGCGCACCACCAAGGGGGACGACCAGCTGCACGGCTACGGCACCCGCATCATTACAAAGGTGGCGGAGAAATACAACGGCTGCGCGGAATTTGGCCTGTCGGGCGGGATGTTTGTCGCCAAGCTGCTGCTGGACATGACGGTGGAGGAGAGAGTATGAAAATCAAAATCGCCCTGTGCGACGACGATGCGAAAGCCCTGCCGGTCATTGCCGGGGCCGCGGAATCCGCGTTTCAGGAGAAGGGGATCTATACGGATATCCAGCGCTTTACCTCCGGAAAGGCCCTGCTACAAGCCATGGAGCAGACCCGCTTTCAGATTATCCTGCTGGACATTGAGATGCCGGGGATGGATGGAATCGCCGTTGGAAAAAAGGTCCGGGCACAGGGAAACGACACCCAGATTGTCTATGTCTCCGAGGCGGAGAGCCGGGTGTTTGAATCCTTTCTGGTCCAGCCCCTGGGCTTTGTGCGCAAAAGCAATTTTCTCAATGACATCGCCGCCGTGGTGGAGTTGTATGTCAAAACCTGCTCCCAGGACGAGCGGGGGGACTACATCGAATTTCAGACCCGTTCCGGGCTGCTGTCCCTGAAAAGCAGGCAGATCTGCTACATTGAGGGCAGCCGCAACTACCAGCTGCTCTATCTGGAGGGGCAGAAGGAGCCCACTGAGGTGAAGATGACCATGGAAAAGCTGGAGGCCGCCACCCAGCCCCACAGCTTCATCCGTATTCACAAAGGCTATCTGGTCAATTACCGCTGCATCCAACGCATCAGCGCCGCCACTGTCACGCTGCTGGACGGAACGCAGCTGCCCATCGGGCGCAGCAAGGCGGCGGAGGTTAAAAGCAAGTACCTATCCATTCTGGGCGAGACATAACCCGCCGGTGTGGCAAAAGCCGCCGTTCGTCACGGACGAACGGCGGCTTTTCTGCGTTTTGGTTGTGCTTTGTCCATGGGCCGCCGCAATTCGTCCAATCAAACCGACGAATATCCAGGGACACTTGAAAAGAAAATTGGGCAGGTTTAATATATCGCCAGCAACTCCTTGGAACAGAATTGTGGTTCTGAGGACCCCAAACTGAGATGAGCGAAAGGAGAAACAGAAATGAAAAAGATGAAGAAGCTGCTTGCACTGCTGCTGGCCCTCACCATGGTGCTGAGCCTGGCGGCCTGCGACACGGGCGACAATCCCGACCCCAGCAGCAGCCCCGCCGACTCCCAGGAGCCGACGCAGAGCCAGCCTGCGGCCTCTACGGAGGACGGCATGGTGGCCCCCATCACCCCGGAGGAGCTGGGCAGCGGCACCGTGAAGTGGGCCGAGGAGCGCACGCCCGACGGCTGGACCCTGGTGACCAACGAGGGCGGTAAGACCCTGGGCTATTCCTCCGCCTCCGGCGTGAGTCTGATCCAGGTGGACGGCTTCGCCTTCAAGGACCTGGACCGGGACGGCGTGCTGGACGGCTATGAGGACTGGCGCAACGACGCCGAGACCCGTGCCGCCGATCTGGCCGCCCACATGAGCGGCGAGGAGATCGGCCCCATGCTGACCCACGGCGGCTGGATGAGCTTCGGCAATGAGATCGAGGAGGGCAGCTCCGACTATGAGTACATCCTGGCCGGCGGCCGCGCGGGCGTGACCCGTTCCGCCGGCGTCAAAGGCAACAACTCCATGTCTGTGGCGTGGGTCAACGCTCTCCAGAAGCTGTGCGAGAGCCAGGACCTGGGCATCCCCGCCACCATCTCCATCGACCCCAACCATATTTCCGGAATCATCGACCAGCTGAGCCTCAGCACCACCTTCAACACAGAGGCCGCCTTTGAGGCCGGCAAGCAGATGGCGGAGTCCTACCGCGCGGTGGGAATCACCATGCTGCTGGGCCCCCAAATCGACCTGATCGGCACTCCCGTCTTCGCCCGTGCCTCCGGCACCTACAGCGAGGACCCCGCCCTGACCCGTGATCTGACCGAGGCCTTTGTCTCCGGCCTGCAGTCCACCTATGACGAGAACGGCAACGACCTGGGCTGGGGCGACGGCTCCGTCATCGCTATCATGAAGCACTACGCCGGCGCGGGCGCCGGTGAGGGCGGCCGCAACGACCACAACACCGAGGCCAAGTATACCGTATTCCCCAACGGCAACTTTGAGGCTCACCTGATTGGCTTCTTCGACGGCGCATTTAACCTCAAGCGCTCCTCTACCGGCAAGGCTGCCGGCCTGATGACCAACTACTCCGCCGCCTACTCCGTCGATGGCTCTCTGGGCGACGTGGTGGCCGGCGCGTACAGCAAGTATAAGATGGATCTGCTGGAGGCCGGCGGCTGGGATGGCTTCATCGTCACCGACTGGGGCGTCGTAGGCGAGGAGGAGAGAATCTGGGGCATGGAGGAGTACACCACCGCCGAGCGCCACGCCATCATGTATAAGCAGGGCATCAACCAGATCGGCGGCTCCTCCGATGTGGAGTCCCCCGTGGAGGCTTTCGACCTGCTGGTGGAGGAAATGGGCGAGGAGGAGGCCACCGCCCTGTACCGCAAGCTGGCCGCCGAGTTCTTTGTGACCCAGATCAACTGCAACCTGTATGAGAATCCCTACATCACCACGAAAACCGCCAACGACGTCGCCTACAGCAATGAGTCCTATGCAAAAGCGTCCGAGTGGTATACCGACACCATCATCATGCTGAAGAACAGCGGCGGCGTCATCGGCGCGGCCAGCGGTGAAAAGCAGACCGTTTACGTCCCCTACATCTTCAGCCCCGGCAGCGAGGCCACCTCCTCCGCCGACGCCACCCCGCCCTCCTGGGAGCCCTGCTTCGACCTGGACATCGCGGGCCAGTACTTTAACATTGTGACCGACACTGTGGGCGATCCCACCGGCGAGGCGGATGCCGACGGCAATCCCACTTACACCCCGAACGACATCGTCCGCGCCTCCGCCGCCGACCTGTCCACCTGTTCCATGGCTCTCGTCTACATGAGCGCGCCCAAAACTGACGGCGCGGTGGACGAGGAAGGCAATATGCTCCCCGCCTCCCTCCAATATGAGGCCTACACCGCCACCACCGCCCGCCAGGAGTCCATTGCCGGCGATATGGTCACTGAGACCATCAACGACGGCTACTACGGCACCAAGACCCAGACCGTGAAGGAGAACTGGTCCTATGCAGGCAACTCCGTGGGCCGCGACGCCAACTACGCCGACTATGAACTGCTCCAGTACGTCTCCTCCACCGTGCCCGACAGCTGCAAGGTGGTGGCCATGATCGCCGCCCAGGGTCCCGCGGTCCTGAGCGAAGTTGACCCCCTGGCCGATGTGATCTTCTACTACTTTGCCGGCGCCGCCGCCGACTTCCTGGGCGGCTCCTGGTTCGACCAAAGCGCCCTGATGAAAGTCGTATCCGGCCAGGCCGAGCCCTCCGCCCTGCTGCCCTTCCAGATGCCCGCCAGCATGGAGGCCGTGGAGGCCCAGGACGAGGACACTGTCCGCGACTGCGAGTGCTATGTGGACGCCGACGGCAACACCTACGACTTCGCCTTCGGCCTGAACTGGTCCGGCGTCATCAACGACGAGCGCGTGCAGACCTATTCCGTGGATCCTCTGACCGAATGCGAGAATCTTGATTTCTTCTACGCCAACTAACTGAAAGCAATCCTAACGCATCGCGGGGAGCGGAGAACGTCTCCGCTCCCCGCATCACGTTTTGATTTGGAGGGATCTCAATGCTTGACTTTTTGATCGACCTGTTGACGCCGATATTCGTATCCATGGGCGCCAGCGCGGCGGACGTGGCAAACTATGTCCGCGCGGCGGGCGGCTATGTGTACGCCATCCTGGGCATCATCGCGGCGGTGATCGTTGTTATGGTGGCCGCCCAATTCGTGGCCAAAAAGGGCACCCGCCACGTGGTGCGTTGGACCGGCGCCCTGGCCGGTGTGCTGGCCATCGTCCTGGTGGTCAACCTGGTGTGCTTCGGCCCCATGTACGGCATGGTCTCCGGCGTTCTCAACGCCTCCAAGGCGGAGATTTCCGACGATGTGGTGGCCAACTCCCTGGCCGTGGTGCAGGAGACCGGCGAGGAGGGCATGGTGCTGCTGAAAAACGACGGCCTGCTTCCGCTGGGCTCCGATGTGTCGGCGCTGAACGTGTTCGGCTGGGCCTCTGCCCATCCGGTGTTCAGCGGAACCGGCTCCGCCGCCAGCGGCGACGCCAGCATTCCTCAGACCGACATCATCACCTCCTTAAATGAGGCGGGCTTTTCCACCAATGAAACCCTGACCAAGATGTACGCCGACTACGGAAAAGACTATTGGGGAGGAGACCGCCCGGTTATCAATATGACCACCCAGGACTGGTCCCTGCCTGAGCCCACCGCAGAATACTACACTTCCGGCGTTATGAGCTCCGCTACGGCCTTCTCCGACACGGCGGTCATCGTCATCGCCCGCAGCGGCGGCGAAAACGCCGACCTGCCCTCCGACATGAAGGCGGTTATCGACGGCACTTTTGACGTGACCCTCACCGGCGCGGTGCAGGAATCCGTGGCCCACAACTATAACAGCACCCGGGCCACCTTCTACAACAACACCAAGGAATACGACGAGTTCAGCGAAGGTGACCACTACCTCCAGCTGTCTCAAAGCGAGAAAAACCTGGTGGACACCGTCTGCTCCAGCTTTGACAAGGTCATCGTGGTCATCAACGCCAACAACGTCATGGAGCTGGGCTGGGTGGAGGATTACGAGCAGATCGGCGCGGTAATCCTGGCCCCAGGCACCGGCGCGTCCGGCATGAAAGCCCTGGGAGAAATCCTCAACGGCACGGTCAACCCCTCGGGCAAGACGGTGGACACCTACCCGTACGATCTGACCGCCGCCCCCAACTGGAATCACACCGGCAACTCGGGCAACCATCTCTACACCAATGTGGGCGACCTGACCAAGCAGCTGGCCCGCCTCGACAACACCTTCAACGGCGTAATCTCCTTCACCGACTACGTGGAAGGCATTTATATGGGTTACAAATTCTACGAGACGGCGGCCGAGGAGGGCCTCATTGACTTTGACAAAACGGTGCAGTATCCCTTTGGCTACGGCCTGAGCTACACCAGCTTCTCTCAGGAAATCACCTCCTTCAATCAGTCCGGGGACTATGCGGAGGTGGAGGTCACCGTAACCAACACCGGCAGCGTGGCCGGAAAGGACGTGGTGGAGCTGTACTACACCCCGCCCTACACCAACGGTGGCATTGAGAAGGCAAGCGTCAACCTCATCGACTTCGGCAAGACCGGCCTGCTGGAGCCCGGCGCGTCCGAGACAATATCCTTCCGCATCGCGCTGGAGGATATGGCCTCCTACGACTCCTCGTGCATCAAAACCGCCAACGGCGGTTATGTGCTGGAGGCAGGGGAGTACGCCCTCTCCATCCGCTCCGACTCTCACACTGTGATCGATGAGCGCACCTTCACCTTGAGCGTAGACAAGGATTTCAGCGGCTCGGGCCGCTCCAGCGACCATACCGCCCCTGTGAACCGGTTTGACTACATGGAGAGCGGCCATCCCACCCTGTCCCGAAAGGACGGCTTCGCCAACTATGACGCGGCTGTCGCCGCTCCCGGAGAGCAGGAGTTCGAGCTGAGCAAGGACCAGCAGAACGCCATCCGAAAGATCTCGGTGGTAAAGTACGATCCCACCGATCATGACAACCCCGACGACGCCATGCCCACCACCGGAGCCAAGGGCAGCCTGAAGCTGGCTGATTTGGCGGGTAAGGGCTACGACGATGCCAACTGGGAGAAGCTGTTGAATCAGATGTCCATCGAGGACATGACCACTCTCATCAACACCGGCGGCTGGCAGACTGCAGCCATCGACTCGGTGGGCAAAGTGGCCACCTCCGACTGCGACGGCCCCTCCGGCCTGTCCAACTACGTCACCGGCTCCAACGGCACCCAGTTCCCCACCGAGGTTCTCATGGCACAGACCTGGAGCAAGGAGATGGCGGAAAAGATTGGCGACGCCCTGGGCCAAGAGTTCGCCAATGCCAACAACTACGGCTGGTATGGCCCGGCCATGAACCTGCACCGCTCCGCCTTCTCCGGCCGAAACTTTGAGTATTACTCCGAGGACGCGGTGCTGTCCGGCCTGTTTGCCTCTAAAGAGGTAAACGGCGCGGCCAAATATGGCGTGTACTCCTACATCAAGCACTTTGCCGCCAATGACCAGGAGACCAACCGCACCGCTTTCCTGCTGACCTACATGACGGAGCAGACCTTCCGGGAGACTTGCCTGAAGCCCTTCGAGATGGTAGTGAAAAACTTTGATTTTGACCACTACGTCATGGGCATGATGACCGCCTACAACTGGCTGGGCACCGTACCCGCCATCAGCAGCTATGAGCTGCTCACCGACGTGCTGAGGGGCGAGTGGGGCTTTAAGGGCGTGGTGATCTCCGATTACAACGGCTCCTACGGCTTTGAGATTACCGACGCCGCCATCCGCGCAGGCAACGACCTGATGCTGGGCTACGGTATGGCGGAGAGCAACAAGCTGGAGGACACTGATTCCGCCACCTGCGTGCTGGCCATGCGGCAGGCCTGCAAAAACATCCTGTACACCGTGGCCAACAGCGGCTACTATGCCGATGAGGCTTCGGCCCAGGGCGGTATGAGCGGCATGGCCAAGATGTTTATCCTGGTGGACGTGGCCGCTGTCGCGCTGGCGCTGGGTATTGAGGCGCTGGTGGTGGTCCGCTGGATGAAGAAACGCAGGGAATCCACCTCCGCGTGATCGTATCGCTGCTCCACCCGCAAGTGCAGCCCAATTCTATTTGTTCATCACCGGTGTTCCGGTCGATGATACAGGGTGGTCCGTAACATACCACCCAACTCCTCAGGGGCCGGCCTATGGTCGGCCCCTTCACTTTTTTCAAATACCATGCAGCCATCTTTCCTGTTCGCTTTACTCCTCTATGGAGCCCCTCTGTGTGAGCAGCCTTTTTAGAAAACTCATCTCAGGTGTCTTCCAGTAAATGGCCAGGAATGCTGCATTCGGTAGCGCCGCACACAGCAGCACCCTCCATGCGAAGCCCAGTATCCCGCCTCCCATTATCCCACATAGCAGTTTGGTCGCCGCCCCAACGGTAGTGGTCACTGCCAGATGGAGCAGATAACGGATAAAATATTCGTGGGCCGGTTGCTCCAATCCATGCTGGTACAATCCCAGCGGCTCAATCCAAAATGGCATGGACGCTGTGCTGATCAGCGTTCCTGCCAGGATGCCGGTGATTCCCCACCGTCGTGCCAGGACAATGGATACCGCCAGATTTACCAGCGCCTCAAAGATGGATTTATAGCGTTCATCCCAAAATAGGCCCATCACGCTCTTGGTGTTTGCCACCGGCACCCGCATACTGGTCATATAGAAATTCACCACGATCAGCAGCACCGTCTCAAGGGAAAGCCGATAACCCTTTCCCAGCCACAAATCAATGAATGGGTCATAGAGGCACCACAGGCAGATGCTCATCCACCCGAATAGCCACGCCGCGCAGAAATTAAGGCGGCGAAAGGCCGTCCGCTTCTCCTCCAGCCCCGCTGTGGCGGTCAGATTCCCCAATGCGGGCATGACGGCGTTGGATATCGCGTTGATCACCACCGTTAAAAGTCCTCGGATCATCACATAGTTAGAGTACAGTCCGGTTGTCTCGATCCCTACGAATTTGGAAATAAGAAGGTTGTCCGTGCTGAACACCGCCACGGCCCCCACCCGGTGGAGGATCATGGCTCCCACGTTTCGGCGGATATCCCCCAGCACCTTCGCCGGAACAGGACGAACCCCTCCCTCCCGCAGAAATGGATACAGCCGGCCGGTCTCGACCGAGATCACCGCGTTCTGCACCAGGGTGGCGGCAATGGCGATGCACAGGTAATACACGTAACTATGCGTTAACAGCAACGCCGCGACCTGGGCCCCCGTGGCAAGCAAGGCCACGATGGCGCGGACTGCGGCGTCAATATATTTTTTCTGATATACAAACAGCAGCGTAGATTTATAGGACCAAAAATATGACACGCCGGTATTGACTACGGTTAAAGCGTAGATCAAAGGGATATTCGGGATGCTCTCCGGCATCTCCTTCACAAAGAGGTCCAAAAATGGCGTCAGAGCGAGCCCCGCCGCCAGTACCGCCCAACCCACCACATGGTAAACCCGGCGGTACAGCCGGACCAGGGACTTGATGAGCTCCGTATCCTCCTGGGCTACAGGGCGATACAGGCTGTACGTAATGGATACGCCAAAGCCCAGCTCCGCCAACGAGAGCATCGACAGGATATCTGCAAACAACCCGTTAAGACCCAGGTACTCCTTTCCCATAGCGATGACAAACACCCGGCGAGAGACAAACTTCAGTGCGGCTATGAGCAGTTCGCTGGCCAAGATAAATTTCAGATTTTTTCTGATATGCTTCGTTGCGTCCATTTGGCTTCCTCACTCCACCCCCGGCTTCAGCCCCTTGATTTGTCCGTAAACAGTGGCTGCCGCCCAGAAGACCGCCTCGTTGGCCCTCAGGGCCAGCACCGCCACCGCCGTTCTTTTCTCTCGGCACAGGACCAACGCCCTCCGGCTAAAGTGACGGCGGGTATAGTCCCGGAACCGCTCCAAATACTCCCAAAGAGGCCCGTCCGTACCGTCCTCTACCGCCTGCATGGCCAGCCGTACCCCGGTGTCCAGCGCCAGCAGCTTCCAGCAGCACACCGTCTCGTGAGAAAACCAGGCGGGTGCGTCGGAACAGATATCGTCCAGCACTGACAGCACAGTACACCTCTTTTTGTTCACCCCGCTGTTGATGAGACTGCCCTTCCGGTAGACATAGTGGTACAGCCGGCGGGGGATGTAGCTGACTCGCTCCACCCGCTTGAGCAGTTGATAGAAAAACAGAAGGTCCTCACAGCATAGGGCCTCCTCACTAAAAGGCGTTTCTTTCACCAGCGACATGGGGTAAAGCTTACCCCACACTGTCCACAAAAAAGAAGTGCGCTGGGCCAGGCATTGAACCGTCTCCTCCCGGGAATAGACGGCGGCGGGCCCCTCCGTCAACCCCATCCCCTCGTCCCCGCACACGGAAATGTCCGCCCCGGTCTCCAGATGGCTGCGGTACAGCTCTACCAACAGTTCCGACTCCACATAGTCATCGGAGTCAATAAAAACAGCAAAGTCCCCCGATGCCCTGGCCACTCCCGCGTTTCGGGCTGCGGACGGCCCCCGGTTGGCCGGCATACGCACATACTGAAATCGCCCGTCCTTGGCCGTCCAGTCTTGACAAATTTTTTCTCCACCGTCGGTGGACGCATCGTCCACCAGGATGGCTTCCATATTGGGATAGGTCTGGGCCGCGATGGAACCCAGGCATCGTTCCAGATACGGCTCCACGTTATACATTGGCACAATCACACTGATCTTTGGGCATTTTTGCCCCATACTTCTCACCTGCCCCTCAACTCTTTTAAGCGCAGAAAGACGGCGGCGGTTCCCCGGAACACCGCCGCACCCGCACACAGCGCCAACACCGCTGCCGCATCCTTTTTGGATGGAAATAGGAACAGGGCTCGCCAGCTAAAATGACGACGGGCATCATCCCGAAGCCGTCTCAAATAAGCGCAGACATCCCCATCCTCCGCCCCCGCCTTTACCGCCAGCATAGCCATGCACCGGTTAGTCTCCAGCGCCAACCGCCGGAAGTGGGGTTCGGCCTCCGGAAATTGGGTGGCAGCGTCCCGGCAGACCGCCTCCTGAACCGCGAGAGCAGTGCATTTGCGCGCGCTCATGCCGCTGTGCATTTGGCTCCCCTCCCGGTTGACGTAATGATAGAGCCCGTCAGGGATATAACTCACTTTGCCCGAGCGTTTGAGCGCTTGATAGAGAAATAACAAATCCTCGCTGTAAAAGACATTTTCATCAAAGGGGCACGATCGGACCAAATCCGTGCGGTAGAGCTTTCCCCACGGCACATGGTTGAACGGCGAACCTTTGGCCAGACAGCACACCGCCTCTACCCTGGAATAGCTCCGGGCCGGGCCGGTTTCCAGTCGAATGCCGTCCGCCCCGCAGGCGCTGATATCCGCGCCATTCCGGGTCAGGCTGCAGTGCAGTCTTTCCAGCAGACCAGGTTCCACATAGTCGTCAGCGTCCACAAAGGAGATAAACGCCCCCGCCGCCTGCCTCACGCCCACATTCCGGGCGGCGGACGGCCCTCGGTTAGCGGAGAGGCGCACATATTGAAACCGCCCGTCCCGCTCCGCATACTCCCGGCACACCTGGCCGCTGCCGTCAAAGGAACCATCGTCCACCAGAATAATCTCCACATGGGGATAGGTTTGGGCCGCCAGGGAGTTCAAGCACTGGCGCAGATAGGGCCCGGCGTTATATACCGGCACCACCACGCTGATCAGTTCCATCTCTCCGCCTCTCCTTCCGCCGCCAAGCGATAATACTCCGCCAGCTTTCGGTGCATTTCCTGAATGCTGAACAGCGCCTCCGCCCGCGCTCTGTTGTGGGCAGACATCTCTCTCAGCAGCTCCACATTCCCCCCGCACTTCAGCAGGGCCTGGGCCAGAGCGGGAATGTCGCCCGGCTCCACCAGGATTCCGCTCTCCGGCGTAACCGCCTCCGGAATGGCGCCCACAGTGGTGCCGACTATGGCCTTACCCGCCGCCATCCCCTCCAGAACGGCCATGGGCAAACCCTCGTGGTAAGATGGCAGAACGACAGCGGAGGCATTTTTCAGCAGCTCCAGCTTTTTTTCCCTGTCCGCCCACCCCAGCACCGTGATGTGGCTCTCCAGTCCTCTTTCCGCCACCTGGGCCCGAATCTGCGCCACCTCGCCGTCCCCCGCCATAGTGATGGACAACGCCGGATTTTGACTTACAGCCAGCGCCGCCGCTTCCACCAGATCATAGGCTCCCTTCCGTGCCCCCAGGCGGCCCAGCATAACAAAGGAATCCGGGTGCTCCGCCGGGTCGGAGACTGCCCCTTGAAGGCTGGCAGCGTCTACACCGTTGTGCAGCACCTGGCAGGTCCCGGTTTGGAACCGCTCCTCCAGCGATTGACGCCAGCCCTCCGACAGCGCCAGCACCAGGTCCGCCCGATGAAAAAGCCAGTTCACAACCTGTTTCCTCCAGCCCCTCAAGCCGTCGTAAAAATCCAAAAACTCTGCTCCGTGTATGTGGATAACGGCCTTTTTCCCCGCCCGCTTGATTTTACGCAGATAGAGCGCCTTGCGGAACGCGCTGCCCCTTTCTGCGGTGTGAAGATGAAACAGGTCATATTTTTGATAACACGTCAAAAAGCGGAGGTACGCATAGGCGCAGTACATCAGCCGCTGGAGCAGGCTGCCGTCTATGTAGGACGCAAAGGTATCAATGTCAAACTCCCCGTTTAGTGTGCTGCTCTCCCGGATGCCCCGGATGACTGCCGCCATCCCGCCTCGTGAGCCCGTCTCGCTTGGCCCGATCACCAAGATTTTCATGCTATTCTCTCCTGTCTACAATGTGCGAAAAAAATTATTCAGCGCCGAGGAAAACGCCTCTGTATTGGAACAAAACCGGTTAAACCGATGGTTCCGGACCCACCGCAGCGCCTCGGCCAGCCGCTCCATCTCCAGACAGGCATAGACTAAATTCATCGCGTGGAGCTGCCGCGTCAGCTCCAGCTGGTGGTCGTCCACGTGCTCCCCATACCGGGCCAGCCGAGGGACCGCCACGGTTTTTTTCTCCCTCTTGGCCGCTTCCACCATGGTACCCGCACCGCCGTGGGTAATGAGCACATCGCACCTCTCCAACAGGGCGCTAAATTCCTCCCGGCCGTAAAACGCCCGGCAGCGGCAGAAGCGGGGGGCGTACCTGCTGTGCCCTGTCTGGACAATGACTTTCTCTGTGATCACTCGGTTTTCCACTATTCGGTCCACCTGCTTGAGCAGACGGTCAAAGGGAAATTTTTGAGATCCAACCGTTACAAATATCATGGCTCTCCCTCAATATACACCGCCCTCATACAGGGCATCTGGATAGTGCTCCCGCAGCTCAGGCCACTGGATGTAAAACCGATGTGCAAAACGGTAGAGGAGCTTCCCTGTCCGGGTAGGGGTATTCACCTTCGCGTAGGACTCGATGAACACCAGCTTCGCCCCCAACCCCCGGGCCAACAGGCACAGGGGGACAGTGCCCAACGCCCCGGTGCACACCACTGCATCCGGGCGCTCCATCAGACAGATCACCAGGGAGCGCAGCGCGTTCACCGCCAGCCGGGGCAGACAGCCCCACTCCCTCCGGTTCACCTGAAGCAGATAGCGGCACCTAAGACCGTCCAGCGCCGCAGTGTACGCCGTTTTTTCCGTCACAATGAAGCTATCGTACTGTTCCATCAGAGGGCGGAGGATGAGTAACTCCTCCAAATGGCCCCCCGATGATGCTGCAAAGCAAATCTTTGGCTGTTTTCGTCTCAAATGGGGTCACCTCCCGCCTCCGAGCCGCTTTGGAACGCCGGCGCCTCCCCACCCTGACGCCTCCATTCGGCGCAGCGTTCTTCCAGAGCGGCCTGAGCCTGGGCATCCAGGCCACAGGCCATGGGCACCAACGCACAGGCAATCATGGTATACGGATAATAGATAGCGTTGTCGGTGGCATACAGCACAAAGCTGTAAACACAGATCCCCAAAAACAGGCAACCCGCGTCAGCGCCGCCCTGTCGGAACCAGTACCGCAGGCGGGCGATCAACCAACCCCACAGCCACACCCAGTACCCCACGAAGCCGATGTTCATATACATCCGCAGGAAATCATTGTGAATGGGCATCAGGTCCTGGCTGGGGGTTTGATAAACCGTGCCGGAGGCCCAGTCCACAAAGCGCTCAAATCCGGTCCCTCGTCCCATATAGGTGAAGGAGATATCATAATAGGGCTCTAAATTGGCAAACATCTTCACCCTGCCCATGGTGTTGATTTGCAGCTGCTCCTCTAAATACGCAAAGAGGCCGTAGCGAATCCCCGCGATGTAAAGGAAGCTGACAATCATCATCGCCACAGCGGCGCACAGCGCCGTCTGCCGCGCCGCCTTCTCCGGCAGCAGCCGCAGAAGAAAAGCCACTGTAAAGCTTAGAGCGATGGCGGGAATGCCAATCCGCTTCAGCCCCACCAGGAAAAAGAAGGTAATCAGCCCCAACCATAGAAGCGGACGGGGAGACCGCTTCCAGTTCAGCAATAGATAGAGTAGGAACGGGCCAAAGGCAAACGTGATATCATGGCTCTCCAGCCGAACCATCAGGGGACCGGTCTCCCTACTGAACGTGATCACCAGGGCGCAAAGCTCCTGTAAAAATTGGCTCAGCCCTCCCTCCTGGATAACCACCAAGACGCTGAGGAAATTTGCCGCGCACATGGCTCCCAGGCAGTACCAAATTCCTTTTTCCCCGAACAGGTACAGCGTGGCGGCGGCCACCAGCACCGAGAGTAGTTGGGGAACAATCATGCTCACGCCGTTGATCACCGCCACGCTGCCTACCCCGGAGCTCACCCAAATAATAGCGGAGAACACGAGAGGAATCAGAAAGGGAAGCGCCTGGATGATGGCGTGGCGGGTCAGAACCATAACCCGGCCCAACCGCACAGTCACGATGAAATTCAACAGCGCCAGGAACACGATCCCCAACGCGCAGGGATTCTTGAGGCTGAGCTCTATGCCCCCGATGGAAAAATAGGCATCCTGCAAAAAGAACATGGCCACGGCCAGAGCCGTGTAAGTCACGGGAATCAATCCTCAACGCCTCCCTTCTGCCAGTCCGCTCACACCGCCGCGGGCTCGCCCGCCTCACTGGACTGAACCGCACCCACCCGCTTCATGGCGCTGGACAGCAGCTCGCGAATATAGTAGCACTTCTCCTCCCCTGCACAGGCAAACCCATGGTGCAGTTGGATGTGGCAGCCGCCGTCCTTGGAACGCTCCTCCAGTACAATACCCATTTGAAGCAGGGCGGCGTTTATCTGCTCTTTTTCCAGGGACTCGGCGAAAACCAGGTACTGCCCCGCTCCGTTGTTCCCTACAAACAACTTGTCAGAGGGGACGAAGACAGAGGTGAGCACCGTTACAAACTCCTTGATCATCCGGTCTCCTGCCTCCCGGCCCAACCGAACGTTCTCCGACTGGAGATTGGCCAGCCGAAATACTACGCAGGCGAAGCTTTCCGAAATGGGCCGGTTCTCCCGAGCGGTGATGAACTGGTCGCACTTGGCCCGATTGGGCAACCCGTCCACTTTGTTGGTAAAGGCGTAGTACTCAATGAAGTCTTCAATCCGGCCGAAGACCGCCGCGCCCGCGCAGCCCAGCGCCCCAAAGATCACCACGATCAGCACGGTGAAGATCAGGATCGGGAACCGTTCTGTCACCCTCACGCTGGACAGCATCACAATGTTCTGCGCCCCCAGGTACTCATTGTACTCGTCGTTGGTCTCATAATAGACGGCCTGCAGTGCATTGATTTTTTCTGCTATGCGCTGTATCTCCTCTTGAACCCGCCCTTGAACAGTCTGGGGCGAGTTGGCAGGCGCTCCGGCAAACACGCTGAGAATGTAATCGTTATACTGAGCGTCAATGATTGCGTGCTCGTAAAGGGTCCGGTCCTCAATATACTTTATCAGCAGCCTGTCGTACTCCGCCGTGCGGTCCACAGTCGTCCAGTTTCCGTTGGGATCTTGATCCCGCTCGTCGTACACGTCCGGGAGCACATTGTTTTCCAGATAAGCCTCGTTGTTCTCTCCCGATGCGCCAGAGGTCACGCCGAACTCCCCCATGGCGTTCTCATAGGAGCGGATAATCCCCCGAATCCGGTCTATCTCGAAGGCTGTAGCAGTGTTGGAAATCGCCAGATCATTGTTTCGGTTTCGGTATTTGTCCAGCAGCACATCCCGGTCCTTTGTAACCTTTCCCTCCAAAATCTGGGAGAACAACTGCCGCACCTCCACCCGCTTGAGAAATTTAAACTCATCCTTCAGATCCTGAAAACTGAGCCCGGTCCGGCTTGAACGGAATTCCCCGTTCCAGTTTACCTTGTCCGTCAGGTGCTCCACCATGTCGGTGAGGGTGTCGTCCATCACCTCCGCCATTTCCAGATAGTCATAGTCCTTGGCTGTAATGTCGCTGACGGGATTGGCCGCCAGCGCCGTATTCACATGGGTTTTGCCGTAATACGCGGCGTACTCCTGAAGAATCTGGTTGAGCACCTTGCGGGGAAAGTCCTTTCCGCTGCCCACGCCGCAACTGAAGGTGACCAAATACCGGGTGGAATTCAGTTTATAGTCCTCCTCGCCGTTGTCCAGCTTTGACTGCTGAATCCGCAGGTCCTCCTCTGTGATAATGGGCTCCACCTGGATGCTCATGCGGATATCATCGGTGGTGGCCTGGGTATAGTCAATGTCAAGGGCCTTCATCGCCTGGGCAACCAGATTTGTGGAATAGATCTCCGAGGTATCAATGGGCGTACCATCAGGAGATAACCCCTCAGCGGCCCGGGTCCCGGTGTACTCGATCACTGTCGCGACGGTGTATTGCTGGATGCGCAGCTGCGCTACCAAGAAGAACGTTACGCCTGCCAGGAGCGAAAAGGCGGCAATCAGGGCGCGGTATTTTTTCAGATAACGGAATACGTCCAGCTCCTTCATGACGCAGCCTCCCCCCGGTTCTCCGCAGCACGCCCCTTCTTTCCCCTGCCTCTGGGTGGACGGCTGTTAATGCACTCCTGATAGAACGGCTTCAGGATGTACAACCCACCCACAGGGGCGGCAAACAACACCGTCATCGCAAGGGCGCTCGCCGCCGTCTTCAGGGCAGAGGATGTTCTGAAGCACACCTGAATATAACCGTCCCGCTTCTCTCTCACGTAGGCGGCGCACAGCTCCCGGCACTGGTCAGACAAACCCTCCAGCTCCGTCTTCAACTCCTCAATGCGCCGGTCCGCCTGGGCGCGTGCGGAGGAGGCGCGGCGGCCTGCCCCCACCTGCGCCGATGCGTAGGAATTGTGCTCCATTTCCTCCAGCAGCTCAGTGGCAGATTCCAGGTGCTCCTTTGCCTCATCAGCAAAGTAGTCCACGCCTACCTTGGTCTTGGACATATAGAATTCCCGGTCCTCGTCATAGGTAGGAATCAGTACAAAACGGGTCATATACGCGTTATACATATCAATGGCCTCGATACGCACATCATGGGCCGCCATGTCCTTCATCCGCTCGGTATCCAGCAAGCGGTTGGCAAACTGCATCCTGGCCTGGTAGGTATTTCGATCCAATGACAGGCCATTCTCCAATACAAACGCCCCGTAGCGCTCCAGCTCGATCTCCACAAAGTTATCAATTTTCTTGGACAGGGAGGCAAACGTCTCCCCTCCATCTGCCGCCCGGAAGCTGCTGCTCTGGCTACTGTAAGCTGGCAGATAGTTTTTCAGCTTATACGCCTGCATCTCCAGATAATCCTTTGCGTCCAGGTACTCCATTCCCTCCAGCTCATCAAAAGACAGGTCCAGCACACTGTCGTTTTCCGCGTAGTTGCGGACAAAATCCTCCCAGTACGCATCAGCTAAGAGATTCAGAACCGTTTTTGGCTGGGTGTGATATAGCGCAGCCCGCTCGGAACAGTGAATCCAGTATTCCGTAGAGATTTTCAGTGAAGACTCCTGCTCGGCGTCCAGCTTCTCCGCATCCAACGGAGTGGAGATGGTAAGAAGGCCGGCCAGTTCCTCCGTGGTGAGCTCCAGATCTCCCCGCTGGATCACTTCCTCCAGAATGGGCTCGGCCAGGATGCCGGACTCATTGAACCGGGTGACGTTGGGATTCTGACCTCGGGCCGCCTCCTCATAATTGAACACCATCAGCATATCGGGCGACCATACTTTGACGCTGAACTGACTGCCAAACCAAGCCAGAAAAAACAGCGCCCCAAGGACCGCCAGCCGCGTCCTCGTCCCCTTCAGCCGGCCTAAACCGTCCTTCAGCTTCAACACCGGCAGCGCCGCCTTCACCTGGAACAGACGGCGGATAAGCCATAAGTACGCAGCCACCATGCACAGCGTCAAGACCAACCCGACCGCGCTTGCAAAGATCATGCTGTACACACTCCTTCCCGCCGTCAGAACTGGCCTGGGTCCTGCCGGCCGTTGATGTCGATAACCGCCAACTCAGGGCGGTTGTTCACCCTGGGCAGGCCGTTATGGCCGCCCATTCCCCTGGACACGAAAATTGTGCCGTGGGTCAACTGATACAGCCCGCCGCTGTACTGGGGGAATAAGCCCGTGTCCCCATGATACAGCCCGCCCACAAAGGGAAGACGTACTTGCCCGCCGTGGTAGTGGCCGCAGATTCCCAAGTCTACCGCCCCATCCGCCAGATCGTCATAAAACAAACTGGGATAGTGGGCGATGAGCAGCTTAAAGCTGCCGCTCCGCTCATATTCCTCAAAAAAGGCGGCTCCATACTCCTCATATCCCTCCACAGAGGTGGTCAGCCCGCCGACGAGCAGCTGAGTCTTGCGGATCGTCACCGACTCCGCCCGGTTGATCAGGACATGGACCCCCTGCTCCAGCAGGAGATTCTCCAGTGGGCTGCCCTTTTCATACATCAGGTTGCTTTCATGGTTGCCCGGGCTGTAATAGACCGGAGCAATCTCCACCAGTTGGCCGCACAGGGTTAGGACTACATTCAAACTGCCGTCGTCCGCGTTGACCATGTCCCCCGCGATGGCGATCAGGTCAGGGCGTAAGGCGGCGATCTGCTCCACCAGTTCCTGATTCTCTGGACCGAATTCCCGACTGTGAAGGTCGGAAAGCACAATCACTCGGATGTTCTCTCCGCTCGCTGTTTTAGGCGAATAGACGTGGTAAAATGTCACCTCCAGCTCGTCTGACAGCAAGCAGCGTCCGCCCAGTATCAGCAGCCCGGCTGCAAGGGCCGCGCCTAAAGCCGCCCATATGCGCTTTCGCCCCTGCGGCCTCCGCCTTGCCTGTTCCTTTGCCGTCGTTGTTTTTTCCATCTGCTTACCCATCGTTCTGCCTCCTTGCCTTCGGCTGTGCTACTGTCCGCTGCCCTGCACCATGGCGCCCACCGTCTGTAGGATCAGCTGCCAATCTAACCGAAGGCACCGGTTTTGAATGTACATCAGGTCCAGCTCCACCCATTCGTTCATAGATAGCTCGTACCGATCCGGCCTCACCTGCCAATAGCAGGTGAGGCCAGGGGTGACGCTCAGCCGCCGCCGCTCATACCGAGTATACCGGGCCACCTCACGGGGCAGCGGCGGCCGTGGTCCCACCAGCGACATTTCCCCTTTGAGCACATTTATCAACTGGGGCAATTCGTCCAGACTGGTCCGGCGCAAAAATCCTCCCACGCGGGTGATACGGGGATCCTTCCGCATTTTAAAGACAGGACCGTTCATTTCATTGAGCAGCGTTAAGTCCTTCAGACGCGCCTCAGCGTCTACGCACATGGTTCGAAATTTGTACATTTGGAAGATGCGGCCCCTCTTTCCCACCCGCTTTTGGCAAAAAATAGGCCCGCCCCGTGGATCGTCTATTACGATCAGCAGACTAATTGCCACCAACACCGGCGACAGCGCCACCAGCGCCAGCAGGGACAGTACCATATCCAGCATACGCTTGCGCCGCAGATAGTCCCGCTGGTTTTTTCCGCATTCCAATAGTGCAGGCCCTTTCGGCCCATACCTCCACATCGTAACCACCCATCACAAGAGTTTTTGCAGCCTGTTATTACAGCCTATTTGTGAAAATGTGTACTTTTTTGTAGAGGATTTCCACTGGAAAAATTTCTTGTTTTAAGTATTGAAAATCGGCTTTCTTTGTGGTATCTTCTTGAAGGTATGAAGGGAAATGTGGCTTGTCAAAAGGTACACATTCTTGTTACAAAAAAGTACACATTACTGTAAAAACATTCCTTTTATTGTAAATTCAATTTCTCATAAATCTCCGCCTGATAACGAAATGTGGACAGCGCCATCCCACACTCCTTCGCCGCCGCCGTGCCGGTAATTGCTCCTGCTTTCCACCTATGATAAGCACTGTGATAGCTGTCCGGCAGGGGTCTGGGCGGTCGGCCGAATCGCACACCTCGGGCCTTGGCGGCCGCAATGCCCTCCGCTTGGCGCTGGCGAATATTGGCGCGTTCGTTCTCCGCCACAAAGGACAGCACCTGGAGTACGATGTCGCTGAGAAAGGTACCCATTAAATCCTTCCCCCGCCGGGTGTCCAGCAGGGGCATATCCAGCACCACGATGTCGATCCCCTTCTCCTTTGTCAAAATCCGCCACTGTTCTAAAATCTCCCCATAGTTGCGCCCCAGACGGTCAATGCTCTTGACATAGAGCAGATCGTCTTTTTTCAGCTTCCGCACCATCTGCCGGTATCGCGGACGTTCAAAGTCCTTTCCGGACTGCTTGTCCACAAAAAGGTTGTCCTCCTCTATCGACAGCTCCCGCAGGGCAACGAGCTGCCTGTCTTCATTTTGCTCCCGCGTGCTGACGCGGATATAACCATAGATCATGTTGCAATTCCCCCTGTCATTGTGCCTACTGTGTTATCTTCGACCAAACGCCTGCATGGCATTCACAGAAAAAATCCGCCTTCGGCGGACCTTTTGATTGAAATGAGCCAGCAAAAAAATGCCGGAAAAAGGCGGGGACACGGCAGGGGAGCTACTACTATACAGCAGCAGCCCGCCTCCATATTCCAAAGGAGGCGGGCCGCTGCTGCACATTTTATTCTATTTGCTTTCAGCTGCTCTGTTTAAACCCGGGACACCGCGCGGAGAATCCCGCAATCCTCACAAATAGGTTTACTTCATCAGCCAAAGTTCCCTATACCTCACGCCTGGATGGATTGCTTTCCACGATAGAACAGCAATGCTTTGACCTGTTCCCCCCATTTAGGCTTCCCTTTCGCCTCTGCGCACAGTGAAATTGCGCACATATAAATTGCAATCGGCGGCCTTACCGTGTATAATCATCTTAAAGATTATACACATCCCTCCCGGCACTTTGCCGCGGAAAAACTACACGAACGCGGCCCCCACCCCAAAACACCGATCTGTACAGGAGGCCGAATATGATACGGGAATATCTGTCTACGCTGCCGGAGCACTTATCAGACCTGGCGCTGCCGGGGGCCGGCGACCGCGCCGTCTGGGGCGGTCTGCCGGAGACCACCCGCGCGGCGCTGGTCCGCCGGGGAGAGGAGTACCTGGGCTACCGCTGGCCTGTGCTGACCTGCGGCGACTACCTATCCTTCTCCCGCACCGGAGACCGCACCCGCTATGAGAGCAAATGCCACCCCAGGCAGCAGGCCCTGTGCGCCCTGGCGGAGTGTGCCGAGCACCAGGGCCGGTTCCTGGACGACCTGATCGACGGCATCTGGGCCGTGTGTGAGGAGAGCGGCTGGCAGCTTCCCGCCCACAACAGCTACATCCGGGACACCACCCCCCTGCCCCTGCCCGATTCAGACCGGCCGGTGCCCGACCTGTTTGCCTGCGAGACAGCGGCCAATCTCTCCCTCATCCGGGCGTTGCTGGAGCCTGAGCTGGAGAAGGCCGCCCCCGGGCTGTGCCGGCGCATCCGCCGGGAGACGGAGCTCCGGGTGGTGTCCCCCTACCTCCGCGACCATTTCTGGTGGATGGGCAGCGGGGACGAGCCGGTGAACAACTGGACCTCCTGGTGCACCCAGAACGTGCTGCTCACCGTGTTCACCTCCGGGTACGCTCAGGAGGTAAAGCACCGGGTGGTGGACCAGGCCGCCTACAGCTTGGACTGCTTCCTCAACGGCTACGGCCCGGACGGCTGCTGTGAGGAGGGCGCGGAGTATTACCACCACGCGGGCATCACTCTGTGGGGGGCGCTGGAGGTGCTGGACCGGGTCTCCGGCGGCCACTTCACCCCTCTGTTTCAGGAGGAAAAGCTCCGAAACATCGCCGAGTACATTGTCAACGTCCATGTGGGCGGGGACTACTACCTCAATTTTGCCGACTGTATGCCCAAGGCCGGGCTGCGGGGAGCGGGGGAAGCCCTCTTTGGCCGGCGCACCCGGGCCCCCCGCCTCCAGGCGCTGGCGGCCTCGGACGTGTCCCGCCGGGAGACCCGGGACCTGCCCGACAGCAAAAGCCTTTTCGAGCGCCTGCTGGACGCCCTGTGCGCCCAGGCGCTTGCACAGCCCGCCCCTCCCGCGCCGTCGGAGCCCCAGGTGTTTTACCCCAGCACCGGACTGTGGATTGCCCGAGACGAGACCTGGTGCGTCTCCCTGCGGGCAGGCCACAACGGCGTCAGCCACGGCCACTGCGACGCCGGCAGCCTCATCGTCTATTGCAAGGGCCAGCCCCTGCTCATCGACGTGGGGGTGGAGACCTACACCGCCAAGACCTTCTCCCCGGAGCGGTACTCCATTTGGACCATGCGCTCCGATTGGCACAACCTGCCCACCATCGGCGGGCGCGTCCAGGGCGACGGAAAGCAATACGCCCCCGCCGGCGTGACGCTGCTCCAGGATGGGAACGTATACGGTATTGAATTGGAGCTGTCCCCGGCCTATCCGGGCGGCGGGTTCTTCTACACCCGGCGGGTGGCGCTGGACCGGAGCAAGCGGCTTACAGTTGTCGACCACTATGAGGGCAGCGAGCCGGCCGTGCTGTCCCTCATGTTCGCCCAGCGGCCTGTCTGGCGGGACGGCGCACTGACCACTCCGGCGGGCTCCATCCGCCTGGTGGGCGCCGGTGAGCCGGCGGTGGAAGCCGTACCTGTTCAGGACCCCCATCTGCGCAAATGCTGGCCGGACACCCTGTACCGGGCGCTGGTCCCAGTTCAGGGCGCCGTCACGCTGGAATTTCAGCCCTGACCAGGGGGCTGATGGGCCCCATCCCGTCCACGCGAAATCAGCGCGGCATTGGCTCTGCCGCAACCCATAGCCCCAGGCATCTCCCTAAACATACGAAAATCCCCGATATCACCTGATACCGGGGATTTTGGGGTCTCTTTATCACAGTTTTCTCATGCCGCGGTCTTTTGCTCTCTATACCGTCCGGCCGTTCTCACCACTCAAACAGCTCGTTCCCTCTCAGGCGCAGAACAGCCTCAATGAAGAAGTAATCCGCGTAAATGATGGGCAGCTCGGTGTTCTCCCCGCTGGGATCGTGATAGAAATAGGTGCCGCCGGTGAGGATGGAGTCCTTTTCCGGGTCCCAGCTGGCAAACCTGACCTCGCAGGCCCGGAGAATCCGGTAGGCCGCCTCGGTATAGAACCGGGCCTCGTTCTCATCCACATGGCTGGCGATCTCCAGCAGGCCGCAGGCGGTAATCATACCGGCGGTGGAATCATATTTTACCGGCTGGGCGGGCTGGCGGTAGTCTACCAGGGGCAGCCAATCGGTGACGGCCATGTTGGCGATGCAGTAGTGGGCGCACTGCTTGGCGGTGTCCAGGAAGGACGGGTCTTTGGTGTGGCGGTAGCTCAGGGCGAAGCCATACACCGCCCAGGACTGGCCTCGGCTCCAGGAGGAGCCCTGCTTGTAGCCCTGACCGCCGGGGTTGTTGACGTATTCCCCCGTGTCCGGGTCAAAGGCCACGATATGGTTGCAGCTGCCGTCGGGGCGGACGATGTGCTGCTGGGCACTTCTGGCGTGACTGACCGCGATTTTTGCGAAGCGGGGGTCGTCCAGCTCCTGAGAGGCCCAGTACAGCAGAGGCAGGTTCATCATGCTGTCGATGATCATCCAGCCCCGGATGTCCCCGCCGCCCATCCGCTTGCCCTGCTGGCTGTCCCGCGGACCGGGCCAGGCGCGGATGAATTTTCCGTCCAGGTTAAATCGGGCGGTGAGCTCCGCCGCGGCCAGAAGGGCCCGGCGGCGGGCCTCCCGGTCCCCGGTCTCCCGGTAGTTGGATACGGAGGACTGGAGGAACATGAAGCCCAGGTCGTGGCCCACCGCCTCCGGGTCCTCCAGCACCACCTCCAGCCGCTTCTCCACCCCCTGGGCGGCGGTCTTGTACGCCTCATCCCCGGTGGCGTGGTACATCTGCCACAGCATCCCCGGCCAAAAACCGTTGGTCCAGTTGCCCAGGTAGGGCTCGCCGTCCGGCGTCTTTCCGTAGGGTGTCTCCAGGATGTCGTGATACATCCCGTCCTCGCCGGTGGTGTAGGGGATGTCGGTCCCCACCCGCCGGCACTCCGCCTTCATTTTGACCAGCAGCTTTTCATATACGCCGTTCAGCCATTCCTCATTGGAACGCTCCGCCGTTTCTCTGTCCATGGTAATGCCCTCCTTTTAAAATTGACAATATCGGCCCGCCCGCTCAGACCTTGGGTATCGCCCCCGTCACCAGGGTGGCAAAGCGGTGCGTCCCCGCCGGCAGGGACAGCCGGAGGGTGGGGATGCGGGTGAGCGGGTGGAGCAGGTTGGTGTTGGGCCAGGCCTTTACCAGCACCGGCTCCCCGCCGCCGGACAGGCAGCGGATGGCACTGGTCCCCCAGGGGGCGCGGACCGCCACGCTCTGGGGCCCCCACTCCTCCATATCCGGGGTGAGGGGCCGTCCGTCCCCGTCCTCGGCGGGGATGGCGAAGCCGCCGTCCGCCAGGTCGATGGGCCGGTCAGTGGTGACAACATAGTCCCGCCGGTGGGCAGGGAAGTCCGGCGTCACCGTCACCTCCACCGTCACGCCGGGCATGGGAGAGAACCGCCGCCAATAGCGGTCTCCCTCCAGCCGGAAGTCCTCAAAGCCCCGCTGCATCCGCCAGCGGTTCTGCCCCGCCTCGGAGACGGCCAGACAGCCGTCAAAGGCTCCCTCCTCCAGAGAGTCCCCCCGGGGGACGCTATAGCCGAATCGGCTGGAGTACACCAGCTTCTCATACTTGGCGGCGCAGTGCCCCAACTCGTTGATGCAGTGCTGCCCGGCGGGAAACACCTGGACCTGGCTCCCGTCCCGGGCCGCCAGCATCCGGGCGGCGGGGATGGCGTGAAAGGGCTCCAGCGGGGGGACGGCTTCCTCTGCCGTCCAGAAGGGGTGCTCCTCCGGCAAAGCCAGGCAGAGAAAAGCCTTGCAGGCCCAGTAGGGGGAGCCGGGGGCGTTGTAATTCTCGCTCATGAACAGGTTGGGGTAGGCGTAGCCCACGGTGAGCAGCCCGCCGTCGGTGAAGATGGGCTGGGCAAACCAGTCCCGCAGGTTGCCCAGCACCCTGGACTTCATCACGCCCCAGGGCACCGCCTCCACCCCCGCCAGGGCCAGGGCGGAGAAGAACGCCCCCTGGGCAAAGCGGTAGGTCAGGCTGCGGCCAAAGGGCACCGCCCGTCCGCTGTCCTCAAACCAGTAGAGAAAGTCCGGGGCAAATTTTGCCGCCCGTTCCTTGAATACCTTGGCCCGCTCCGGGTCCTCCCCCTCCATGGCCCAGGCGTAGATCAGGCCATAGTAGTGCATTCCAAAGGGGATGTAGTAGTCCATCTGGGTGGGCTCGCCGTCGCAGTACCAGCCCTCCCCCAGATACCAGCTGTCCAGCTTGGCCAGATCCTCCGCCAGCTGGGTCTCGTTCCTGTCCCAGCCCATCCGCCGAAAGGCGGCCTGGATGAGCACCCGGAAGAACAGCCAGTTGTTTTGCGGCAGCCTCAGCCCATCCGCCCCCGCCAGCCAGCGGCGGATGTTCTCCGCCTCCCGGGAGGTGAACTCCATTCGTTTCCCGCACAGCATGAGGGTAGTGGCGATGGCCGCCATCTCCACCACCTTCTGATCACAGTCGAAGGGCTTACCCCAGTAGGCGGGGTGGGCCGGGTCGGTGCCGTTCACCAGCCCCTCCCGGAACAGAGGCAGGTATTCCGCCCCGCCCCCTCCGGCCCACAGGGGCCCCAGCCCCCACAGCATCCGGGAAAAGGCCTCCATCCGGGCAGACCCCTCCCCGTAGTGGGCGGCGTGGGCGCCCAGCTTCAACCCGGCGTTCCCGGCGGTGAAGCGGCCCTTTACAGGCTCCAGCAGCTGCAACAGGGCGCGCTCCACATCCCTCCGGGTGCGCAGGGGATTTTGATGGATGGGCAGCTCGAAACACGCCATAGCCCTCACCCCTTCAGCCCGCTGGTGGCGATGCCCTGGACAAACTGCTTCTGGAAGATGAGGAACACGATGACCACCGGGATGAGGGACACCACGGAGGCCGCCATAATCAGGCCGTACTCGGTGGAGTACTGGCCCATGAACATCCGGATGCCTAACTGCACTGTCTTCAGCTCGGTGCTGTTCAGATAGATCATGGGCCCCATGAAGTCGTTCCAGTTGCTCACAAAGGTGAAGATCACCAGGGTGGCGATGGACGGCCCCATCTGGGGCAGGACGATCTTGCGGTAAATGCCGTATTCGCTGAGTCCGTCGATGCGGGCGGCCTCCAGAAGCTCATTCGGTATCCCAATGCAGAACTGACGCAGCAGGAACACGCCGAAGGCGTCAAAGGAGTGGAGCAGAATCAGCACGGCGTGGGTGTCCACCATGTGAAATACGTTGTTCATCATGGTGTACTGGGGCAGCATATACACCTGCCAGGGTACGGCGATGGTGGCCACGTAGATCAGGAACAGCAGGTTGCGGCCTTTAAACTGGCACTTGGCGAAGCCATAGGCGGCGAAGGAACAGGTAAACACCTGAATCAAGGTGGTGATGATGGTAATCTTGAAGGTGTTAAAGGTAAAGCGCAGCATGGGCACCTGGTCCCAAATGCGCTGGTAGTTACTCCAGGCCGGGTCACTGGGAATCCACTCGATGGGGATGCGGAACACGTCCTTGTCCAGCTTCAGCGACGCGCTGAGCATCCACACCAGGGGAAGCAGCGTAATCAAGCAAATCAGGATGAGAACCGCATACAGAAGCACTTTTCTCCATGTGGGTATTTTGTTCAGCATAAGGCTCCCTCCTCAATCATTCCGAGAATTTCTTTTCCAGCCGGAACTGGAACAGGGTAATCACCGCCACGATGGCAAACAGCACCATGGCCGCCGCGCTCGCCCGGCCGTAGTCCCAGGAAATAAAAGACTGGTTGTAAATATACTGGGACAGCAGGGTAGTGGCCGTGCCCGGCCCGCCTTCGGTGAGGGCGTAGATCAGGTCGAAGGACTTGAAGCTGTTGATGGTGAGCATCATCACCACGAAGAAGGTGGCGTTGCGCAGCAGGGGCCACTTGATGTGCCAGAACCGCTGCCAGGCGTTGGCCCCGTCAATCATCCCGGCCTCCACCAGAGAGGTGGGCACATCCTGGAGAGCCGCCAGGTAAATAATCATGTAATAGCCCATATTCTTCCAGATGTTCACGATGATCACCCCGGGCAGCGCCCATTGGGTGGTGGCGAACCACCCGGGCACATCCGTGACGCCGAAGAACCGAAGAATTTCGTTGATCAGACCCATGTCCTTTTGGAACAGCATCTGCCACACAGCGGCCACCGCCACCACCGAGGCCACATAGGGGAAGAAAATGGCGGTACGGAAAATACCGATGCCCTTTAGCTTTTGGTTGATGAGCACCGCCAGCCCCAGAGAGAGCAGCATGGTGACGCCCACGGAGAACACGGTGAAAATCAGGGTCTTCCAAACCGCCTGCTGGAACACCTTGTGGGTGAAGATGTACTTAAAATTCTCCAGCCCCACAAACTCCATGGGGTTGAAGCCGTCCCACTTGTTAAAGCACAGCAGCAGGGCAAACAGGATTGGAATCAGGTTCAGCACAAAAAAGCCAATGAAGTTGGGAGTAATGAAGGACAGGCCCATCAGCGTCCGCCGCTGCCTCAGGGTCATGCCGCCCTTGGGCGCAGGCGGAGACTTTCGGCCCGCCTTTTCCTTAACCGCCATCTGTTTTTCCTCCTTTTCCGGAATGTGGAAAGGGGCAGGACCAGCGTCCTGCCCCTTAGAATCACAGCTTGTTCAGAATTAGCCCTGAATGGATTTGGACTGCTCGCCCATGTCGGCCAGGCCCTCGTCAACGCTCACTTCGCCCAGCATGATGAGGCTGTGCACCTCGCCCAGCATCTGATTGACCTCGGATACCTTGTCGGCGATGGGACGGTCCCGGCAGATATTCTTCACCGCAAGGGCCTCCAGCGCACCCTCGGGATAGCCGTCCACCCCGGCGATTACCTTCAGGGTGGCGTCGTCCAGCAGGGCAGGCACGCCGCCGTGGCTGGCCACAATGGCCGCGCCCTCAGAGCCACAGACGAACTTCACGAACTCCCAGGCCAAATCCTGGTTGGGGCTGGCGGAGTTGACGGCGATGGGCGTGGTGGCGCCCACCACGTAGCCGGCCTCCACATTTTCGGGATGGGGCAGGGTGGCGATACCCCAGTTGACGGAGCTCTCACCCTTGTTAATCTTGTCGATCATGGTGGCGGCAAACCAAGTGCCCATGGGCATCATGGCCACGGAGCCGTCGGAGAACACGCCGCTGTAATGGAGGTTCGCGGTCTTCACGGTGCCGTAATCCATGCAGGTCTTGTCGTCGTTCTGCATCCGCAGAACCATCTCATAGTAGGGTTTGAAGAAGCTGTAGTCGGTGTCCATGATGGTGTGCTCCCCATCCTGAACGCCCCAGTTCTCCACACAGGCCTGCCAAGTGTGGAAGAATGCGCCGTACTTCTTGTCCACGCCCTCGCCCATAGTCACCTTCTTGGCCAGCTCCTCGAACTCGGCCCAGGTCATGTCGTTGGAGGGGTACTCCACGCCGGCGGCGTCAAAGATGTCCTTGTTGTAAAACAGCACGTAGTAGTCGGTGCGGAAGGGCATACCAATCTGCTTGCCGTCGATGTTGAAGTCCTCGGCCTGGCCGTTGTAAATGCCCAGATCCAAGCCGTCCCGTGTGATGTAGGAGCTCATGTCGGCCATCTGTCCCCGCTTGGCGATGGGATAGATGGTGTCGGCATCCTTAACCCAGAACACGTCCACATCGCTGCCACCGTTGAGCATAACGGACAGCTTGGTGCCGTAGTCGGCGGAGGGGATGTCGATGGGCTCGATGGTGACGCCGGGGTTGGCGTCCTTAAAAGCATCGATCACGGAGGCAAAAATGGGGTCGGCCGTCATATCCCACATGGCCACCTTCAGCGTGCCGGTGAGTTCGGCGGGCTCGACGGGCTGGCTGGGCGCTTCGCTCTGCTCGGCCGGGGGATTGCTTGCGGGGGCGGGGGTGCTGGTGGGATTGGGGGCGCCGCCGGTGCAGCCGGCCAGCAGGCTCAGGCACATCGCGCCCGCCAGGGCAAGAGACAACACTTTTTTCAAATTCATTGTTTCCACTCCTCATTACAATTTTGATCTTCAACCGGTGTTCCTGCCTATATTTTAGCCGGCGACCCGCAAGGTGTAAAAGGCCAAAACTACACAAAGCTATTACGAATCTTGCCATCTCCATCCCCAGAAGCTGAAAAATTCTCGAAAGTATTAAAATCCTACAATGGTGGATTACGTGACCCCCAGGGAATGCGGTATACTTTAACCACCGTGAGATCATCACAGCATGAGGAGGCGGGCCGTATGAGGAGAAAGCGCTACTGGGGCATCCGTACCAAAATCATTTTGTATACTGTGCTGTGCGTGGTGGCCGTAGGGCTTGCCAGCAGCCTGTACCTCTATCAATATATGCAGAGGATCATCTCCGATAAGATAACCCAGATTGACGACCTGAACGCAGGGACGATTGCCGCCCGGCTGAACGACTGTCTGTCACAGGCGCACACCCTCCAAACCTATTGCGGCAACTCCGGCCGGGTCATCGACGCTCTGAACCAAATCCCCGGCACGCCCAGGGCAACGGCCGCCGCCCTCAAGGCCCAGAACGCCATCAACGTCTATCTGCGCACCTCCTCCATCGACAGCTACATCAACCGCCTGGTGGTGTTTAACGAGGACGGCATATATGTCAGCGCCGTTACCGCCTATGAGGGCGGCCTGCGGGATTTGTCCAACCTGCTCTGCTCGGAGCAGTTCCAGGCCTGGAAGCAGGGCGGGCAGTCCGGCTCATGGCGGCTGTCCCCCTCCCTAACCCCTCACAGAGCCGACTGCCTGGCGCTGTTCTCCCCGGTATACGGCTACGCCTCCAACCAGCTGGGCTATATCTATATTGAACTGAGCTGCAACATCGTCACCGACGTGCTGGCTCCCTACAATGATTTGAACCTCTTTTTTGTCCAGACGGCGGCGGCAGACCGGCTCACCACCGCCAGAGCCGCCCCGCTTGTGGACGCCCTTTCCCCTCAGGCCGCCCAGGGCGACGAATTTGAGTACGCCGGCGTGACCTATTCCCTGCAAAACCACCCGCTGCACACCGGGGGGCTGGTGCTGTCCAGCTGCGTCAATCAAACCCAGCTCCAGGCCGCCAACCACGACATCCTATTCTCCGCAGTGACCGTGATTTTGATGATTGTGCTCATCGCAATTTTTGTACTCATTCTGCTCACCCACTATATCACCACCCCCATCCGCCGCATCACCGAGAAAATCAACCGCATCACCATGAACGACTACTCCTTTGACCCGGAGCTGGAAAAGCCCCGCAGCGAGATGGGAGAGATCGGCGCGCGGCTCAATGAGCTGGGGCTGGGCTTCCAACAGCTTTTGTCCGAAACCATTGCGCTACACGATGAGCGGGCCAAAATCGAGATGGACTTGCTCCAGTCCCAGGTGAACCCCCACTTTCTCTACAACACCCTGAATTCCGTGCAATGGATGGCGGTGGTGCAGAAGAACATCGGCATCGAGAAGATGGTGAAAAGCCTGGTGAACCTGCTGCGAAACATCAGCAAAGGCGTGTCGGACAAAATCACTCTGACGGAGGAGCTGGCCCTGCTGGACGACTACGTCAGCATCCAATCCATCCGCTACATGGGCGCCTTTGAGTACCACTGCCAGGTACCGGAGGCGCTGCAGCGGTACCAAATTATCAAATTCACCCTTCAGCCCTTGGTGGAAAACGCCATCTTCCACGGTGTAGCACCCAAAGCTTCCTTGGGCGTCATCACGGTGGACGCCTTCGAGGAGGCGGACTTCCTGGTGCTCACCATCACCGACAATGGCATGGGCATGACAGCGGAGCAGGCCGCCGCCGTGCTCCAATCCCGGGACGGGGCGAATAAATCCTCCATGACGGGCATCGGCCTGGGTAATGTGAACCGGCGGCTGAAGCTGGCCTACGGCAAGGGAGCCGGGCTGACCATCGACAGCACGCCGGGCGAATACACAAGGGTATCTGTGAGAATCGGCAAGGAAATCAACGCTCCCGGCGAAGGATAGGAGGTAGCTTATGTACCGCGTCTTATTGGCCGATGATGAGCCCATCATCTTGTCCGGCTTACAGTTCATGCTCAGCTGGGACCGGCTGGGCTGCGCCATATGCGGCGCCGCGCGCAACGGACAGCAGGCGCTGGAGCTGGCGGAAACCCACCGCCCCGATATCGTAATCTGCGACATCAATATGCCCCTGCTCACCGGGCTGGAGCTGCTGGAGGTCTGCGCCCAGCGGTATCCGGAAATGGTGTTTGTCATGCTCACCAACCACCAGGATTTCCACATGGCCCAGCAATCCCTTCGAAATCGCGCGGTGGACTACCTGCTGAAAATTGACCTGGACGAAGAGAAGCTGGCCCACGCTCTCCGGCGGGCCATGGATGAGTGTGAAAAGCGCCGCAGGCTCTGCGCAGGCGCTCCCTCCTCTGGGCAGGGCGACAGCCCCGCGGAGGCCGCCGCTCGCCATGCCGCTCGCCTTCTCTCCCCCGAGGGCGGATATGAGGCGGAACGGGCCATTGCCGCCTTGGAGGAGCTGGGGGCGGCCCGCCGCTGCGCTGCCGTCCTGCTGGTGATGGACCCCTCCGCCATCCCCAACATCGGCTCCTTTACCCAGGAGGAGCGTCAACGCCTGTTCAGCTTTCATCGGAACCTGGCCCTGGACGCGGCACAGAAAGTGTTTCAGGGCCTTGGCTTCACCCCGCTGCCCCCCGGCTCGGGCGGCGACGCCACGGTGTTTTTCCTCTGGGGGCTGGAGGACGCCACGCCCATTGCCCAGTTCCAGGCCCGGCTGTCCGCCGCCTTCCGGGACATCTCCCAGATGAGGCTGAGCGTACTGTCCACCGGGGTGCTTTCCGGGCCGGAGCTGATGGATTTGCGCCCCCAGGTGGAGCTGCTCCGGCGAGAGCACGCCCTCTCCCCCCGGCCCTTTTTGACCTGGTCACAGTCCATTGGCAAGGCGGACTACGTGGCCGCCGCCAGACAGTATGTAGATTCTCACATTCTGGAGCGGGTTTTGGTGCAGGACGCCGCGGCCGCCATCGGCATCACCCCCAACTACCTCTCCAGCCTCTTTAAGCGCCAGCTGGGGCAAAACTTTATGGACTACGTCAACGCCACCAAGGTAAAATATGCCTGCGCCCTGCTCCGGGACGGAAAGCATATGGTGTACGAGGTGTCCCATATCCTGGGCTACGACAACGCCTATTATTTCACCAAAGTATTTAAGCGGTATATGAAGATGACGCCCAAGGAGTACCAGGCGGGTTCTACCCGAGGATAGGGAATCCCGGATTCATACGTCCGCCTAATGAGCCTCCCCCAGCACAAAAAGCGGCTAAAAGCACCGGGCAGGGAGGCCAACCCCCTGCCCGGTGCTCTCTAAAGCTTTTCAGACATTTCCCTGCGCGGGCCGGCTCCGTCACGCCTCCTGATATAATTCCAGAATCGCGCCGTCCTTCCAAACAAAAGCCAGCCGGTCGCCCTTTTCGTTGGCCTCCATGGGACCGCAGATTACACTGTCCGCGTCGGCGACGTACTTCTCCAGGTCGTCCACCTTGTAGGCCACGTGGGGGTGGCGGTGAATCTCCTCCGGGAAGGGGGTGCCCTCCTCAAATTTCAAGTACTCGATTTTGTAGTCGTAGTCGTCTACGCAGCTCACCCAGAACTTGGCCCCCTCGTTGTAGACCATATTGGGCTTGCGGTTGGTAATGGGAATCCCGATGTGCATATACTCAGCGGACATACTTTCTCCTCCTTTTGCTTACCGCTGGTTTTTTACTTCCTGATAGACCTCGTAGGCCTGAGCCGGGGTATAGCCCTCATGCACCACCTTGCCGATGGCCTGGGCCATACCCGCGGGAGAGTCGGACTGGAAGATGTTCCGGCCCATGTCCACCCCGTGCGCCCCCTCCTGGATCGCCCGGTAGGCCATCTCCAGGGCCTCCGGCTCCGGCAGCTTCTTGCCGCCCGCGATGACGATGGGCACGGGGCAGGCCGCCGCCACCCGCTCGAAGCCGTCGCAGTAGTAGCTCTTGACCACATTGGCCCCGTTCTCCGCCAGTACCCGAGTGGCCAACAGGAAGAACTTCTCCGTGCGCTCCATCTCCTTTCCCACGGCCACCACCCCCAGGGTGGGGATTCCGTACCGGCTCCCAGCGTCGGCAGTCCGGGCCAGAAGCTCCAGGGAGCGGCTCTCGCCGGGAGAACCGATAAAGGTCTGCACCGCCATACAGTCGGCGTTCATCTCAATGGCGCTGTCGATGCCGCAGGCGATGCCGCCGCCGTTGGACATATCATCGTAGAGAACTGTGGAATCGTAGGTCACCCGGACGCATTTCGCCGCCGGAACGACGGGGGAAATGCAGGAGCGAATAACTCCCCGGGTGCCCATGAGCACGTTTACATAGGGTATGAGGGGCGGGATCACCAAGTCGATACGCTCCAGCCCGGCGGTGGGTCCCATGATGTATCCGTGATCAAAGGCCAGCATAACGGTGTTGCCCGACTGGGGACGGAACATCCGGGCCAACCGGTTCTTCATTCCCCAGGCGCAGTGGGCGTTCCCCTTGACATAAAAGCCCTCCTGGGGGGCGGGCACGTCCAGATGGTAGTCGTGGGCCGCCTTGTTGCCGATGTTGTCAGCCATAGCTTACTCCTTGCTGTAGGCGGGGGTATGGCAGGGGGTGTTCCACAGGCGGATGAACTCCTCGTCCCACTTGGCGATGTTCATCTGGAAGCCGCCCGCCTCCTGCACGGTGAGAATCTCGCCCACCATACTGGCCACCACATCCACGCCCTTGGCCTTCAGAAACTCCACGGTATCCTTAAACAGCACCAGCATCTCCATCATGGTGGTGGCGCCGCAGCCGTTGATCATGACGAACGCCTTGTCCCCCGCCGCCAGCTCCAGCTTTTTGGACAGAGCGTCCGCCACGGTGGCCACGGTGTCCTTGGCGGACATCATGGCCACCCGGATGCCGCCGCCCTCGCCGTGCTGGCCCGCGCCGATTTCCATCAGGTCGGTCTCGCCCAGGTCGCCAAAGGACATACCGTTCTGAGGGTGGGTGGCGTCGGTGGACTTGACGGTGACGGAGGCCATGCTGTCGGCATAGCGCTGGGCGATGGCGGCCACCTCGTCCAGACTTTTGCCCTCCCGGGCCGCCGCCGCCGCGATGTGGTACAGGGCCACCGCCCCGGCAAGCCCCCGCTTGTTGTCCTCACCGTTGGGGTCATACTGAATCTCCTCGCCAGTGACCACCTGGCGCACGTTGAGCCCCGCCTTCTGCGCCAGCTTCATGGCCTGCTTGCCCGCCAGCTGGTCGCCGGCGTAGTTCAGGGTGAGCAGCAGCACGCCGTGGCCCTTGTCCGCCAGCTTCATGGCGTCGAATACCAGCTGGCCGTTGGGGGCGGCGAAGATGTCGCCTACCGCCTGAACGTCCAACATACCCTTGCCCACAAATCCGGCCTGAGCGGGCTCATGGCCGGAGCCGCCGTAGGTGACGATCGTAACTCGGTCAGCGTTGGCCAGGTCCTTGCTGACGACCAGGTGGCCGTCCACATCCAGAATATCGGGCCAGGCCAGCCCCAGGCCGACGAGCTCCTCGTCAGTGATGGTCTCGGGAGCGTTGATAAATTTCTTCATTTTCATGGAACATACCTCTCCTTCAAAATTTTAAGCCTTCGCCAAACCCTGGAAGAAATAGGACATTGACACCGCCCCGGCGTCCGGGGTGCCGATGGTCTGGGCCCCATAGCTCTTGGCCCGACCGAATTTGGACACAAATCCCTTGCTGTCCTCCGCCCCCTGGACGGCCGCTTGAGCGGCCAGGGACAGCAGCTCGGCCGCGTCGCCCCCCTGATAGGCGGCGATGATCTTGCTGGCGGGAATCAGGGCATCCATCATGGTCTTGTCCCCCACCTTTGCCCCGGACATATCGTCCAGCTCCTCCAACGCCTTGGCAAAAATGGCCTTCAGCCCCGCCACGTCGATCTCGTCTCCCTCCGGGGCGTCCTCCTGCAACCCGTCCAGCCAGGTGTTCCACAGGGGGACCGCGCTGCCGCCGTTCAGCGTCATAACAGCCATGGCCGCGTTGTCCAGCATAGAGCGGATGCCCCCTTCCGACTGGTCCACCGCACGGTCGATCGCCCCCGCGATCTTGGCCATCGTCAAACCGTGGTCGGCGTCGCCAAATCGGGAGTCGATTTCCGTCAGTTCGGCCTCCACCGACAGCACCGATGCGCAGGCGTGTTTCAGCCGCGCTGCAAGTTCGGCTTTTGTCATGCTCATCTCACCTCCAAAATTTTGTTTTGTTACGTCCGTGCAACAACAATACCACGCTCTGTAACATAAGTCAACACCAAACGGCATTTCCCCTATTTTACACAGTTTAATCGCTTATCATCTGTGCAAAATAGACAAAGAATTAACACTCTGAATCGTCAGCACGATTCAGAGTGTTACAAATACTACTTCCTTGCGAGCAATCCCTTTACAAGCTCAGCCCGGGCCACCAAATGGGTGAACACTCCGGTCCTCAGCGCACCCTCCAACGCCTTCACGCTGGTGTTAGCAGAACACACCCCAATGATATTGGGACACCGCCGGAGGGTGTCAATGGGGATTTGGATGGCAAAGTCCTGTTCCGATTGAATCACCGTCCCCGTCTCGTTGAAATAGTAGACCAGCATCCGTCCACAGGCCCGCTGGCGTTGGAGCAAGCCGCCATATCGAACCAGGGAGGCAAAGTCGGGGCTGGAGGGGTAGTCCCCGATATTGACCAGCGCCGTGTCCAACTGTTCCCACTGCTGGTAGATCTGGCGGTAAACCTCAGTGGAGCACAGCACTTGTTTTTCCTCCAAGCTCTCCGGCAGAGCCGGGAGGTAGAGAAAATGGGGGAAGGCCCCCAGCTGTTGGGCCATCACCCGGACCGTCTCGTTGGACTGGTAATTCCGGGCCGGGATGCTGGCGTTGCCCACCAGGGGACAGATATCGGTGACGCTGCTGTCCAACTGGGGATTCTCCTCCAGCCAGGTCACCAGCTGGCCGATTAGATACCCCCAGCCCACTCCCAGCCGCCGGGCCCCCAGCTGTCCCAGCAGCTCCACCGCCCCCTGGGACAGCAGCCGGTTGGTGGCGTCATTGTCCTCGCCGTCCTCCACCAGCACGCCGCCATGGATGGACCCAGACAGCCGCAGCCGGTCCATGAGCCCGGCCGACTGGGCCCCCGGCTCATGAACTGTAATCTCCACAATGCCCAGTTCCCGGGCTTCGGACAGCATCCGGCTGATCAGCGGTCGGGACACTCCCAACTCCTGGGCAATATCGCTTTGTTTTTGGTCATCCAAGTAGTATCTCCTGGCTACATAGGCCAGTTTTTTTTGTTTCTCCGAATTAAGCCCCACAAGGTTGCTCCTTATGCTCAAGATGTGTTACATATGTTATAAACTTATTTATAGCATAAAAAGCGCAGCAATACAAGTGCGGAAAGCACATGATTCACCTCACGCTGCTGCCGATCCCGCAGATGGCGCACACAGCGCTGGCAACCAGAGCCATATCACATAGGTTTTAACAGAACCAGCGCCCGCTGTAGGCGTGGCAAGGCATAGGAGAAAAAATCCTGGTAGACCCCGCAGTAGTAATTCCGCCCCAACCCATCCGCCCCCTCCAGCCGGTCCCGGCGGCAGCCATTGCGGCACAGGAAATACCATTGGCACTCCCGGCACTCCGCCGGAACTTGCTGGGACTGCCGGATGAAGCCCAGCTCCTCTCTGGCTTTATCCAGCTCCGCCCAGGTATCCTGTAGGATATTTCCCAGCCGGAACTGATCCAGCCCGTAGAAGTCACAGGGGTAGACGCTCCCATCCGCCTCCACAAGATACTGGGGCCCGCAGCACCCCACCATGGAACACTGCTCCGGGGCGTGTCCGGCCAGCATCCACAGCAGGTTGTCAAAATAGCGGATAGACCAGTACCGCCCTTGCTCCAGCTCGCCGTACCACAGATCGAACAGCGTTTTCAGAAATTCCCCGTACCGGGTCGGAGTGAGGGAGTAGTCCTCTCCGCCCCGCTCTCCCTCCAGGGGGTCTAAGCAAGGGATATACTGCTGGAAGCGGAAGCCCGCCCCGCACAGGGTCGTGAACACCTTCCGGATATGCCGGGCCAGATAGCCGGTCACCACAGTGAGAACGTTGAATTCTACTCCGTCCTCCTCCAGCAGACGGGCAGCCCGCAGCACTTTATCGTAGGTGCCCTTGTCCTGCCCGTCCCGGCGGAACCTATCATGGCAGGCCCGGTTCCCGTCCAGGGAAAGGCCCACCAGGAAGTGGTTTTCCCGCAAGAAGCAGCTCCAATCCCGATCCAGCAGGGTGCCGTTGGTCTGGATGGCGTACCGCACCGCCACCCCTCGCGGGATCCTCTGTCCCGCCTGGGCGACAAAATCCCGGAAAAAATCCAGCCCTGCCAAGGTGGGCTCACCGCCCTGGAACAAGAAGGAGATGGAGCCCTCTGCTACCCCAGCCGCCTTTTCAATGAGCGCGCGGCTCACCTCATTGGACATCAGGCCGTAGTTGGGCACAGCCCGAGCCCCGGCCTCATCGGCGTAAAAGCAGTATGCGCAGCGCAGATTGCAGGCGCTGGAGGCGGGCTTCAAGAGAATACTCAGGGGCGGCATGGCGGCGTCCTCCCTTGTTTCGTCAAATTTTTGTCGTCCGGGCGGGGCCCACGGTCCGCCCCAGGTAGATCTTCGGGACCAGCACGTAGGTGTACCCCAGGTCGTCGCAGTCCTTATTCCGGATCATCCGCATCAGCCGGGAGGCCACCTCCTGGCCAATCCGGTAGCCCTGATGGATGGAGCACGTGACTCCCTGCTCCTCCCAGTCATCGTTGGAGTAGTCGAAACACACCAGGGAGCAGTCCTGGGGCACCCGTTTTCCCTGCTTCTCCAGCACCTGCCGCACCAACTGGTAGATCATGTAATTGCAGCACACCACTGCCGTGCATTGGGGCAGACGCTTCAAAAAATGGTCGATGGAGCGAGTGAATCGGGCGTCATGGGCCTCGTCGGAAACGCACCACTTGACATAATCATCCTGGTATTCCACCCCGTTTTTTTGCAGAACGGCGGCCATCCCCTGGAATTTCTCAATGCTCTGGTAGTTGTCGGAGACAAATATCCCCGCGATGTTCCGATGCCCCTCCCGAATCAGCAAACCGATGAGTTCTTCAGCGCACCGTGGGTCATTGACCACTACCCGAGGGCATTTCAGACTTTTATAATAGTTGTTGTAGAAAATGACCGGGATCCGCTTCTGATAGATCCGCTGATAGCAGTCCAGGTTGGGGTTGAGCAGGCTGGCCTTCACCCCGTCCACGATGAAGCCCCGGAAGCCCTGATCCATCACTGCGGTGAGACAGCGGCGCTCGTTGGCAAATTTATTGTCTGTCAGGAATGTGCGCAAATCCACCTGGTCGGGAGGCAGAATGCTGCGGATCCCATCCATCAGACTGGAATTTGCGTTACCGTCCTGCCCCTGGAGAATCAGGCCAATCTTGAGCCTGTCCCCGCTGCCCCCCAGCTCCCAGGACAGGGCGGCCCCTTTGTTGATATAGGTGCCGCTCCCCCGCACCCGGTGGAGCAAGCCCTCCTGGGTCAGTCGGTCCAGTGCGCGGCGCACCGTCTCCCGGCTGACGGACAGCCGCCGGCTCAAGGCGTTTTCCGAGGGTATTTTTGAGCTATTGGAGAACTTGTTCTCCTCAATGTAGGCCCGCACCCAGAGATATACGGCCTCTGATTTTCGATCCATCCCACTCATATGCTCCCCCCTGGGCAGAAACCCAAGGGCGGCATTTGCCGCCCTTGGGTTTTGGTCTAATCCGTAATGACAGGCCGCACGCCCTCCGCCTGCTCAATCCAGTCCAGCAGGCGTTCCCGCAGCTCTGCCTTCACCTGGGCATATGCGGGGTCGGCCACCATGTTGTTCATCTGGTGGGGGTCCCGCTCCATATCGTACAGGAAGTCGTCGGCGTACACCTCCGCCGCAGCCTCCTCGCCGCCGTTGACGCCGGGGGCGTAGACCGAATACAGATAGTCCGCCGTGCGCAGGCAGCGTCCCACCCGGCTCTCTGAAATCTGGGCAAAGGCCTCGTTGGCTCTATTATCGTCCTTTTTTTCCACCACGTCAAGGAGATTTTCCCCGATCATAGCTTCCCCCACATCCACTCCGGCCAGGGCCAGGATGGTTTTGGGCAGACTGGCGGTGCTCACAATCTCCTCCACCGCCACGCCGCCCTGGAAGGGCCCGCCCGCGATCACCAGGGGCACATGGAGGGCCGCGTCGTGGCAGGACCGCTTATAGTCGTCGTAGCCGTTGAGGTGCCCGTCCCGGTTGCGGGTCATAAAATGAGAGCCGTGGTCGGAGGCGAAGATGATGACCGTATTGTCATACAGCCCCTCATCCTTCAGCCGCTGTACCAGCCGCCCCAGGTTCTTGTCCAGGCTGGCGCACTGGCCCAGATAGTCGGGGTACTCCTCCGCAGCGTTGCCCCCCAGGGCCTTCAGATCCTCCGGCAGCACAAAATTTTTAAACCGCTCTTTTGAGCCGTCGGGGCCCTCGTAGTGCTTCCGGTCATTCTGATGGTGGGGTTCGATTTGGGAGATGGTCATGAAGAAGGGCTTTTTGCGGTCATAGGTATCAAAGAAATGCAGTGCCAAATCGTTGATGCAGTCCGCCCGGTAGCCCTGGAAGTCCACCCGGTTGTTGTCCTCGTCAAATACGAAGCCATCATATCCGTGGGAGGTAAACTCCAGCACGTCCGCCGCTCGCCAGTAACCGGTATATCCCCCCCGCAGTTCCTTGGGGATGGCTGTGACGGTGTGGTCGATGGTGGGGGGCTTCTCCAGCTCGCCGTCGCTTGCGAGGTGCCATTTGCCGATGTAGGCGGTCTCATAGCCCGCCTCCTCGATATAGCTGCCCAGGGTCTTGACGTTGGCGGGAAGCATGATGTTGTTGCGGAAGCAGCCCGTCTCGGTGGGCCATTTGCCCGTCTGAAACAGGGCCCGGCAGGGACCGCACACCGGCTGGGGAGAGAAGGCATTATCGAACTTGACCCCCTCCCGGGCCAGCGCGTCTAAGTTGGGTGTGATATCCAGGGGCTGTCCAAAACACCCGCAGGTGTCCCACCGCTGCTGGTCTGTAAAATAGAAAATGATGTTATTGGGCATAGATCAGTGCTCCTTCCCGGCAGCCTGGGCCGCCTTGCGCTCATTCAGTTTGCCGCGGACGATGGTACCCACCGCCACAACGATCAAAACCAGGAAAATAATGCAGTAAATACTGCTGAAGAAGATGGCGGGATTGCCGTTGGAGATGTGCAGGGCCCGGCGGAAGTTGGTCTCCGTCATGTTGCCCAACACCATGCCCAGCAGGATGGGAACGGCGGGCATATCCAGCTTGCGCAGCACCCAGGCGATAATGGCAAACACCAGCGCCACCGACACATCGAAATAGTTCTTATTCACGGAGTAGGCCCCGGCAAAGCAGAAAATCACGATAATGGGGGTGAGGATTTCCTGAGGAATGGACACCACCTTGGCAAACAGCTTTGTGAGGAACTTACCCTGGAGCAGCATAAACAGATTCACCAGAATCAGGCCCAGCATGATGGCGTACATGATGGCCCCGTCGGTGGTGAACAGGCTCAGGCCGGGGTTCAGACCGTTGATCATCAAGGCGGACAGCATGATGGCCACCGTGCCGTCCCCCGGTATGCCCAGGGTGAGCAGGGGAATCAGCGTGGCTCCCGTGACGGCGTTGTTGGCGGACTCGGCGGCGGCGATGCCCTCCACCGAGCCGTGGCCGAACTCCTCCGGGTGCTTCGACATATTCTTGGCCGTGTTATAGCTGAACCAGGAGGCTTCGGAGGCCCCGGTGCCGGGGATAATGCCCACCAGGGAGCCGATCAAAGAGGACAGCAGCACCGGGCGCACCATGCGCTTGTACTCGTCCTTGGTAATCACCCCGTTGTCCTCCATCTTTTTCGCGTCCAGATGGAGGGCGTCCGGCTTCAGCTCCGCCTTGGCCAGGATCTCCACCAGGGCGAACAGGCCGATGAGGCACACCGCCAGATCCAGCCCCATATACAGCCGCCCGATCCCGAAGGTGAGCCGGTCATAGCCCGTCATGGGGTCGGTTCCCACACAGGAGAGCAGCAGGCCGATGCAGGCGGAGATGATGCCCTTGATCATGCTCTTGCCGGACACCCCGGCGATGATGGTCAGGCCGAACAGGCACACCATGAAATACTCGGCGGTGCCCAGCTGGGCAGCCACCCTTGCCACCTGGGGGCCCAGGAACAGCAGCATCAGCGCCGAGAACACCCCGCCGAAGGTGGAGGCGTACAGGGCAATCTTCAGCGCCGCCTTGGTACGCCCCTGCTTGGAGAGGGGGTGGCCGTCCAGCATGGTGGCGGCGGCATGGGGCGTGCCGGGGGTGTTGATGAGGATGGCGGAAACGCTGCCGCCGTAGCCTCCGGCGCAGTAGATGCCCAGCAGGAACATCATGCCGGGGATGGCCGTCATCTGATAAGTGAAGGGCAGGAACAGGATCACGCACAGGATCACCGTCAGTCCGGGGATGGCGGCGAACACCGAGCCGATAAACACGCCGATATTGATCCAAAAAATATTTTCCAGCGTGAACAGCAGTCCGCTGGCCGGGCCGATAAACTCCAGCATCGTATGTTCCCTCCCCTCAGAAACTCACGCCCAGACCGAAGCGGAAAGCGCACCAAATGCCCACCGCTAGCGCCAGCGTAATCACATAATAGCTCCACTTTTTGCACCGAAAGAATGCCAGGAACCCCAGCACACAGAACACTGCCCCAATAACAAACAGCCCGGTGTACTTGCACAGCAGATAAGTCACCAGCAGAATACCCAGAATCACCAGGGCCTTTACCTCCACCAGGAGGTTTATGGTTTTCCATGTAATAGGCTGCTTCCGGGCCAGCTTGACCAGCTCCTTGCCGATGAGGGCGGCGCAGCAGGCCAGCATAACCACCATCAGCAGGGTGGGAAAGGCCCGTCCATCCACCACGTCCCCTCCGGTGGTGGTGACCTGACCGGGCATCGCCAGCAGCATGGCAATCCCCACCAACGCAAACACGATCCCCGCCGTCAGGTCAGACGGGAAGCGGAGCTCTCGGCCTTTTAGCGCCTCACCCCAGGCGTCCAGGCGGGCATCCAAGCGGTCGATCAATTGCTTCAACAGGATCTCCCTCCTTTTGTTTGTTTAAAAAATCCGGGGGAACGGGGGACAGCCCCATTCCCCCGGACAGTTGGCAGGAATCAACCGGCAACGATATCCTTATACTCGTTGACGATGTTCTTCACATTTTCGATGTGGTCCTCCACGTCCTCCACAGACATGGTGTCCACCTCCAGGAG